>ERZ1370068.5530-contig-4553_pt1 | contig 101993 bp, 152 predicted proteins | sample MGYA00561227_ERZ1370068 | MGnify/ENA primary metagenome ERZ1370068 (study PRJEB38410, sample SAMEA6850437) | metagenome | study: Metagenomic assessment of the ecological functions of the soil: analysis of the soil microbiota associated with the...
CTCGTTCCTTTGTTTCGGTTACGTATTGCTGTACCGATCGGCGTCGCGTTCTTCATCTGGGTCGGCATCTTCAACCTGATGGTCATCGCCCAGCTCTGGGCGTTCGCGAACGACGTCTACACGGTGGAACAGGGCAAGCGGCTTGTTCGCGATCGTGGGCTTCGGCGCCTCGCTCGGCGCGATCGCGGGCTCGTTCTCGACCGGCCAGCTGGTGAAGCTCTACGGCCCGTATCCGTTCATGCTCGGCGCCGTGCTGCTGCTCGGTCCTCTGCATGCGTGCTGACCAACGTCGTCAACGCTCGCGCGAGAAGCGCCGCGTCGCGACGGGGCGCCGCGCACGCGCCGGCAGCAGCTGCGCACGCGGCGCGTCGGACGCGCCGCCGATCCGCCGATGACCCGCGTGCGCGGGCGCAGCGGCTTCGCGCTGGTGTTCCGCGACCGCTACCTGCTTCTCATCGGCCTGCTGATGCTGGTCTACAACTTCGTGAACACCAACGGCGAGTACATCCTCGGCAAGACTGGTCGTGGTTGCGTACACCGCGGCGCACGGCGCCGCGGCGGTCGCCGGACTGGACGCGAAGAAGGTGATCGGCGAGTTCTACGGCAACTTCTAGACGATGGTCAACGTGCTGTCGGCGCTGATTCAGGCGTTCGTCGTCTCGCGCGTGCTCAAGCACTTCGGCGTGCGGGTCGCGCTGCTGGTCCTGCCGGTCGTCGCGCTGATCGGTTACGCCGCGATGGCGTTCGTGCCGCTGCTCTCGTTCATCCGCGGCGCCAAGCTGGCCGAGAACTCGCTCGACTACTCGCTGCAGAACACCACGCGCAACGCGCTCTACCTGCCGACCAGCCGCGAGGCGAAGTACAAGGCCAAGCAGGCCAACGACACCTTCTTCGTGCGCTTCGGCGACGTGCTCTCGGCGGGGCTGCGTGTTCGCCGGCACGACGTGGCTGGGCTTCGCGCCGCGGCAGTTCGCGCTGGTCAACGTCGGCCTGATCGCCGTCTGGCTCGTGCTCGCGGTCGCGATCGGGCGGTCGTTCAAGCGGCTGGCTGACCCCGATGCGCGCGCGAGCGAGCGACCCGCAGAACACCTCGGCGAGGGGCGCGCGGATACGGCGCCGTGGGTCCGCCGGTGGAAGTCGTCGCGCATGCGAAACCACTGTCTCATTAGACCGTGGCGGATGGGCGGGGCGACGACCACAATCAGACCGGCCGGCCGCGCCTTTGCGAGGCACTCGCCTGATGCGCGAAGTTTGTTTTCGCTCACCCGGGCTCTCTTGGGTCAAAGATGACGAATTCGAGACGGTCGAAGACGGCCCCCAATCACCCCGAACCCATCGGCGCGGGGACCGCCGGCGCGCGTGGGTTAGAGGAAGCCTGCGCGGCGCGCGCGACCAGCTCGAGGATGTCCGCGCCTGGAACGCAGATCTGACCGCCGCAATGGCGGCACGAGCACACGCTCGGCTCGCAGAAGAACCCGCGACTGTCGAGGCTGCGAGAACGGCTCGAGCGGTTGAGGAGGCGCTGCGCCAGGCTCCCGAGCAGATCGTGGAGCACCTACGTCAGCGGACCGCCGACGCTCGCCTCGACCAGCACGGCCCAGCTGCGCCGGATCGGCGAGCACGAGGTGGCCGAGAGCAAGCTCGCATCCGCCAACGAGCAGCTCCAGCAGGAAACTCTCCGAGCGCGAGCGACTCGAGCACGGAAGCGAGGCAGCGTGGAGCTGCGGGAAGTGCGGGAGCGCTTCGAGAGCGCGTTCGACAACGCGCCCGATCGGCATGGCGCTCATCGCCATGGATGATCGCTGGCTGCAGGTCAACGATGCGCTCTGCCGGATCACCGGCCACACCGAGGAGGCAGCTGAAGGCCACCACGCTTCGGGCGATGACGCATCCCGGACGACATCGATCTCGACGCGCAGAGCCTGGAGCAGCTCCTGGCCGGCCAGATCCCCAGCTACCAGGTCGAGAAGCGCTACCGCCACGCCTGGGGCCATCATGTCTGGGTGCTGGTGACCACGTCGATCGTCCGCGATGAGGATCGAGATCCCCTTCACATCGTCACGCAGGTGCAGGACATCTCCGAACGGAAGGAGCTGGCGCGGCGCCTCGAGTACTTCGTGGATCACGACTTTCTCACCGGCCTGTCTCAACCGGCGGCACTTCGAGCAGGAGCTCGCGAAGGAGACCGACCGAGCGGCACGCTATGGCGCTCCCGGAGCGGTGCTGGTCATCGATCTCGACAACTTCAAGGACGTCAACGACACCTTCGGCCACAAGGCGGGCGACGATGTGCTCAGAAGGCGTCGCGGGACTCCTGAGGCAGCGCCTGCGCCATCACGGACGTCGTGGCGCGGATCGGCGGGGACGAGTTCGCCGTGCTGCTCCCGCAGACCGATGCCGATCATGCACAGAGCGTGGCCGACGAGCTGGTCAAGGCCCTGGGCCGGCAGACGGCCGTGCTCGCCGATCACTCGATCCACATCACGGCCAGCGTCGGCGTCACCATGTTCGACGGGCTGACGGACGTCGAGGCGCTCGCCTACGCCGACCTGGCCATGTACGAGGCCAAGGAGACCGGGCGGAATCGCTGTCGCGATGTATCGACCGGTCGCAGGCAGGCGAGGAGCGCGTGATCGGCCCGGCTTGCCGAAGCGGAGCGGATCCGCCGCGCGCTCGAGGAAGATCGCCTGATCCTCTACTGTCAGCCGATCCTCGACCTCGGCACGAACGAGATCTGCCAGTACGAGCTGCTGCTGCGGCTCCCGGACGAGGAGGCGGGGAGCCGCTCCCGCCCAGCGCCTTTCTCTACGCGCGCCGAGCGCTCCGGCCTGATCCAGGCCATCGACGGCTGGGTCGTGCGCAAGGCGATCGCGCTGATTGCCGAGCACGCGCGCGCGGGACTCGAGCTCGTGCTCAACGTCAACCTGTCGGGCAAGTCCATCGGGGACCGCAAGCTCGCTGCGCTCATCGAAGACGCGTTGGCAGAAACCGGGATCGATCCCGCCCGATTGACCTTCGAGCTGACCGAGACGGCAGCGATCGCCAATGTCGAGGATGCCAAGGCCTTCGCGAGCCGACTGCGCGGCCGGGGCTGCCAGTTCGCCCTGGACGACTTCGGCGCGGGGTTCGGCTCCTTCTACTACCTCAAGAACTTCCCCTTCGACTACCTCAAGATCGACGGCGACTTCATCCGCGGCCTCGCCACGAGCCCCATGAACCAGCTCGTGGTCAAAGCCATCGTCAGCATCGCGCGCGGGAATGGGCAAGAAGACCGTCGCCGAGTTCGTTGCGGACGAGGAGACCGCTCGTCTCCTCCGCACGATCGGCGTCGATCTATGCGCAGGGCTATCACATCGGCATGCCGAGGCCGGTCTCGGAGTTGCTGCAGGTGACGGGAGCGGGTCTGGCTCGACGCTGAGGCGCGCGAGTTCGCCAGTGAACCAAGACGCCGCCGCGGCGCCGCCGAGGCAGATCAGGATCCGGTCCGTCTGTTGGGCGGCGGTCACGAGAGCGTGAGGCGGGTCGCCCTGCTCCGAATCTGAGCGCGCGCCGCCGCACCGGATTACCGTGCGAGCTCGATTGGGCGTGGCCGGAGCCGCGGGTCGGGCGGTATAACCGAGCGCAGGTCGCTCGCTCGCGAGGCCGCCCCTTCCGGCTTTTTGCCCACCTTGAGGGGTCCCCATGCTCCACGCATCCGATATCCGGAAGGCTTCCTCGTCGCACGCGTGCCCACTCGCCCGGCTCGCCAGACCATCGCGACGGCGCTCGTGCTGTTGCTCGCGCTCTGCTCGCGTCCCGCCGCGGCGGGGCTCGATCTCACCCTGGAACGCCTGCAACCAGGAAGCGGCCGGGCGTGGTGATCTGACCTTCGACTGCGCGGATACCGACCAGGTCCGCCACGCTCTTCGGGAACTTTTTCAGGTCCCCGCCACCATTCCCGACTTCTTCGCCCGCGACGCCGTTCTGGACATCGAGGTGAACGGCGCAGGCGTGCCGCCGTTCTGGCACTTCGAGACCGGCGGATGCAAACGACGACGATGACTCTCGATCCCACATCGATCGGCCCCCGGTCCTCTGCCCGGACGCCGGCAACGCCAACCCGTGGGGGCGTCCGGGACCGCGGACGCGTTCATCACCGGTTCGCGGGGTCAGGGTTCGGCGGCGCGAACCACGCGCGCCTGCTGCGTCACGATCGCGCGCGCCTCGACCAACACCACAACGCTCGACGGCGGTCGGAACTACCACGCCTTCCACCTCGATCTCCCGGCGAAGCGCGGGAACGCCTGCGACGGCTGCGCGAGCCCCGCGGGAATCGCCTGGAGCACCGCGTCGCTTTACGGCACGCAGGGCGCCACGACGGTCGTGAGCGGCGCCGGCCTGCGCTCGAACATCGTTTCGATCAACGGCGGGACCATCGACACCGGGCCGACGGTCTCGATCGCGGACACCAGGGTCGTGGAGGGGAGAATCCGGAACCCCGGCGGCGACGTTCACGGTGAGCCTCTCGAGCCCCGTGGGCGTTCCCGTGACGGTGGACTACCAGACCTCGGACGGCACCGCGACGCTCGCCGATCAGGATTACTCGGAGACCCACGGCACCCTGACGATCCCGGCACTCGCCACCCTCGGCGATCGTGACCGTGCCGGTTTCCAACGGCGACCCGGTGAGCGAGCCCGGACGAGACGTTCTTCGTCGACCTCTCGAACGCCGCACCGGTCCGGATCGATCGCGGCCGGGCCACGGGCACGATCTCGAACCACTATTACGACAACGAGATCTCGATCTCGGACGCCTCGGTCGTCGAAGGCAACAGCAGTTTCTCGGTGCTGAGCTTCACCGTGACGGTGACCGGGCGCAACGCTCAGATCGTCCGGGTCGGGTGGGAGACGCTCGACGGCACCGCCTACGGCCATCGGGATTTCGGGGATTTCGAGCCGTCGAGTGGCGTGCTGGCCTTCTCCACCGGCCAGACCAGCCGCACGGTCCAGATCGCGGTCATTGGCGATGTCGATAGCGAGCCGGACGAGACGCTCTTCGTGAGGCTGTCGAACCCGTCCAATGGCGTCATCCGCCGGGGCCAGGCCGTCGGAACGATCCTGGACGACGACAGGCCCGGCGTGGTGTATTTCGGCGACGTCGCGGGCCGCGGAAGGGGACGCCGGCACGCGCGTGTTCCGCTTCCCGGTGCAGTTGGGGGACGTGGTATTCGGCACCACGACGGTGGACTACCAGACCGTGGACGGGACCGCGACGGTCGCGGACGGGGACTATCAGCCCGCGAGCGGGACGCTCACCTTCCCGCCCGGAGCGTTCAGCGACACGATCCGCGTCACCGTGGCCGGCGACACCCGGATCGAGAACAACGAGACCTTCCTGGTTCGCCTGAGCCATCCGGTCGGTCTCTCCTATGTGTCCGACAGCGTGGGGGTGGGCACGATCCAGGACGACGACCGGACATCGCTCGCCGTGACCCCGGCCGCGATCGACGAGGGGCAACACGGGGCTCACGCCGCTGATCGTCTCGGTGACCCTCTCAGGGAACCCGGTGAGCGACCCGGTCGACGTCGACTGGCGCACCGGGGACGGCTCAGCCACCGTGGCCGGCGACGACTACGTCGCCGCCAGCGGTCACCTGACCTTCCTGCCCGGAACCACCCTCCAGACGCTGACCGTGCAGGTCAGGGGCGACGACGTGGACGGGGAGGGCGACGAGACATTCGCGGAATGTTCCTTCGAGCATCCCGTGAACGCCATCATCACGGCGCCGGGGTTCGCGCTCGTGACGATCCGAACGACGATCCGGTGCCGGCGCTCTCGATCGACGACGTGACCGACTACGCACAGGCGTTCGATTGGCCGTTCGTCTTCACGGTGGCGGCTGGACCGCCGCAGCTCGATGCCGATCTTGGTGTACTACGCCACCCTGGACAGCACTGGCGACCGCCGCCGACGGCGATTACACACCGACCTCCGGACGCCTCGTGTTCGACCCCGGGACGACCGAGGCGACCATCACCGTCATGGTGCACGACAATCACTCCTCCGCGTCCGCCGAGACGTTCCAGGTTCGATTGACGAACCCGCTGTACTACTACGCGAACATCGCGGATGCGTTCGGCCTGGGAACGATCCTCCCTCCGGAGGCGAAACCCCAACGCTCGTGACGCAGTTCCGCGCCGACCCGGCGTCCACGGGCATCACGCTACGCTGGGAGCTCCACGCCCCGGAGCAGATCCAGCGCCTCGACCTCGAGCGCGCCGAGGCCACCGACGGTTCCTGACGACCGTGACCGCGGACCGCCGCGAGGACCGAAGCGTGACGAGCGTGCTCGACCCGGCGGTCGCGAGCGGCCACACCCCATTTCTATCGCCTGCTCGCCACGCTGCGCGACGGTCCGGTCGAAGTGTTCGGCCCGATCTCAGCGCGCGCCGCGGATGCGATCACCGCGTTCGCGCCTCGCCCGTCGCGCCGAACCCCGGCGCCGGACCGTTCCGCTTCGAGTACGCGCTGCCGATCGCGGCCAACGTGCGCGTGAGCGTGGTCGACGTGCAGGGCCGCGAGGTCGCGCTGGTGGAGGAGGACGCTCGATCGCCCGGTCGCTACTCGACGAGCTGGGACGGTCGGAGCGCCGGGAGCCGCTTGCCCGCGGGACTCTACTTCGTGCGCTACCAGGCCGCCGGCAAGACGTTCGTTCGACGGATCGCGCTCGCCCACTGAGGGCGCGCTCACACCCGTCGCTCCACCCCCAGCAGCCGGAAGATCTCCTGCTTCAATTCGCGGAACTCGACGGTGTCCGGGTCGACGCGGCCGCGGCAGCGGGTTCTCGATCACCGCGACGATCTTGGCCGGGCGCGCGCTCAGCACCGCGATGCGGTCCGCCAGCTCGCACGCTTCCTCGACGTCGTGGGTGACCAGCAGGCAGGTCTTGCCGGTCGCCTTCCACAGCCGCGCGATCTCGCGGCGCATCTCGAGGCGCGTGAGCGCGTCGAGCGATCCGAACGGCTCGTCGAGGTAGAGCACGTCGGGATCGACCGCCAGTGCCCGCGCGTACTCGACCCGTTGCTTCATCCCGCCCGACAGCTCGCTCGGATAAGCATGCTCGAAGCCGCGCAGCCCGACCAGCTTGATCAGCCGGCCGATGATCTCGTCGCGGCGCGCGCGCGGCGCGCGTTCGGGCAGGCCGAAGCCGATGTTTTCCCACACCGTGAGCCAGGGGAAGATGCCGGGCTCCTGGAACACGAACACGCGCTTGCTCGACGGCCCGAGCACCGGCTCGCCGTCGACCTCGATCGCGCCCTGGTCGGCCGGCTCGAACCCGGCGAGCACGTTGAGCAGCGTCGATTTTCCGCAGCCCGACGGGCCGACGAAGGCGACGAACTCGCCCGCCGCCACCTCGAAGTCGATGCCGTCGAGCACCGGCACCGTGCCGCCGCGCGCACGGAACGACTTCCTCACCTCGCGCATGCGAATGTTCGAGCTCATCCGGCGCGCAGCCCCCGGCGCGCGAGCTCGCGCGCGCTCGTAGCGCCGCACCAGCGCGTCGAGCGCGAGCCCGATCAGCCTGATCGCGATCATCGCGCGCGACCACCTTGTCGTAGCGGAGCTGGTTGCGCGCGTCGAGCACCAGGAAGCCGAGCCCCGACTCCACGCCGAGCATCTCCGCGGCGACTCACCGACCACCCACGAGGCCCGAGCGCGATCCTGAGCGAGGTGAGATCGACGGCAGCGCCGCCGGCAGCAGGACGCGGCGCGCGAGGTCGACGCCGCGGACGCCGAAGTTCGCACCCGAGCGCACGTACTTTGAGGTCGACGCCGGCCACCGCGGCCGCGGTCGAGACCGCGATCGGGAAGAACGCGGCGAGAAAGATGAGGAAGATCGCGGCGACGTCGCCGCCGCCGAGTGCCAGCGTGGCCACCGGCAGCCAGGCGATCGGCGAGATCGGCCGCAGGCTCTGGATCACCGCGTTCGAGATGGCGCTCACCGCCGCGAAGCGGCCGAGCATCACGCCGAACGGGATTCCGAGCAGTACGGCGATCGCGAAGCCGGTCGCGACGCGGAACAGCGAGGCGACGACGTGCCGGAGCATCTCGCCGCTCCGCACCATCGCGAGGAGCGCCGCGAGGGCCTCGATCGGTCCCGGCAGCCAGGCGGGTCGCACCGCGCGCTCGCGCTGCAGCGACCGCGCGCGATCGAGCGCCTCGCGCTCGGGATCGCCGGCGGGTGTGGCGCGCGCGAACGTCTCGAGCGCGCCGCCGTAACCGCGCTTCGCCTCCTCGACCCGTGCGCCGAGCTCGGCGCCGGTCTCGCCCGGCGGCAGTGCGGCGAGCGAGGGCTGGAGCGATCCCAGCCACAACCCCAGCCGGGCGACCGCCGAGGCGCGCGTGGCCGCGTCGAGCGCCAAGGTTTCGCGCGCGGCGACGCGACCGCGATCGTCGAGCGCGATCATCACCGCGGCGAGATCGCGCGGCTGTCGAGAAACCAAGCGCCGGACGCAACACCGGCGCCGGACGCGTCCACGTCACGACACCCTGCCACAGGAGCGCGAAGGCCAGGAGCCCGAGCAACGGCAGGCCGATGCGCGGCGAGCGGCTTCACCGTTGGGCGGCGAGCGCGAAGGTCGTGTCGCAGTAGTCGGTGAAGCCGAACGGATCGTCCGGCGTCGACGGGCGGAAGTAGTCCAGCTTCTCGGCGTAGCGCTGGATCTCCTCGAAGTCCTGCCGCGCCGGAACGAGGCCGGTGTAGCGCACGCGGTCGGGCGGCTTCGACAGCACGAAGCGCAGTAGCTCGGGGTTCTGGTCGTAGTACTGCTTGCGCGCCGCGATCGTCGCCGCCTGCGAGCGGTGGGTCGCGTCCCAGCCCGGAGGAATCACCGCGAGCGTCGGCGGACTCGACCGCGCCGTCCTCCGCGCGCCGGACGCCCGGCGCCAGGTCCTGGCCGGGCGCGTCGATCCAGCGACCCGAGGCGGCGATGCCGTCGACCAGCTCCTGCACAGCGGGCGCGATCCGACCGGATCAGGTCCTCGCTCACCGCGAGCACGCACGAGATGAAGTTCGGCCACATGTCCTTGGTGAACGCGAGCACACGGCCGTAGCCGTCGATCTCGGCCTTGGCCGCGAACGGCTCGCCGACGATGTAGGCGTCGATCGCGCCCTTCTGGAGCGCTGACGGCATCTCGGGCGGCGGGTAGACGACGGTGTGGAGATCGCCCGGCTTCATGCCGTGACGCTCGATCTCGCGCTCGAGCAGGATGCGCTGGTTCGAGTAGCGGTGCGGGATCGCCACCGTCTTGCCCCTGAGGTCCGCGAACGAGCGGATGCTCGACGACTTCGCGACCACGAGCGTGGTGCCGTCGCGATGGCCGAGGTAGACGATCTTGATCGGCAGGCCCTGGCGTCTCAGCGTCATCGCCAGCGGCGCCAGGATGAACGAGGCCTGGAGCTGGCCGCTCTTGAACTCCTCGGCGATGGTCGCGAACTCGGTGTACTTCTTCGAGCGGAACACGGAGCCGGCGTCGGAATGCGAGGTCACCCAACTGGTGACCGGACAGGTGAGGTGTCAGGTGACCGGAAGGAATCCCACCACGAGCTCGCCGCGCGCCTCGCCGCCGCCGCCGCGCTTCGCGAAGTGCGACCAGCCGCCGAGATTGAGCTGGACGTGGAGCGCGAACAGCGCGGCGAGCGCACCCAGAACGACGAGGGCGGTGCGAGCGGTGCGACTCATGCGAGCCTCGAGGGTGAGCGGAACCGGCGTGCGCGATCCGATGCTCGGTCGCCGGTAGCCGGCAGGCTACCGACCGGCGAAGACGGGCGTCAACCGCTCGACCGCGCGAGGCCGCGCGTCGCGGCGCCGCCCGATCCACGACGATTCACCGCGACCTGACTCGCTCCGCATCGTTCGCGCGTCGTGCGCGTGGTAGCTTGCGCGCACGATGGGCCGACTCTTTCACCACCTCGCCGAGACCGCGCGACGCGCGTGGCCGCCGCTCGCGAGATTCATGACCGCGGCGCTCGTGTCGATCGCGCTCGCACCGCCCGCCGCGATCGCGACCGGGTCGTCCCCACCGCATCACTCCCGGCACACCGTCGCTCCGGCTGGTGCGACGGATCGCGCTGCCCGGGATCAACGGACCGCTCGACCGCATGGCGATCGATCTCGCGGGACATCGCCTCTTCGTCGCCGCGCCGCGCATGGGCCGCGTCGAGATCGTGGATCTCGCCGCCGGGCGGCGATCGGGGAGCTCGGGCCGGTCGATCGTCCGGGCGGCCTCGCGTACGCGACCCACGCGAAGACGTTGTTCGTCGCCGAGTCGAGCGGGACCGTGGTCCTGTTCCACCCCGGCGATCACGCGCCGACGCATTGCGTGACGCTTCCGGGTGGCGCGGGGATCGTGCGCTACGACGCCGCGGCGGAGCGGATCTTCGTCGGCGGCGGGCGTGGGATCGCGATCCTCGACGCCACGACCGGCGACAGCCTCGGCACGATCCCGCTCGCGAGCCGGCCCGAGGACTTCGAGATCGAGCCGTCGGGCCCGCGGCTGTTCGTCAACCTGCCGAGCGCGGGGCGGATCGCGGTGGTGACCGGAACGAGCGCGCCATCCTGCGCACCTGGAATCTCGGTGGCGCCCACGACAACGGCGCGCTGGCGTTCGATCCCGTCGGCCAGCGCCTGTGGGTGGCGTGCCGCGTGCCGCCGCGGCTGCGCGTGCTCGCCGCGCATTCCGGCAAGACGCTCGCGACCACGATGATCGGCGCCGGTGCGGCGGACGCGTCGTACGACGCCGCGCGCCGGCGGGCCTACGTGTCGGGCGGCTCGGGAGCGATCGACGTCGTGCGCGCCGGACCCGAGACCTACCGGCGGCTGCCGTCGGTCCCGACCGCGCGCGGGGCGCGGACGTCGCTGTTCGTGCCTGAGCAGTCGCGCCTCTACGTGGCGGTGCCGGCGAGCCGGACGCGCGGCGCCGAGATCCGCGTGTACACGACCCGGTGAGCGCGCCGCGGCCGCGGCCGGTCAACTCGGGCGCGAAGGCGATCCTCGATCGATGTCGCGCGGGCTGCACGATCCACGAGCAGATCAGCAGCGCCACGCCGACCGCTCCCGGAATCAACCCAACCGCCCAGATGTTCTGCTCCTCGGTGCTGATCAGGCTCAGCGAAGACGCCGACCGCGATCCCCACCGCCAGCGTGATGATGCCGCCGATCAGGAGCCCCTGGCTGCGCCGACGGGCATGCTCGTAGGGCGTGAGATAGATGGAGGAGGGATCGTTGTCGAGCGCGGCGGCCGGCATCGGCGGCAGCTTCGACGGATCCACCCCGCGCTCGATCGCGGCGAGGCGCTCGCGCTGAGCCATCTCGAGCAGGCGCTGCTGGCCGATCGTCTTGACGATTCCGGCGGTGATGCCGCCGACGACCGCGATGATCGGGAGGGCGAAGATCATGAGGGGGAATGAAATCGCCGGCGTCGATGCTGAGTCCGTACATGTGCGCTCCTTTCGGGGAGACTTGGATGCTCGAGGTTTCCGTGATCTCGTAGGCTTGGACCGGCGCTCACTGGTGCGTCCGGTTTCGAGAAAACGCTCGGGCCGTGGAGGAAGTTTCTTGAAACCGGATGCGGGGACGCGCGGTCCAACCCCTCGATCGAGACCATCGAGGAGCACCCGATCGCGCCGGTACCACCCGACGCAACCGAGGACGCCGCGGCCGAGCGCGCCCTGGTCGAGCGGGCGCGGGCCCGCGACGCCGCGGCGTTCCGCGCGCTGGTCGACCGTCACCGCGACCGGGCCTTCGGGCTGGCGCTCCGGATCACGCGCTCGGCCCCGGACGCCGAGGAGGTCGCGCAGGACGCGTTCGTCCGGGCGTGGTTCGCGCTGCCGGAGTTCCGCGGCGAGTCGAGCTTCTCGACCTGGCTCCACCGCATCGTGGCGCGGCGGGCGCTCGATCGTGCGGCGACGCTCGCGCGTCGGCGCGGACGCGAGGCGCCGGGCGAGGAGGCGGCGGCCGTCGCGGACCCGTCGGGACGGGACGCCGCGGAGCAGGCGCGGGGCGCGCCGGCTCGAGCGATTGATCGCGGAGCTGCCGGAATCGCAGCGCGCGGCGGTGACGTTGTTCTACCATGAGGGCCGGTCGGTCGAGCAGGTCGCGGCAACACTCGGAATCCCGACCGGGACGGTCAAGACTCACCTGAGCCGCGCGCGCGGCGCTGAGGACGGAATGGCTGAAGCAGGAGCAGGAGGACCAAGGATGAGCTGCCAGGACGTCGAGCGCTGGCTCGACGACGGCATGCCCCCGGCGCTTTCGAGCGCCATCGACGCGCACGTCGCGCGCGTGCGCGCGCTGTGCGGTGGCGGTCCGCGCCGCCCGCGAGATCGATGCGCTGCTCGAGACCTCCGCGTTCGCCTCGCCGGTGGCGCTCACCGATCACGTGATGGCGCGGATCGCGGATGCCACGCGCGCCAAGGCGCGCACGCCGTCGCTCGTCTCACCCTTGGCGTGGCGGCTGCGCGCCGCCGCCGATCCGGCGAGCGTGCTCGCGATGGCGGTCGCCGGACTCCTGGCGTGGCAGGGTGCCGCGATGCTGCGCGTCGGGACCGCGGTGTCCGGCGCGCTGGCGAGCGCTGCCGGCGGGAGCCTCGAGGGATGGCTCGCGCGACGCTCGATCGCGGGGCTCGGAGGCCCCGCCGCCTCGCTCGGGATCGCCATGGTCGTGATCCCCGCGGTGGCGTGGATGTCGTGGGCGCTGTTCCGCTGGACCGAGCGTCGCGTGCGGCTGGCGCCGCTCATCGCGTCGCGCGTCTCGATCGGCACGGTCTCGTCGACGCTGCCTTGACCCGGCCGCGTACGAAACGACGCTCACGACTCGACGTCGACGGCCCTCAGTTCAGGACGACGAGCCGTTGCGTGGCGTGACGGTCGAGCTCGGTCAACACGACGAAGTAGAGGCCTGGAGCAAGCCCCCGCGTCGGGAGATCGATCTCGTGCGCTCCCGCCAGGAGCATGGCGTCGCGCAGCAGCGTGCGGGATCGGCGTCCGTGAACGTCCACGATCTCGAGTGTCACTCGGCCGGCTCGAGAGAGCTCGTAGCGCAGGTTCGTGCGACTGCGGGCGGGATTGGGCGCGAGGGCGTGCAGGACGATGTCGGGTCCCGGCGAGAGGTTCGGTACGTCGAGAGCATAGGACGACGTGTCGACGATCGCCGCGAGGTAGTCCTGCCCCCCACATTGATGAAGGTCCCTCCCGCGAAGAGCGTCGCTCCCGAGACGGCGATCTGGTAGGCGAAGTGGTCCGAGGGGTCGGCCCGCCATGAGGTGGCGGCGCCGGTCGTGGGTCGAGTTGGGCCAGGCTCTCGCGCGGCTGCCCTCCGACCGAATGGAAATCTCCGCCGGCGTACACGGCGGACCCGTTCGAGATCATGCTGTTCGCGTACGGAATGTCGAGGTTGGGATTGAAGGGGGTGGCGAGCCCCGTTCCGGCATCCAGCGCGGCGAGGCCGTGGCGCGTCTGGCCACCGATGCTCGCGAACGAACCGGTGGCGTAGACCGTCGAACCCTTGACCGAGACGTCAATGACCGGGGCGTTCGCGGTCGGGTTCCAGCCGGTGGCGAGCCCGGACCCCGAATCGAGCGCCGCGATGCGGGACCGGGCCTGACCGCCGATCGCCGTGAAATTGCCTCCCGCATAGACCAACGAACCGTCCACGGCCAGCGCCAACACCTGGTCGTTCGCGCTCGGATCCCATGGCGTCGCCTCTCCGGTCACGCCGTCGAGCGCGGCGACGTAGTAGCGCGGCTGGCCTCCGATCGTCGAGAACGAGCCACCGGCATAGACGATCGCGCGCCGCTCGCCGCGAGCGTCATGACGGAAACCCGCGGAACGGGAGCCGGATCCCATGGCAATATCTGGCCCGTCGAGGCGTCCGCGGCCGCCAGACCCCCGGGGCGCGGCTCGTTCCCGGCGTGGTTGAAGTTGCCGGCGAAATAGACCGTGGTCGGGCCGGCCGCGATCGCATTCACGGTGGCGGTGGTCCCGGGGTTCGAGGCTCCGGGATTCCAGTCGGTGGCGCGTCCGCTGGCGATGTCGATCGCGGCGATGTTGCTCCGCGACTCGCCTCCCATGCTGCGTGAACAATCCGCCGGCATAGATACCGGACCCGGAGATCGAGAGTGCGGCGACCTCGCCGCCCGCTCGAGGATCCCAGGAGGTCGGAAGGCCGGTCGCGATGTCCACGCCCGCGAGATAGGTGCGCGGTCACGCCCCCACGGTCGTGAACCCGCCCCCGCGTAGACCGTCGATCCGGAAACGACCAGGCAATCGACGGTCCCGGAAAACAGACTCGGCGCGATGACGGGATTCCAGGCCGTCGCCAGTCCCGTTGCGGCGTCCAGCGCCGCCAGGTTGCTGCGCGACTGACCGCCTATGCTGGAGAACCTTCCGCCGACGTAGACCGTCGCACCGCTCGGCACGATGGCGCGAAAGCTCCCGTTTGGCGTGCTCCAAAGCCGGCGCCCGGGTTCCAGGAGGTCGCGAGACCGGTCGCGGCATCGAGGGCCGCGATGCCATACCGAGTCATGCCCCCGTCGAGTAGAAGTCGCCGCCCACGTAGACCACGGGACCCGCGACGGCGATGGCGCGGAAACGCGGACCCGACCGGAGCCACTGCCCCCGGGATTCCACCCGGTGGGGAGCCCCGTGGCCTTGCTCACTGCGGCGATCCCGGGTCGATTGAGGCCGCCGACACTGCAGAACAGGCCGCCGAGGTAGACCGAGGTCCCGCCGACCGCCAGCGCGTCGACTTCCGGCGTCGTGCTGACACAGGTCACGTTGGGATCCCACGTGGTCGTGCTTCCGGTCAGGGCGTCCACCGCTCCGACGCGATTGCGCGCCTGCCCCCAGGCTCGTGAACACTCCGCCCACGTAGAGCGTGCTCCCGTCCAGCGCGAGCGAGTACACCGTTCCGTTGCAGCCGGGGTTCCACGACGTGACGCTCATCGTCCGAAGCGATGTGCGCCAGTTTCTGCCGCCCCTGGCCACCGACCGTGATGAACGTGCCGCCGATGAACCAACCTCCCTTTCCGTCCGAGACGGCGGCGTAGACGAACGGGGTGAACGGATAGGAACCCTCGACACGCGGAAATCCCGTCATCGGCGACGCCGTCGAGATGTCCAGCGGTACGCCGGGACCGGTTCTCGGGCCGACATGATCGAACGTGCCACCGACGTAGAGAATCCCCCGGTCCGCCAGAAGCGCCGAGAGCCGTTCCATTGGGGGCCCAGAAGTCTTGCCGGACCACCTGTGCGGGCAACTCGGAGGTCAAAGCGAAGGAGAACACGATGGTGAAGCCGAGGAGACTCCGCCCGACGGGCGTGGCCGCGCTCGCTCGACTCTCGGCCAGGGGCGGTGGAGCCCCGCGGGAACCAGCGGAGCCTCTCGACGAGTAGCGTAGACCGCGGAGCCATGGCGACCCTCCTGGAGGGTAAGTCGTGTGCAAGAGTGTAGGCCGGTGTCACGGTGACGACAAGATTTGTTCTCCGACATGACGCGCGCGGGACGCCCTCTGATACCCTCATTGGCCGAGCGCGCGCCCGCCCACGCGCGGCGTCGGGAACGCTCTCCATCGGGTTGCCCTCGGTCTCTCGCTGGTCCCGGGACCGGGGATCGGAACGTCAGCCGAATTCCTTCTCGTTCGAACAGGTGAAACCTCCTCACCCATGACGTCAGCCCGCGATCCTCGCCACACCCCCAATCGGCTCGCCCGCGAGAAGAGCCCCTACCTGCTCCAGCACGCGCACAACCCGGTGGACTGGTATCCGTGGGGCGACGAGGCGTTCGCGAAGGCGCGGCGCGAGAACAAGCCGATCTTCCTGTCGATCGGCTACTCGACGTGCCACTGGTGCCACGTGATGGAGCGCGAGTCGTTCGAGAACGACGCGGTGGCGGCGGTGCTCAACCGCGACTTCGTGCCGATCAAGGTGGATCGCGAGGAGCGTCCCGACGTCGACCGGATCTACATGAACGCGCTGATGCAGGCCATGGGGCTGGGCGGCGGCTGGCCGCTCAACGCGTTCCTCACGCCCGACCTCGAAGCCGTTCTTACGGCGGCACCTACTTCCCGCCCGCACGCGCGGTACGGGCGGCCCGGACTGATCCAGGTGCTGCCGCGCGTCCACGAGGTGTGGACCGAGCGTCGCGCCGAGGTCGAGTCGACCGGCGCCGCAGATCTTCGCCCACCTCGCCGCCGGGGATCGGGCGACGGCGGGAGCGGCGGATCGCGAAGCGCTGTTCGAGGCCGCGCTCCACTCGCTCGCGGTCGCGGCGGATCCCGAGCACGGCGGCTTCGGCCAGGGACAGAAGTTTCCCTCGCCGTCCAACCTCGTCTTCCTGATGCGCATGTGGGCGCGCGATCCCGCGCGGCGCTCCGGCGCGCTCGCGCTGGTGCTGAGGCAGCTCGACGCGATGCGCGCGGGCGGCATCCACGATCATCTCGGCGGCGGCTTCCACCGCTACACCGTCGATCGCCGCGTGGCTGGTCCCGCACTTCGAGAAGATGCTCTACGACCAGGCGCAGATCGCGTGGGCCTACCTCGAGGCCTATCCAGGCCACCGGCCGTCCCGAGTACGCGGAGGCCGCGCGAGGCGTGCTCGACTACGTGGCGCGCGATCTCGCGGCTCCCGAGGGCGGGTTCTACTCCGCCGAGGACGCGGACAGCGAGGGCGAGGAGGGCAAGTTCTACGTCTGGACGCCGGCCGAGGTCGAGGCGATCGCGGGCGAGGACGCCGCGGCGCTTCTCCCATCCGCTACGGCGTGACCGAGGAAGGCAACTTCGAGCACGGCACGAGCATCCTTCACGAGGCCCACACGCTCGAGGAGACCGCCTCGCACCTCGGTCGCGACATCGCGGAGACCGAGGCGGCGATCGCGCGCGCGCGGCGGAAGCTGTTCGACGCCGCGCGCGCGCGCGCGTGCGGCCGCATCGCGACGACAAGGTGCATCACCGCCTGGAACGGCCTCATGATCTCGGCGTTCGCGCGCGCCGCGCGCGTGCTCGACGATCCGGCGCTGGCGCGGCGCGGCGAGCGCGCGGCGGACTTCGCTGTGGGAGCGGCTGTTCGATCCGACCACGGGCACGCTCGAGCGGCGCTGGCGCGACGGCGACGCCGGCGCCCCGGGCCAGCTCGACGACTACGCCAATTTCGCGGCGGGGCTGCTCGATCTCTACGCGGCGACCTTCGACCCGAAGTGGCTCGAGCGCGCGGCGCGGCTCACCGAGGCCCAGATCGATCGCTTCCGGGACGACGACGGCGGCTTCTTCGTCAGCCCGGCCGGCGATCCCCACGTGACGCTGCGGCTGCAAGGACGAGCATCGACGGCGCCGAGGTCGGCCGGGCAACTCGATCGCCGCGCACAACCTGCTGGCACTCGCCGGCGCTGCTCGACCGCGACGACTGGCGCGCGCTGCGCGGCGCGCGCGCTCGACCGGCTACGCGCGGCGGCTGAGCGAGCATCCGGCCGCGATGCCGCTCACGCTCGCGGCGATGGTGCGCGCCGAGTCGGCGTCGCGCCACGTCGTGATCGCCGGCGATCCGGCGGCCGCGGACACGCGCGCGATGGTGCGCGAGTTCAACCGCCGCTTCCTGCCGCACGACGAGCTGATCCTGTCCGGCGGCGAGGGCCGGTCGCCGCCTCCAGGCGCTCGCTCCCTTCGCGGCGCGGCTCGAGCCGCGCGACGGGCCGCGCGACGGCCTACCTCTGTGTCGATTATGCTTGCGGCCCACCGATCACGAGCCCGGCCGAATTCGCGGCCCGGCTCGACGATCCGAGTTCCTCTCGTCCACTCGGAGTCACCGCCACGATGAACGCCTCGCACGGCACTTCCACCTCGCTTCCGTTCCGTCCCGTCCGGACCCCGGCGCTCGGGACGCTGCTCGCGGCGATGCTGTGTGTCGTCGCGAACGCACCGCCGCGCGCGCGCGCAGTTCGGCGGCGGCGGCGACGTCACGCCGGCCGAGAAGCTGGTGAAGGTCGAGGTCGCTCCGATCACGATCGCGGCGGGCGCCCGGTGGCGGTCTTCCCGGTCACGCTCACGATCGCGCCGGGCTGGCACGTCAACGCGAACCCGCCGAATCCCGACTACATGATCGCGACCGCGCTCGAGGTCAAACCCGGCTACGGCGTGAGCCCGGGCAAGATCGGCTACCACGGCGCCGCGACCGATCAAGGTAGGGCTTCGAGGAGACCCGCTGCTCGTCTACGGCGACCGCGTCACGCTGACGCTGCCGCTCACACGCCGCCGCGAACGCCACGAGCGGCGCGCACACGCTGAAGGGCACGCTGCGCTTCCAGGCCTGCAACGACCAGGTCTGCATGGCGCCCGCGAGCCTGCCGGTCGTGATCGCGGTCACGGTGACGGGTGGCGCCGTCGCCGCGCGCTTCGGACACGACGACCGCGGCGCCCGCTCCCGAAGCGGGCGCGACGACGATGACGGGACCCGGCGAGACCGGCGCAACCTCGCAGGACTCCACCACGCGCGCCGCCACCGGCGTTCACCACGGGACCGCCGCCCAACGGTGCGTCGGCGGCGCTCGACAACCCGCTCGCCCGCGCGCTGAATCGCGGGCGGCGTCGGGCATTCCTCACTCTGTTCGTGATCGGCCTCGCGCTCAACCTCACGCCGTGCGTCTACCCGATGCTCGGCGTCACCGTCTCGATCTTCGGCGCCGAGCGCGCCGCGCCGCGCGGCGCAGGTGCTCGGCCTGGCGGTGCTCTACGTGCTCGGCATGGCGGTCATGTACAGCACGCTCGGCGTGGTCGCCGCGTTCACCGGCGGGCTCTTCGGCGGCGTGCTCCAGAGCCCGCTCGTGCAGGTCGGGATCGGCGTGCTGCCTGCTCGCGCTCGCGCTCTCGATGTTCGGCCTCTACGAGCTCCAGCTCGCCGGCCGGACTGCTCGACGCGGCTCGGCGGCACCACCGCGACCAGCGCCGCCGGGATCTTCGCTCTCGGGCCTCCTGGTCGGCGTGTTCGCCGCGCCCGTGCATCGGGCCGCCGGTGGTCGCACTGCTCGCGGTGGTCGGGCGCCAAGGGCGACCCGTGGTTCGGCTTCACCTCGTTCTTCACGCTGGCGATGGGGCTCGGCGCTCCGTACCTGATGCTCGGCGACGTTCTCGAACCTGCTCCAGACGCTGCCGCGCTCCGGCGAGTGGATGGAATGGGTGAAGAAGGTGTTCGGCGTGCTGCTCGTGGCGCTCGGCCTGTTCTACGCGCTGCTCGCGCTCGCGCCTCGTGGCTCGCGCGCTGGGTCGCTGCCCGCGGCGCTGTTCGTCGGCGGGATCTACCTCGGCTTCTTCGAGCGCAGCGCCGACAAGCGACCGGGATTCTGGTGGCTCAAGCGGCGCTCCGGCGGGCTCGCGATCATCGTCGGCGTGGTGTTCGTGGCCACCGCGCCGCGCGAGAGCATCGCCTTCGAGGCGTTCACCGCCGAGGCGCTCGACGCCGCGGTCCGGAGCGGCACGCCGGTGATGCTCGACTTCACCGCCAACTGGTGCGCGCCGTGCCACGAGCTCGAGCGGCTCACCTTCACCGACCGTCGCGTGCGCGACGCCGCGCGGCGTTCCAGACGCCTCCGCGTCGACCTGACCCGTTACGACTCGCCCGAGGCCGAGGCGCTGGCGACGGCGCTTCGCGATCCGCGGCGTTCCGACCGTGCTGTTCCTGGGCAAGCGCGGCGACGAGCTGACGACGCGCGGGTCGAAGGATTCCTGCCGGCCGAGATGTTCCTCGAGCGGATGAAGAGCGTGAGCGCCGCCGACCAGCAGGCCGAGGGCCGGTAGCCGTGGCCAAGCCCTTCACGCTCGCGCTCGGCGTCGTCCTCTTCGTGGTCGGCGCGTAGGGGGCTCGCCACCGGCGGCCACGATCACGCGCTGATCGTCTTCGGCGTGAACCTGAGCCACAACCTCGTCCACCTGGTGTCGGGCGCGGTCGCGGTGTGTCGCGGCCATGCGCGGCGGGCGCGCGGCGATCCTTCTTCTGCCTCGCGTTCGGCGTGGTCTACGGCGCGGTCGCGGTGTGCGGGTTCTGCCAGGTCGCCGCGGTGGTGCGGTTCCTCAACCTCAACACCGCCGACAACTTCCTCCACCTGGCGATCAGCGCCGCGTGCCTCGCGGTCGGCGGGTTCGCCAAGGGCTGAGGCGCGTCAGCTCGCTACATCGGGAAGTTCCACCCCGCGACCATCTTCAGCGACGGCACGTTTGCCGCCGAGCCCGAGCTAGAGCTCGGCGAAGAACTGGTTGCCGCCCTTCGTGGGCACAGCGGCTCCGACGATGATGTTCCCGCCGATATCGGTGTCCGAGTCGTCGCCGGGCACGTTGTCGAAGTGGATGAAACGACGCTGACCCCGGCCCCGACGTAGGGGTCCAGCGGCTATCCTTGAGGTCGAAGTTGTAGTGCAGGTTGAACCCCAGGTCGAGTAGCGTGACGTCGTCGCCGACGCCGAGCTCGAGCGAGGGTCGAAGCTGATCTTCGGCGCGACCTCCGGGACCTTGAGCTGCGGCCACCGAGCACGAGCTGGTCCGGATCGACGCTGAAGCCGATGCGCGGGCCGATCGACGTGGCCGACGCCGCGTGGGCGGCGGCGCGGCAGCAGGGCCGCGAGGGGTGAGCGCTGCGAGCAGTTTCCTGAGCATGAGACCTCCATCCATGGGCCACGAGGGCGGGAGAATCGGGGCAGCGATAGTGACCGGCGTTCGGCGAAGCAATTCGCGGACCGTTCGAGACGCCGCGACCCTCGGACGCGCGGTTTCGTCGCGGCATCGGCGATCGGCTAAGCTCGGCCGGCGTTCCTCGCCCCGTCCATCTCAGGAGATTCCCCGATGTCCGCGTCCCGTTCCCGGCTCCTGGCTGCGACCCTGTTGCTGTGCACGTCGGTGGTAAGCGCGCCGGACGCCCGATCCGCGATCACGCCTGAGGCGAAGCCGGTGGTCGAGCGCTACCTCGCGGCGACCGGCGGGCGCGCCGCCTTCGAGTCGATCCGCTCGACGACGATCAAGGCCACGGCGGCGGCTCTGGGGTTCGAGGGCGTCACCTGGCAGTGGAGCGTGGGCGCCCGACCATCACGGCACGTATACCAAGCTCGGGCCGCTCGAGTTCACCGAGGGCTACGACGGCAAGGTGGCGTGGCGCACCGATCCGACCAGCGGCAAGCTCGTGATCCTCGATGGCAAGGACTTCGAGGACGCCGAGGCCACCGCGTACTTCGAGAACGACCGCTGGCTCGCCGCCGATCAGGGCGGCGGGACGATCACGCTCGGACCTCCCGACTCCACCGGCGCCTACGACGTGCTCGTCGTCACGCCGCCGGCGGGACGCGAGCGGGTTCTCTACGTCAACCGGAAGACCGGGCTGATCGACCGCGCGACCTCGCAGAAGGATCAGCTCGTGATCGTCAGCACGATCTCGGACTATCGCCCGGTCGGAGGCCGAAGCTCGCGTTCTCGCTGCTGACGCAGATCGTCGGGCTCCCGGCCAACGATCTGCTCATCACGATCGACTCGGTGTGGGTCAACACCGACGTCCCGGCGTCGCGCTTCGCCAGCCCGGCGCCACCGACGTCTCCGCCCGCTTCCTCAAGGATCGCGCACGTCGCCTCGATTCCCTTCGACTACAGCGGCCGTCACGTGTGGCTCCGGGCGTCGGTCAACGGCGGCGCGCCCGCCGACTTCATCTTCGATACCGGCGCGAGCGTGACGGTGATCGACAGCGCGTTCGCGGCCCGGAACTCGGCATCGAGACCCAGGGCAAGATCCAGAGCCAGGGCGCGGGTGCGACCGGCGGCGCCGCGTTCTCACGCCTCGCCACGCTGCGCGTCGCGTCGGGCCGACGGCGACGGCGTCGAGATCGAGCGACGTGCAGGTGGCGGTGCTCTCGATCAACCGCGACCTCGCCCCGTTCTTCTGGCGCGAATGCGCGGGCGTGATCGGCTACGACTTCATCTCGCGCTTCGTCGTCCGCGTCGACTACGACCACCATCGCCTCACGCTCACCGATCCCGACGACGTTCCGGTACTCGGGCGGCGGCGACGCGCGATCCCGTTCACGCTCGCCGGCACGATGCCGGCGATCCGCATGACGCTCGACGGACGCTACACCGGCGAGTTCCGCGTCGACGTCGGCAGCAGCTCGACCGTCGACCTCCACGCGCCGTTCGTGCGCCAGAACCGTCTCGACGATCCGGGTCGCACCGCACTCGAGGTCACCGGCGGCGGATTCGGCGGCACCTTCTCGAGCCGGCTCACCCGCATGAAGACCCTCGAGATCGGCAAGTTCTCGTGGCCGCGCCCGATCGTGTCGTTCTCGGGGGCCATGGCCGGCGCGCTCGCGAGCGAGGACTACGCCGGCAACATCGGCAACCAGATCCTCGAGCGTTTCACCTGCACCGTTCGACTACGACCATCGCGTGCTCTATCTCGAGCCCGGCCAGGGTTACGCCCGAGCCCGACGTGTTCTCGCGATCCGGCGTCCAGCTCGCGCGCTACGGCGACACCGTCCGCGCGATGCAGGTGCTGCCGGGATCGCGCGGCGGCAGCGGCCGGCCTGCGCGAGGGCGACGAAGTGGTCACGCTGCTCGGCAAGCCGATCCTGAGCTTCAAGCCCGACGACCTCACCGAGCTGTTCGAGGCGCGGCGCCGTCGGCAAGAAGGTCTCGCTCAGGTCGCGCGCGACGGCAAGAAGAAGCCACTCGACCCTCTCGCTCCGCGATCTCTTGTAGCGTTTCGCGCGCCGCTCCCGCGCACGGCGCGACGCGATCGTCCCCCTCACGAGCCGGTTCGTCACCGCGATTGCCGCGATCGTCGGCGCTCGCCTCGCCGTCGCGCGAAACCGCTTGCGCGTCGCTCGCCGTGTGAGAGGATGCGGCCCGCTCCCCTGGTTGACCGCGCGTCGCCCGAGCTCGTCCACGACGAGCCGCCGGCCGAATCCACGCGCCCCTCCGCCTTCGATTTCGCCGGTGTCGTCGTCCCCGTGACCGAAACGCGGGCGAGTCCCGCAAAGGAGGTGCTCTCCTCGTCAGCCGTCTCGTCGCTTCTCCACCAGGTCCCCCGACGTCATCGCCTTCCTGAGGGTCGTGCTCGGTCAACCCCTCGAACAGGAGCCTCCACCATGACTGCGATACGAAGGATTCCCGGATTCAAAACGCTTCGCCCACTCGCCGTTCGAACGGCGCTCGCGCTGCTCGCGGCCGCCGCGATCGTCTCGCCCGCCGCCGCGGCCAACCAGTACCGCTACGCGCACCTCACCTGGGAGCCGGGTGTCGCGACCAACGCGGTCGAGTTCACGTTGATCGAAGGATTCAAGCGCACCGCGTTCCCCGGCCCGCCGAACGTCGGCGACATCATCAACGACCCGGACGGCGTCCAGGCTCCGGTTCGGCGACGCCACGGCGTTCTCGCCGGCGCTGCAGGTTCAAGGTCATCGCCATCGATCCCGCAAACGACTGGCTGATGGCCCGGGCGCTCCAGCCCGGCAGCTCGACCAAGACCACCGTCTCGCACACGTACCCCCTCGTCCACCGATCCCGACGGCTTTCCCTGGGTGGCGGAGATCCAGGACTGCTGTCGCGCGACCGCGCAGCTCCAGCCGCCGAACCGCGGCGGCACGTACCGGGTCCTCACCTACGTCGAGACCGCCCGGGCAACCGCTCGCCGGTGAGCAGCATGCCGCCCGTGGTCAACGTGAAGCAGGGCGGCATCCAGCGCTTCCGCGTGCCGGCGATCGACCGCGATCCCGACACCCACCTCCAGTTCCGCGTCGGTCGTGGCGCCGAGGCCGGCTATCCGCTGTTCTTCTTCATTCCCGGTCTCACCATCGACCCCGACACCGGCGAGGTCACCTGGGACACCAGCGGCCTCACGCCCGGCTTCTACGCCGAGCAGTTCGTGATCGAGGACTACAGCGCCTCGACCGGCGAGTTCCGCACCAGCGTCGCGGTCGACCCTCAATCTGCACCTGTTCGACTGCACGCAGGCGCCGCCGAGCTTCGACCCGCCGACGCCCGCGGCCGGGACCTCGTTCGTCGCGGTGAACGATCAGCCGCTCTGCTTCACCGTGCAGGCGAGCAACCTCGGGCGGCGACGTCACGCTCGACGTCGCGGGAATCCCCGAGGGCGCCACGCTGAGCACGCCGCTTCCCGCCACCGGCAACCCGGTGAGCACGACCTTCTGCTGGACGCCGCACGGCCGCGGGACGGCCACGGCGCTCACCTTCACCGCGGACAACGGCTGCTAAGCGACGCTCCGGAGCTTCACCATCGCCACCAGCTCGCCGCCGAGCTGTGACGCCGCCGTCCCCTCACCGTCGCTCCTCGGCCACGATCACAAGCTGGTGCCGGTCCAGGTCCTGGTGACGGACCCCGACGGCGATCCGGTCACGGTGACGGCCACCTCGATCACCCAGGACGAGCCGGTCAGGGGCTCGGGCGACGTGGACGACCTCGGGATCGGCGTGAGCGCGAGCCGCGAGGACCATTGCCCCGACGCCACCATCGACGGCGGCGCCATCTCGCTCCGGGCCGAGCGCTCGGGTTCGGGAACCGGCCGCGTCTACCACATCGGCTTCACCGCCACGGACGCGCTCGGCGTGCATTGCGATGGATCGGTGTCGGTGTGCGTGCCGCACGACGACGGCGGGACCTCCTGCGTCGACGAGGGGCTGGGCGTCAAATCGCTCGGACCGTGCCCGGACGGCCACATCCTGCCCGAGGCGCTCTCGACCTCACCGCTGCGACTGGCACTCCGCGTCGCGCGCACGACGCCGGGCGAGGTGATGCTCGAGTACACGCTGCCGCGAAGGGGCGAGGCGACGCTCGACCTCTACGACGTCGTCGGGCGCCGAGTGATGTCGCTCGCCGGCGGGTCGCTCGACGCGCCGGCCTCCACCAGGCGGTGGTGCGCCGCGGCGACGTGCCGAGCGGGATCTACTACCGCGGCTGCGCGCGGGTGGTGCGTCGGTCGCCCGCATACTGGTGATGACGCGGTAGTGAGAAACCCAGCGCGGGGGCGGGTCGCTTCGCCCCCGCACGCCTTCAGGTCAGCGGCCGCGGGTGCCGGTCGAGGGTTCCCGGATGGTTCCGTCCTCGAGCTCGTGCGGCGGCGGCGGCTCGTCCTCGATCAGGTACTCGAACTGCCGGCTGAACTCCTCGCCCGAGAGCCCGGCGGTCTTCGCCAACCGCGCCAGGACTCGTCGCGGTCCTCGAAGTCGTCGCGCCGGAGCCGGATCATGTAGCGCCGGGCGATCGCGTAGCGGGTCGAGTGGATGTCGACCATGCGCACCGCGCGCGCGCCGGTGTCGGGATCCATCAGCTCCGCGAACGGGATCGGCGACGAAGTGGCCCGCCTGCATCGACACCATCGACGCGGTGCAGCCCGCGAGCAGGCACTTGGCGGCGCAGTAGCCGAGGTCGCGCGTGTACTCCATGTCGTAGGGAATCGGGTCGGCGCACCGCAGCTCGTAGCCGATGTTCTTCTCGGCGATCGTGGCCTCGATCCCGAGCTGCTGCAATCGCTGCTGGGCCGCGCGCCTGCAGGATCTCGCCGACGTGGATGTCGGCGATCCGGACGTGCCCGTGGGCGTCGCGCTCCGCCTGCTCGAGACTGCTCGAGGTCCTTCGGGCGCGATGCCGAGCGCCACGCCCTCGGCGATCACCGCCACGCCGTCGCGCCGGCCGTCCGCGCAGCCGCTTGATCACCGCGCCGACCAGCGTGTCGACGATGCGCTCGCAGGCGGATCGGCCGCTGCTGGAACTCCTCGGGGATCAGCGTGATCGTGGCGCCGCCGGCCTCTGCCGATGCCGAGCGCCAGGTGTCCGGCCTTGCGGCCCATCGCGATCACGAAGTACCAGCGTGAGGTGGTCTTGGCGTCGAGCATCAGGTTCTTGAGCAGCTCGACGCCGATGTGCCGCGCGGTCTGGTAGCCGAAGGTGTCGACTGTGCGGTGGCAGGTCGAGGTCGTTGTCGATCGACTTCGGCACGTGGACCACACGCATGCGCCCGGCCGCCTTCTGCTCGAGCTTCATCGCCGAGTAGGCGGTGTCGTCGCCGCCGATGGTGACGAGGTCGGTGACACGTCGAGGCGGGTCAGCGAGCTGGACGCAGGCCTCGAGCAGCTCGGGGCGCGACCGTCGGGTTCGCCCGCGAGATCCCGATGTGCGATCCGCCGCGGAAGTGGATGCGGCTCACCGCCGGGATGTCGAGCGGCTTCGCGTGGGCGATGTCGCCCTGCATGATCCACTCGAAGCCGTCCTCGAGGCCGAGCACCTCGACGTCCTCGAGCGCCGCGCGGATGGTGGCCGCGCCGATCACGCTGTTGATCCCCGGCGCCGGGTCCGCCGCCGACCAGGATGGCGAGCTTCTTACGTGGAGTCATGGATGGGCCGGATATTCGGGTGATGGGGTCCGGATCGTCAAGCGCCCGGCGCGCTCACTCGATCACGGCGACGCGGCGCCACCCCACGTTCGCGCCCTGCGTGAGCCGCACCAGGTAGAGCCCCGCGGCGATCCGTTCGCCTCGACCGATCTCGAGCTCGTGCCGCCCGGCCCCGAGTGTTCCGACCTCGCGCGCCAGCACGCGGCGTCCGCTGACGTCGATCAGCTCGAGCCGCGCGGGTGCCGCCGCCGGTAGCGCGAAGAGCGATGTGGATCGAGGTCGCGCGAGCCGGGTTGGGCCTCACGGACTCGAGCCCGAAGGACACCGCGCCGGGTTCGGGAACGTCGGTGGTGCCGTACGGCGTGACGAGCGCGAAGGCGCTCTCGTTGCCGTTCCAGTCGAGCGCCGAGAGCTTGTAGAAGCTCCCGCCGGTCCCGGATCGACGTAGCCGGTGTCGCTCTTGGTCACCACCAGGTTCGACGGTCCGGGCGTGAACCCGGCGCTCGATGCGCGGTAGAGCCGGTAGGCGTAGAAGTCGGACTCGCCGCTCCGGCTCCAGTGCAGCGCGGTCGCCCCGCCGGCGTACGACGGCGGTGAACGGCGCGGGTGGCGCCGGCGCCAGGTTGTCGGGCGAGTAGCCCGAGTCGGTCGCCGAGTCGTAGAACACCCCGATCGTCCCGGTCACGGCGCGCACGAAGAACACCGCGCGGTGGGTGCCGGTCGAGTTCGAATCGGAGGCGTCGGGACCACGATGTTGTAGAACGCTGTCGCCGTACGCGCCGGAAGAACCGACGGCGTCCCAGCCATCGAGCGTCGTGGCCTCGGGCGCCGAAGGCCGATGCGAACGAAGGTGATTGATCGATGCGTCGCAGCACATCGAGCGGTAAACCGCGCTCGGCCCGCTCGACCCCACCGCGTCGAGGCTCGAGGGATCGGAACCGGACTCTCACCTGTCGCCCCTGGTCGACGCCGACGTCGGTGACACTCAGGATACGCGGACTCTGATCGGACCTGATCACTGAAGACCTGGATGCGCTGGTTTCCGGAATCCGCCACGTACAGGAACCCGCGGCGATCGACGTTGATCCCGAGCGGCGTGTCGAACTCACCGTTGCCGCTGCCGAAGGATCCGAGTTGGCTCAGGTGAGACGCCTTCGGACGTGAACTTCTGCACCTGGTTCGTGCTGTCGTCGCCGACCGTAGACCCGGCCGGCCGTGTCGACGGCGATTCCGTAGGGACGCTGGAACTGGCCGTTGCCGTCGCCCTGACCGCCCCACTGAAGAAGCTGGGCTCCGTTGCTACTCGAATTTCTGGACGCGATGAAGCGTACGGTCCGTGACGTAGATGAATCCGGCGCTGGTGGCGGCGACCCCAACCGCGTCCTGGAACTGCCCCGCGCCCGATCCCAGGCTGCCCCATTGCGTGATGAACGTTCCACCCGACGAGTACTTGATGATGCGGTGATGGCCGGTGTCGGCGACGTAGACGAACCCGCTCCCGTCCACGGCGATCCCGGTCGGATTCTGGACTTGGCCATCGCCGAAGTGGCCGAGGAACGCGCCGGTGCCGTCGAATTCCTGGATGCGCCCCGCATCCGTGACGTACACGAATCCGGACGCGCTCACCGCCAGCGCCTTCGGGGACTGGAACTTTCCGTCGATCGCGCCCGGACCGCCCCAGGCGAGCACGAACGTCCCGCCGCTGCTGAACCTCTGAACGCGCGCGTTGTAGAGGTCCAGCACGTAGATGTTGCCGGCCGCATCGCTCGCGACCGACTCGGGCGTCAGAAACTGTCCGTCGGCCGAGCCGGTCGATCCCCATTGCGTCACGTAGCCGGGAGGAGGCTGCGACGCGAGGACACCACCTGGTTCAGCGCCGGCGGAGCCGCTCGCGGAGAAGCCCGCGTCCCCGGTGTAGACCGCGACGACATTGTGCGAGCCAGCGGCGAGCGCCGTCGTGGATCGCGCCGCGACTCCGCCGCGAGGGAACCCGGAGCGCCGAAGCTGACGCCGTCGACCAGGAACTGAACCGAACCCGTCGGCTGACCCGTCGCCGGCGGATAGATGCCGACCGCGGCGGTGAACGTCACGACCTGCCCCATTCCGGACGGATTGAAGTCCGAGGCGATGGTGGTGAAGGTCGACCCAGCGAATACCGTTTGGACGACCCAGTTCGACGTGCTCGAACCGAGCCCGGTGCCGCCTTGATACACGGCCCGGATGGAGTGCGCGCCGACCGGAAGCGTCGTCACCTGAAGGGTGGCGGATCCATTCGATAGCGATTGCGTCCCGATCAGGGTCGTCCGGTGATAGAAGTTCATGAGCCCGGTCGCGCCGGAGGCGCCACCGTTGCCGTCAACGTGACCGACTGCCCGTGGACCGATGGATTGGGGTTGGCGTCCAGTGACGTGAAGGTCTGGCCCGGCGCGCCGACTTCTGGGCGCGATGGTTGTTGGTATCGGTCACGTACACGAGTCCCGAGGCGTCGACCGCGACACCCGAGGCGGTGTTGAGCTGGCCGTTGCCGCTCCCCGGCGTGCCGAACTGCGTCAGGTAGGCGCCGGCACCCGAGAACTTCTGGACCCGCTGGTTCTGGGAATCGGCGACGTAGACGTCGCCGACCACATCCAGCGCGACGCCGAGCGGTTCCTCGAACTGGCCGTCACCGGCGCCTTCGCTGCCCCACTGGCCGAGATAGGCGCCGCTCATGTCGAACTTCTGCACGCGATGGTTGAACTGATCCGCGACGAACACGTGGCCGCTCGGGTCGACCGCGATCCCGGATGGCGAGTCGAACTGGCTGTTTCCCGTGCCCCCGCTGCCCCACTGGGTGAGGAACGCTCCGGCGCCGCTGAACCTCTGGACACGGTTGGCGGAGTTGTCGGAGACGTAGACGTTGCCCCGAGACGTCGACCGCGATGCCGTAGGCGGTCGTGAATTGTCCGGGCCCGGAGCCGGCCGTTCCCCACTGCGCCAGGTAGAAGCCGCCGGTCGTGAACTTCTGCACGCGATGGTTGCCCGTGTCCGTGACGTAGACGTTCCCGAGCGTGTCGACCGCGATGCCCGTCGGGGCCAGGAACTGCCCGTTGCCGCTGCCGGTGCTTCCCCACTGGGAGAGATAGCTCCCGTTCGACGTGAACTTCTCGATCCTTGAATTGGCCTGGTCGACGACGTAGACGTTCCCGTTCTTGTCGACGGCCGACCCGTTGGGGTACTGGAACTGACCGTTGCCGGAACCCTGCCCGCCGAACTGGAGGAAGTAGACGTAGGTCTGAGCGGTCGCGAGGCTCGGCGCAGTGACGCACGCGATCACGAGCAGGATGGGCCACGCGAGCCAGGTAGGAACGGAGGCCGAACATGAACGGCGCCTCGGCACGGTCATCGGATGAATCGGGTGCCGCGCGGGACCGCCGCGCGTGGGCCGCAGGCGCGGCCCGACCGATGGGAACGGAAAGAATGATACGCCCGGGGGGATCGATCGAGAAGTCCCCGCTCAGGTCTCCATCGGCGGGCGCTGGCGGTGGAAGTCGGTGCGGCTCTGGTACAGCTCGCCGAGCTCGATCAGCGTCGCCTCGTCGAACGGCGCGCCGACGATCTGGAAGCCGATCGGCATGTGGTCCTTGCCGAAGCCGCACGGCAGCGCGATCGCGGGCAGGCCGCAGGCGTTGCCGATGCCGCCGACCGGATCGCCGTACGGCAGGGTCTTGTAGAGATCCTCGTCGATCGGCGGGGCGACCGACATGAAGTTGGGCGTGACGATCACGTCGTACTCGGCGAAGAACTGCGCCATCTTCTGCTGTAATACTCGGCGCATGCGGAACGCCTTGACCAGGTCCTGCCCGGTCATCGCCTGGTTGATCTCGACCTGGTACTGCGCGTACGGGTCCTTGAGCTCGCGCACCGAGCCGTCGCGATAGAACTTCTCGAACGCCGACAGCGCCTCGGCGGTGATGATGATCCCGGCGACCTCGTTGGATGGGAACTCCGGCAGCTGACCTCCTCGATCGCGAGCCCGGCCGAGCGCAGCACGACCACGGCGCGATCGAAGGCGTCTTTCACCTCGGGCTCGCCGGCCTTGGTGAAGTCGAGCGTCACCAGCGCCGCCTTGATGTGCGACGGCTTCTTGCCGCTCCCGGCTGAGCTTCATCGGCCTCGTGCTCGCGCTCGGATCTCTCGGGTCGGGTCCGCCGATCGCCTGGAGGATCGCGCGGCAGTCCGATGCCGAGCGCGCGAGCGGGCCGATCTTGTCGAAGGTGTAGGAGCACACCATGCCGCCGGCGCGGCTCACGCGCCCGTAGGTCGGACGCAGACCGGTGATGCCGCAGAACGCCGAGGGGCAGAGGATCGAGGCCCCAGGTCTCGGTGCCGATCGCGAAGCCGGCCAGCGACCCCGCGACCGAGGCACCCGATCCCGACGACGAACCGCCGGTCCAGCGCGCGCGATTCAGGGATTGCGGCCGGGCCCGCTGATCGAGGCGTCGGGATAGCGGTAGCCGAGCCCGCCCGCGAACTCGACCATGGCGAGCTTGCCGAGCAGGATCGCGCCCGCCTCGCGCAGCCGCCGTACCACGGTCGCGTCCTCGTCGAAGACCTGGCCGTGGCACGGCACCGCGCCCCGTGGTCTCGATCCCGGCGGTCGCGAGCAGGTCCGCTGGCGCCGTAGGGAATGCCGTGCAGCGGCCCGCGGTAGTCGCCGCGGCGGATCTCGACGTCCGCCGCGCCTGCCTGCTCGCGCGCGAGCCGTGGGCGTGGCCTTGGCGACCGCGTTCAAGCCGGGGCCGAAGCGCTCGAGGCGCGCGAGGTAGGCCTCGGTGAGATCCACCGGCGAGCTTGCGCGAGCGGATCATCAGCGCCAGCACCGAGACCGGGCTCTCGAGCACGTCGTTGGGGACGCCGCTCATCGCGACTTCTCGCGATCGTCGGCCGCCGCCCGCGGGATCGGCACGAACACGAGCGACATCTCGCTGCCCGGCGGGAGCGAGTACTCGCGGATCACCTTGAGCGCCTTGTCGAGCGATTCCTTCTGGCTCTTGATCTCCGCGCGCACGGCGAGGCCCGGGCGTCTTGGACTTGCGGGCCGGCGGCGTGGTGGCGGCGACGAGCGGCGACGCGCCGGCACTCGCGGCCAGCGCCGCCACCGAGCTCGCGGCCACGAGCTTCAGGAACCGGCGTCGCGAGCGCCGACTCACGGATCGCGACGGCTGGGAATCGCGGGTCGTGTCTCGATCGTCCTCGCCAGAAGAGCGTCCCTCGAAGGTTTCGAGTCCGCGCCGCAGCCCGTCTGGCATCGGGATGCTGCGCTTCGCTGGCGTAGTCGTAGCACACCTGGACCGTGCCGGCCTCGACCACCAGCCGGCGCGTGGCCTTCTCGCGGATCTCGTAGCCGAACGCGAACGACTTGGTCCCGAGCCAGGTGCAGCCGATCCCGATCTCGAGCGTCTCCTTGACCAGCGCCTCCGAGCGGAAGTCGCGGGTGACGCGGGCGAGGATGAACGGGACGCGACGGTAGTCCTGGGGCCCTCCGGCCCCTCGAAGCGGCTCCAGTATTCCTGGCGCGCGACCTCGAGGTAGGTGATGTACACGGCGTTGTTGATGTGGCCCATCGCGTCGGTGTCGCGGAAACGCGGGCGTAGGTCGAACGTGACGCGGAAGGAACGCTCGGTCATGCGGTGACTAGAACGCGTTCAGCCGGTGGAGGAACACCGGCCGCGAGCGGAACCAGGTCTCGACCAGCTCCGCCGCTCCGCCGCTCGAGCGCACCAGGCCCGATTCGGCGGCGCGCGTGGGCGGCAGCGTGCCGGTGACCAGCGGTCCCAGCACGTCGGCGGGAACGTGGAGCGCGCGGCGGCCGCGGGCGCACCCCGCGCGCGGTCTCGGCGGCGACCGCGAGGCGTCCCTCGCTCGCGCTGACGCGATCAGGCGCGCGCGTTCTGCGCCAGCACCGGATCCTCGACCTCGAGCACCAGCTCGCCGCGCGCGTCCTTCGCGATCGGCAGCGTCTCGAGCCCGAGCTTCACGTCGGTGAGACGCAGCATCGCGCCGGCCGCGACGTTGCCGGTGTCGAGCGTGAGCCGATTTCCGGACCGGGCTCGAGGTTCTGCGCGGTCTTGAGCAGGACCAAGCCACGAGTTGTCGGCCGGCGCCAGCAGGTGGATCTCTTGCACCTGGTCGGAGAGCGACGCCAGGTAACCGATCAGTCCGCGGTGCGCCTCGGGAGTCGCCGCCACGAACTCGCTCAACGTCAGACGCAAGCTTGAAGGGACCCTTCGAGGTATCGATCTCGTAGTAGAGATAGCCCTCGATCTGCCCGCGACGCCGGCCTTCATACACGACCCAGTCGCCCGGATAGTGCGTCCACAGCCGGCGCGTCCACCACTCGGCGTTGCGCGCCAGGGCGAAGTGACCCTGCGCCGCGACGCGATCGTAGAGCGCCTGCACCGCCGGTCGGTCCGGCAGCATCAGCCGCCGCACCTGCGCGCGCCTCGTCGGAGGCCGGCAGGTTGGCCGGGCGAGATCGCCAGCTGGTGGACGACCTCGACCATGCCGTAGCCGAGCTTCCGGTAGTAGGCGCCGCGGAACGCGTAGAGCATCGTCAGCGCGTGGCCGTTCTGCCGCATCTCGCGGAGCGCGGGCGCATCAGCGTCTCGCCGATGCCGCGGCGGCGGTGCTCCGGGGACACGGCCACCGATCCGACCCCGGTCACGCGGCACGCGCTGCCCGCGCACGAACGCGGTGAACGGGTAGAGCACCATCGACGCGACGATCTGCCCGTCGACCTCGCCGACGCGGACGTCGCGCAGGCTGAAGCGCGGATGGTCGGTGTAGAACTCGCGCCGCTTCTCGAGGCTCGAGACGCGGTAGGCGCGCAGGCCGAGATCGGCGAGGGTCTCGACGTCGGTGCGACGCGCCGCGCGGAAGCGCAGCGGCGGGACCCGCGGCGGACGGGCCGGGCTCACGTGGCGTGCTTCGCGGGTTGCGCCCAGCGCAGGTTCAAGACGATCTCCGGTCGCGGACGGGTGCGTGACCGCCCGCGGTCGCGAGCGATCACCGCCAGTGGCAGCCGGACCCGTCGTCCCATGCGGCGCACAATCTAGTGAACCGGACGCGCGAGGGGAAGCGGGATTCGTGTTTCGACCTCGCGACGTCGGAAGAATTTCGAGCGCCGGCGGCTCGCGCCGTGAAGGCGACGGCCGAGCTCGCGAGGCGGCCGTGCTCGAGAAGACCGCCTGCGCTTTGCTAGCGTACCGCGCTCGAACTTCGACCGGGGTGCGACCGCGACGGCGCGGATCCGTGACGCCGCGGTCCGAAAGGAGTGGACGTGAACGCAACGTGGACGCGGTCGCTCGCGATCGCCTCCCTCGCCTTGGGGCTCCTGGCGGAGCGCGGCGAACGCCAAGGACGATCCGTGGGCGCCGGGCGCCTCGTGGGTCTCGCTGCGCGCCGGCTTCGCGAACTCGTCGGTCGAGGGCACCGGAGACGGGGGCATGGGCGCCGGCTTCGGCTTCAGCCACATGCTCGATACCTGGTCGGGGCTCGACCACTTCTCGCTCGGCGGCATCCTCGAGTACAACGTGACCGGCAAGTTCGGCGGCGCCTCCGAGATCGTGGTGCCCGCCTCGCTCGAGTTCGCCCGCCACTTCGGCGGCGGAGGTCGACGCTGCGCCCCTACCTGGGGATCGGTCTCGGCGCCTACAGCCGCAAGCTCTATCGCACCGGCGCGGACACGCGGGAGACCCGGTTCGGGTTCGCGTTCACCACCGGAGCCAACACCAAGATGAGCGAGCACGGCCTGCTCGGGCTCGACCTCGAGACTGATCAGCCTGCGCGCCGTCAACGATCCGCCGAACCCGGTGTTCGGGGCGGCAGCGGTGACGTGGTGCCCGATCCCCGGCACCCGACGACGCATACCATCGTCGAGCCGCACAACGGCGGCATCTGGAGCATCAAGTTCACCTACTCGGTCGCCTACTGATCCCCGGGACTCGCCCCATCTCCGCGACCGTCTGAGCCCGGACGGCGGCGGTCGGCTTCTGGACGTGGGCACGTCCCGACCACGCGACCGACCCTTGCGAACTCGTGGTTTTGATCGTCATCGACGCGGCACGGATGCTGCTGCCGAAGCGCGCCGTCGAGCGTCGGATCCGGGACCGGTGCGGTGAGGAAGGGTCAGGGCCCCCGGGGTCCCACCATCCGATCGACGCGACGCGACGTGCGGCGTTCGGATCCGTCAGTCGAGGTCTTGCATCTCCCGCCGCCGCGCGATCAGCTTGCGGTCGATGAACCGCAGCACCTCGAAGGCGAAGAACAGTCCAGCTCCCAGCATGCCGCCGAGCAGGAGCGCGTAGGCCGGCGAGAGGTTCGCGAGCACCACCGCCATCACGCCGGAATAGGCGGCCACGAACCACAGCACGAACACCGCGTCGCGCTGCGAGAGCCCGAGCCGGATCAGTCGATGATGGACGTGCTCCGAGTCGGCCTTCCACACCGGCTGGCCGTGGAACATCCGCCGGGCGAAGGCGATCACGCCGTCCGCGATCGGCACCGCCAGTGCGGCGAGCGGAAAGAGCAGCGTCAGGGTCGCCGTGCCCTTGCGGTTCTCGAGCAGCGACACCGCCGCCAGCATCAGCCCGAGGAATTGGCTGCCGGTGTCGCCCATGAAGATTCGCGCGGGGGAAAGTTGTAGCGCAGGAACCCGAGCGTGGCGCCGATCAGCGGCGAGGTCAGGAACATGACGTAGAAGTTCCCGTGCATGCGGCCCACCCACCACAGCGTCCCCGAGGCGATCAGGACCACGCCGGTGGCGAGCCCGTCGAGGCCCGTCGATCAGGTTGATCGCGTTGAGCACGACCAGCGTCCAGCCGATGGTGAGCACCAGGTTCAGGTGACCGGTCGCGATCGGCGGGCCGAACGGGTTCGAGAGCACCGGAACGTTGAACCCGTAGTGGAACAGCACGACCGCCGTGAGGCTCTGCATGAACAGCTTGGTCCACGGCGAGCTGCCGCGCAGGTCGTCGATCAGGCCCAGCGCCAGGATCGGGACGCACGCCCACGTCAGTCCCACGAGCGGTCGCAGCTCGAGGATCTGTGCGGGGCCCGAGAACAGCCGCGCCACCCACGCGACGCCGAGCACCGCGACCATCATCGCGAGCCCGCCGAGCGTCGGCACCGGCTCGCGATGCACCCGCCGCGGACCCGGTCGATCGAGCGCGCCGACGCGTCGCGCCAGCGCCATGACCAGCGGCGTGCCGGCGAGCACGACGGCCATCGCGGCGAGCGCAAGGATCAGCGAATAGGGCACGAGAGCGGGCGGCTACCGCAGACGCAACGCGTTGGCGGCCATCATCAGCCCGGCGCGCGCCATGATGGCGGAATCGGCGAGGAACGAGAGCACGGGGTGCGTCGGGTGGTGCTTGTGGAAGTAGTGGATCATCCCGCGGTGGCGCTCGAGGATCACGTGGGCCGCGACGCGATCGCGGCCGCCGCTCACGCCGACGTGATGGATCACGACCGCGTCCGGCACGTAGGCGACGCGGTAGCCGCCGAGATGCATGCGCCGGCACCAGTCGACGTCCTCGTTGAACAGGAAGAACGCCTCGTCCATCGGACCGACGTCGATCGATCGCCTCGCGGCGCACCATCAGGCAGGCGCCCGAGAGCCAGTCGACCTCACGCACCGAGGCGTGGTCCCAGTCGGTGAGCAGGTACCGGCGCGAGAACGGATTGTCCGGGAACAGCCGCGTCAGCAGCGAGGTAGCGGTTGAACAGGAAGGTGAGATGGTCGGGAAAGGCGCGCGCCGAGTACTGGAGCGTCCCGTCCGGGTTCAGGATCTTGGGGCCGACCACCGCGGTCGCCGGATGGTTGCGCAGGTGCTCGAGCATGGTCGGGAGCGCGCCGGGTCGGACCTCGCAGTCGGGGTTCATCACCACCACGAACTCGCTCGTCCCCGGCGCGAGATCCCCTGGTTGACCGCGCGGGCGTAGCCGATGTTCTCGGCGTTGGCGATCAGCTCGACGCCGGCGCGGCGCAGGGCCTCCCGATCGGGGCCGCGAGAGCCGGAGTCGTTGTCCACCACCACGATCTGGGCGGACACACCGCGGGATCGGCGCGAAGGGAATCGATGCAGTGGTGCAGGTGATCCGGGGTCTTGTAGTGGACGATGATGATGGAGAGATCCATGCGGGACGGGGCGCTCTCCTGGTGTTGGAGTGCAAATGAACCGCGACGATTGTAGCATCCGGCGCATGCGCCAAGAGAAGATTGTCCCCGCGAGGTCGAGCGCGCGCGCTCCTTCTGGCCGCGGCGTTCGCGGCGATCGGCATCCTGGTGAACGCCGGCTGCGCGCGCAGCGGCGTGCCGGTCGAGTCGCGCCCCACGCCGCCGCAGCCGGCGAGCCCCACCTCGACCGAGGTCCCGGCCACCTCGGAGACCGCGAAGGCGAGCCAGACCCCGCCGTCGACGGTGGACGCGCGAGTGACGCGGATCGCCGCCGACACCACCGCGGTCTCGAGCGCGCTCCGCAAGTGCTCCGGCCGGAAGCTGCTTCCCGATCAGGAGGGCGTCTACGAGTCGACGCAGCGCCTCTTGGTCGAGGCCCGCGCGGCGATGACGCGCGACGACTGGCGCGCGCCGAGTCGTCGGCGCGACAGGCGCGGCAGCTCGCGAGCTCGCTGACCTGCTACTGACCGCGCGCGATCGCGGTCAGGTACGCGGTCTGCTCCGCGGTCCAGCCGCCGGCACGACTGTCGATGCTCGACGTGTAGCTGCCGTGGACACCGGTGCCTGAGATCGTGCCCGTGAAGGCATAGGCGGGAACCGTGAAGATGACCTCGCTTCCCTTCCTCGATCCGGTGAGCGCGTTGATCGTGCCATCGTCGTTCATGGCGCTGCCGGTCACCCGGTTGGCATCGACGATGAGGCTCACGGTTCCGGTCGTCGGGATTCCCCGGGCCGTCGGTTCCCGTCCACGTCCCGCAGTAGGCGGCGTAGGTTTCCGTCGCAGGCACGATGGCGACGAAGGTGCCGCTGTTCCCCGTGCGCGTGTAGCCCCGACGAAACGGCCCTCGAACAGCGTCCCGGTGAAGGTATAGCCGCCACCGGTCGCCCGCAGCACGCCGGTCGCGGTCTCGTAGGTGCCGGTCAGCGTGGCCACGCCTCCGCCGGCGAGATGGAAGTTGCCGCTGACGTTGCCGGTTGCGCGACGGGCCTCGATCGCGGGGCCGGTCGGAAACGCCCCCGAGCCGGATCCGGACCCGCGGCGAAGTGCTGCGACCGACACGGTGGTCTCGAGCGTGATCGTCCCGCTCTCGGCTTCTCTCCCCGCGAAGACGCCGCGATAGGTGGCTCTCGACCGTCGTGGGCTGCTGCGGCGGCAGGGGAATCGTCGTTGCTGGAGCAGCCGGTGAGCGCGTGGCGAGGCACGGGGCGGCCGCGAGGCACGCGCCGGTTCGGCGGGCAGGCGGGTCCGGGATCACGGTGCGCAGCTCCATGATGGCGGCGAGGCCCGTCTTGCGAGGGCCGGGAGAGAGCTCGATTCTAAACCGGAGGTGAGGGACGGGACAACGAGCTTCGCCGATCGCGCCCGAAGACCTCCTCGAGCCGTGCACCGGCCAGCGTCTCGACGTCGTGGCCGAGCACGCGCGACCCGAATCGCCAAGCGGTTGGCGTCCGGCGGGTTCCCGCTTCCGGGATTGACGATTTCACCCATTTTGATCAACCTGCTGGGCCTGCTGGGTACCGCGGACGCACCCGAACGACGCGTCGGACCCGGAACGACTACTCGACCTACAGCTGAGCCGGCGACGCCTTCTGATCCTCGGCGCCGGGACCGCCGCCTACCCTCACGGTTCGCCCCATCTCGCGTGGGCGAAGCACGTCGATCGCTCGTTCGCGATCCTGCAGCCGTGGGAGTTGCCCACCGAGCCACCCACCGGTGCGATCGACACGTCGTACGCGATGATCGGCGCGGCGGTGCTGGCCCCGAACCAGTGGAACTGCCAGCCGTGGCGCTTCGAGGTCGAGGGCACGACCATCCGACTGATCGCCGATCCGACGCGCGCTCCCGGTCAACGATCCGGACCGGCGCGGCATGATGATCTCGCTCGGCACCGCACTGGAGAACCTGCTGATCGCCGCGCGCGCGTACGGTCAGCGCACACCGAGGTCTCCTACTTTCCGCGCAGGCCGCGGCCGGCACTGGTCGCGCAGATCTCGTGGTCGAACGGCGACCAGCGGCGCGACCGCGGCCTGTTCGGCGCGATCGTCGAGCGTCCGCACGAAGCCGCCGCGAGTTCGACGGCCGCGGCATCTTCATGCAGAACCGGGCCCAGCTCATCGCGCAGGCCCAGGGACGGATTCCGCATCCACTGGCTCGACGACCGCGAGGGCATCCAGCGGATCGCCGACCTCGCGCACGACGCCGTGCACGCGCTCGCGTGCTCGACCATCGGGCCGAGGCCGAGCAAAGTTCTCGTGGATGCGCTTCGGCGGCGACACGACCGGCGGCGCGGGGACGGCGTTCCGGTCGACGCGCTCAGAGCTCGGCGGTCCGGCGAAATGGTTCGCCGGGAGATACTTCAACTCGCAGAGCTGGTTCCTCCGGTTCGGCGCGCAGAGCGCGGGCAAGCAGGCGCGCTCCGGCGTTCCGTTCGGCCGGCGCGCTCGCGCTCCTCACCGCGACCGCGGCGACCGAAGCGTCGTGGCTCATCGGCGGACAGGTCTACGAGCGCTTCGCGCTCAAGGCGACCCAGCTCGGGATCGCGCACCAGCCGATCAACGCGCCGATCGAGACCGAGTCCTTGCGCCGCGGAAGTGCTGCGCCGCTTCGGCGCCACCGGCGAGGAGCCGCTGATGCTCGTGCGCCTCGGGCACGCCGGCCGGCCCGCGGCGACCCCGCGCCGCGCCGTCGCGCTGGTCGCGAGCTTCCGCAACAGCTGATCGCGCCGTTCCGGCGCGGCCGCGCTAGAACCTCACCTGGACCTGGCCGATGTACGTGTCGGTGCGCCGGAGGTCGACGCCCGCGCGCCGGCGGACGCCCTCGAACAGGAAGCGCACGCGGTTCGGCACCGGCTCGACGTTCACGCCGAGGGTGGTGGCGGTGACGCGGCTCCGATCGCCGCGGAGCGGCCTGCGGAAGTCCTCCTGCCGCGCGATCAGCTGCACCGGGGGCAGGACGCGAAACCCGGCGAAGACGTACCAGCCGTAGTCGTCGAGCTCGACGTCGCGGCCCTTGCGATGTCGCGTGACGTACTCGGCGCGCACGATCCCGCCGAGATCCTCGAGGTTGACGTCGGCGCCCCAGCGCATGCTGTCCGGTCCCTCGTGGGTCACGCTGCCGCCCAGCGCGAGCTGCGCGATCGGCCGGGCGACCAGGCGGCCGACGAACAGCGCGGTCGAGTCGCGGTTCACGGTCGAGTTCGCGCCCTCGCCGTTGAACATTCCGAAGCTGAGCCGTGAGCAACGGGCCCCACGCGTACGTCGCCATCACGCCGACGTCGTACTTGGGCGCGAGCGAGTCCACCACCGCGGCCAGGTCGGCGGTCTCGAGCAGCGGCACCAGGATCAGGTACTCGCGGGTGAACGGCGTCTTGAACTCGCCCGCCGTCATCGCGAGCGGGCCCCTGGCCCAGTTCACGATCGCTTCGCGCAGGCTCACGGTCGCGGGGAGATTCGCCTGCGCGGCCTGCCACTCGCCGAGCAACCGGTAGGAGAAACCGCGCGCCAGCGAGCCGTCGACCGAGACCCGCGCGCGGTTGACCAGCGCGGTCACCCCCACGTCCTTCTGCGCGGTCTCGCGCGCCTGGACGTACCCGCCGAGGCGCGGCGGAGGGATCAGGCCCTGAGCGCGCGCGCGCGCGCGAGCACGAGCACCGGGAGCAGGGCCACGGCGACGAACATCTTCGTGAAGCGCATGGTGGATTACCAAGGATCGGAAGTGACTTGAGGGTGAACGCTATATGGTGCAAAGTGACCGCTCTCGTGGACGGCGCGGAACATTAGCACCCATTGCGGAGCGGGCTCCAGCATGGCGGTTTCGGTGAAGGCGAGGACAGAAGCAGCGGGCGGCCGGTACCACGCTGGACGCGAGGCAGGCGGCCGAGCTCCTCCACCTCAACGTCAAGCGCGTCCAGAGCCTGGCTCGGGCCGGTGGGCTGCCGGCGGTGCGCGTCGGCCGCAAGTGGCTCTTCCATCGCGAACAGATCGAAGCGCTGCTCGGACAACCCGCCGCGCGCGGCGCGAGCGGCATGAGCCTCAGCGCGCGGAACCACCTTCGCTGCCGGATCTTGGACGTTCGCCTCGACGGCCTCATGGCCGAGGTGCTGCTGCGCGTCGGCAGCCAGGACCTGGTGGCGGTGATCACGCGCTCGTCGGCCGAGCGCATGGCGCTCGCGGTCGGCGAGGAGGTGTTCGCGGTGATCAAGTCCACCGAGGTCATGATCGGGAAGGAGGAGCGGAGTGAGTAGGACGCCACGCGCTGTCGCCGCGGCGCTCGCGATCGTCCTCGCGATCCGGGACCGTCGGCCTCGCGTCGCGCGCGCTCGCGGCGGACGCCGAGCTCCGCGTGTTCGCGGCGGCGTCGCTCGCCGACGCGTTCGGCGAGATCGCCAAGCGCTACGAAGCAGACCCATCCCGGCGTCACCGTGCGGCTCAACCTCGCCGGCTCCCAGCAGCTCGCCTCGCAGATCGAGCTCGGCGCCGACGCCGACGTCTTCGCCGCGGCGGACGAGCGCTGGATGGATCACGCGCCGAGCACGAGCTCGCTGTCGGGGCGAGCCGCGCGTGTTCGCGCACAACCGGCTCGCGGTGATCGTGCCGCGCACGAACCCGGCGCGGATCGGCCGCCTGCAAGACCTGACCCGGCGCGGGATCAAGCTCGTGATCGGCGCCGAGGCGGTGCCGGTCGGCGCGTACAGCCGCCAGATGCTGAACCGGCTCGCACGCGCAGCCCGGCTTCCGTCCGACTACGCGCGGCGCGGTGCTTGCCAACGTCGTGTCCGAGGAGGAGAACGTGAAGTCGGTGGTCGGCAAGGTGCAGCTCGGCGAGGCGGACGCCGGCATCGTCTACCGCTCGGACGTGACGCCGTCGGTCGCCCGCTACCGTGCGTGTCTTCGACACCGCCCGACTCGGCGAACGTGCTCGCGAGCTACCCGATCGCGGTGGTCCACGGATCGCGCCGGCCTCGAGGCCGCGCAGGAGTTCGTCGATCTCGTGCTGTCGGCCGAGGGCCAGGCCGCGCTCGGACGCCGCGGCCTGATCCCGGCGCTCCGCGCGCTGATCGCGGCGGCGATGCCCGCCTCGCGCCCGAGCGTGCTGCTCCGCGCCACCGCGATCGCCGCGACCGCGGTGCTGCTGATCTTCCTCGCCCTGCCGTTCCTCGGCCTGATCGCCCGCGCGTCGCCGGCCGAGATCGCCTCGCGGCTCGCCGATCCGCGCGTGCTCGGCGCGCTGCGGCTCAGCCTCGTGACCTGTGGCGCGACCACGGCGCTGGTCGCGCTGCTCGGCACCCGGTGGCCTACCTGCTCGCGACCCGCGAGTTCCCGGGCAAGCGCGTCCTCGAGGTGATGATCGAGCTGCCGATGGTCCTGCCTCCCACCGTCGCCGGGTTCGCGCTGCTCATGGCGTTCGGTCGCACCGGGCTCGCGGGTCGTGCGCTCGAGAGTCTCGGCGTGACGCTCCCGTTCACCACCGCCGGCGTGGTGGTGGCGCAGGTCTTCATGGCGGCGCCGTTCTACGTCGCTCCCGCGCGCGCGGGCTTCGCCGGCGTCGATCCGCCCTGATCGAGGCCGCCGCGACGCTGCGGGCCTCCGAGTCGTTCCGCTTCTTCCGCGTCGTGCTGCCGCTCGCCGCACCGTCGCTGCTCGCCGGCCTCGCGATGTGCGCGGCGCGCGCGCTGGGCGAGTTCGGGGCGACCATCACCTTCGCCGGCAACCTGCCGGGCGTGACGCAGACGATGCCGCTCGTCGGTCTACGTCGCGCTCCAGTCCGACCTCGATACCGCGATCACGCTGTCGGTGCTGCTCGTGGCCATGTCGTTCGTGCTGCTGCTCGGACTCCGGTCGGGATCGGTCGCGGGGCTCCGGATGGGAACCGGTGCTCGACGTTCGGATCCGTCACCGGCTCGGTAGCTTCACGCTCGAGGCCTCGCTGGCGGTGCCGCTCGGCAGCGTCACCGTGGTCGTCGGCGAGAGCGGGTCCGGAAGACGACGCTCCTGCGCCTGATCGCCGGCCTCAGGGATCCCGACGAGGGCCGGATCGAGCTCGCGGGGCGCGCGCTGTTCGACCGCGCGGCGAACACGCGGGTGCCGGTGGAGGAGCGCCCGATCGGCTACGTCTCGCAGGACTACTCGCTGTTCCCGCACCTGAGCGCCCGCGACAACGTCGCCTTCGGGCTCCGCGCCTCGGGGCGCTCGCGCCGCGAGAGCCGGGATCGCGCCGACCGGGCGCTCGATCGACTGGGGATGCTCCCGCTCGCCGCACGGCGCCCCGACGCGCTCTCGGGCGGGCAGCGCCAGCGCGTCGCGCTGGCGCGCGCGCTCGTGCTCGACCCCGACGTGCTCCTGCTCGACGAGCCGCTCTCGGCGCTGGATCTCATGACGCGCCGCGAGGTGCGCGGCGAGCTGCGTCGCACGCTCGACGCGCTGCCCTGCGCGACCGTGTTCGTGACCCATCAGCCACACGAGGCGCTGGGCTTCGGCGAGCGCATCGTGGTGCTCGAGCAGGGACGCGTCACGCAGCGGGGATCGCGCGCCGACTTCGTGCATCGGCCACGCTCGCGCTACGTCGCCGAGTTCCTCGGCGTCAACCTGTTCGAGGGCGCGATCGCGGGGCCGACCGGCGACGGGCTCGTGCGCGTCGACCTGCCGGACGGCGCGCTGGCGATCGCCGACGCGGGGCTCGCGGGCGTCGTGCGCTTGATCGTCCACCCGCACGACATCGTGCTGTCGCGCGAAGCTCCGGCCGGCAGCGCGGTGAACGTCCTCCGCGGCCCCGTCGAGGACGTGATCCCGGAGCCTCCGGACGGCGATCTCGTCCGCGTCGTGGTCGCGACCCGCCCGGCGCTCATCGCACAGGTCACCCGGCGCTCGGCCGAGTCGCTCGGCGTCGAGCGCGGCGCCGTCGTCTTCGCGTCCTTCAAGGCCAGCGGGGTCCGGGTCATCACCGATTGACGCAGCGGGGTCCGGAAGGTGCAAAGACCCGACGGGCCGGAGCGCCCCACCGGGAAAGCGCTTGACCGCCGGCCGACGTGCTCCGGATACTCAGTGGCTCCTCCACCCTCGTGCACCCCCTCGATCTGATTTCGGGAGATTTCTCATGGTCGTCTCGCGTCTCGCGCTCTTCTGCCTTCTCTTCCGGGGCGCTGTCGGCCGCACCGTGCGCCGCCGCGGCGGCGTCGGCCAGAGCCGCGCCGCGGAACCTGCTCAAGAACCCCGGCTTCGAGGAAGTCGTCAAGGGCCACGAGTGGATGCCCACGGGATGGGACACGTCGCGCGCCGACATGCCCTCGGTGTTCTTCGGGCGTGACACGCTGGAAGCCCACGGCGGCGAGTACGCGGTGAGCGTCGCCAACGGCAGCGGAATGCTGCCGATGTCGCTCAACTGGAGCCAGATCCTCCTGGTCGACAAGGAGCTCTGGGGCAAGGACCTGGTATTCACCGCGTGGACCAAGAGCAGCGGCGTCGAGGGCCGCGCCTACATCAAGCTCGAGGCCTATCGCGACACCGTCTCGAAGATGGCGAAGATCTGGGGATCTCGCGCGACGACGCCACGCGGCGGCTCAGGATCAATCCGTCGACGATCCGCTCTACGACGTGGCGTGGAAGCGCCAGTTCTTCTCCGATCAGGAAACTCCCTGGGTCAAGCGTCAGGTCCGGGTGTTCGTGCCGCCCACGTCGAACGTGGTGTTCGTGCGCTGCGGCCTGATCGGAACCGGCCAGCTGGTCATCGACGACGCGTCGCTCACCGCGGAGCCGGCCGAGCCGGCGACCGAGCTGCCGCTCAACACCAACCTGCTCGCCGATCCCGGCTTCGAGAAGCACGACGTGAACGGCTGGGAGTACTCGCTGCCGCCCTACGCGGAGATGTACGCCGAGCCCGATTCGCAGATCGTGCACTCGGGCAGAGTACTCGGTGCGGTTCAGCTCGCCAGGGCGCGGCGATCGTCCCCGGCCGCGCCGGCGTGTGCCAGGTGTTCAGCAACCGGAGCTTCTCGAACAAGCGCGTGCGGTTGACCGCGTACATCAAGACCGACAGCCTCCGCAGCAGCAGCGCCTACATCAAGGTCTTCACCCACGGGCTCAGCGGGATCGACCAGAACGCCGGCAACCAGATCTTCTCGGGCACGATGGACTGGGGACAGGCGACGGTCGAGATGGACGTCCCGCCCGACACCTTCGAGCTCTGGGTCTGGCTCTCCTACACCGCCCCGGCGCCCGGCCGGGTCTACTTCGACGACGCGTCGCTGCGAGTGCTCGGCCCCGCCGGGACCCAGTAGCGCCACGGAGCCGGCTCGCCGACGACGTCGCGGCTTTCGCTCCGGAAGCGGCGAATCGTCACGAAGGTCTTGACACCTCACCGGTTCGGAACAAGACTAAGCCTTGCAGCTGGGCAGAAAGACCTCCTTGGCAGGGAGCTTTCGTACCGGAACCGGGTTCGCGTTCGCTGCGCGCGGGCTGTTCGAACGGAAATCAAGCGGTATTCACGAGCGAGGTGATCCGCGCGAGATCCGGGAAGAGCTGAGCGGGGAAGGAGCTGCATGGCGTGCGAATCACCGGCCCAGGGTGATGCCCTCTCGTGCGCTTGATAGGACGGATCCCCTCCCTCCTTTTGTCAGCTCCTGGACCGAAGCTGTCGCTTCGGGTTTCACGCGGTCCCGTTCGTCAGCCGACCTGTGACCTGATGCCGGCCACTAGTGTCCCGTCTCCGAAATAGCTTTACCACCAAGGCCTCCGCTGCGCCCGGATGGCAAGGCGTGACGACGACCGCGTATCCAGTCGATACGCCGAGGAGGAACAACGCAGCCAGCCGGGATGCAGCGGAGGCCGACTGGAAAGCTATTTCGGAGACGGGACACTAGAGCCAGCGACGCCACTTGAGGTACACCCACGTGACCAGTGCGGTCACGATCAGGAGCCCGAGCACGTAGGCCCAGCCGTAGGGCCACCGGTACTCGGCGAGCGCGAAGTTCATGCCGTAGTAGCTCGTGATCACCGTGAGCGGAAGCCCCACGGTGGCGATCACGGTCAGCCGCTTGATCACCTCGTTGAGGCGATTCGCACGCCAGCGACGACGTTCAGCTCGAGCAGGGTCGCGCTCTCGTCGCGGAACGAGTCGAGCAGATCGCTGACCCGCGCCAGCCGGTCGTAGACGTCGCGCAGGTAGGGTCGCAGCTCCGCCGGGATCGCACGGAACTCGTCGCGGGTCAGCGCGAGGACGGTGTCGCGCTGCGGGCCGACGATGCGTCGCAGCGCCGACATGCCACGCTTGAGACGAATGATGCGCTCGTACGCCACCGCCTGCCGAGGATCGAACAGGTGCTCCTCGAGCTCGTCGATCTCCTCGGCGATGCGGTCCGCGATCGGCAGGTAGTGGTCGATCAAGAGGTCGAGGATGAAGTGGAGCAGGCGTGCGGGACCACTGCTCGAGCAGCTCGGGCCGTCGCGTGCAGGACGTCGCGCGCTTCGTTGATCGAGCGGGTCGATGCCGTCGTGATAGGTGACCAGGAAGTCGCTCGCCCAGCACCACGTCGATCTCGCGCATCTGCCGGCCGGTCCTCGTCCCAGCGCGCGCGAGTGGATGCACGAGGTAGAGATAGGCGCCGTAGTCGTCGACCTTCGGCCGGTTGACCTCGGTGACGATGTCCTCGATGCACGAGCGGATGGATGCGCGAGCCTGATCAGGAGCTCGCGCGCCGCCACTCTCCTCGTTCTCGATGTCGATCCAGACCTCGTGCCGCCGTGGGTCGTGGCCTCGACCGCTTGCTCCGGGGTGACCGGGACGACGCGGTGGCCGTCCGACCTTCCAGGCTCGAATCATCCGCTCGCGGGCCCGCGGGCGCTCGAGAGAGCCGGATCGCGATCCGGCAGGTTTGCGGCGTGGATGCGCACCGTGTCCTCGACCCGGCGCGCGTAGCCGCCACCCAGCGTCACCACGGCCGGGATCCCGCGCGCGACGGCGCCCTCGAGCACCATGCCGATCGCGGCGTCTCGAGTCCGGCGAGCGTAGAGCCGCGAGGCCGCCGAGCAGGTCCTCCGCGAACGGATCGGCGCCCGCCTGGTAGAGCACGCAGCTCGGGCGCGAACGCCCACACCGCGCTCGAGCGACTCGGCGAGCACGCGCTCGTACTCCGCGTCGCCGGTCCCGTTCGGCGAGCCCGACGTCGAGATCGCTCTGTCTGCCTTGGGGACCGGGTAGTTCGCCTCCTGGTGGAGCGACAGCGTGAAGACGTCGGGCTCGTCCGCGGAAGATGCGGGCGGTGCCATTGCCCTGGTGGACGTCGAGGTCGACGACCGCCGCGCGCCGGATGCGGCGATCGCGCTGCAGCACGCGGATCGCCACCGCGAGATCGTTGATGTAGCAGAAGCCCTCGGCGTGCCCCGCGTAGGCGTGATGGAATCCGCCGGTGAGGTTGACGCCGACGCCGCGCTCGAGCGCCTCGCGCGCGGCGAGCGCGCGCGCTCCGGCGGCGAGCTGGTAAGCGCGGACGATGTCGGCGGTGAGCGGCAGCTCCGAAGCCATGGTGCGGCGCGTCCAGCGCAGCTCGGCGAGATCGTCCAGGTACTCGGGCGTGTGGACGAGCGCGAGCTCCGTCGCGCGACGCCGGCTCGGGCGCCAGGAACTCGTCTTCCGCGACCTCGCCGTCCTCGACCAGCCGGTCCCGGACCATCGCGAACTTCGCCATCGGGAAGACGTGGGCGCCGATGTCGCACCAGTATTCGGGCGTGTGCACCACCGCGGCGCGATTCGACATGCGCGCATGGTGACACCCACCGGCGGCGGTGCAATCCACGGCGACGGACGCTACACTCCGTTGCTCCATGACCGGCACCGATCGGAACCCCGAGCTCGCATTTCGCGCGCTGCGTCGCACGCTGGTGGCGGCGGCGGCTCGATCGTCTCGACACGCGCCTGCGCGTCGAGCTGATCGCCATCTCGGTGCTGGTGTCGGCCTTCGTGCTCTGGCGCGGGCGCAATCCGTTCGATCACGCCCGCCGCGCGTTCGGACCCGGACGCACCGGCCTCGAGGCGCTCGCGATCCTGATCGGGCTCGCGGCGATCGGCGGCGCCCTGGCCGGCGTGCGTCACCTGCGCGCCCTGCGGAGGTCGGGCCGGCGGGTCCGCCGTGGCTCGCGCTCCCGTCCCGCCGCACCTCCTGGCCCGGCACCTGGCCGCGGAATCTCGCGCCCACGCGCTCTGGATCGTGCCGATCGCGCTCGGCACGGTCGGCGCCACGATCGGTCTGATCCCGGTCGCCTGGATCGTGGGGCTCGCGGCGGCGTTCGTCTGGTCGCTGCTCGAATGCTCACGCCTCGGCTGCGCCACCGCCTTGCGCATCGCGAGCCGGGCGCCGGTGCCGGTGACGGCCTCGGGCGCGACCGCCGTCGAGCGCGCGCTGGTCGCCGCCCGCGCGGAGACACGCGCCCGGTCGGTCGGCCCGGCGCGCTGGCGCATGCTGCCGCCGGCGGTAGTACTCTGGCGCAAGGACCTCCTCCTGTCCGTGCGGCCGACCGCGGCGCGACGGCGCCTCGGTCCGGCGCTGACGTTCCTCGCGCTGTCGATCGCGGTGTGGTTCCTTCCGCTCGGTTCGCTGCTCACGCCCCTCGATCGCGAAGATGCGGCTTCGGTTGCTCACTTCGTCGCCTTCGCGCTCTCACTGGCCGCGGCGGGCTCGGTTGGGGAATGGCTGATCGCGCTGAGCGGGAGGACCCCTACGCGGTGCTGCGCGTGCTGCCGGTCGGCGTCGAGCATGTGTGGCTCTCCCGCGCGGCCTCGGCGCTGGTCTTCGCGGTGATCGCGGTGGCGGCGCAGAGCCGCGGCGGCCCGCGCCCGCTGTCGCCGGAGGCGCTCCAGTATCTGCTGGTGTGGATCGGCGGCGCGACGCTGATGATCACGCTGCTGGGCGTGAACTACGGCATCACGCTGTTCCCCGGCACGACCTCGCGCAGCGTTTCTACGCCGTCTGGCTCGGCTTCAGCATCGCCGCGAGCTTGATGATCCCGCTCATGGGCTGGCTGGTCCTGATCGCGGCGGTGATCCACTCGGCCCTGAAGCTCAGGCATTGGGCCCAGCGGCGAGGAGGCCGCGTGATCGCGGTCGAGCGGCTGACCCGCCGGTACGGGTCGCTGGTCGCGCTCGACGAGGTCTCGCTCGAGGCGAGCGCGGGCGAGGTGTTCGGCCTGCTGGGCGCCAACGGCGCGGGCAAGAGCACGCTGATCCGCACGCTCGCCGGCCTCACGGCGCCGGATTCGGGAACGGTGCGCATCGACGGCGTCGACGTGTGGCGCTCCGGCATCGAAGCGAAGCAACGGCTCGGCTACGCCCCCGAGGAACCGACGTTCTACGAGGAGCTGTCGGCGGAAGAATACGTCGCGTTCGTCGCCGCGGTGCGCGGCCTCGAGCCTGACGAGTCCCGCCGGCGCGCCGGCGAGCTGTTCGAGCGGCCTCGGACTCGCCGGGCGCGAGCGCGAGCCGGTCGAGCAGTTCTCCCACGGCATGCGCAAGAAGCTCTCGTTCATCGCCGCGATCCTCCATCGCCCGAAGGCGCTCTTGTGCGACGAGGCGCTCGAGGGTTTCGACGTCGGCGCCGCGCTGGAAGCCAAGCGCGAGCTGGTCACCCTCGCCCGCGCCGGCGCGACGGTGTTATTCTCGAGTCACGTGACCGAGACCATCGAGCGACTCTGCGACCGCGTGGTGATCCTCCATCGCGGCCGGGTCGCGCGAACGCTCGAGCGCGCAACGTGGGGAGCCGAGCCCCGCGGGCCCTCGCCGCTCGAGCAGGAGTTCCTGGCGGTCGCTTCACTCAACCCCCTCGAGGAGTCGCCGAATGAGGCGCATGATGCTCGCCGCCGCGATCGCGCTTCGATCCCGCTCGTGGCGCGCGCCGACCGCCCCTCGCCACCGATCCAGTCGTTGCTGCTCGAGAGCGCCACGCCGGCCGAGCAGCGCTCGCGGCTGCTGGCGCACGCCCGCAAGGTCGCCTCCACTGACCGGCTCGTCGCCGGCGAAGCGTATCAGCTCCGCGGGCAGAGCTTCGAGCGCGCGGGCATGCGCGACAGCGCGATCGCGAGCTTCCGCCTGGCGACGGTGTTGCGCGGGAGGACGCCGATCGGCTGACGCTGGTGGATGCGTTGCTGCGCCGCCGCGGACCCGGCGACGTCGATTCCGCGATCGCCGCGCTCGACTGGGGCCGCCGGCAGGCGGGGGTCGCGGCCGAGCGGATCGCCTACGAGTCGCGTTACGGCTGGGCGCAGTTCTTCGCCGGGCGCCCCGACACCGCCCGCGCGCTGCTCATGCCGTTCGAGGAAACGTTGAGCCGTGACCTCGAATGGCGGTACCGGCTCGCCCGCGTGAACCTCTCCGCCTCGGATCCGCGCCGCGCCTTCGCGCTTCTGCTCCCGCTCGCCGTGCTGTCGCGGCGCCAGGACCAGGAGGTGATGAAGATGGTGCAGGAGATCAGCGTCACGACCGGGTTCGGCCGCCAGCTCGACGACGAGATCGATCGCCGCATCGCCGAGCGGGATGCGGGCGAGCGCGCCGCGACCCAGCGCATGAACGCTCACCGCATCTCGATTCGCGCCCACGACGACTTCACGCTCGGCGGCGTGTTCGCCGCGGCGGCCGGCGATCGGCGCCGCACTCCGGCGATCACGCTGGTCGCGCCCGGCGACACGATCGCCGATTACGACAGCCTCACGATCGCGCTCGCCCGCTCCGGCTACGCCGCCCTGCTGCTCGACGTGCGGGGGTCGGGGGATCGGTGGCGCCCTCGTGTCCGCTCGCCGACACCTGGAAGGGTCGCGAGGATCTCCTGCACACGCGCGTCGCCCGCGATGTGCGTGAGGCGCTCCGCGCGCTCGCGCTCGAGACGCCGATCGACACGTCGCGTTACGTCGTGATCGGCGTCGGCGCCACCGCGTCGATCGCGGTCGAGGCCGCCGATCTCGATTCGCGCGTGGCGGCGATCGTGCTGATCAGCCCGCGGCCGACCCCGCTCGAGCGAGGGACCGATGCGCGCGCGGATCCGGCGGCTCGCGCGACCGATCTTCTTCCAGGTCGGCCCCGAGGACTTCTGGAGTACGGGGACGTGACCGATGCGCTCTACCAAGCCGGCAATCGCAGCGCCTCGCGCGTCGCCGAAGCGAAGGTCAACGGCCACGGCCCGGCGCAGTTCCACGACGAGCCGGCGGTCGGCGCCCGGCTCACGCGCTGGCTCTCCGAGACGCTGTCGAGCGGGCGGCCGAAATCTCGACCATCGTCACCGCCAGGAGCACCATCGCGGCCCCCACCACCAGCGCCAAGGGAAACGCTCGGCCCCCAGAGTGAGTGCCACGATCAGCGCGAACACCGGTTCCAGCGTGAACAGGAGACCGATGCGGCTGGCCGGCAGCGAGGTCTGCGCCACGATCTGGAGCCACGGCGCCACCAGGCTCCCCGCCACGATCAGGTAGATCAATCGCGCGGCGTCGGTCGCGTCCAGCGCCCGAAACGCGGGCCACCGCGCCCAGGAGATCGGCAGCAGGATCGCCGGCCATCGTGCAGGCCTGCACCGCGACCAGCGCGAGCGGGATCGGCACGCGGCGCGAACCGCGCGACCGCGATGATCTGGAGCGCGAACGCCGCCGCGCCGAGCAACGTCCAGCGCTCTCCGGCCCCGAGGCGCAGTCCCGCGTCGGCGCCGAGCAGCGCGGTCCCGGCCACGGCGAGCGCGACACCGAGCGAGAGCACGAGACCCGGCCGCTGGCCGAGCAGCGGCCAGGCGAACCACGCCGCCATCAGCGATCCGGTCGAGGTGAGGAACGCCGAGGTCCCGGCCGTCGTGCGGATCGAGGCCGATCGCCTGGAAGGCGAAGCCCGCCGCGAACAGCACGCCGGCGAGCGCGCCGCCGCGCAACGCGTCGCCGTCGAAGCGCCGGCGGGTGACGAGCGCGAGCAGCAGGGCGATCGCTCCCGCGACCAGAAAGCGGATGGCGACGAGCGCGATGGGATCGATGCGCGCGACGCTGTCGCGGATGGCCACGAACGTCCCGCCCCAGAGCAGGGTGGCGATGACCATGCATGCCACCGCGACGCCCGCCGGAACGCGCGTCAGGAGTGGCCCCGGCTCTTGCGCCGCAGCGGCGCGACCGCGCGGGCGAGCGCGAACGACAGGCCTCGAACTCCATCGTCATGTCGACGTTTCGCAACGCCACGTCGGCGGGCACGAACACCTTTCGCGGCGCGAAGTTCAAGATTCCGCGCACGCCGGCATGGACCAGCGCGTCCGCCACCTGCTGCGCCGCCCTGATCGGCGTGGCGATGACGCCGATGTCGAAGCCGCCGCTCGAGGCCGCCTCGGCGAGCGTCTCGACGTCGTTCACGGTGAGCCCGCCGACGCGCTGGCCGATCCGGGCCGGATCGCGATCGAAGACCGCGACCACGTCGAAGCCCTGGTCGGCGAACCCGCGATACGCGAGCAGCGCCGAGCCGATGTGGCCGGCCCCGACCACGGCGACGCGCCAGCGACGATCGAGCCCGAGGATGGCGGCGGATCTGCTCGCGCAGGTGCGGGACGTTGTAGCCGAGTCCGCGCCGGCCGAACGATCCGAAATACGAGAGGTCCTTGCGGACCTGGGCGGAGGCGATGCCCTCGCGCTCGGCGAGCCGGCGCGAGGAGATCATGCGCTTGCCTTCGGCGTGGACCTCGTCGAGCACGCGGTAGTAGTGCGAGAGCCGCCGCACGCTGGATTCGGAGATGGCGCGGCCCGGGCGACGCGCGACGCGGCGCGGGCGGGCGCGAGCGATCGCGTGGGACGAACCGGACGCCGGCGCTCGGAGGGCGCCACTCGCTCACGCCGACTCGGGGACGTCCTCGACGACCTTGCAGCTCACCCTGAGGCCCGGCGTCGTCGTCCTCGCTCACGACGCGCGTGACGCCCGCCACGGTGTCGGGCAGCAGCTCGCCCTCGGCCGAGGCGGCGAGGTTCACCAGACGAACGCCCTGCGTGTTGCGCCCGATCACCGAGATCCCCCTGACCGGCATGCGGATCATCTGGCCGCGCGCGGGTCATGATCATCAGCTCGTCGCCGTCGACGACTTCCTTGACCGCGACGACGTGCGCCGTTCCGATCGGTGGTCTTGATCGTGATGATGCCCTTGCCGCCGCGGTGGCGACGCCGGTACTCGGAGATCTCGCTGCGCTTGCCGTAGCCGTGCTCGGTGACCGCCAGCAGCGTGGCCTGCGCGCTTCACGCCCACCATGCTCACCACCTCGTCCTCGTCGTCGTCGAGCGTCACCGCCTTGACGCCGTACGACGTGCGGCCCATGGCGCGCACCTCGTTCTCGTGGAAGCGGATCGCCAGGCCCTTCTTCTTGGCCAGGATCGATGTCCTGCGTGCCGTCGGTGATGATGGCCTCGATCAGCGCGTCGCCCTCCTCGAGCAGCACGGCGTTGATGCCGGCCGCTGCGCGGGTTGCCGTAGGCCGAGAGCACCGTCTTCTTGATCAGGCCCTTGCGTGGTCGCGCACACCAGGTAGTGCTGGTCGTCGAACTCCTTCACCGCCACCACCGCCTGCACCCGCTCTTCGCGGCCCAGGCCCTCGAGGTGGTTCACCAGCGGGCGGCCGCGCGCCATGCGCCCGGCCTGCTCGATCTCGTGCACCTTGAGCCAGTAGCAGCGGCCACTGATCGGTGAGGAACAGCAGGTAGGCGTGGGTGTTGGCGACGAACAGGTGCTCGATGTAGTCCTCTTCCTTGGTGCGCGCGCCGATCACGCCCTTGCCGCCGCGGCGCTGCGAGCGGTACGACGACGATCTCCTGGCGCTTGATGTAGCCGGCGTGCGAGATCGTGATCACCATGTCCTTCTGCTCGATCGTGTCCTCGTAGCCGATGTCGCCTTCCTCGGCCACGACCTCGGTGCGCCGCGTCGTCGCCGTACTTGTCGCGCAGGCGCGCCACCTCGTCCTTGATGATCGCGAGCATCTTCTGAGGGCTCGCGAGGATGCTCTGCAGCTGCTCGATGAGCTGGATGACCTCGAGGTACTCCTGCTCGATCTTCGAGCGCTCGAGCCCGGTCGAGCCGCGCGAGCCGCATCTCGAGGATCGCGTTGGCCTGGATCTCGGCTGAGCTTGAAGGTGCGTCATCAGGCCCGTGCGCGCGGTCTCGACGTCCTTCGGCTGCGCGGATCAGCGCGATCACCTCGTCGAGGTGATCGAGCGCGATCTTGAGACCCTCGAGGATGTGGGCGCGCCGCTCGGCCTCGGCGAGGTCGAACTCGGTGCGCCGGCGCACCACCACCTGGCGATGGCGGACGTACTGGTCGATCAGCCGCGCGCAGGTTGAGGATCTGCGGCCGCTGGTTGACCAGCGCCAGCATGATGGCGCCGAAGGTGGTCTGGAGCGGCGAGTGCACGAACAGCTGGTTCAGGACCACCTTGGGGTTGGCGTCCTTCTTGAGCTCGATCACGATGCGCATGCCGTCGCGGTCGGACTCGTCGCGCAGGTCGCTGATCCCCGTCACCTTCCTCGCGCACCAGGTCGGCGATCTTCTCGAGCAGCGCGCGACTTGTTGACCTGGAACGGGATCTCGGTCGCCACCAGGCTCATGCGACCGGCGCGTCCCTCCTCGACCTGCACGCGCGCGCGCATCTTGATCAGGCCGCGGCCCGTTCAGGTAGCAGTCGCGGATGCCCTGCGTGCCGTTGATGATGCCGCCGGTCGGGAAGTCCGGGCCCGTGACGATCTTGAGCAGGTCGGCGGTGTCGCCTCGGGTTGGTCGATCACGTGAACGATCGCGTCGCAGATCTCGCCCAGGTTGTGGGGCGGCACTTCGGTGGCCATGCCGACCGCGATGCCCGAGCAGCCGTTGATCGAGCAGGTTGGGCACCACGCCCGGCAGCACCACCGGCTCTTCGCGCGTCTCGTCGTAGTTGGGCCGGAAGTCGACGGTGTTCTTCTCGAGATCGTTCAGCATCTCGACCGCGCAGCGCGGTGAGACGCGCCTCGGTGTAGCGCATGGCCGCCGGCGCGTCGCCGTCGATCGAGCCGAAGTTGCCCTGCGCCGTCGACCAGCGGGTAGCGCATGACCCATTGCTGGGCCATGCGCACCAGCGTGGGATAGACCACCTGCTCGCCGTGCGGGTGGTAGTTGCCCGAGGTGTCGCCCGCGATCTTCGCGCACTTGCGGTAGCCGCGGCCTGGCGCGAGGTTGAGGTCGTTCATTGCGACCAGGATGCGACGCTGCGATGGCTTGAGTCCGTCGCGGACGTCGGGGAGCGCGCGAGAGACGATGACCGACATCGAGTAGTCGATGATAGCTGGTCTTCATCTCCGATTCGATCGTGACGTTCGACGAACTTGGTGCGATCGTTCAGCGCCATGCCGTGCATCCTCATAGCGGGTCTGGCCGGCACGGCGCGGCCGGCGTAGCGACGCGCCTCCCGCGCCGTCGGAGAGCGTCGGGCGTCTCTGACCGTCGCCGCTCAGATGCACCGGGCGGATTCCGCCCGGCTAGCATCGATTCTGACCGCCAGCGCGTTCTCCTCGATGAACTGGCGCCGCGGCTCGACCTGCTCGCCCATCAGGATGGTGAAGATGCTGATCGGCCTCGACGGCGTCCTCGTTCGTCACCTCGCAGCAGCGTGCGCGTCTCCGGGTTCATCGTGGTGCTTCCACAGCTGCTCGGGATTCATCTCGCCGAGGCCCTTGTAGCGCTGCACCATGCACGTTCTTCTCGCCGATGCGCGCGATGGCCTCGTCGCGCTCCTTCGTCGTTGTAGCAGTAGATCTCTTCCTTGCCGCTCTTGACCATGAACAGCGGCGGCTGGGCGATGTAGACGTGCCCGGCCTCGACGAGCTTGCGCAGCTCGCGGAAGAAGAAGGTCAGCAGCAGCGTGCGGATGTGCGAGCCGTCGACGTCCGCGTCGGTCATGATGATGATCTTGTGGTAGCGCAGCTTGCGCGATGTCGAACTCGTCCTTCGACGCCCGTGCCGAGCGCGGTGATGACGTTGCGGATCTCCTCGTTGGCGCAGGATCTTGTCGATGCGCGCCTTCTCGACGTTCAGGATCTTGCCGCGGATCGGCAGGATCGCCTGGAAGCGCCGGTCGCGCCCCTGCTTGGCGGTGCCGCCGGCCGAGTCGCCCTCGACGATGAACAGCTCGCAGTCCTCGGGGTCGTCGCACACGCGCAGTCGGCGAGCTTGCCGGGCAGCGACGCCGCCATCGAGGATGCTCTTGCGCCGCGCCAGCTCGCGCGCCTTGCGCGCGCGCCTCGCGCGCGCGCGGCCGCAGCGACCATCTTCTCGATGATCTTGCGGGCGACCGGCGGATTCTCCTCGAAGAACTCGCGCAGGCCTTCGCCGACGATGCTCTCGACGATGCCCTTGACCTCGCTGTTCCCGAGCTTGGTCTTGGTCTGGCCCTCGAACTGCGGGTTCGTGCAGCTTGATCGGAGATCACCGCGGTCAGGCCCTCGCGCACGTCCTCGCCGGCTGACGCTGATCTTGGTCCGCGCCGTCGAGGCCTTCACGGTCGGCGTAGTTGGTGAGCGTGCGCGTGAGCGCCGAGCGGAAGCCGATCAGGTGCGTGCCGCCCTCGACCGTGTTGATGTTGTTGACGAACGAGTGCACCGACTCGGCGTAGCTGTCGTTGTACTGGAGCGCGATATCGACCGCGACCTGGTCGCGCTCGCGCGCGAAGGTCACCGGCTGCGCGTGGAGCACGTCCTTGTTCTGGTTGAGGTACTTCACGAACTCGACGATGCCGCCCTTGTAGAGGTAGGTCGTGCTCTTGCCGGTGCGCTGGTCGTCGAGCGTGATCGACGAGGCCGCTGTTCGAGGAACGCCAGCTCGCGCAACCGCGCCGGCCAGCGTGTCCCAATGGAACGTCGATGTCCGTCGAAGATGCTGCGCGTCGGGCTAGAATCGCGTGGTCGTGCCCGAGCCGCGCTTGCGGCCGGCGCCCGTCGGCGCGGCGCTCGTCATGGGTCCGGTCGGCTTGCCGCGCTCGTAGCGCTGGCGGTAGAGCTTGCCGTCCTTCAGCACCTCGACCTCGCACCACGCCGACAGCGCGTTCACCACCGAGACGCCGACGCCGTGGAGCCCGCCCGAGACGCGTGTAGGTCTTGTTGTCGAACTTGCCTGCCCGCGTGCAGCGTGGTCATGACGACCTCGAGCGCGGGCTTCTTCGTGGTCGTGATGCATGTCGACCGGAATGCCGCGCCCGTCGTCGCGCACGGTGACGCTGCCGTCCGACTCGATGGACACCTCGATCTCGGTGCAGAAGCCGGCCAGCGCCTCGTCGACCGAGTTGTCCACCACCTCGTAGACGAGGTGGTGCAAGCCTCGCATCGCCGATGTCGCCGATGTACATCGCGGGACGCTTGCGAACCGCTTCCAGCCCTTCGAGGACTTGGATGCTCGTCGCGTCGTAGTGATGCCCTTTGGCGTCCGCCGTCACCGTGACTTCTCCTTCGGTTGGATTCACCGCCGGATCCCTCCGCGGGTTGTGATCAGTCGAAGGTCGCGAATGTGAGCGCCGAGACGACTCTGCAGCTCTCTCAGGAGTCTGCGCTTCAGGAACTCGAGCTCATAGGCCCAGGCCGAGCCCTCGACCTCGACGTTCCAAGGTTCCATCGTGGAACCCGACCGCGCGCGCATGCCGAGCGATTCGCGGTCCGGCGATCTCGGGCCATGCGCGAACCGCCTGCCACACCCACCGATACCGGTTCGAGACCCAGCTCGCGGAGCAAGTGGGGCACCAGCGCACCCGTGGAATTCACGCTCAACCCGCGTCGGGGAGACGCAATGGCATGATCAGGCAGAGCAGATCCTCGTCCGCCTCTTCGAGCCCGCCCATCGGTTCCACCACGCCGGCGCCGAGCGCCGTCCCCAACCGCATCACGATCTTCTCGCCCGACATGCTCTTCAGCATTTCCGATGCAGGTAGGTGGCGTTGTAGCCGATCTCCATGGAATCACCCTGGTACTCCGGCGGCCACCTCGTGCCTTCCGGCTCCGAGCTCTGTGGCCGATGAGATGCCGAGCTTGCCGATCGGAAAGCGAGAACCGCACCTGCCGGGTCACGTTGTCGCGCGTGCGAAGCCACGATGTCCACGGCCTCCAGCGAGCTCTCCGCGATCGACCGTCAACTCACGTGGATTGTTCTTGGGGATCACCTGCTCGTAGTTCGGATACGGTCCCTGCAGCAACCTCGCACGAGGATCTGGACTCGAAAATCGCCTACCTGGGCGGAAAAGCCCGCCTGGTTGCGTGATCCCGCGATCTCGATCTCGACGGGGCTCGTCGCCTCTTCGGCCGTTCGGCTCACCGCGAGCAGCGCGCGTTCGGCACGATGATCCCTTCCTTGCTGAATCCAGGAAAGCGCCCTTTGCGACTCGCTACGAGCCAGCCGGTGCCCATCGGTGGCTACGAACGTCAACTGCCGCTCGTTGCCGTGAACCAGCACGCCGGAGAGCTGTGGCCGAGTGCGCATCGGTGGAAGCCGCGTAACCGCTCCGCGCCACCAGACGGGCCAGGACTTCCCCTTCGATGGCGATTTCGCTTCCGGTTTCATGCGTCGGGCACGCGCGGGAACTCGGTGGCATCCTGCGTCGGGAACCGCGCCCAGCCCTTTCCGTCTCCGTAGCGTGACCTGCGACCTGATCTCCGTGAGAACTCAGGGTCGTCTCGCCGCGCGGCACCTTGCGCACCACTTCGTGAAAGTGGCGCGCGGAAACCGCGGCCTTTCCCGGAGTTCGCACGGTGCAGGGAACCGTCACCGCCGTGGTGATCTCCAGGTCCGTGCCGGTGACTCTCAGACTCCCTTTTTCCGCCTCTAGGAGAAGGCAGGACAGCAGCGGCATGGGGCTCTTGGCAGAAACCGAGCCGATCGCCTTGCCCACCGCGAAAGCGAGGTCGCCTTGCTGGATCGTCAGGTCCAATCCCGTAGCGCTCACTGCCGATTTGAAGTTCTTGCATGGTCACGGCTTGAAACCATTGTTCAGGTGTGTCGGGGCGCAAGGGAGCGCGTTCAGGCGCTCATCTTGAGGTCATCATAGGTAGCGGGTTCTCCTGGCTGCGCAAGGTTTTTCGCGCATAGCAATCATGTCTTAAACCATTGGTATTAAAATAAGAAATAACCAGTAACCGTAGAGCGGTGGAGGGTGTGGAGAAGCGCCGATTCGTTGCCGTCAAGACTCACTCCGACAAGGCCATGCCGACGAATAGGCCAGTGCTGGATGAAGCCAGGAGATCTCCCCATCCGTCCACGAGGTCCCATGAGGGCCATCCCTCCTCCCCAACGACTCACCGGTTATCAACTTCTCACTCTCGATTCCAACGTGGATATCAGCCCGTTCAGCTTGTCGCTGAAGGTCGGTTCGAGACTCATGCGTGAGGCGATCTTCTCGCAGGCATAGATAACGGTGGTGTGGTCAGCGTCCTCCGAACAGTCCGCCAACTTCGGCCAACGAAAGCTCCGTGAACTGGCGGAGCAGATACATGGCGACCTGACGTGGAAGAGCGACCGAATGTGTCCTCCGACGACTGAACAGGGCCTCGGGTCGTACTCCAAAGGCGTCCGAGACCACGGAGAGGATGCGTTCGGGACTGATCGTGATCCGGCTCCGGATTGACGTAGTCGCGGAGCACCTCTCTCGACGAGCTCGGCTGTGATCTCCTGATGCAGGAGCGAGCCGAGCGCCGCACACCTGGACCAGGCAGCCCTCCAGATCGCGAACGTTGTTGCGGATGCGGTCGGCGAGTAGGAGCAGGAGATCGGTGGGAATCTGCGTGCCCTCGCCTTCCTCGGTGCAGCGCTTGTGCAGGATGGCGAGCCGCGTCTCCAGGTCGGGCTGCTTGATGTCGCTGACCAGGCCCTGATTGAAGCGTGAGGTCAGGCCGTTCTTCGAGCATCGGAATGTCTTTGGGCGGCTTGTTCGGCCGTGACGACGATCTGCTTGTGGGCGTCGCGGAGAGCGTTGAACGTGTAGAAAAACTCCTCCTGCGTACTCTCCTTGCCGGCGAGGAACTGGACGTCGTCGATCAGCAGCACGTCGACATTCCGATACTTGTTGCGGAACGCCAGGGTCTGAGCGTGCTGGATCGAGTAGATCATCTTCGTTGGTGAAGCGCTCGGCCGACAGGTAGCACACCCGTGCTTCACGGCGGGCCTCCCGCACGGTGCATGACCGATCGCATGGAGCAGATGGGTCTTGCCGAGCCCTGATCCGGCGAAGATGAAAAGCGCGGGTTGTAGGCATGACCGCGGGCGCTCAGCCACCGCGCGACAGGCGGCGTGCGTGAACTGGTTGCTGCCTCCCACCACGAAGTTGGCGAAAGTGTAGCGCGGGTGGAGGAAGCTTTGGCGCCGGTTCCGGGATCCGCGCTCGAAGGACCTGCGTGACGCGCGGGCGGGTCATGGTCGTCGGTTCGGGCGTGACTCTTGTGGGGTGCGGAATCGAATCTCCGGCTGATCGCCGAAGGTGTCATGCAGGGCCTCCACGGAGGGTCGTGAGGTGATGCTCGTGAATCCAGTCGACGAAGAAGGTGTTCGGTACTTCGAGCTCGACGCTTTGGGGTTCCAGCCGGACCGGCCGGATGGGTTTGAACCAGGTATTGAAGTGTCTGTTCGCTGCCCAGACGGTCACGAAGCGGCCATGAGCACTTGTCCCCAGAGTCGACTCGATTCCTCCAGTTGCGTGGACTGAGAGGCCATTTTTCAAGCGGTCCTTGCTCTCTGAAGAGGTCTCAAGGGTTCCGCAGGGCGTGCGGTCCGCTGGGGAGCGTTCCTTACAGGCGGCATGCCGAGCGGGGAGTCGAGTTGTGGAAAGCTGGGGTGCCACTTATTCACATGATGTTCTTCAGCGGTAAGTCGGCACCGATATACGTCATACCCTCGTTGAAGCCTCCCTTTCATCCACCGACTTTCAACATCCGTAGCTGCAATGAATGTCCAAGCAATGACAATGGCGTTGGGCAGCCTGGGACCAAGCGCGTAAGTCGCTGTAATTAAAGTGTCTTTTGGACTGGTCGAGAGACTTGTTCCGGCTGCCTTGCCGGATGCCTTCGAAGGGCGGGAAAGCTACCACCTGGTACCTGAGCGGCAAGCCGGATTTTTCAAGAACACAATGTGGCACAATGTCTTGTAGAGGATGGAAAATGGCGGCCGGGCACGCGTGTGCGTGCCCATACGTACAGGCCGGGAGGCCCCTGGGTCGTGACCGCTAAAACGGTAGGTTGACGCCAATTGCGAGCGAGAAGTCATCATTGACCTGGTCGCTCGCTCGCAGCTGGATCTCGGTCACCATCTTGAGCTCGGGGGCCATCTCGAACTCAGCCCGGAAGCGAAATGGCACCGAGAAGTCCGTGTCCTGCTCTCCAAGCACGTCGAGGTTGCTGAACATCAGCCCCAGGCCTCCGTAAGGCGTGATCCCTCCGCTCCCTACTGGAAACCTCTGGCTCACGACCACGGTGGGTCCAATGGTCAGGACGTTGATGTCATCGCCGGTCTCCACGCCGAGGGCACCACCGGCCGAAATCAGCATCGACCCTCGGGTCGCCAGCTGGAATTTCACGTCGCTGCCGATACGCACCGAAGTTCGGTCGACCGAGCCGACCTGGATCCGGGTTAGCCCCCGTGAAATCCGAAATCCACCCCTGGGTAGAAGCTCAGACGAAGCTGACCGAGCAGGCCGAGCTGGTCCTGGCTGGCTTGGAGATAACCACCGAAGAGGTGTCCACCGACTGGGACGATCTCGGCGCCCATGTACTGACCGAAGACTTGGGCGCCCGCCGTGACCGGGGCCGCGAGCAGGACGAGCAGCAAGCCCAAAAGGCGAAGTCCCTTCACCACACACTCCCTGTCGTCGATTCCTTCGCGAAACACCGTCGCATGGAAAAATCGGGTCAAGCGGGAATCGTTGGGTCCACGACTCAGTTCTCAACGCCGGCCGTCGTAGAAGATTGAGCGCCACGGCATGCGAGGGATGAAACCCCAGGCGCCGATAGACCTTTATCGCGGGCAGATTGCTCTCATTGACGAACAGGCACGCGGCCCGGAGTCCGCTCGAACAGGCGCAGGCACAGCTCGGCCAGCCCCCCGCGTCGCGAACCCTCGGTTGCGGCGCTCCCGCGGCGTGTAGACCCCGAGATCTGCGCGGCATCCGCCGTGATCGCGCTGACACTGGCTCGGAAGCACAGGCCCTGCTCGTCCTTCCAGACGTACGTGTGCCCATCTCGGGTCTCTTCTTCGACGCGCCGGCGATATCCCAGCGAATCGATCGCGCGCGGGTCCTCTTCCAGCTCTTCGAGGCGCAGCAGGGCGCCGCTTTCGAAGAGCTGGTCGAAATCCTCCGATCGAGAGGGCCCGAGCTCGGGAACCCGGGGCCACGAGGTGAGCTGGCCCTTCTCCAGCGACATGTACACCTGCGCGCGATCGAGTCGCGGAGGAGGCCCCGAGCTCCCGAACCTCTGGACGAACGCTCCCACCGCGTCGCGGGCCCGATGACCTGCACCCGTCGCGGCAGAGAGGTCAGACGATCCCGCGCCTGCTCTCCGAGTCGCCTCAGACCTTCCACGTCGTCGCCCAGAGGAAGAATGGCACCGGAATGCCCGCCCAGATGGAGGAACGCGACCATTTCCCCATCGCGGCGCGCAGCCCAGTACTCGTCGCGCGGCTGACCCAGCGCGTCCCTTAGCACCAGCGCCATCACGTAGACATTCACCACCGGATCGCGGTCGAGATAAGGCGAAGGTCTCCACCAGATCGCGGGGCCCGAGCCGCTCGATGGTGGTGGCGCCGGTTCGAAAGGAAGAGACCATGGGGCGCGCCTACAGCAGCGTGCCGCGCAGGATCAACGCGGCGACCGAGAAGTAGATGACGATTCCCGTCACGTCCACCAGCGTGGCCACGAAGGGAGCGGAGGCGCTCGCCGGATCCAGCCCGGCGCGCTTGAGGATGAATGGCAGCGTCGAGCCGGCGAGCGTCCCCCAGGTCACCACGCCGATGACGCTGCCGGCGATGGTCAGAGCGACGAGGAAATGATGCGGCCCGTAAGCATGGAAGAGCAGCTGCCACAGCTCGACTCTGAGGAACCCGATCCCCGAGGATCGCCCCCATGGCCAGACCGGAGGCGAGCTCGCGCTTGATCACGCGCCACCAGTCCACCAGCCGAACCTCGCCCAGCGCCATGGCGCGGATCACCAGCGTCGAGGCCTGTGAGCCGGAGTTGCCACCACTCGAGATGATGAGCGGAATGAAGATCGCGAGCACCACGGCACGCTCGATCTCGGTCTCGAAGCGGCTCATGGCGGTCGTGGTCAACATCTCGCTCACGAACAGTCCGGCCAGCCAGCCCACCCGCTTGCCGACCATCTTCGGCAGGCTCACTTCGAGGTAGGGGGCGTCGAGCGCCTGGGTGCCGCCGATCTTCTGGATGTCTTCGGTGGCTTCCTCGCGAATCACGTCGACGATGTCGTCCACGGTGACGATGCCCTTCATCCGCCCGTGGGCGTCGACCACCGGGATGGCCTGCAAATCGTGCTGGGCGAAGAGTCGGCCCAGCTCTTCCTGGTCCATGTCCTCGCGAGCGGTGACCAGATCGGTCGCCATCAGCTCACGCACCGGCTTGTCGGCCGGCGCGGCGAACAGGTCCCGGAACGAGACCACGCCGAGGATCTTCTGATCGGCGTCGATCACGTACACGTAGTAGATGGTCTCCAGGACTTCGCGCGCCTGGCGCTGCAGGTACCGGATGGCCTCGTCGGCGCTCGCGTCGGGCCGCACGCGGGCATAGCGCGGATTCATCAGGCCGCCGGCATCATCCTCGGCGTAGGCCATCAGCGCCTGGACCTCGCGACGCGTCTGCTCGTCGAGCAGCCCCAGCAGCTCCTCGCGCTTCTCGTCGTCGGCCACCTCCTGGATCAGGTCGGCGGCATCGTCGGGGGAGGAGTCGGAGCCACGAGCGCCTGAGACCCTGGCCCGGGGGCATCGATTCGACGAGCTCGAGCTGATCGCGCGCGGAGAGATCGAGGAAGAAGTCCTCCGCTTCCGGCCGCGGGAGGTCCGATGAACGCCTCGAAACGATCTTCGGGCGTCAGGAGCCTCCAGGTCTCCGTGAGATCGGAGGCGGTGATGCCGGATTCGCTCTCGGCTTCCTTGCGCAGAGACGTATTGGCCATGGCTCGCGCGCGCTCGAGACGCGCCTCGGTGGGAGTGGGGAACCGGCGTCTCGGCCAATCTAGCCCGCCCGATGATGTCGGACAAGCCCCGGAAACGCTGGCGAGGGGCGATTGACCGGCCTCGCAGCGCTCTCTAGCATGCGCTGCCGAGCTCATGGCGGATTTGGTGATGGTCATCGAGGACGAGCGGGAGATCCGTGACCTCGTCCGGTACAACCTCGAGCGCGCCGGATTTCGTGTGACGGCCGTCGCCGATGGCGAGGAAGGCCTGCGCCGCTTGTTCGCGTCGCGTCCCGACCTGCTGGTGCTCGACTTGATGCTCCCGGGCCGCAACGGGCTGGAGATCCTGCGCGAAGTGCGGGCCGAGCCCGCCACCCGCGACCTGCCGATCATCGTGCTCACCGCACGCTCGGCCGAGATGGACAAGCTGCTCGGCTTCGAGCACGGCGCCGACGACTACCTCACCAAGCCACTTCAGCCCGCGCGAGCTGGTGGCGCGCGCGCAAGCCCTGCTGCGGCGCGCGCAGCCCAGCCGCGCCGAGGCCGAGTTCTCGGCCGGCGAGCTGATCGGTCAGCACCGCGGCGCGCGAGGCGACGTATCGCGGCAAGCGGCTCACGCTCACGCCCCGCGAGTTCGATCTGCTGGCGTTCTTCGCGCGCAACCCGGGTCGCGTGCTGTCGCGCGAGGAGCTGCTGCGCAAGGTGTGGGGCTACGACTACGTCGGCGAGACCCGCACCGTCGACGTCCACGTACGCCGGCTCCGCGCCAAGCTCGGAGACAAGGGCAAGCTGATTCAGACTGTGACCGGCGCCGGCTACAAGTTCGCGAACAGCGGACGCTGACATGACGCTGTCGCTGCGTGAACCGCCTGCTGGTTTCGCATGCCGTGCTCGTCGTGGTCGTGCTCGCGGTGGTGACGGCATCCCTGGGCGTCGAGCAGGCGCACTGGATCCGCGAGCGCCGCGCCCGACAGCTCGAGCGGCGCGCTTGATGACCGAAGGTCGGCCCGCACCGGGTTCATCCCCGCGAGCGATCCCCAGAGCGCCGCCGAGACGCTTGGCGACGTGCTCGGCGTTCGTGTCACCCTCATCGACTCGAGCGGTGTGGTGCGGGGCGATTCGAAGTGCCGCGCGCGCGGCTGGCCTCGGTCGAGAACCACGCGGGCCGTCCGGAGGTGCATGCGGCGCTGTCGGGTCGGATTGGGCATGCCACCCGCAGCAGCGCGACCGTGGGAAAGCTCTATGCCTACGTCGCCGTTCCCACCCACGTGCCGGGCCTCGCGGTCGTGCGACTCGGCGGAGCCGCTGGTGGAATCCGGCGAGCTGCCGCGGCGCTGCTGCAGCCTGGCCGTGGGGCGGCGGCCCTGGGATTGCTCGTGGCGCTGCCGCTGGCGTTGTGGGTCACGCGTGCCCAGACGGCGCGCGTGCGCGAGCTCGAGGCGGTGGCGTCCCGCATCGGCGCGGGAGGCGCGGGTGCACGAGCGGCGGAGCGGCCGGCCGACGAGCTGGGCCGCCTCGGTCGCGCGATCAACCGCACCGCCGCGCGAGCTGCACGAGCGCGTCGAGGCCCTCGAGCACGAGCGCGACGAGCGCGAGCGCATCCTCGCGCACATGAACGACGGCGTCGCCCTGGTCGACGCCGAGGGCCGCGTGGTGCATTCCAACCACGGACTCGCCGCCATCCTCGGTGCGCCGCTGCCTCCGCCTACCGGCACGCCGTTTCCCAGTTCGCGCGCTCCCCGAGCTCGAGGAGCTGGTGCGCGACGCGCGCGGCAGCGGGGAGACGCTCGAGCGCGACCTCCGTCTGTGGTCGCCGCTGCAGCGCGTGGTGCGCGCCACCGCCACGCGCCTGGCCGGGCCGGGAGGGGGCGCGGTGCTCCTGGTCCTGCACGACATGACCGAGATCGAGCGCCTGAACCGCGTGCGCCAGGACTTCGTCGCGAATGTCTCGCACGAGCTGAAGACGCCGCTGACCTCGGTGCGCGGCTACGCGGAGACGCTGCTCGAGGGCGGCTTCGAGGATGTGGAGCATCGTGAGGACTTCGCGCGGATCATCCGCGACCAGGCCACGCGCCTGCAGGACCTGGTCGACGACCTGCTCTCGCTCGCGGAGCTCGAGCGACCCGACGCACGGCTGAGGCTCGAATCCTTCGACCTGCGCGACGCGGTCGAGCGGCAGGCGCGCAGGCATGAGCGATCGCGCCGCGCACGCGGGGCTCCGTCTCGCCGTCGAACCCGGGCCTTCCGTGGCGGTGAAGGCGGATCGCGGGCGGGTCGAGCAGGTGCTCGCCAATCTGCTCGACAACGCCATCAAGTACACCGAGCGCGGGAGCGTCATCGTGGTGCTGGGGAGGGGCCGGGCCATGTCTGGTGCGAGGTGCGCGACACCGGCACCGGGATCTCCGCGGAGGATCAGGAGCGGATCTTCGAGCGCTTCTATCGCGTCGACAAGGCGCGCTCGCGCGAGAAGGGCGGCACGGGGCTCGGTCTCTCGATCGTGAAGCACATCGTCGAGCTCCACCACGGCGTCATCGAGGTGACGAGCCAGCTCGGGCACGGCAGCACCTTCCGCCTCGAGCTGCCGCGCGGCGCCACACCCGGCCCGGCGCATTAACGGCAATCCGGTAACGGAATCGTAACCGGATTTTCCCGCGTCCTAACTTGGCCGCCACCTCCTGGGCCCCGCCCTCGCCTCAGGGTTCCGCCGTCCGAGGAAGCGGCCGCGGCAAAGGCTCCACGACATCGGGAAGGTGTGCTCGTTGACCCCCGCCGCGCGAGATGGCAGCTCAGCCCAAACAACGTCGCTTCCTCTCTTTACTTGAGACGTCCTGATCACGCGCGGTCTGGCCTTGCGCAGCCGGGGGCGCGATGAAAGGACGGACGTCTCGAGACTCGGAACGCAGCCTGCCCAAACGCGACGTGAGGAGGCAACGATGCGAAGGACTACCACGAGATGCGGCCCGGCTCCGACCCGGCGGGCGACGGCGAGCGGCGAAGGCCGTCGAGCGCTGAGGAGCGGACTGCTCGCCCTGGGTCTCCTGGCCCTGGGCGCCGGCGCGTCCTCGGCCCAGATGATCTTTGACGGGAACATCGTCTTCGCAAACAACACGAGCGGGACGTTCGCCGGACAGTTCGTGGGCGCGCCCCAGACCGACTCGACCACCTGCGTGGCGGGCACCAGCGCCGCTCAGCTCGGCACCGTCGAGTTCACGCACAACGTGTACGCGGATCCGCTCCTCCCGAACGCGCCGTACCAAATGAACGTCATTCCGAACTTCCGGCCGAGCGTCGGGAGCCCGGCGTGGGGCCGGTCGTTGGCGGTCCCGAACGACGGGTTCTTCGAGCAAACCTGCTACTCGGGTGCCCTGAGCCCGAACCCCGATGAGGACTGGATTCCCGTCAGCACCTGGGGCAACAACCCAACTCCCGCCCAGCTCGCCGCCCCCAACCAGGGATGGGTGTACTACGACTCGACCGGGGCCCACCGCCACGATCTACACCTCGCGAGCAATGGCGATCCCAGTCCGCGCCCGCTGAAGGTCTACGCGCAGGCCGACGGGGTCCACGGCATCAACCTCTATTCCAGCCAGACCTGGTCGCCCGACACCAACTACGAGGTCCGCGGCTTCCTACGCGTCAAGGACCAGGCGACTCTCACGATTCCGGCGGGCGTGGTGATCCTCGAGGACGTGGCCACGCTCGGCACCATCGTCGTCGAGCGCGGCGGCAAGATCTCGGCGGTCGGCACTCAGGACGCCCTGATCATCATCACCTCCAACGATCCGCCTGGGTCGATGGTGCGCGGTGCGGGCGGCGGCATCTACCTGAACGGCTATGCCAAGGTCGACAACTCCAACTCGTGCGCCGGCGACTCGTCGGTCAGCGAGGGCGGCGCCGTTGGCTTCTATGGCGGCAACGACGACAACGACAACTCGGGACAGCTCAAGTACGTCCGGGTGGAGTTCGCGGGCAAGGAGGTCACGCCGAACAACGAGCTGAACTCCTTCACGTTCAACGGCGTTGGGCGGGCCACCAAGCTCGAGTATCTCGAGGCGTTCTTCTCGGTGGACGATCACTTCGAGTTCTTCGGCGGCACGGTCGATCTCAAGCACGCGATCGGCATCGACGGGTGCGACGACGGCTTCGATTGGCAGATGGGCTACCGCGGGCGTGGGCAGTCCGTGATCATCCGCACCACCCCTACATCTCTCCGGCAGGCGATCAGAACGGGGACAAGGGGATCGAGGCGGACAACAACGAGAACGCCTTACACCCAGATCATCTGCTCGGGTCGCTCGAATGCCACGGTCGCCAACTTCACCATGGTCGGCGATCACCGCTCGGGACCGAGTCTTCCTGGCCCGACCTCGGCGGTCAATCTCCGCAACGGCACCGCGGGCACCGTGCTCAACAGCATCTGCTACAACTACAAGACCGCGGCGCTCAAGATCGACGTCAACGAGACTTGGCGCGCCCACTGCCTGGCGCTTCCCGTTGCGCCTGCCGTGGTGTGCGGCGGACAGCTCGACGTTCCGGTGGCCTCTGGCCACGTGTTCGTTTCTCGCAGCGCTCCGAATCCGTTCCGCAACCAGGTGAGCTTCAACTTCGAGCTCGCCAAGGCCGGTGACGTGCGGGTCGACATCTTCTCGGCGTCCGGCCAGCGGGTGGCGGCGCTGCGGCCCGGCACGCTCGCCGCGGGTCAGCACAACCTGACCTGGAAAGTGGATCGCGACACTCCCGGCGGCGTGTACTTCTACAAGGTGCTCACCGACGGCGCCGAATCCACACGGCAAGATCATTCGAGTGGACTGAAACATCTCCTCCAAACCTGGCCCGGTCCGAGCTGGTCGCCCGGCTCGACCGGGCCTCGGTGCGGAGGAGCAGGACGAACCGGGGAACCTTCCAATGTCCCGTCTCCGGAGGTGGATCGGATGGGCCGTAGCGTGAATCGTTTCAGGAATTGGCCCACGCGCCCGTGCGTGGGCTCTTGGCTTTCTCGTCGTTCTCGCTTGCGCCGCCTGGTGCGGCACTTCAGTGGCGTACGCGGCTGTCACCGGTAAGATCCAGGGCAAGATCGTAGGCACCGACACGGGCGAGCCCATCGGCTTCGCCGACGTCCTGCTGATCCCGGCCGACACCACGATGCACAAGGTCGGCGGACTCACCAACGCCGACGGAACCTTCCTGCTCGAAGCCGCTCCGGGTCGCTACACGCTCCAGATCCGCGCTTTGTCCTATGCGACCAAGCACGTCGAGGGAATCGCCATCGAGGCGGGACAAGCTCCTGCCCTTCAACGCCGCGCTCTCGCCCGAAGCGATCAAACAGCAGGAGATCGTGGTCGAGGCCAAGGCCAAGCAGAACACCGACGCCTCGCTGCTGACCGCGCGCAAGAAGGCCGCGTCGTCTGGGCGACGCGGTCAGCGCCGAGCAGGTGCGCAAGTCGCCCGACAAGAACGCCGCCGAGATGTTGCGGCGCGTCACCGGGCTCTCGGTCTCGGACGGGAAGTACGTGTTCGTGCGCGGGACTGGGGGAGCGTTACAGCTCGACCGAGGTCGACGGCGTGCGGATCGCGAGCCCCGAGCAGAACAAGCGGGTCGTGCCCGCTCGACCTCGATGCCGGCCAACCTGCTCGACAACGTCGTGGTGCAGAAGACCTACACCGCCGACCGGCCGGGCGAGTTCGGCGGCGGCGACGTGCAGGTCCACACCAAGGATTTCCCGGGCGCACGGCACCTGGTCGTTCTCGATCCAGCAGGGCTACGACGAGAACGTCACGTTCCAGGAACGCCAGACCTACGCACTCGACCCGCGCCGACATCTTCGGCTTCGGCTCGGCATCGCGGCAGATCCCCGACGATGGTCCACGACGTGTCGGCGAGCCGTCCGCTCAACTACAGCAACAACCCGAATCTCGGCTTCCCCAAGTCGACGCTGGCCGGGGTGGCGCAATCGTTCGACAACGTGTGGTCGTCATACGGCGCGCGCGACGATGCCCGATCTGGCACTACTCGGCGACGCTACGGGAACGAGTATCACGATGCTCGGCCGGCCGCTGGGGCGTGATCCTGTCCGGCAGCTGTCAGTCGCACGATGACCCGGCGCGACGAGTCGCAGCGGCTCTTCCAGGCGGGCGACACCACGTACGACTACGCGGTCACCGCGCTCGACGAGTCGGATCCAGCTCGGCGGGATCTCCGCGCTCAGCTACCGGCTCTCCCCAGCCACACCCTCCACCTGCGCGGCTTCTACACCAACGGCGCCGACGACGAGGTCCGCACCTACGAGGACAGGATCACAACCGGATCGACGCCACCACCGGGCAATGGCTGGTCCACCGCAGCACGCGTCTGATGTACGTCCAGAGGGACATCCTTTCGGGCGCGCTGGAAGGACAGCACGAGTTCCCGAACGCCCCGGGAACGGGTTTCGACTGGAAGCTCACCGCGCTCGCAGGCGCGGCGCCAGCAGCCCGACCGTCGCGAGTACACGTACAGACATGAATTTCACTACTACGACCCGAACAACAACCTGCGTGGAGTACTGGGCGCTAGGCGGATCGGTCGACGTGAGTACGGCGACCTGAAGGACAACGGCTGGGGTGGCACCGGGAGCGGCACGCTGCCCTACCGGCTCGGCCGGTTCGGCGCGGGCAAGTTGATGCTCGGCTTCGACCATCAGTCCAAGAAGCGCACGAACTTCTACCGCCGCTTCGACTTCAACCCGGCGCAGGGCGCCGACCGCACCGCGCCCCCGAGTCGCTCTACAACCAGAGCGCCTTCTCCGGCGCTCCCGGCACCGGCTACGTCGACGCAGGCCACGCCTTCGAGGTGGACAACTACGAGGCCAACCAGGACGTCGACGCCGGGTACGTGAGCCTCGACGTCCCGCTCGGCCGCGGCGCGCGCGCCGAATCTCGGCGATCCGCCGCGAGGACGGTTCGCAGGACGTGCGCAGCCTTCAACCTGTTCTATCCCGACCAGATCATCCGGAGGGCAAGCTCTCGAACCAGGACTGGCTGCCCTCGGGCAACGTCACCTGGGGGCTCACGCCACCAACCTGCCGGCTCGCCGCCAGCCGCGCGCTTTCGCGGCCCGATCTGAACGAGTTTCGCGCGAGCCCCCGCTCGAGTATGTCGGGGGCGCTGCCAATGCAGGGCAATCCGGCTCTGCCATCGGGCGCTGATCGAAGCAAACTACGACGCGCGGCTCGAAGCGTTCCGGGACTGTCCGAGGTGCTGGCGGTCGGATACTTCTACAAGCACTTCCATGAGCCCATCGAGCAGGTCTTCCAGGGCGGAGCGCCTCCCGATCCTGATCCCGCGAAACTCCGATCACGGATCAACCGCGGAGTGGAAGTCCCGAGGCCGCGCCGGTCTCGGCCGGGTGGAAGCCAGGCTGCGCGGGCTCTCGATCAACACGCCAACGCCTCGGTTATCAACGTCCTCCCGTGGCGCCCAAGCCGCAGCTCACTCGAGCCGCACGGCGCGTGCACCCGCTCCAGGGCCAGGCCAGCTACCTCGCGAATGGCGAGACGCTGAGCTACGACGTCGAGAGAGGGGAGCGACCGAGGGCTGGTGCTGGTCGGATTGACGTGGCAAGCGCCTCACGCGCTCGGCCTGAACCCGGAACCCGACATCTACGAGCAGCCCAGCGGTAGCTGGACGCCGTTCTGAGCTTCCGCCATCCTGCACGCCAGTCACTCTCAAGCTGAGCGCCAGAACCATGCTCGATCCTGAGGATCCAGCAGCTCGCCGGTGACGGGCGCGAGGTCTCCGGCTATCGCATCGGCCGCGTCTACTCGATCACCTTCTCGGCCGGTTCATGAGAGCGAGCCACGCGCGGTTCGTTCTGCTTCCAGCACTGCGGACGCGCGGGGCCGCGGCAGCGTCGCCGTGGCGCTCGGCGCCATCCTCCTCGTCACCGCGGGCCATGATGCTCAGCGGCGCCCAGCCTGCGGCGGCGCCCGTCAGAAAGACAGCGTGCCGCCCAGGTACGGTGGCAGCTCGACCCGGAACGAGCCGGGCCAGGTTCCGTATCCGACCGACTCGGCGTCCGGTGGTGGTGGGCGGCGCACGGATGCACCGATCGTGAACGAGCCCTTCCGGGGCGGCACCAAGAGGCATGGCCGCGATGGGACGGGCGGTGTGCCCGCCCTGCACCACCACAGTGCTGATTCACTGCTCGTGCTGTGCGTTCGCGACACCGAGTTCCGCGACATCCTGTGGCCCGAGTCCCCCAGAGTCGTCCGGCCCTCGGCATCGAATGGCAGGACGCCTGGCGCGTGCTCTACGGCGCGGCTCCACGCGCGGCTCGGTCGCCGCGATGGGCGATTTCGGTGGTCACTACTACGAGTTCTTGCGCTAGGGAGCACATGCCCCATCCCGACACGCTGGTGCATTACAAGAACTTCGAAGCTCCACAACCACGATGGTCCTGGTGGCGCGTGACGACCAAGGCGAGCTGCAGCGCTTCCGCTGGCTGCGCTCGATCGCCGAGCGCAAGGGCGTCTACAAGATCCACAGCATGCAGGACTGATTCAGCCCGGCTCCGCGCATTTTCCCTCGACCTTCATTGGGCCTTAACGCCGCGGTAACGGGCGCGGCTCTAGGGTTTCGCTGTAGCGGGAGGCCTTCCGAACCGACCGACCGCTGTCGCGCTGGGCCACTCCCGAGGTTCTGATCGAACACGCGCGTCGGAGGCGAACTCATTTGATCCGCTCCACGCTCTCGCGTAGCGAGCCAAAGGCTGGCCCGGCCGCTCTTCTTGTCTGCACATCGACGCGCGCCCTCCGGAACCGCCCCATGCGGCCCGAGGCGGCGCCGGGCCCTGGGGAAGGAAGGACGATGAGCGATTCCAACACGGAAGAGATCCTCGTGGCGCGGAGTTCGTATCGGGCGATCCACCCCCGCGGTCGCGATCAAGCCCGGGCAACGCGGGCGCGGCCGCCCGGTCATGATGAGTCCGAACGTGGTGATCGAGCGGATCCGTCAGCTCGCCCGCAGCGAAGGCGGCCTCTACAAGATCCATCATGCACACAGCGGTCTCTACGCGAGGGCGCGCCGGCAGTTCGGCTCGTGGGCCGAAGCCGTCCAGGCCGCCGGTGTGGATTACGTGGCGGCCTTGACGGTGGCTCGCCGACGGTCCATCGAGACGCGCCGCAAGCGCCGCCGGCAGGGCGCGCATCCGCCGCGGTAGCGGCGCGCCCACCGATGGTTAGAGCGACCGCGCCGCCCGCCGGACAGTCGGCAACCCGGATTTACGGCCTGGAAACACCGTGGTGAGTTTTCGGCAACCCGACCGTCTCTACCCTCCAGGTATTCGCGTACGCAGAGCGCCGCCGGGGAGTCCGGCGGGCAAGGGCCGCGCGCGGATCCACAGGGAGGGAGATGAAGACTCCGGGGAGCAGGGGCCGCGATGCTGGCGCTCACCCTTGGCGCGGCGGTGCCGTGCGCCGCGCAGACCGGAAACCCCCGGCCGACACCACGGCCGCACCGGTCATTCAGGCGCCGCCGACGCCGCCGAGCCCACCGGACTATCCGCGCGGCCGGATCAGCGGGTACATGTTCGGAGACCTCTACTACAACCTCGACGGGGATCCGACTCACGTCTATTCAGCGGCCGGCGGCGACGCCGGACAGATCAACATCGACGGCGCCAAGCCGATCACCCAGGACTTGAACGGCATCCAGCTCCGGCAGCGTCTACTTCCAGCTCGACAACGATCTCTCGTACAGAGTACTCGACTCGCTTCCGACTCGAGATGGACAGCCAGGCGCTCACCTCCAACGGGAAGATCGGGCGTTCGTCAAGAACGCCTACCTGCAGGCGAAGAGCGTCGTCCCGCGCGGCGATTTCTTCTTCGGGATGATCAACACGCCGACCTTCGAGAACGCCGAGGAGTTCTGGGGCTACCGCTCGATCGAGAAGACCATCGCCGATTTCCGGAGGCCTGGCTTCGTCCTCGGACATTGGCGTGTCGATGAAAGGCTTCGCCGACCCGGATCACCGCCTCGGCTACACGGCCATGATCGGCGACGGCACCACCCAGCGGCCCGAGACCGACCGCTTCAAGCGCTTCTACTTCACGCTCCCGATCCGCGTGGGTGAACTGCGGGTCGAGCCCTACGCCGACTATCAGTCGATGCGCGTCAATCTCCAGCCCAAGGTGCCCACCAACACCGACAGCCTCGCGGTCAGCAACGACCAGCTCCTGTGGAAGGTTTTCGCCGGTTATGGATTCCGCCGCGTCAACCTGGGCCTCGAAGCGGTCACGCAGGTGCGGCACAAGGGACCGGCGCCGACCCAGGAGCCGCGTGGATACTCGATCTTCGCCAACAGCACGCTGACGCCGACGCTCGCCGCCTTCGCACGCTTCGACCACTGGGAGCCCGACCATCGCGCCGACAATCGCGTGGACAACGAGCTCTACATCGCCGGCGTCGACTGGCAGCCGTTCAGGGACGTCCACGTGATGCCCAACCTCGAGGCGAGCCAGTTTCGCTCACAGGAATCGCTGTCGCTCCCCTCACAACGATCTGCAAGCGCGGATCACGTTCTACTATCGATTCAGCAGGCCGCAATCCTGATCGGGAGGACAATCTTCGATGAAATACCTACTGCGTAACGTCGCGATGGCCGCGCTGGTGTCGCTGGCGGTGGTCGGGCCGGCCGCGGCCCAGACCCTCACGGGCGCGGGTGCCACCTTCCCGTACCCGATCTATTCGAAATGGTTCGACATGTACAAGCAGAAGACCGGAGTCGAGATCAACTACCAGTCGATCGGGAGCGGCGGTGGCATCCAGCAGGTCAAGGCCGGCACCGTGGACTTCGGCGCGAGTGACGCCGCGCTCTCCAATGATCGCCTCAAGGAGATGCCGCGCAAGGTCGTGCAGCTTCCCGACCGTGGCCGGAGCGCTGGCGATGGTCTACAACCTGCCGGGCCTCAAAGAGCAGCTCAAGCTCACGCCGGAAGCCATCGTCGGGGTCTACATGGGCAAGGTGACGACTGTGGAACGATCCGCTGATCGCCGAGGCCAACCCCGGCGTGGCGCTTCCGGCGGTCCCGCTCCTGGCGGTCCACCGCTCGGACGGCAGCGGCACCACGAACATCTTCACCACCTATCTCTCCGCGGTGAGCACGCAGTGGAAGGAGATGGTGGGCGCCAACACCGCGGTGCTCGTGGCCGGCGGGCGTGGGCGGCAAGGGCAACGAGGGCGTGGCGGGGCTGGTGCACCAGACCCCCGGCTCGATCGGCTACGTCGAGCTGGCCTACGCCAAGCAGAACAAGCTGTCGACGGCGCTGGTGCGCAACAAGGCGGGCAAGTTCGTCGAGCCGAGCCTGGAATCGACCACGGCGGCGGTCGGCGGCGGCCGCCGCGGCGCTCAGAAGGACGTGCGCACGCCGATCGTGAACGCGGCGGCCCCGGACGCCTATCCCATCGCCGGGCTCACCTTCCTGCTCGTCTACCAGGACATGAAGGACGCGGCCCGCGCCAAGGCGCTGGCCAACTTCATCGACTGGGCGATCCACGACGGCCGGGAGGTCGTCGGGCAGCTCGACTACGCCCGGCTGCCCGCGGCGCTGGTGCAGGTGAACGAGGCCACGTTGCACACGCTGACGTCGGGCGGCAAGAAGCTGCTGTAGCCGATCGATGACGAGCGGCGTCGCGGAACTCGAGCGCGGGTGGCGCCGGCCCATGGCGCGCACCCGCGCGCTGTCGTGTGGCCGATACGGCGTACCATCGCCTTCTCCAGGCGCTGGCGCTCACCCGTGTTCGTGGTCGTGGCGCTGATCGCGTGGGAGACGGTGCAGGGCGCGCTGCCGGCGCTGCGTGCCTACGGATGGCGCTTCCTGCGTCTCGACCCAGTGGGATCCGGTGAAGGAGCGCTTCGGTGCGGTTCCCTACCTCTACGGCACTGCGATGTCGTCGGCGCTCGCGCTGCTGCTGGCGATTCCTCTCGGGCTCGGCACCGCGGTCTACCTGGTCGAGCTGGCGCCGCGCCGGCTGGGATCGATCGTGGCGTTCGTGGTCGAGCTGCTCGCCTCGATTCCCAGCATCGTCTATGGCCTGTGGGGGCTCTTCGTGCTGGCCCCGACGCTGCGATCGGTGTTCGAGCCCTGGCTCATCAAGCATCTGGGATTCCTGCCGTTGTTCCAGGGATTCCCGTTCGGCATCGGCATGCTCAACGCCGGGATCGTGCTGGCCGTGATGGTCGTGCCGACCATCGTCTCGATCTCGCGCGAGATCCTGCTCTCGATGCCGCGCGCCCTGCGCGAGGCCGCGCTGGCACTGGGAGCCACGCGCGCCGAGGCGATCGCGGTGACCCTCGATGCGGCGCGCCCCGGCATCCTCGGCGCCGTCATCCTCGCGCTGGGCCGCGCGCTCGGCGAGACCATGGCCGTGACCATGGTGATCGGGAACACCAACCGGGTGTCGCTCTCGCTGCTGGCGCCCAGCGCCACCATGGCGAGCGTGATCGCCAACGAGTTCACCGAGGCCACCAGCAAGCTGCATCTGTCGGCCTTGATCGAGATCGCGCTGGTGCTGCTGGCGGTCACCATGCTGGTCAATGCCGTGGCCCGAGTGCTGGTGATCTGGAGCACGGGAGGGAGGCGCGATGTCGCGGGAGCGGCCTGAGTCTCCGGCGCCCTTGGGTGTGCGCCGGCCCTCGATACGCCGCCGCGCGTGGAACGGCATGCTCACCCTGCTGTGCTATACGGCGGCGCTGCTGGTCATTCTTCCACTCGCGCTCATCCTGTGGCACGTGGTGCGGCTCGGGCTCCCGGCGCTCTCGCCCGCCTTCTTCTTGAACCTTCCGAAGCCGGTCGGCGAGTCGGGAGGCGGCATGGTCAACGCAATCGTGGGCACCGGGCTCATGGTGATGATGGGAACGCTCCTGTCGGTGCCGATCGGCGTGGGCGCCGGGCTCTATCTCGCCGAGCACGGCAACGGGCGCTTCGGGACCCTGGTGCGCACCACCGCCGACGTGCTGGCCGGCGTGCCCTCGATCGTGATCGGCGTCGCCGCGTACGGGCTGGTGGTGATCCCGATGGGTCGCTTCTCGGGCCTGGCGGGTGGCGTGGCGCTCGCGCTCATCATGCTGCCGACCATCGTGCGCTCCACCGAGGAGGTGGTGCGGCTGGTGCCGCGCTCCTACCGCGAGGCGGCGCTCGCGCTCGGCGCCCGCGCTGGCGCGTGATTCAGGAGGTGGTCCTGCCCGCCGCGGCGCCGGCCGTGGCGACCGTGGTCCTGCTGGCGCTGGCGCGCGCGGCGGGAGAGACCGCGCCGCTGCTGTTCACGGCACTGGGCAGCCGGTTCTGGTCGGTGGCGATCGATCGGCCCATGGCCTCGCTGCCGGTCTACATCTACGACTACGCCCGGGCGCCTTACGACGACTGGAACCGTCAGGCGTGGACGGCGGCGCTGGTGCTGCTGATGCTCGTGACGGTAGTCTCCGCCTTGGTGCGATTCACAACCAGGAGGATCCCGCGGCCCTGAAATGGGCCACACTCGCGGGGGCGACCGAGCGTATGAAAGAGAGCGGCTTGACCGTGGAGCTTCGAGTGAACGTTCCATCCCAGGGGCGCCGCCGCCGGAATCGCGGTCCGGCGCGACCCGCCAGATCGGCATCGCGGTGCGGGAGCTCGACCTGTTCTACGGCTCGCTCCAGGCGCTCAAGCACATCACGCTCGAGGTGCCGGCCCGCAGCGTGACGGCGATCATCGGTCCGTCGGGCTGCGGCAAGAGCACGCTGCTCCGCACGTTCAACCGCATGAACGACCTGATCGCCGGCGTGCGCACCAGCGGCCAGGTGCTGATCGGCGGCCGGGACGTGCTGGGGCGCGACATCGACGTGGTCGAGCTGCGCCGCCGCGTGGGCATGGTGTTCCAGCGGCCGAATCCGTTCCCGAAGACGATCTTCGCCAACGTCGCTTTCGGACTGCGCCTGCTGGGCCTTCGCAACCGTGTCGACGTCGAGTTCCGCGTGGAGCAGGCGCTGCGCAAGGCGGCGCTGTGGGACGAAGTGAAGGACCGGCTCGACCGCTCGGCGCTCCAGCTCTCAGGCGGCCAGCAGCAGCGGCTCTGCATCGCGCGCTGTCTGGCGGTGGAGCCGGAAGTGATGCTGATGGACGAGCCCGCCTCCGCGCTCGACCCGAGCGCGACGTCGCGCATCGAGGAGCTGGTCCTGGAGCTCAAGCGGGCCTACACGATCGTGGTGGTCACGCACAACATGCAGCAGGCCGCCCGCATCTCGGATCGCACCGCGTTCATGCTGAACGGCGAGCTGATCGAGATGGACGAGACCGCGCACATCTTCACCAGTCCCAAGCAGAAGCTCACCGAGGACTACATCACCGGGCGTTTCGGATGACGCTCATCGGTCCCTGAGGAAAGGATCTCGAGTGCAACGGCATTTCGAACTGGAGCTGCAGGGCCTCAAGGAAGACCTGCTCGAGATGGGGGTCGGGTCGAGGCGATCATCCAGAAGTCGGTGGAGGCGCTGAAGCGCCGGGACCGAGCGGCTCGCCGAGGAGGTGTTCTCGGACGACAAGACCATCGATCGCCTGGAGATCGCCATCGACGATCGCTGCGTGAGCCTGCTGGCGCTGCGTCAGCCTATGGCCGTGGACCTGCGCTTCATCACCGCCGCGCTCATTATCAACAACGACCTCGAGCGCGTCGGCGATCACGCGGTCAACATCGCGCAGTCGGCTCAGCGGCTCGCCGACGAGCCGCCGCTCAAGCCGCTGGTCGACATCCCGCGCATGGCCGAGTTGGCGGCCGGCATGCTCCGCGAGGCGCTCGACGCTTTCGTGCGGCGTGACGCCGCGACCGCGCGCCGGCTGGTGCGGCGCGACGACGAGGTGGACAACCTCAACCGCCAGGTCTTTCGCGAGCTGATCTCGTTCATGATCGAGGACCCCGCACCATCACCCGCGCGATGGACCTGATCCTGGTGGCGCGCAACCTCGAGCGCGTCGCGGACCTCGCCACCAACGTCGCCGAGGAAGTGGTGTTCATCGCCGAGGCGCGCATCATCAAGCATCACGTCGAGGAGCAGGTCGGCGACGACTTCGGCCGGACCTAATCCTCTTTCGCGCTCTGCCGCGCGCGCTTCTTCTGGCTCGCGCGCCGCTTGCTCTCGAGCCGGCGTGCGGTGGCGGCCGCGGTCGGACGCGTCGCGACTCGTGGCTTGGGGCGCCGCGCGCGGCGCCGCGAGCTCGGCCTGCACGCGCTCGAGCGCGAGCCGCCGATTGCGAGCCTGAGAGCGGCTCTCGGTGGCGATCCGGGTGATGCCGCTCGGCAGGTGCCGGACCCGCACGCTCGACTCCGTCTTGTTCTTCTTCTGGCCGCCGGGACCGGATGGAGCGGTACGCGGTGATCTCGCAGTCGAGCGCGAGTCGGGCGAGCGGCGCGGGCAGCGGCATGCGCGGGTATAGTAGCGGCTCATCGAAGGAGCTCGGATGCCCTCGTTGCGCGAGCTGGGTGAGGTCGAGGTGCTGAGGCGGCTCGCGGCCGCGCGTGGCGGCGCGGCCGGGGTGGTGATCGGCCCCGGCGACGACGCGGCGGTGCTCGCGCCGAGCCCGGACGCGGAGATCGTCGCCACCGCCGACGCGTTCGTCGAGGACCGCCATTACTGGTCCGATTGGAGTCCGCCGCGCGCGGCGGGCGCGCGGCTCGCCGCGGCGAATCTGTCGGACCTGGCCGCGATGGCCGCGCGCCCGCGCTGGGCGCTGCTCTCGATCGGGATCCGCGCCGATCGCGAAGTGGAGGCGGTGCTGGAGTTCCAGCGCGGCGTGACCGACGCGCTCCTGCCGCTCGGCGCGCAGATCGTGGGCGGCAATCTGACCGCCGCGGCCGGCACGGAATGGCGCTCGCTCACGTTGATCGGTGAGGTCGACAAAGGCCGCGCCTGGAAGCGCTCCGGCGCCCGCCCCGGCGATCGGCTCGCGCTCACGGGGTGGCCGGGGCGCGCCCACGCCGGGCTGGAGGTGGCGCGGAGGCTCCGCGCCGGGGCGCGCACACCGGAATGGCGGCCGTTGATCGACGCATGGCTCGCGCCTGCGGAGCGCGTGACGCTCGCCCTCGCGCTGGCCAAGACCGGCGCGGTGACCGCCGCGATCGACATTTCCGACGGGCTCACCGGTGACCTGGACCGGCTCTGCGAGGCGAGCCGGGTGGGAGTGGATCTCGACGCGTCGGGGTTGCCGGAAGATCCCGAGCTCCGCCGCGCCGCGACTGCGCTCGGCTTCGCCGAGGACCACCTGCGTCTGGGGCCGAGCGACGATTACGAGCTGATCCTCGCGGTGGATCCTGCCGGCGTCGAGGCGGTCGCGAGCGCGGCGCGCGCGTGCGGCGTGCTCCTCTCGTTCGCAGGACGCTTCACCGAGACCGCCGGCGACCTCGCGATTCTGGACGCTTCGGGAGCCTCACGGCCGCTGGCGAGCGCGGCTACGATCCGTTCGTGGAGCCCGGCGCCTGAAACACTGGCGGGCCTAAGGCTAGCGGCGGGGCTTGTTCCCCGAGCCGACGAACAGCTCCTGAACCGTCGCGCCCTCGCCCGCGAAGCGGGCCTCATGATCGAGCAGCCAGCGCTTGCGGTGCATCCCGCCGCCGTAGCCCGTGAGGCTGCCGTTGGCGCCGATCACGCGGTGACAGGGGACGATGATGGAGATCGGGTTCTGGTTGTTGGCCAGCCCCACCGCGCGCGTGGCCTTGGGCTGGCGGATCGACTTGGCGATCTGGCCGTACGTGCGCGTCTGGCCGAAAGGGATCTCACTCAGCGCGTTCCACACCTTGCGCTGGAAATCCGTGCCGACCGGGTCGAGCGGAAGCTCGAACTGGTGGAGCATGCCGTTGAAATAGGCGTCGAGCGCATCCACCACGTCCTTGAGCTCGAGCAGCGAAGGTTCCCAAGTCGCCTCCGGAGAGGAATCGGCGTGGGAGGCGATGATCCGCTTGAGGCTCTTGCGATCCACGAACTCGAGATAGCGGAGACCACGCTCGCTGCGCGCCAGGAACAGGAGCCCGACCGGGGATGACATCATGTGGTAGGCGATGCGCACGGCCGGAGAATAGCGGAGACGCGGAGTCCGCGGCAATGGCCGTGCGCGACCAGCAGGCGCGCCCGTCTTAGCGCGCTCCTCCGAGCCTCGGCACGAACGCGCCGGTGCGGGCGCGATAGTCGCGCCAGGCGTCGCCGAAGCGCGCGGCGAGCAGCCCTCTTCCTTCCGCACTCGTCCCGCCATCACCCAGGTGAAGAGCGCGAGCGGCACGAGGCCCAGCGCGCTGCCGAAGGTCAGCACCGCGCCGAGCGCGGCGAGCCACGCACCGAGGTATCCCGGATGCCGGATGCGCGCGTAGAGCCCCGGGTCTCGAGCGCGTGCTCGGCGCCTGCACCGCGACCAACGGCGAGAAGCGCGGTCCGAGCTGCATCATGGCCGCGAGCCGCAGCGTGAGCCCGAGCGCCACGAGTGCCACGCCCGCCCAGCGCAACGCGCCGTCGCCCGGGAGCGGCCACAGCCCGAGTCGCTCGCCGAGCGCGGCGATCGCCGGCGTCAGCACGGGGATCAGCCCGAGCCCGACCAGCGCGAGCCGCGGCTCGGGCGTCGACTCCACCACGTCCTGGGACCGCACCGGGCGCTTGAGCGCCAGCGCCGCGCCCGCCACGGCCCACACTGCGACCAGCGCCGGCGCGCGCGGGTGCGCCAGCACCGCGCGGACGCCGCCCAGCGCCAGCGCGAGCAGCAGGAAGTCGATCGCGGTGACGATCAGCGACAGCAGGATCGACACGACTGGGCCGCGCCGGCGCGCGACCACGACGCGTCGCGGCGTACTCGCGGCGGCCGCGCCGGCGCTGCCGGGCTCGCCCGCGCTCACGCCTCGAGGAAGCGGCGCGCCGTGCGCAGCAGCACCTCGGCGCCGATCTGCATGCAACGCTCGTCGACGTCGAAGCGCGGATGATGGTGCCCGTGCACCAGACCCTTGGCCTCGTTGCGCGAGCCGATCGCGATGAAGCAGCCCGGCACCTCCGCCAGGATCGCCGAGAAGTCTTCGCCGCCCATGGTGCGGATGTCGTCGACCACGTTCTCCTCGCCCACCACCTCGACTGCCACCGCCCGCGCCAGGGCCGCCATCTTCGGCTCGTTCACGGTGGGGCGGTTGTGCCGCTGGTACTCGATCTCGACGCGGCAGCCGAAGGCCGCGGCGATCCCGCGCACGATGCGCTCGAAGCGCGCGGGCAGCCCTTCCACACCTCGGTGTCGAACATGCGCACAGTGCCGTTCATGGTGGCGCTCGACGGGATGATGTTGAAGGCGTTGCCGGCGTGGATCTGGTCGACGCGTCACCACCACCTCGAGCAGCGGATTGGTCTCGCGGCTCGCGATGGTCTGGAGCGCGGTCACCATGTGCGCCAGGCACACCACCGGGTCGGTCCCCATCTCGGGCTGAGCCGCGTGCGCGCCCTTGCCAGTGGACGGTCACGTCGAACTCGTCCACGGCCGCCATGAACGGCCCCGAGGTCACGCCGACTTTGCCGAGGTCGAGGTCCTGCCACACGTGGAGACCGAACGCGGCATCGGGCTTCGGCTTCGCGAGCGCCCCGTCCTGGATCATCGCGACCGCGCCGCCGCCGTTCTCTTCGGCGGGCTGGAAGCACAGCGACACGTCGCCCCGCAGCACGCCGGGCTCCTGCGTCAGCTTCTTCGCCACGCCGAGCAGGATCGAGGTGTGGCAGTCGTGCCCGCAGGCGTGCATGGCGCCCGGGTGCTGCGACCGGTAGGGCACGTCGTTCTCTTCAACGATCGGCAGCGCGTCCATGTCGGCGCGCAGCAGGCACGGTCTTGCCGCGCTGGCCGCCCTTGAGCGTCGCCATCACTCCCGTCTTGCCGATCCCGGTGCGCGGCTCGAGTCCGAGAGCGGTGAGCCGCTCGGCGACCAGTCCGGACGTGCGGACCTCGTCGAACGCCAGCTCGGGGTGAGCGTGGAGGTCGCGGCGGACCTCGATCATCTCCTTCAGATCCTGCTCGGTGAACGTGTCGGTCGCGGTCTTCATGGCGATGTCCCTCCGGAGGAGGCAGGACGCTATCACGAAAGACGAAGGGCGTCCTCGTGAGAGAACGCCCTTCGAGGCTTCGGCCGGTCAGTGCTGCGTCGTATCCGCCGGCGCGGGGTCGGACTCGGCGCCGGGCTCGGGCTCGTCCGCCCTTCTCGAGCAGGTGCCGCCGCGTGCGCTCCTTCTTGAGCACGTCCTTGTTCTGCACCACGAACTCGACGCGCCGGTTCTTGGCCAAGCTGAGCTCGCTGGTGTTCGGGCACCAGCGGGACGTTCTGACGACCCGTAGCCCTTGATGGTGAACTGTCCGGGCTGTGAGCGTCGGGAACTTCTGGACTGAGGTACGCCAGCACCGTCTTGACGCGCGCCTCGACAGGCCGCTGGTTGTAGCGGCGTCGTGCGCGCGCGAGTCGTGCGTGGCCTGCCGATCTCGATCTGCAGCTGCGGCCAGTTCACGCAGGACGTGTCCGACGACGTCGAGCACCGCGCACGTCCTCGGGCAGCAGGTCGGCCTTGCCGGTCGCGAAGTTGACGTTCGTGGAGCCGGATCATGTCCGGTATCGAGCAGCTCGGTCTCCTTCTCGATCACCTCGATCGGGCAACCCTTCGTCGTCCACCTTGAGGCCGGGCGAGGTGTCCGGGCACTGGTCGATTCCATCGCGGCACGCCGTCGTTGTCGGCGTCGCTCGGGACAGCCTCGGCGTCCGACCGTGGCGCCCTTGGGCGCAAGGTCGGCGCACCTGGTCGAGGCTCGTCGAGGACGCCATCGCCGTCGCTGTCCTTGGGGCAGCCGGTCGCGTCGACGCGTGGCGCCCTGGGGCGTCCGGGCACCGTGTCGAGCCGTCGCAGACGCCGTCGCCGTCCGGCAGTCGGTCTGGCAGCCGCCTGGCGTCGACGGTGCAGCCCTTGGGCGTGTTCTGGCACTTGTCGAGGCCGTCGAGCACGCCGTCGCCGTCGCTCGTCCATGGGACAGCTGTTCGCATCGACGGTGGCACCCTTGGGCGTATCGGGGCAGGAATCCTGCGGTCGGGACGCCGTCCTGATCGGTGTGTCGCGCGCGTTTGCCCCCGAAGGCGAAGGTGAGGCCGGTGCCCATCACCAGGTGCGTTGATCGCCAGGTCCGCCGTTCTGTAGTAGAGCATGCGCGCCTCGATACGCAGGCCCAGGGGCGTCGGTGAGCCACAGCTTGAGCGCCGCCTCCGGCGTCGAACGTCCCGAAGCTCGCGCACGTCGGGAGCTCGTGGGCCCCGGGGTGGGATTGACCTGCGAGGACCCGCCGCCGGCGAACGCGAACGGAGCGCTGCCGAAGAGCTTGGCCCCGGGCGTGAACACCACGTCCGCCGAGTAGCTATAGAAGTCGACGTCGGCCCCGTGGACCAGGTCCTCGGCGGTCGGCGTGAAACCTGCCTCGCGCCCTCGATAAGCTCCGCACATCGGGTGGAACTGATATCCGACGCGCGCGCCCAGATAGGAGATCGTCGCGCAGCGAATGGCCGCGCTTGACCCGCTGATCGCCGTCGAACAGCGTGAACCCGCCGTAAGGAGTGACTTCGAGGTGCCGGCCGACCGGGTCGGCGGCGACGCCCGCGCGAAGCTAGCCCCGAGGACGAGTTATCAGGGCAGCAAGAGTGACTCGCGCGCGCACGAAACCTCTTCTTCGCTGACGGATGGTTGGCCGGGCGCTGACTTCCCAACCTGCCGTGATGGAGTGAGGCTTTCCGTATTGCCGGAACCCGCGTTCGCGGCACTGCAAAAACCGCGCGACGATACCGGCGGGCGAGCGGCAGGCGTGGGCCAGGTCGCCCCGGCCCCCGAGATCCCCTCAGAATGTGGTCTGCAGGTGGAGGAAACGCCTTGTCGTGGACCCCCACACGTCGTAGGGCTCCGGATCCAGCTCGATCCCTTCCACGGCGTCCATCGACACTCTCGCCGAGCGCGCCCCCCAATCCGACGTATGCCCGCGATTCGATGCGCGTGGGCATAGGAAGGCAGATAGTCCCCCTGGAGATCGCGGCGAGACCCGGTCATGCGCATGGCGCCGGCGCGCGCCACCCACCCCGAGCGCGCGGTATCGAACCTCGCCCTGCAGCACGCGCTCCACCACGTCCAGGCAGCCGGTCGTGGTGGCATGAGTCGGACCGCTCGTGGCGTTCCTGGTAGAGCCGCGCGCCTCGCCTCGAAATGCGTGGCCGGAACCCGCGGCGCGCCAGCGGTCTCGACTGGCCCACTGCCCAGGCGATAGTCGACGCCGCTCGAGCCCGTGGGGGGAACGTCCTGGCTGACCGGGCCTGGCGACCCTGGGCCGAGCGCTTCGGAGCTCGAACCCGGCCAGGCGCGCCACCAGATCCGCGGGAGCCGTAGGGCGCCACAGACTGACCCGCGAACCAGCGGGTCGTCCTGATAGGCGAGCCGCCGATCGACGGCGTGAGCCACTGCCCGTTCAGCTCCGCGTCCCACGCCGGACGGCGGACGCGCAGCCACACCGCCGGTCGAACGGGTGCTTCTCGTAAAGGCCCGACTGTCGCCCACGCGCGACTGGCGAAACGCGAACGAGGTCGTTGAACACGTCCTCGAACGTCAAGGTGAGTCGCCCCACCGTCGCCGATGGTCTCCTCGTCCCGCCTCCCAGAACAGGGCGAGGGGTCCCGGCGGCTCTTGCCGAACATCGAAGTTGAGCGTCCCTTCCAGCTTCTTGTTATAACCAAAAACGCCACCTTCGTACTTCGCGCTAACGGTTGCCGGCGCCAGTGGAGGCGCCGGCATGTTGGTCGCTACTTCAGCGGAATCTGTATCCTGAGTGGTGGTCCGCGGCCTTGGAGCCCCGACGGTGCCGGTCACAAGGGCGACGGCGACGGTCGCGCCGAAGAGTCTTGACTTGATCAACATTTGAGGGCCTCCGCTGAATTGGCTGCTGGGAACGATGAAACAAAGACGCTCTTCGAGCGCCGACGTTGCCAGCCTGGCGACTAGTAGCGGCGCGCTTTAGTGAGTTGCTCGTCAGCAAACGTGTAGCGCGTGCTCTTTAAGGTACCCTGGAAAACGTATAAATAAGCCCCTGCTTCAGATTACGAAAGATAGCGCTGAAGTTTGCGTTTCGTCTCGAGTGAAAGCGCTGTTCTTCAATAGATTCATCGACTCGGGCGTATCTGACGAATGTTCATGCTGTAAGACAATCTCCTGCACGGTCCCCACAAGTTGCGGTTTCAGTTTTTTTGCCGCGACAAATTTCTCGCTCACAAACTCGATCTGCGCCGTACCGCCCATCACCGTAAAGCGCAAAACGCCATCAGGCTTTGGCCGATTGGCTCGCCCAGGATCTTCACGACGTCCGCCCGGCTGATTTAAAAGGCTCGATCCCATTCCACGTGGCGCCGCGCGCGTCAAGCGCGATTAGGAACGCGAACAAGATTGCCAGGACTGCGGAAACAACTTGACCATTGATAAGCCTTTTCATTTGACGATGCTAATCCACGCCTATGATTTTGCAAAGGGCCGCATCCGTTCAAGCGCCCTCCTTGAAATCCGGCGTCATCGGGCGCGACTTTGAGCGCCCTTCGTGAGGTAGCGAACGCCTTGGGATACAGCTTTGATTTTTCGTAGTCGTAACCCAACTCGCGATATGCGTTCGTATCATTCGTGAGTTTTGGCGACAGCTCGCTCGAGGGCTGCGATCAGCTTTGGAAAATTGTTGGCTCGCGAATACGACAAACCCAGCAGGTAGAGGGCGTGATCCCCGGATACGTTGTCACCGGCCGCAACTCGTTCCAAAGCGGTGGCCGCGCGCGCATACTGCTGAGCGCCGATCAAAGCGCGCGCGTAGAGTCCCATTGCTTCCTCGTCAGACCGCAGACGCGTCAACGCTTCGCCGGTCCTCACTGCGCCCCAGATAATCCGCGCTGGCTTTGGCTTCGTCTGTGGCGACTCGTCGCGCGCCGCAGGTAAGCCGACGTCAAGAGAAACCAGGCCGACGCTTGTCTCGGGATCATTTGCTGTGGCGCGATTCAACATCGAGATTCGCGGTATCGAGATCTTTGCGGGCTAAGGCGATCTGGCCGTGAGGTAAACCAGCGATGCGGTGTTCTTTGGGATTAGCTTTGATCGCCCCGTTGAAAGATTTTTCAGCGTCGGCAGTCTTCCCGGTTTTGAACTCAGCGATGCCGCGATAATAAAGCGAACGTCGCATCAGGCGTGACCCCGGCTTCCGCGTTGTGACCGCGACCAGCAAGGGCAGCGCGCGGTCGTATTCTTTTCCGCCAGCGTATAACTTTCGGCGAGCGCGTCAACGGTGTGCGAGTCTTCCTGATTGGCTTTGCGCTAGCAGGTCGAGGGCCTTCTGCAAATCCTCCGAAGCGACGTCGTACTGCTTCAAATAGAATTCAGAAAAGCCTGCCAGCTTCCAGGCCTCAGCATTGCCGGGATCATTGGCGGCAATTGCTTTTGCTTCCTTAGCGGCTTCGGCGTATTGCTTTGCTGGAAACAGTTGGTAGGCGTGCATCGTGTCGGTCGATGCAGATACAGGGGCGGTTCCCACAGGCTTCGATGGTTTCACGTCCAGCAGGGGCGCGTTGTTGTTTCTGCGGTGGGTGGAGGCTTTGGCGCAGGTCCCAGCAGCGTATCGGGCGTCGGTGTAGGGGCCGGCGTAGGTGCGGGCTTTACACTGGCGCGGCCGAGTCTGGGCATCTGCCGTAAGGGGTTGCGAACAGGAACGCGGTTCCCACGACGAGGCTCAGCGAAATCAGGCTTAAGAGAGATTTACGGTAGTTCATTTCGGCTGATTCTTTTCAGATTTGCACCAGTTTTTTTCAAACAAAACCGGGAAGAGACTCTGAGGCGATCCTTCGGATGCAGGTCTGAAGGGACAGGTTCGCCGGTATTTTCGAGGCTTGGGCGCTGACTAATAGCTGACCCGACGCGCGAGCGCTACAGCGTCCGGGCGGGTCCTCAGCCGTTTGAAGCTTTGATATGGATCAGTTCAGGATCAAAACGATCCTACAACCTGCGAAATCAGCAACTCTGCGCTCATAAATCATTTCCGGCGGCAGACGATCGTGCAGATCCAAAAACAGTTCTTCCTGGCCCAGCACTTCCTGACGCCAGGCGCCGTGGTCGAAGGCTTGTAGTTCTTCGAAAGCTTCTTTCGGAAAATCCATTCCGCTCCATTCGATATCTTCATAACGCGGGGTCCAGCCAATCGGCGTCTCCTGGCCCAGCGAACGGCCGTGGGCCCGATCGACTACCCATTTCAGCACCCGCATGTTTTCGCTGAAGCCCGGCCACATGAAGTTGCCGTCGGCATCTTTGCGGAACCAGTTCACGTGAAAGATGCGCGGCGTCTCGCTCAGCGAGCGCTGCATGCGGATCCAGTGACGAAAGTAATCGCCCATGTGATAGCCGCAGAACGGCAGCATGGCCATCGGGTCGCGGCGCACTTTGCCGATGGTCCCGAACGCGGCCGCGGTCATTTCTGATCCCATCGTCGCGCCGATGTAAACGCCGGAGCTCCAGTTGAACGCCTGATAGACCAGCGGCATGGTGGTCGCGCGGCGTCCACCGAAAATGATCGCGCTGATGGGCACGCCGTTCGGATTTTCCCAATCGGGATCGATCGTCGGACACTGTGAGGCCGGCGCGGTGAAACGCGCGTTCGGATGCGCGGCCTTCGCGCCGGTTTCTTTCGCGATCTCCGGCGTCCACTTGTTGCCTTGCCAGTCCAGTGCACTCCGCCGGCGGCTCGTCGGTCATGCCTTCCCACCAGACGCCGCCTTCGGGCGTCAGCGCGACGTTGGTGAAGATTGAGTTGCGTCGCGAGTGTCGCCATCGCGTTCGGATTTGTTTTTGCCGAGGTCCCGGGCGCCACGCCAAAGAATCCGGCCTCGGGATTGATGGCGTGCAGGCGGCCACTGAGCGTCCGGTTTGATCCAGGCGATGTCGTCGCCGACGGTCCAAACCTTCCAGCCCTCGAATCCCAGCGGGCGGAATCAGCATCGCGAAATTCGTCTTGCCGCAGGCGCTGGGAAACGCGGCAGTGACGTAAGTCTTCTCGCCTTGCGGATTCTCGACGCCGACGATCAGCATGTGCTCGGCCATCCAGCCTTCGTCACGCGCGATGTTCGAAGCGATGCGCAGCGCGAAACATTTTTGCCCAGCAGCGTTCCCGCCATAGCCGGAACCGTAAGACCAGATCTCGCGAATTTCAGGAAAGTGCACGATGTACTTTTCTTTGTTACAGGGCCAGGGCACATCCTGCTCGCCCGGGCTCAGCGGCGCGCCAACCGAATGCATGCATGGCACGACGCGTTTGTAGTCCTTATCGATCTCCGCGTAAACGCGGCAGGCCGATGCGGGCCATGATGCGCATGTTCACGACGACGTAGGGCGAGTCAGTGAGTTGCACGCCAATTTGCGACATCGGCGATCCGATCGGTCCCATGCTGAACGGCAGCACGTACATCGTGCGTCCGCGCATCGAACCGTCGAACAGCTCCTTCAGCTTTCTGCGCATCGCGAACGGCTCTTCCCAATTATTGGTTGGGCCGGCGGCGTCCTTTGAGAGCGAGCAGATGTAGGTACGGTCTTCGACGCGGGCGACGTCACTCGGGTGCGAGCGCGCGTAATAACAACCTGGCCAAAGCTCCTGTTGAGCTTTATGAAAGTGCCACTCTCAACCATCTGGGCCTTGAGCATCTCGTCTTCTCGACTCGGACCCATCAACCCAATGAATCGGCGGCCGGCTTCGTTATGATGGCCATCTTCTCAACCCAATTGGAGCAGGTGGACGTTAGTGCTGAGTGGCTTTGCCGGATCGCGTTCGATTGACTTTGAATACTTGGAGAACTCATCTTCTGCTCCGATCTATGAGAATGAATTGCGGCGTTGTTTTGGTATTAATTTTGAAGCTAAGTCTTACGATCAGAGGGATGGCAGCAATCATGGTCGGAAGAAGAGTTCGCCAGGCAGTGATCTGAACACCGCCCCAGAGTTCGTTCAGCGGCGTGGGCCCCAGGCGGCCAGGCGCCGTCATGGAAACAGCCGCGATTGCCGTAACGTAGGTCACAGTCTCTCAACTCAGGATCAAGGGCCTCGTGAAGTGAGAAGCAGCGCCTACCTGGTCACTTTCGGCGACGCAGGGAAGAACCCGCGAAGTACTCGTTGAGGAGACGATCTTTCCGGATCGTACTCTCGGCGAATATCGTTGAACTGGTCGAGTTTATTGCCGAAGGCTTTGCGAGCCTGTTCGGGCGTAAGCCAACGCGTCTCGATTAAAGAGCGGCCTGCCACCGCGCTCGCTGCAGAACTCGTTGTACGCCTTGAGAAAATCCTGCCACCCCTCGTCGCCCGTCCCGACCGGATCGACCGTCATGCAGATACCGTCCCAACAATACGAAAAGAGCGAGCTGTCGTCCTGATTGATGCGATAAACCAACGTTGAGCATCGTGTCGAACGATATCCGTGCTCCTGGTAGTAGTTGGCACAGAAATCGAAGTAGTTGCGCACCATCTGCGGAAACATCTGCTCTGGAAAAGCCCAAAGACTAAAGCAGTATTTGTGGTTGCCGCCCTTAGGTGGAAACCGGATCAGTTGATCCGCGGCTGAAGTGTCGGGCGCCCTCATGATCAATCGCATCAGGAAAATGACGAAAATATTTAGTTGATCGATGAGGAAGTACCTGAGGCGTTTCCAGGGAATACACTTCACTGCCAGATAACCGATATATGGGAGGAGCACGCTCCAGAAAAGTTTCGCACGCCCCATCTCCATCCGTGGGCTTTCGGCGCCGGTCCTTCTCCGTAACTTCTGAATTCGACGTTCAACTTGCGGTTGTGGGGAAAGAGGTACATGAACATTGAGTCGCCGCGAGCGCGGATGTTGGGAAGTTCCCGTTCGAACTCTTCCAGGGTGTAGGTGATGGTTTCGACCCGCATCGGAGCCACGGGTCTTACGCGGAACGTCACTTCGTAGACGATGCCTAACAGCCCGTAGCTCGAGCCGCGCGACACGCAGCAACTCTGGCTGATCTTCATTTATTTCGATCAGATCGCCGGACGGCGTCACCAGCTTCATGCCGATGGCGTACGAGTTGCACTGGCCAAACTCGCCGGGCATCGAAGAAGTCTTTGGTTCCGCCACAGGCGGCGGTGCCGATGCTCCAGGCACCCGATTTCCAGGTTCACGTGGAACTGCTTGTCATGTTTGCGCAACTCTTCAGCAACGTCGATTAGAATCGCACCGGCCTGCACCAGGACCGTGTCGTCCGGTAATCGCGAGAATGCGGTTGAAGTGGCGCGTCATGCACACGGCCGTTCCATTGTCCGAGACGGTGCAAAATGTGGTCGAATGATTTGATCCGATGCCGCGGATCGGAGCCGGAAATTGCGCCTCGTTCCTTCATGATCGTGATCAGGTCGTCGACTGTTTCCGGGTAAGCGATAACTTTAGGGTGAGCAATCACACTGCCGTCCCAGTTCACAAATTCAAAAACCGTGGTTTCCATGGATTAATCCTCCGATCCGCGGAAGAGACACGATGAGCGTTCCCATCAGTACATCTCGAGGTTTGGCAACTAAGCGGGGACAACGATGATGACTGATGATAAAGCGCTCATCAGCAGGGTTGTGCGAGGGAAAGACGGCGACAACTTATGCCTTGAAGCACTGGATGTCAATAAATTTTGGGGACCGGGTAGTGGGGCGATTTGTGAGTTGTTGGCCGTAGAGCGGCCAAATGTTTATGGCTGCTTTAGCTGCAAAAGTCGGTGAAACCGACGAATGATAATAGCCCACCGATTAATCGGTGGGATCGGGCGACGTAGTTAAGAGTTAGTCCGTGAAGCGGACGGCTGAGTTAAAAGTCTTTTGGAAATTACGTCTTTCAGTCGTCCGCTTCACGGACTCTGGTTCAAACTCGCATGGTCCACCCGGCGCTGAAGCGCTCTCGTTATTTCCATTCAGTCCGCTTCGCGGACGCCACTGCGAAAGGCTGGGGCCGAATCTTTGCTGCTTCACCGTTTTGCCTTTTGCGCCACGCGTCTGGTATTAGCTTGAAAATGAATCGGAAACCCGGCAGAGAGGTTTTTACCAAAAGGGAGTGGAATCTGATTCAGCGTCTGAACACCCCGGCGAAGCGTCCAGCGCTGGCTGACCGGAAATGCCTTACAACTGGGAACCCGAGGGCGGCACGATGCGGTCGTTTCGCGAAGTCGTGAAGAGAAACGAAGCGCGCATTGCCTCGAAGCTGCCGTTGCCGCCGCCGTGATTCTCGAGCAGCATGGTTACGCGCCGCTGCTATTTGATCTCGAATCGAAGGACTTGCTCGATCACGTCATCTTCGTTTTCCAGAAGGACGGTCTGTGGGGATCGATTGCGCGCTCGCGCGATATCGGCTTTGCATGGACGCAAGCCCGTGTTTCGAAATCTGCGGCAACTGGTCTGGAGCTACTTCGAGCCTTACATCGACATGACCGGACGCATCAAGGGCTATGGGTTGACCGAGCCTATATGAGTTAGGGCAATTACGACTGGCGCTTCAATCGCAGTAACATGCGCAAGATCGAAGATCACCTGCGCGCGATTCCACACCAGAAACTGCGCTCGTCGGATCGGCGTTATAAATACTGGCATGAGCGTTACCAGAAATATAAGCAGCGCTGGCCTGATCGGTCACCATCGTATTATCCAAATCGTCATCAATGGATGTTGTGAGGTGTTTAGGATTGATTCATTGAATCATTGTGCAATCAGTTGTTGGCCCCGGCCAGGAACAAACGGTGCCCAATAGTAAGGATTGCGCCAGCTGACCTGCCTGCCGTGCAACAAACCAAGCTTTTGCCTGTCTCAGGGCTTCATCTTTCGACTGGCCCTTCTTCAGATTTGCATAGAAGGATTTCATCAACTCCGCCGTCGCAGTATCGTTTACGTTCCATAAACTGGCCACGACGCTGCGGGCGCCGGCGTACATGAAAGCGCGTGTTAGCCCTGAAAAACTCCTTCGCCGCCGACAACCTCTCCCAGACCAGTGCGACAGGCAGAGCGTCACGAGGTCCGCATTCAACTTCAGCCGCATAATTTCCGGCATTTGCAGAATTCCGTCTTCTCTTGTCATTGCCCACCAAAGAAAGAATGACTCCGGAGCGCGACGGCACGTCCTCATCGACGACTCCATGCGTCGCGAAATGCAGGTAACGATAATCAGCCAGGGCAGCGCTCTTCGACGTTCTGTTCGCTGGCTTCAGCGCCGAGAAAATTTTCTTTGGGCGACCGGAAACAGCGCGCCGATGTTATTCGCTTCGGTCCGGGTGTAAGGCAGCGGCCGCAGATCGAGGCCCTCGTTCCGACAGATCGTTCTTCGCAGGCGACGCCGTCGATCGCACCTGAGCACCGGCTGCCTCATAAAGCGGATCAGCAAAGCCACCAGCGCGTTGCGTCTGTGGGCGCGAGCGCATTTCCTTACTTCCGCCAGGGCCGAAGCTGAGGGCGCATACGTAATCGCGCAAACCGCTCGACGAGATACTCAGTCCGCGAGGATCCGACAGTTTTCCGGCTGGAGCAAAGTTTCAAATGGAAGGTAAGCCAGCGATTTGTCCGGCACGATCAGCAACCGCTGCCTGGCATTTAAACGATCCCGAAACGGCGCGATCAGCGCGGCATACAAACGTTCGCTGAGGCTGTTGAGCCTGGCTGCCGACTGCGCCTCAACTGTTCCACCGGATCCTCGAGCAAAGCCTTGCGATATTCACCAATCAGGCCGTTCAGATCTTTTTCCGGGGGCAGCTTCGCGGCGACAACGCCCTCTTTCGAAACCAGCCAGGCGTATGATTCTTCACTGCCCAACACATATTCGATCAGCACAGTTTCCGAATCCAGCAGCTCTTGCTGAACCCGCGCGGGACTAAGCGGCTGGAAATGCTTAAGACTCGCGTATTGCGGGTTGGTGCGGTGCGCTTCCAGCAGAAATTGCTCCAGCGCGCTCTCGGCGTCAGCCAGATCCTGTTTCAACTTCTGTTCGGTTGCCGGCGGAGGTGTTTCCTGCCAAAGCTGACTGCTGAATTTCTGAGATGCGGCCCAGCATCGCGTCTTCGCTTACCAGGAATTCGCGCGGTACAGCTTTGCGCAGGTCCGCGCGAGACTCAGCCAAAGAATCAAGAAACGCGCGTCCGTGATATGACTCAGCCACGGCCAGCGCCTCGTCGTCTCTTCGCAGGCGCTGACAGTAATTCAACCGCGGCGACGCAGACGGCGCTCTTACCGGAAAAGAATTTCGCTTCGCGCCCCGCTCGGTCGAGACCGTCAGCAAACGCGCGTTCAATCAGGAGATGGCTGCACGTAAACTCGTCAGGGCTTCTTCGTTACGGCCCAGCCTCCGCCGTGCCAGCGCCGGTGTACAGCGCTCCCGCCTGGACCGAAGGATCTGCGCCGCTGCGCCGCAGCATCGTCAGGGCGTCACCCGCGGAAGCCAACGCCTGGTCGGTCTTGCCCATGCGCAGTTGCACCTGCGCCAAACTCGCGCGCGCGGCGCCTTCAGCCGACGCAATTTTTCCTTGCGTTCAAAAGCCACAACCTGTTCCAGCACGTCGGCCGCCTCTTGATTGTTTCCCGCTTCAAAAATGCGCAATGGCCATATCGTGAAGCAGTTCGTTTCGCATGGCCGCATCGATTTCCGTAGACCTAAGCTGCAAAGCTTCGGCTGAATATTTGAGTGCCTGGTCGTAATTCGAGCGGCCAATTTCCATGTTCGTCAGTTTGCGAGGGCACTGAATTGGACCAGTTCGTCGTGCAGGTCCACCGCGATGTTCAATGATTCGCGCAGCAACCGCTCGGCTCTTGCATAATCGCGCATGGCAGCGTAAATGCGGCCGATGTTGCCGAGCAGTGAAGCCTCCCGCCGCGCGATTCTTAAGTGTGCGCTGCAGAGTTAACGCTTCGTTGTAGAAAAACAGAGCGTCGTCAAACTGGCCCACGTCAATCCAGCAACACCGCGGCGCTGGCGCAGCGCCAGCGCCTGCAGCCGCGGATCGCCTCCTTCGCCCGCTAAAGCTGCCGACTGCTTGAAAGGTTCGATCGATTCTTCCAGATGCCCGCGCCGTGAAAGCGCCCCAGAGCGACGTACATTAACGATCGCGATTGTCTCAATCTTGTCGCCAATACTTTGACTCAGGAGACTGCTTCGTAGGCCTTTGGTGCAACTTCTTCAAAGCTGCCCTTGGCCAGCAGTTGGCGGCATTCGCCGATCAATTGATCGACGCGCGTTGCGGTCGGATTTGGAGCCGGCGTTGGTGAAGGTGAGTTAGTGCTCGTCTGGGCTTGTCCTGTTATCGCAACGCCGAGCGCGACGATAATCACGGATTAGGCAGATCGTTGCGCGGCTGAAAGCTCTTGCAGATGCGAATGAAAGACTGCTCCGCATGCTGATAATTATTTCCTCACCACTCTCAAATCATATTCAGCCAGAAACTCACGTTGCGTCTGATTCACGCCATAAAGCCGGACGCGATAATCGCCCGCTTCCAGTCGCGTTGCGGATGCCCTAACCACTAACGATCCCGAACGGTTGGGCCTCGCACCGTTAACGCTCTCGATGGGTGCCTTGTTGCGCGTCATAACTTCAAGAGTGAAACTCTGAAAACGGTTGCCGGGTTCCACCGGAATCTGCAGCAAAATCGATTTCGCTTCCGCCGGAATCGTAACCCGCGCCGCGCTGCCTGCATCTCTGCTCGATTCGAGCGTGACCGACGGAATATTTGCCTGCGCGAGCAAGTTCTCGTCCGACCTCGGTGCCGGCTTGTTCTTTTCCAGCTCATCCAAACGACGCTGCAATTCAGCTTGCGCGGCTTCCAGTTCACCGCTGTTTCTCTTCGTCCTGGCGGCGTACTTGTTCGATCGAGCCTGCGGCACCCGCAGCACTGGTTTGTCTCCCTTGCCTTTCCGCGGCGAGCTGTTTTTGCAGCGCTGCACGGCTGAACCAGACCCAGGCCAGCGCGACGGCCAGCACCAGTGACGCCACCATTGAGCAAGCCAGTACCGGCCGCCACCAACCGGCACCCCAAAATGAAACACCTGACGCGCGGCGTTTGTCCGCCTCAGGGCGCCGGACCGCAGCGGCGTACCGCACCGCGAGCGATGTTGTCGGACATGCTTTGCGCCTGAGCGAAGCATTCATCGCATTCAAAGAAATGCTCCTGGAAAGCACGTCGATCGTCGACGGTCGGTTTTCCCAGCACGACTGCTGCTTGACGATATCTTTATCGATGATTTGCTGATGCGTCATTCTCTATTCAATAGTGCAGGTGTTTCCGCTTATGTATCAGTTCCTTCAGCCGGGCGTAGACTTCCTGAAATCGCTTCAGCGCGCGCGACTTGATCAGCCGCAGGCGCTCCCTCCTTGATGCCAAGCGACTGGGCGATCTCTTCTTTTGACAGCTCTTCGTAGTAATACATCCGCAGAAACTCCCCGATCACGCTCTTTCAACTGCGCCGCCGCCGCAAGTATGAGCCGCCCCTCCTCCCGTTCGACCATCGTGGTTTCCGGCGAGCCATGATCCGAATCTCGTTTTCAGTATCGGTTAAAGATTCGCTGACTCGCTGCCGTTTATGTTCGCGTATGACATTGAGGGCGATGCCGACAATAAAAGACGAGATTGAGCCGGGCTTGCGAAGCTTTGCCATCGCGCAAAGCCTGAATGACCCGCAGAAAGGTCTCAGCGCGAACGTCTTCAGCATCTTCACGCGAGCAACGCTCGCTGAGCGCGAGATCAGAAGATCCGATCTGAATACCTTTCGTAGAGAAAAGCATCAGCCGATGCGGTCCCCAGCCGCGACGGCGGCTGCTAATTCCGCGTCTGGCAATGAAGTGGGACTCGTCACCATGACGGCTGGGATTCTACGCGCCGGAAAGTCCAAACGACAATGAAAATCAAATCTGCCGCAGGCGCTGATACATTTTTGGCCGGCCTCGCACTATTTACCAAAGGACCGATGAATAAAAGCGGAGGCTAACATGAAAAAACTGTTTCTCGGTTTCACCGGATTCATCCTGATTATCACGGCGCCTTGCTCGACTAACGCGTTGGCCCAGCGGCGGCGTGCTGTGGTGGTCCATCCCGTTCATCATCCAGTGGCGCGCGCCAGGCTGGTTGTGCATCCCGGCCATCCGATTACATCGCGTGCTGCCGGCAAACGTAGGTAGTGCGGACTGCGCGCCGGCCGGTATTCGTCCGTCATCCGCTGGTCTATCTTCCTGCGTTGGCCTGGCGCCCGGTCGTGGTGCCTTTGCCGCCGCGCGAACGAGTCGTGTGGACTGACACCGAAACAATTGCCCGCGATGAAGAATGGGTCGATACGAATTATGGAGTCGATGCGTCCGGTGACGCACTCTATCTGGACATCAGCGGCAAGACACAATTGAACTTCGCCGAAGTGACTTTTGATGACGGGCACGTTCAAGTCGTCGACTTCAAGGAAGAGACGCACAGTCCCGGCGTTTACAAACTGCTTGATGTTAGCGGTAGCCAACACGGTGGCCACAGTTCGCATTCTCGCAGGAGTCGCAATCGGACGACACCAAAAATGTCGGTCTACCTCAGCAAGTAAGACGAGTCTGCGGCCAAACAAAATCTGGCCGATCAACTGCAGTTAAAGGAGATCAGTGATGAAACGAAAAACCGCATTGTCATTGCTTCTGGCGCTCGCTTTGTTTGGATCGATGAGCTTCTTTCCGGCAAAAAGCCAGGCGCAGCCACGGCTAAGAAAGCGAGCGGACACGGGAGCCGTCACCCTCGGCATGGGCCAGATTCTGCGAATAACCATATCGTCGGAAGGCTTTGAAGACGGCAAACCAGGTGAGGGCTCGCTTTGCCCGGAAGAAGCATATGTTCACCGGTTGCAATAACGACGGCGTGTGCGGCCATACAGTTCAATCGCAAGGCACGACTGGGCCGGTAAACGTCGGCCCGAACGACGCGCGCTTCATCGATGTTCAGGAACAGGCGCCGCTGTGCGCTGGCGTGCAGTCTCGTGGCCACGGGAGCACGTGAATGCCGATGCCCTGATTATCAACAGCGCGACCGGCGAGGTCGTCCCGCATGTGATCATGGCAAATACTGGAAGGCGTACTTTCACTAAAGGCGTGCGACGAAAAAGATGCTGCTGTGGAATACGATGAACGTCAACCCGCACAAACCGAAGTAGCGGCTGATTTGGGAAGGAGAAGCGCGATGAGACCACCTGCCTTGTGCGCCGCTGCAAGCCATTCGTTTTAGATCAGTGGAGGAGCGTTATGAAATATCTGTTCGCAGGACTGAAGGTGTGCGCCCTGGTTGTCTTTTTAATGTGCGCTGCTGCCGGCGCGCAAGCGGCAACCCTGGACAGTAACGAAGACTCGGCGACACTGACGACGGCGTGTGCGATGCGGATTGTTCGTTAAGAGAAGCTATTGATGTTTCAACCACCGGTGACGTGGTGGTTTTCTCGTCGCTTTTCAACACGCCGCAGGTTATTACGCTTTCGACTGCTTTCCCTTACAACGGTGGCATGGCCATTTCGCGGAACGTCGTAATCAACGGACCCGGTGCGGATTTGCTGACCGTCAACGGCGTCAGCCATGTCGTGTTTTACCATTTCGTCAGGCAGCTTTGTCGACTCTCAGCGGAATGACGATTGGAAACGGTTACGGAATTACGAATGACGGTACGACCACTGTCTCTGAGTGTGTCGTCACGGGCAATGACCGTGGCGTTACCAACGACGGAACGATGACCCTCGACAACTCTGCTGTCACGGGACGACGCCGGCGATGTTTCAAGCGTGGGCGGTCGATAATGAAGGAGAGCTCAACCTGGTCAGTAGTACCGTTTCAAACAACGTTGATGGCGGCATTGAGAATCGGGGAACCCTGGTGATGGTCAATTCCACGGTCTCCGGTAACGGCAACCTTGCATTGATAAACTATTCGGGCACAACCTTCGCGACCTTATGCACCATCTACTAACAACGGTAGCGGAATCGAAGCTGTCCAGGGCAGTGTGAGTCTGCGCGGCACGATCGTCGCGGCCAACTAACGCCTTGCACCGACGTCTTTTACTTCAATCTTCGTGGTAACTGTCACTAGTTACGGATTCAACCCGATTGGGAACGATGGCACAGGAGCTTTCTTCGGCGGCTTAGACCAGGCCGGAACAGCCGCTGGCGCCGATTAATCCCATGCTCGACCCGCTCGGCGATTACGGTGGAATGACCGAAACCCATCGTTTGCAGTCCGGCAGTCCGGCAATTGATAAAGGCGCCAGCTTCGGCGAGAACACCGACCAGCGTGGCTTTGTGAGACCTTTCGACAAAGCCGGCTTATCCAGATCTGCCGGCCGGCGACGGCAGCGACGTATCGGCGCCACGAATTGCAGTTCGCCGTCGCCATCACCGGACTAGTGTTCGACCCCAACAACAATCCCATAAGGCACGTCCGAGTGCTGATCGGGGCGGCAACTGGCGAGCATCGCTCAACTAAGACGGACCGCTTTGGGATGTATCGCCTGGACAACATTCCGAGAAATCGCACTTATCAGGTCAGCCCGATGCACAAGCTCTACAACTTCATGCCAAAGACTGTGATGGTTAAAGAAGAGATGCATCACCGGCCTGGATTTTACGGCGCAGCCAAACAGCAAATGGTCCCATCGATTTCAAAGCAGCCAAAGGAAAACGCCCATGAGAAAGTCAATCGCCATCGCGTTGAGCATCTCGCTAACGCTAATCACTCTCGTTTCGACGGCGCATGCCCAACCGCCGGAACGATATTTTTACAACACCGGCGTAGTGAAACTCGGGCCGAATCAAATCCTTCGCCTCACAATCGACTGGGGCGACGGAATGAATGGTCAGGTTCGATTTGGCCGGACGATGTACACGCCAGGTCCCTGCAACGCTGACGGTGTTTGCAAACTTGCCGGCAGCAATACGTACACGGGCGCGACAACATTGGCTCAGGGCGATGTAGCTTCATGTGACGTCCTCGCGGCGGGAACCTATGGGCGCGGGATAGTCGTCACGACCAGCCAAAGAGTTCAGGTGAGCGCGGCGATTGTCGATGCCACGACCGGGACAACTAACGTTCTCATCGGCCTGTTGCTTCCGGCGAAAATCACGCTCACTGAGGTGCTGATATCGCGTCTCGATGCGAAAGTGACGACAGTAAGGAGGGCGATTATGAAACCTCGACGAATTTTCTCGGTAGTCCTGGCCTCAATTCTGTTCTACTTCGATTGTGACTTTGCCTTTCATGGCTCGCGCGCAGCAACCTCGCGACCGTTTCCGCGGCGATACTGGCGTAATCACGCTTGGTATGGGCCAGAAGGTGATTGTTTGGATCCACGGTGGCGGTCTGAAAAGCCCCACCAGGGTCCGCTTTGCCTGGCAGAGATACATGACCGCAGGTTGCAACAGCGACGGGGTCTGCCAACAGGTCGTCCAAACGCAAGGCATTACCGCACCGGTCAACCTGGCGCCGAACGAAGCCGTTTCGTTCGAGATTCAGGGAAATGGAAACGGCGTTCGCGTTGAAGTTCGCGTGGCTGCCGGTGACGTTAATGGCGATGCGGAGATCATCAACACAGCCAACTGGTGAGGTGACAAGTCACGTGATCATGGCGAACACCGAAGGTGACCGTCCTTTGCTGAGAAGCCGGTTTGGAATTGAAGCAAGCCGATTCGCGCTTTCAGCGAAATCTGGTCGATACCGGCCTGGTTAATGGCGTCGGCATCGGCTACTACACGCAGCGCAACGTTGGGCCCGATCAACGTCAGTTTTCCAGACTACGCCCGACAAGGCCAAGGCCGCGCTCAAAGCCGGTCCTACAACGAAATCGCGCACTTCAACGACAAGGATTACTACACCGACGAACAGCTCGAGAGCGCCAAGGCCCTGCTGGAAGCGGACGATCTTTATTCGCGCGAAAAATTCGACGAGTATGCGAAGACCCTCGGGTTCTGGTGGTCGTCAACCGGGATCGATTACTTCCGCGGCTATCTGGGCAACCTGCGACGAACCTCTCGCGCGCAGACATCAGCCGGGTATATCTCGACCTACATTCAGGGCAAGCCCCACGTCAGCCTGGCGTTGATTTCTGAACAGGCGCAACAACAGGCGAAGTTGACGCCGGAAGATTTGATCGGACAGTGAGCGTCCAGCGGCGCGCACCTCGCCAAATGTCGAGGCTGCCGGGAATAACATTGATCAGGTAAACGAGAATTGAAAATGAAAAATGAAACTTGGTCCAAGGGAAAATGGTAAGTGGCGTTTGCTGATTGCTTGCCGCTTTATGCCTGCTTTCGCTTAGTCTTGCGGCTGCACGAGCGCACGAGCACCGGCGCCGGCTCCATGATTATCAAAGCGTCATTGCGCGGCAGGCGTCACAGGTTACTGAGTATGATGATGAATGGATTAAAAGTCCTGGTCGAAGCGCCGCGAGGCAGCCAGACCGTCGCGATTCAGCTCTACATCCGGGGGCGGCGCCGGCAACTATGACCACGGCCAACGCCGGCGTTGAAGCTTTCATGCTCAACGTGGCCAGCGAAGCCAGCACCGGCTTTTCCCGCGCGATCGCATGCGCCAAGGAACTGGCGCGAATGGGGACAGTGACCTCGGCGAAAGCGTCAGCTATGACTATTCGGCGCTATCGATGACTGCCACCCGCACAAAACTTTGATCGCTCGTGGGACGTCTTCACGGACGTCGCACTGCACCCGGCGTTTACCAAAGAAGATGTGGCCCTGGTGAAGTCACGGCTGGTCGCCGAGTTTGAGCGATGACACGGACGAGCCTGATACGTACTTGCAGCGCCTGCAAGAGAAAGTGGCTTACGCCGGTCATCCTTACCTGAATCGCCCGGAAGGGACGGCTGAATCGATTGGGCGTCTGACGGCAGATGATTTGCGCGCGTATCACCAACGCACGATGCAGACATCACAGCTGCTGCTGGTGATCGTCGGTGATCTCGATGCGGCGCAACTCGAAGACACGCATCGCCGCCACCTTTGGCAAACTACCGCGCGGGACTTATAAGCCGCAGCCCACGCCGTCGCTGGCCTTCAATGCTTCGACCGTGGACGTCACCAGCCGCGAACTGCCCACCAACAGCAACACCACGTGCACCCTCGAACGAAGTACAC
>ERZ1370068.3082-contig-2204_pt1 | contig 101942 bp, 172 predicted proteins | sample MGYA00561227_ERZ1370068 | MGnify/ENA primary metagenome ERZ1370068 (study PRJEB38410, sample SAMEA6850437) | metagenome | study: Metagenomic assessment of the ecological functions of the soil: analysis of the soil microbiota associated with the...
CGTGAACAGCTGCCTGGCCGGCTCGTTCATCAGCGACGTCGCGCCGCCGGCGTCCGTGACGACGATCGGGTCGGCGACCGAGTCGATGATCAGGTTGAGGCGATCGCTCTCGGCGCGCGCCTGCGCCTCGGCGACGCGCATCTTGCGGTAGTTCTCTTCGATTTCCTCGCTCGCGCGCCGCAGGTCGCGTGACGTTGCGCAGAATCGAGACGACGCCGCTGCCCTGCCGCGGATCCTCGGTCACCGTGCTGAGCAGCTCGAACACGCAGGTCGGAGCCGTCGACCGGGTTGACCAGCAGCAGCTCGCGCCGCGTCGCGCCGGTTTCCTCGATCGCCTTGCTCGACAGCGCCGACGACAACAGCATGTTGTTCATCCGCACGGCGCCGCGGCGGCCTTCGCTCTCTTCTTCCGACGCCGTGAACAGCGTCAGCGCGCGCGGCGTTGGCGATGAGCAGCCGGCCTTCGGTGTCGGTCAGCAGAATCGGGTCGGTGACGGCGTTGATGATGCTGTAGAGCAGCGACCGCTCGCGCCCCTGCTTGCGATCGCCTTCGGCGAGCGCCTGCTGGCGGAGAATCTGATCCAGCTTCTGGCTGAAGATCGCCGGTGAACCAGCTGCAGCTCGGTCGAGCGACGGCGCGCTGCCGCCGACGAGCAGCAGGCCGAACGCGCTCGTCGCTGAAGCCGGACGACGCCGAGCGGCACGACGTGGAACGCGGCGTCCTCGAACGGCGTCGACGGACGGCGCCGTGCGATCGGCGGCGGAATGCGGCGCGGGAAAGAAGACCTGCTTGCGGTGGTGCAGCGCGGTGACGAGCGGATTGTCCCAGTCCTCGAGCGAGACGGTGAACGAACGTCGCGGCGCCGATGCGCGAAGCCCGTGCGCGCCGACCGACGAACAGCGACGGCTCGCCGCCGGCGGCCGGACCAGGCAGATCGATTGCGCGGACGCCGAGGACGTCGCTCAGCCACTGCAGCGCGATGCTGCGCGCAGTCGGCGATTTCGGTCCGGCTGACGAAGCCTTCGAGCAGGCGCACCGCGCGCCGCCAGTCGCCCGCTCGTCGTCGCTGGCCGCCGTCGACGGCGATGCGGATGCGCGTGGCACGCCGGTGTAGAGCCGTTCGGCCGTTACGCTGCTGCGGCCTGCGTGCGGCGCCGACGGCCGCGAGCGCGGCGCGGCTGGCGGCGCCACGTCTGGAGCTGAGCCCGGAGGGCGGCGTTTTCAGCAATGACTTCCTCATACCCCTTGCCTTCGATCGCGGGCTTCGACGACGGGGCCGACCGGGCCGACCGCTTCCGAGTATTTCAAGTATGTGTCGATCGACGCCACGACGACGCGCGCCTCGACCGTGATCAGGTCGATGCCGACCAGCGAGACGCGAACCCATGCGTCGATGACGATCCCCTTGTCGAGCACTCGATCGAGGACGTCGATGAGACTTGTGCCGCCTGCTGCACGTTCAACGGGCATCGGACACTCCTTCGTCGCGACTGCCGATCGGCGGCTACTTCAGCGCGCCGGTGACCGGCGCGCCGCGTCAGCGACGCCAGCTGCCGTTCGAGCGCGCGCACCTGCTTCTTCAGCTCTTCGTTCTCGGCCGACAGCGCCTGCTTGCCGGGCGACAGATGGTGATCGAACTTCCACCAGTCGAGGCCGATCTGCTCGCGCCTTGTCGATCGAGCAGATCAGCAGGCGGATGCGAATGGTGAGCAGCTCGACTTCGGCCAGCGACACCTTGATGTCGCCGGCGACCACGAGCCCCTTGTCGAGGACCCGGTCGAGGACGTCGACCAGACCGGTGGAGCGTCCGTGCCCCTCAGTCAGTGGCGTCGGCATAGGTTCGCGGTATTCTACGCAACTTTTTGCACGCTCGCTTGGTCGTGACTGGGCGAGGAACGGGCTTATCTCAGCAATGGTCGATGCCACGAACGTTGTCGGAACGAATTCATCGAGACCATCGATCGCGCGCATCAAAGCCCGACAGTAGATCAGATCGGCATCGTACTGAATTGTTACACGCAGTCAGTTGGTCGGGGCGATCGATCAGACGATCGCCAGGCCGTAGTTCATTCGAGCGGAAATCCTTCGAATCCGAAGCCGTATCGAGCCAGACAGATCGACGTGCCGACGACGCCTTCGCGCGTGCGCCAATCGATCGATCGAATCGCCGACGAGCAGCGTGTCGCCGTGTGCAGTTCCGACGCGCGCCGCGAGATGACGCAGGCCCGCCGGGATCGGGCTTGCGCGGAAACGGTCCGTCGCCGCCGATCACCGCGTCGGCGTCGAAAAAGCGCGCGAGATCGAGCCCTCGAGAATGCGGCGCGTCGATGCGCGAGCGGCTTGTTGGTCAGCACCGCGAGCGCGGCGCGCGCGTCGACAGCGCGTCGAGCGCGCTGCGAATGCCGTCGATAGGCGCGCGTGTGGTTCAGCAGCGCGCGGCCGTAGATCGCCACGAAACCGTTCGAGCGCGTCGGCAGGCGCCCGGACGCCGCTCGCCGCGAACGCGCGCGCGACGAGCGTCGCGGCGCCGTCGCCGACCATGCGGCCGATCTGATCCTCGGGCAGTCGTCGCGCGCCGCACGTCGCGCAGCAGCTGCGTTGGCGGCGTCGGCGATATCGCGCCGGGAATCGATCAGCGTGCCGTCGAGATCGAAGACGATGAGGCGGAACACGGATGGCGATCGGGATTCGGGATTTGGATTGACGGATTCGCAGGCGCGGTATTCGGCGAACGACGTCGGCGTTTCCCAGACCGTGACGCGGACCACCGGCAAGCCTTCTCCGCGCGCCTGCTCGAAGATCAGCCGCGCGATGCGTTCGACGGTCGGGTTGCTGTCGAGCGAGGTAGACCGGCTCGCCGAGATGCTGGAGCGGCTGCGACGAGCGGATCGTCGTGGCGCAGCGAGCATCTTGTGGTCGAGCTCCTCGATCGATCCAGCCCTTGACGATCCGCTTGATGTCGCTGAAATCGCAGACCATGTTGCGGCTGTCGAGCGTCGCCGGTGCGCACTTCGATCTCGGCGACCGCGTTGTGGCCGTGCGGATGCTTGCAGATGCCGTCGTAGTCGAGCAGGCGGTGGCCGTAGCAGAAGTCAATTCGCTTGGTGACCGGATGCATGGGCGGATTGATCGTATAGAATCTCCGGTCACATGAGCGTGACGTGCGGTCCTGCTCTGTCAGGCGGACTGACGACAGCGCGGTGCTCGCCGCGGAGGAGGCCGCGCGGGCGACGATGCAGCCGATCTTACGTCCGCGTCGGGCTCTGCCTGGGAAGACGCCGAGCACGCGATCCTGACGCGCCTGCTCGCCATCCGATCGCCGCCGCGACGCGTGCGTCCGCTGGTCTCGCTGCACGTCGACATGCGCGACGTCTACGCGACGACGCACTGGGCCGTGCAGGGCACGCCGCCGGCGTACCACACGCCGGATGAAGACGTTTACCTGCCCGGCCGCAACATCGTCCTGCTCGGCAAGGCTGGCGGTGTTCTGCGCGGCGGCGCGGATCGATCGCATCGTGCTCGGGACGCTCGGCCACAATCCGTTTCCCGACGCCACGCCGGCGTTTCGATCGCGGCGATGGCCGAGGCGTTGTCGCTCGGCCTGGCGCATGCCGCTACGCATCGAAGCGCCATACGCGCGATGTCGAGCAAGGCGGACGTCGTTCGCGCGCGGCGCGGCGCTCGGCGTCCCGTTCGAGCTGACGCTGTCGTGCATGAACCCGGTACCGGAAGGGATTCGGGATTCGGGATTTGGGATTCGCGGATCGCGGTTCACGCACGAATCCAACGAATCCACGAATCCCAAATCCCCAATCCCGAATCTTGCACTGCGGCACTGTGCAGCAAGATGCCGCGAGCGCCACGACGCGTTCCTCGAAACCGGTCTCGCCGATCCCACCGAGCAGTACGCCGATGCGCGCTACGTCAATGCGTAGCCGCGTCGCGCTGTCGTTGGTCGTCGGGCTGCTGACGGCGGTCGTCTCCGCGCAGACCGCCCAGACTCCCGATCCGCTGGAAGACGTGCTGGGGCGCGTCGCCGCCCGCGTCGGGGCGTCACTTCACGCGCGTCCAGAAAGTCCTGCTCGCCGAAACGACGATGATTCAGAACATCGGTTCGGATTTAGTCGCCGCAGGGCTTCGCGCGCGTGCTCGAAGCCGACCTGCGGGTCGAGTCCGACGTCATGGAGGGCGACGGCGAGAACACGGGTCGAGACGCGCGTCGTTCGCGACTTCCGGAAAGTCAACGGACACCAACCGCGCAAGAAAGACGATCACGATTGCCTCGATCCCAATCCCATCTCGCCTGAACCGCTCGCGTTCCTGCTGCCCGCTCAACGCACGAAGCTACGACTTCAAACTGATCGGCCCGGGCAAGGGGAAGGACAGCCGCGCGATCATCGTCGAGTTCCGAGAACTGGGGGTGGCGAGCCCAAGGTCGAGGAGCGCGACTTGACAAGCGCCAGGAAGATGGTGCCTGAGCATCGACATCCCCGGCCGTGCAAGAGGGCGGGTGTGGATCGATGCCTCGAGCTGCGAGGTGATGCGCGTCGATTCGTCGATCGGCCGCGTCGACTTCCGGTCCCGGACACGAAGCGCCGGCGAATCGGGATGGACGCCTTCGCGGTCCTCGAACGCCTCGACACGTCGATCCGCTACAAGCCCGTCCCGTTCCTCGATCCCGAAGAAACCGTGATTTTGCCGGAATCAGATCGGACACGCTGATGGTCGTGCGCGGACTGCAGTCCTACCGGATTCGACAGATCGTTCTCGAACTACCGGCGGTTCGTGACCGGTGGACGCCTGGTCACAGTAGTTCGAGGCGAAGGTTTCAGCCAAGCGTCATCGTGTGCCGGTCGCTTCCGCACTGAGGCTCTTGCGCAGCTGATCGATCCGTCGCCGGTGCGCACGCGCACGCTGCGGCCGCCGGCACCCAACCGGCCTCGGACATTGTTGCGGGTGATGGTCCCGCTCACGTTCGATACCGTGATGTCGTTCATGCGGATGCTGCCGTCGCCAGTGTGCGCGTCGAGCTCACCGTTGAAGCCGTCGGGCAGTTCGAGGGCCACCGATCCGTCGCCAGTCGTGATGTCCCAGTCGGACTCGGGCACGCTGCCAGGAGGGCGTGAATCGTCACGCTGCCATCGCCGGTCCGCGCGCGGACGCTGGTCATCTTTCCGCTGACGTTGACGCTGCCGTCGCCGGTGCTCGGCGTCGAGCGCGCCGTTGACGCCGTCGAGCCTGATCGAGGCCGTCGCCGGTGTGCGCCCGCACCTGCCCGCCAAGGTCGCGGCCGCGGATGCTGCCGTCGCCGGTCCGCAGCTCGAGACGGCCGGAGACATGATCGACATCGATCGAGCCGTCACCGCTGCGCGCCGTGATATTCGACGTCGACGGCGTCGAGACGATCAGCTTGGCCGATCGCGAATTGTTGAAGTGAATGCTGAAGCCGCTGTTCCGTTTCTGCGTCTTGACGTCGACCGTCACCTGATTGCCGTTCTGCTCGGAGTGAACTTCGATCAGCGCCGCGGCTTCCTTCGAGCCCGCGCGCTTCTCGATGATCACCTCGACCTCGGGCTTGTCCCACGATCGGATCTCCAATCGCACCGTCGAACGTCGACAGGTTGAGCTCCGGCGTGCCGGTCGTCGAAAGCGCTTTTCCTCGCGCTCGGTGTACGCTGCCCAGATCGGCGCTGGCCAGGTCGATGCAGCCGCTTCCGCCAGCAAAACCGCAAGAGCGCCGACGACGGACGTTGAGCGCAAAGCCATGACAAAGCCTCCCGCCGCTTAGACGGCCATCTCCGTGCCCGTGTTCACCTTTTGAGTAGCTCAAACTGCAACTTCAGACTTCAAACTTCAGACTTTCGCGAATACACCAGCTGTCCGCCGATGTAAGTCTGGACCACGGCGAACATCGCGTCCAGCACAACCAGGTCGGCGACGGCCTCCGGCGCGAGCACGCCGTGGCCGACGAGGCCGAGCTCGCGGGCCGGCGTGGTCGCGCAGAGCGTCGCGGCATCGACGATCGAGAGGCCGATGCGGCCGATCAGCGACTGAAAGGCCCCGTCCATCGTCAACGTGCTCCCGGCCAGCGTGCCGTCGTCGAGCACGGCGCCGGCGCGGCCGGCTGTGATCGTCCGGCCGCCGAGCCGCGCGCGCGCGCTGACCGGCAGTCCGCGTCGCCGCCGTTCCATCGGTAATCGCAAACACGCGCGTCGGGTGCTTCGCGGCAATCGCGGTGCGGACCATCGCCGGGTGCACGTGATGGCACATCGCAGATGATCTCCGCGGCGACTTCCTCGCTGTGTCAGCACCGCGCCGGCGAGGCCAGGTGCGCGATGACCGAGCGGCGGCATGCGGTTGAAGAGGTGCGTGGCGTGCCGCGCGCCGGCGCCGATCGCCTCGAGCGCGACGTCGAACGACGCCGCCGAGTGGCCGAGCGAGACGCGCGGAACGCGCGCTGCCAGCCAGCGAATCAGCTCCAGCCCGCCGTCGAGCTCGGGGGCGACGGTGACGATGCCGACGTCGGGCGCGGCGCGCTCGATCTCGCGCACGGGGATGCTCGACCGCCGTGAACTGCGCCGTCAGGACGCGAATCCTCGCGCTGGCGCGCGCAGACAACCCGCCGGCTGCGCGCCGGCGATACTCAGGGTTGATGAAGTTGCTCTCGAGATGCGCCGGCAGCACCCGCGCACTCGCCGACGCGGGGTTCTCCCGCGCGCGCCGGACTTGATCGAGAACCCGACGGAGCGGCTCCGGCGCGCAGGCCACGGTCGTCGGACAGAACGCCGCGACGCCGTAGCGCGGCAGCGCGGCCGGCGATCGTCGCGACCGAGTCTGCCGCTGGTCGATCGTCGAGCGTGTCGACGCCTTCGACGCCGTGGACGTGGACGTCGATGAAGCCGGGCACGATGTAGTGATCGTGGAACGCGAAGTGCGAATGCGATCCGGCCGAGCGGCACGTCGGGCCGGATCTCGGCGATGCGTCCGTTCTCGATGACGAGGGTTCCGGGCGAGAGAGGCGATCAGGCAGCACCAGGGTGGCGCCCGACAGGACGATCATCGGGCCGCCGTGGCGGCAAGACGCGCGGCGCCGACAGCCGGCGCGTCGTCGCCGAGCGCCGCCGGAGCGATCGCGAGCGCGTCGCATCATCGCGCGCGGCAGCCGGCGCGCGATTTCGGCGCGCAGCGGCTCGAGCAGCAGGTCGCCGGCCGGACGCCATGATGCCGCCGAGCACGAGCATCTCGGGATCGGCGATGACGACGAGATTGGCGGCGCCCATGCCGAGGTACTTCGCGGTATCGCGGACGACCGAGATCGACACGCCATCGCGGTTGCGCGCGGCAGCCAAGACGTGTTCCACGGTGATGCGCGACAGATCGCCGTCGACCGCGTCCTGGACGCGCGACTGATCGCCCGACTTGATCGCGCCAGATGAGGCGCCGCACGATGCCGGCCGCGGCCACTTCCGCCTCGAGGCAGCCCATCTTGCGATAGTCCTCGCGCTCGACCGGATTGAGCGCGAGCCACGCCACCGACGCGGCGCGGCCGCGCGCGCCGGTCACCGGAATGCCGCCGCGGATGATGCCGCCGGTCGCGTGCTCGGCGACGGAGAAATAGACGAGGTCCTGGACGGCTTTGCGCAGCGCCGATCCACGCTTCCCCGATCGCCGCGGCCGGTGCCCGACGGCGTCGCGCCGGCTTCGTGTAGGAACCGGGATAGCGTTTCGCGAGCTCGTCGAGGAGCGGCGCGACGGCGAACGACTCCGGAGGCCGCTGGCGACGCCCAGTGCCGGCGCCGGTGCGCCGCCCGGATTGACCTGTTCGAGCGCCGACTGCGCGCCGCGCCGAGGTCGGCGGCCGATTCGACCACGGCGCGCGCGGCGACCTCTCCGGCGTCGTCGACCGAGACGGCGACGGCGCGCGCTTCGCTGCAGTTCGAGGCCGAAGCGTCATTCGGCCTCGCGTCCCCAGTCGCTGAGTGGACCTGGCAGCTTGCGGCCGGCGAGCGGCAGTGCGACGGGATCCTCCGCCGCATCGGGATGAAACAGCACGTCGGTGCGACGCGATCGAGCAGCGACGACAGCTGGCGCTCGTCAGGCGCCTGCACGACGAGCACGCCGGCGCCTTCACACGGCGGAAAGCGCCGGTCGTCGAGGTAGTCGCGATCCATCGTCACGATCGTGCGGCGCAGCTGCTGCGCGAGCTGGTAGTGCTTCACGTCCGGCGCGCGCCGCAAAGTCGTCTTCTTCGACGACGAACAGCACGTCCCATTGCAGGCGCAGTGCGCATGTGCGCCACGATGCCCGGCCGGCATGTTCGCGTCGGCATAGATCCGCGGCCGCGCGCCGTCAGCCGCTCGGCGTGCGGCGCGAGTTCGGAGGAAAGCGTGCCCATCAAAGTCACGAAGTCTGAAAGGTCTGAAGTCTGAAGCTCGCGGCTACTTCAGCTCTGAGACTTCCGACTCTAGCGTTTCTCGCAAGAGCCGCCTTGGCTTCCGCGCGTCAGATCGCGCGACCAGCCGCTCGCGCTTGTGGATGAGCTCCTTGCGCTGGACGGCGTCCGTTCGGCGGACCCGACGGCGTACTCGCAGAAGAGCGGAAACGCGATCGTCGAATCGCAGTAGGCCACGACGGTGTCGGGCAGCACGCCGGGATTCACCTTGCCCCAGCTGACGGCTTCGGCCGGCGTCGCGCCGGACAGACCGCCCCACACCACCGAATCGGTCGTGATCTGGATGAAGTAGTCGTTGCCGCCCTTCGGAATGCCGTAGACCTCCCACAGCGTCGGCTGCGCCCTGGAGGTAGAAGTTCTTCGGCGATCCGCCGCCGAGGATGACGCAGCCGTTCTGCTTGCCCGCCAGGACGATCGCGCACACCTCGTTGACGTCGCTGGTTCGGATCGATCATCGAGCCGGCTGCCGTTCATCAGCTCGTGGTAGGCGATGTTCATGCCGATCGGAGCTGTCGCCGGGCGACGAGGTGTAGATCGGCACGCCGGCTGGCGGCCGCGCGCGCGACGACCGAGTGCTCTTCGCAGCCCGGGATAGCGCTCGAGCAGATCGCAGCCCGAGCGCGGTAGTGGAGCTCGGAGGTCGACGATCGGCCCGTTCAGCCGCGACCGGACGAGGAAGTCGCGGATGTAGGCGTCGGTCTCGAGGCAGCACCGTCGCCGGAAACAGCACGTCGTAGATGCGGATGACGCCGTCCTCGTACAGCTCGACGTCGTCGACGAACGGCGAGCCGCGGCGGAGCGTGAAGTTCAGCGCGTAGTGCAGGTCGTGATAGAGGTTCGCGCCGGTGCGAGATGATGAAGTCGACCAGGCCGCGGTCCATCATCTCGATCACGCAGCCGCCGAGCCCGGCCGGCGTCATCGCGCCGGCGATCGTCAGGCCGATCGTCGTGTCGTGTTCCGGCGCCGAGCATCTTGTCCGGCGAAGATCGCGACACGCCTCGGCGAGGCGGCGGCGTTGAAGGCCTGAAATCCTTCGTCGACGAGGTGGCGGATCTCCGGCGCTGCCCTGCGGCCGGTAGTAGCGAATCGGCTTGCCGGAAAGGTGCTGGTCGGGCGTGCCCGGGCGTTCCAGGGCGCGATACGGCAAGGACGTCTCCTTTAGTTGAAGCAGCTTAACATCTGCATTTGTGACTGGCGAATCAGTATGGCTCTGGTGGATCGCCGCCGCCGGCGGCTGTCGCGATCGTGCTCGCGGTCGTCATCCTGTGGGTTTGGTCGAAAGGGCGCTCGTTCGCGCCGGTGACGTCTTCCGGCGCGAGCCGTCTCAGCTCAGGGCAATCACCTGTTTCCGACGCAGGTGCTGATTACGCCAACCAGCGTCGTGCAGTACTGACCGCGCTGGATCGGCAAGCAGCGAAGAGACCATCCACATGGCGCACGTCGCGCTCGCGTGAAGATCGACACCGGGTTCTTCTTCTCAAAAGTGCTTCATCGAGACGAGCGGCGGCTCGGCACCCAATCGTCGTGCCACGGCCATCGCAAGGGCGATGCGGTGCAGATGAAAGACCTTGATTGAGCGCTATCAGACAGACTCACTACCGCGGCCCTCAGTCGGTCACCCGCCGACCGACCGATAACCTGAACGCAGAAATGGACGATTTGACCTTCAGCGCGCGGCGTGCAAGCACCACCGCCGCGGCGCGAACGAGCCGAGCCCGTTGATCTCGAGACGCGGTTCCGCTCACTCGTGCAGTCACCGCTGCGTGCCGGCATCCTTCGCTACTTGAACAGCGCGGCCCGACGAGGCTTCGACGTCGAGACGCTCGATGCAGACGTTCGGCCGGCTGAAGCTGGACGTCGAGAACTGCGTCCGGGAGCTCGTCGATTTCGGCGTCGCGCAGGTCGATCCCGGGCAACTCCGTCGCGCTATACGGCCGACCGGCCCGGCGAACGACGCGCTCGCCGATCTGCTCGATCACTTTCCTCGAGCGCGCGCGCCGCGGTCAGCACCGAGGATCAGTCGCCGTCGGTCCAGCGCTTCCGCGAGATGATCGGCCGCGACGAGAAGATGCTGATCGTCTTCGAGTGGATCCGCACCGCCGCGAAATCCGACATCTCGGTGCTGATCCTCGGGCCGACCGGATCGGGCAAGGAAGTCGTCGCGCGGATGATCCACGAGCTGAGCCGGCGCAGCGTCGCGAAGTTCCAGGCCGTCAACTGCGCCGCGCTGCCCGACACGCTCTTCGAATCGGAAATCTTCGGCTACGAGAAGGGCGCGTTCACCGGCGCGCACGATCGCAAGCCGGGGCGGCTCGAGCTCGCCAACGACGGCACGCTGTTCCTCGACGAAATCGGCGACATGTCGCTCATCGCGCAGGCCAAGCTGCTGCGCGTCCTCGAGGAGCGCCGCTTCGAGCGCCTCGGCGGCCACAAGTCGATCTCGGTCGACTTCCGCCTGATCTCGGCGACCAACCGCCCGCTCGAGCAGTTCGTCCGCGACGGCCGCTTCCGCGAAGACCTCTACTACCGGGTCAACGCGTTCGCGATTCGGCTGCCGTCGCTGCGCGAGCGGCAGGTGGACATTCCGGTGCTCGCGCAGCGGTTCCTCGCGCGCTACTGCGCCGCGCAGGGGCTGCCGCTCGACAGCAAGGCGTTCTCGCGCGAGGCGCGTCGAGCTGCTGTGCGGCTATCACTGGCCCGGCAACATCCGCGAGCTCGAAAGCACGCGTGTCGCGCGCCGCGCTGTCGGCGCCGGGCCGCGCGATCCGCGCGACCGACATCGAGTTCCTGCACGCCACCGACGCCGACGCCGCCAGGCGTCGGGCGAGCACGCTGCCGTCGCTCGCCGAAGCCGAGCGCGCGCACATCGTGCGCGTGCTCGAGGCGCGTGCACGTGGAACAAGAAGGAGGCGTCGCGCGTGCTCGACATCAGCCGCGGCACGCTCGTACCGCAAAATCGTCGAGTACCAGCTCGAACCGGAACGTCAGGCGGGCCGCCGGGCCGCGAACGGAGCCAGTCCCCGAATGCTACCAGACCGTTAGCTGTCGATATCATCGGTAGTTCAGCTTCCCAGCCGGGATTATGAAGGATCTGCCCGTCGCGGCACGGGTCTTTCGTCGGCGCCGTGTTCGCCGCGGGCCTCGTCATCCTGATCTTCTTCGTCCCGCGCAGCGATCGGGAACCGATGCTGTTCACGGCGCTTCTCTGCTGCTCGTCCCTCGCCTCAGCACTCGAAGGTCAGCCTCCCGCTCGCCACCAGCGGCTCGACGATGTCGGTGTCATGCGCCGTCGATTTCGCGGCGCTCCTGCTGCTCGGCGCGAACGAGACGATGATCGTCGCGGCGGCCAGCGCGTGGAGCCAGTGCACGTTCCGAACCCAGGCGCGCTCGGCGCCGTACCGGACGCTCTTCAGCATGGCGTCGCTCGTGCTCACCGTGAAAGCCGCCGGCTGGGTCTACGTCTGGCTCGGCGGCACGTCGCTTCGGGACAGTTTCGCGCTCGCCGACGATCCCAAGCCGCTCGTCGGCGCGGCGACCGACGTATTTCGTCTGCAACACGCGTCCTCATCGCGACGGCCGATCGGCGCTCTCGACCAAGCAGTCGATCGTCCGCGTCTGGAACGAGAACTTCCTCGTGGAGCGCGCCGAGCTACTTCGTCGGCGCCGGCGCGGCCGCGATCGCGGCGACGGTCGTCGAGCGCGGCGGCTACTGGATGGCGCTGCTCGCCAGCGGCGCCGCCGTACTTCATCTACCGCACCTACAAGGTGCTATGGGCCGCATCCAGGATCGAGCAGCGCCACGTGCAGCGAGGTGTCGGACCTGCATCTGGCGACGATCGAGGCGCTCGCGCTCGCCATCGACGCCAAGGATCAAACCGCGCAGAGCCACATCCGCCGCGTGCAGGTCTACGCCGCCGGGCTCGCCCGCGCGCTGGGCATGACCGACAACGAGATTCAGGGCGTCAAGACCGCGGCGCTGCTGCACGACATCGGCAAGCTCGCCGTGCCCGAGCACATCCTCTCGAAGCCCGGTCCGCTGACGCAGGAAGAATTCCAGAAGATCCGGATTCATCCGCAGGTGGGCGCCGAGATCATCAGCGGCGTGCCGTTTCCGTATCCGGTCGCGCCGCTGATCCTCAGCCACCACGAACGCTGGGACGGCAAGGGCTATCCGGCCGGCCTGAAGGGCGAAGAGATGCCGCTCGGCGCGCGCATCCTGCTCGGTCGTGGACTACTTCGACGCGCTGATGTCCGAGCCGTCCGTACACAAGGCGATGAGCCTCGAGGCGGCGATCGGGCCTGCTGCGGCAGGAGAGCCGGGCAAGGCGCTCGATCCGCGCGTCGTGCAGACGTTCATCGACATGTATCCGTCGCTGGCCGCGGAGGCGGAAGCGAGCCAGGCAGCCGGCGCGCAAGCTGACCCGCGTCGCCGACGCACGCGCCGAGCGCGCGCAGCCGGCCGTCGGCCTCGTCGAGCGAATCGCCGGCGCGCACCAACGTCTTCCAGGACATCGCGCCTCGCACATCGCGAGATCTACGCGCTCTACGAGATCGCGCAGGCGATGGGCAGCAGCCTCGGCGTCGCCGACACGATGGCGCTCATCTCGTCGAAGTTGAGCAACATCGTGCCGTTCTCGTGCTGCGCGCTGTTCCTCTACAACGACGAAACCGAGACGCTGCGCTGCCGCTTCGCCACGGGCGTGGAATCCGACATCATCCAGCAGCTCACGATCCGGAACGGCCACGGGCTGATCGGGCTGGGTCGCGCGCAACCGGCGGCCGCTCGTCAACGCGCGGCCGAGCGCCGACTTCGAAGCGGCCGGCGTGCCGTCGGACCGGACGACGCTGCAGTCCGCGCTCGTCTGCCCGCTGGTGTTCAACGAACGCTTCATCGGGACGATCTCGGTCTACCACACCGACCGGTCGATCTACACCGACGATCACCGGCGGCTGCTCGATCGGATCTCCGAGCAGGCGGCCGCGGTCATCTACAACTCGATGGTGTTCGAGCAGACGCAGGAAGACTCGCTGACCGATCCGCTGACGGCGCTGCCGAACACGCGGTTCATGTTCATGCACCTGACGCGCGAACTGGCGCGCGCGGAGCGCCTGAAGTCCGAAGTGTCGCTGCTCGTGATGGACCTCGACAACTTCAAGGACGATCAACGACACCCACGGCCACCACGTCGGCGACCGCGCGCTGCGCGAAGTCGCCCGCGTCCTGCGCGCCGGCATCCGGCCGTACGACATCTGCGTCCGCTACGCCGGCGACGAGTTCATCGTCGTCCTGTCGGGCTGCAGCGGCGAAGAGGCGGAGCGCAAGCGTGCTGGAACTGCAGCGAGCGGTCGACGTGCTGGAGTTCGAGGCGCGGCCCGACAAGCTGCTGCCGCTCGCGATCAGCATCGGCGCCGCGATCTTCCCGCACGACGGCGACTCGTACGAAACGCTGCTCGCCACGGCCGACAGCCGCATGATCGCGACAAAACCCGGCGCAAGGGCCTCGGCTCCGGACGTGCCGAGCCGGCACGCAGCGGCAGCGGCAGCGCGCACACCGTCTCCGAGGTCGATCTGCACAAGGCCGCGACGGGGATTCTCAGTGAAGTTCGAAGTCTGAAGTCTGAAGTCTGAAATACGAAAGGCTCTGCTGCTTCGGCTTTACTTCAAACTGGACTTCAAATTCGACTTCAGACTTCAGACTTCAGACTTCAGACTTCAGACTTTCACCGTTCGTCGTCTAGCCAATCAGGCGCCGGACCGGTCAGGCCGGTCCACAGGACGCAGCCAGGCCGGTGGCGCCGGCGACGAGCGCGAGACCGTTGACCCACCACGCATCGAACTGGCTGCTGAACTCGACCCACGCGGCAGGAACCACGAGCGCGAGGCCGACAGCGATCGCTGCCGGGCGGCGGCGAACGAGTCGGAGCAGCAGGCCGCGAACGCGACGCAGGACCATCGTCGGGGCGTTAGCATAACTGCGTAGTGGCGCTCACGCTGACGATTCGCGAAGTGCTGCCGGCGACGCCGCGCGCACGGCTGCTGCGACTGGATCTCGCCGGACGTCCCTTCGACTACGCGGCAGGACAGGCCGTGACGATCGGCACGCACGGATTGAACTCGCTGCGCGCCGTACTCGCTCGCCTCCGCGGCCGAAGACGCGCGGCGCGACGGCTGGCTCGAGCTGCTCGTCGGCGTCGACGCGCACGGCAGCCCGGGTCCGCATCTGGCGCTGAGCCCGCACACGAGCGTGGATGTCGAGGGCCCGTTCGGCGCCTTCACATTTCCGGCCGAGCCCGAGGAGCGCCGCTTCGTGTTCATCGCCGGCGGCACGGGGATCGCGCCGCTGCGCGCGATGCTGCACCATGCCCTGGCGATTCCTCATCGCGACATCGGTCTGTTCTACAGCGCGCGGACGCCGGACGACTTCGCCTTCGAGGCGGAGCTGCGCGAGATGGCGCGGTCGAGGCACGATCGCGCTGCGCCAGACGGTGACGCGCGCGAACGAGGCCGACTGGAGCGGCGCGCGCGGACGCCTGGATCGGGCCGCGCTCAGCGAGCTGGTCCACGACCCGGCGACGCTGTGCTTCGTCTGCGGACCGCCGGCGCTCGTCGCGGAGATGCCGGAGCATCTCGGCGCGCTCGGCATCCCCGCGAGCGGATTCGGATGAGGAGTGGAGCTGAGGCGCTAGATTCCGCCGCTCGCGTGGAAGCCGTTGTCGACCATCAGGATCTCGCCGGTGATGGCGCGGGCCGCTGGACCGAGCAGGAACATCGCGGCGTCGGCGACCTCGGCGAGCTCGACGTTGCGCCGGAGCGGCGCGCGATCGCGATAGACCTGCAGGATGCTCGAGAACCCCGAGATGCCGGACGCGGCCAGCGTCTTGATCGGCCCCGCCGAAATCGCGTTGACGCGAATGTTCCGCGGACCGAGATCGGCGGCGAGATAGCGCACCGACGATTCGAGCGCCGCTTTCGCCACGCCCATGACGTTGTAGTTGGGAAAGACACGGTCGCTGCCGATGATACGTGAGCGTGAGGATGCTCCCGCCGCCGCGCTTCTCCATCAGCGGGACGAGCGCGCGCGTCAGGCCGATCAGCGAGTAGGTGCTGACGTCGAGGCGCGACGCGAAACCCTTCGCGCGACGTCTGCACGAACGGACTCGACAGCTCCGCCTGGCGGCGCGAACGCCGCGCCGTGGACGAAGAAATCGAGGCCGCCGAATTCGCGCGTCGAGCGTCGCCGCGCAGATCCGCGATCTGCTGATCGTTGGCGACGTCGCACGGCGCGACGAGCGCGATTCTCGAGCTTGGCCGCGAGCTCGCGGACGTTCTCTTCGAGGCGCTCGCTCGGATAGGTCAGCGCCAGGCGCGCGCCTGCCGCCGCCGCCGCTTGCGCAATCGCCCACGCAATCGATCGCTTGTTCGCCACGCCGACGATGAGACCGTGCTTGCCGAGAGATCGGACATAGGGGCCCTATTGTAGGGCGGAGATTGGCGGCGGGAGCGCTGGGAAGCGACGCTACTTGGAGCGCTTGCGCCCGGGAGGGCCGTGGCGCCGCGCGGCACGCGGCATGTTGCCCTGCGGCGGCCGGCCGCCGCCCTGGCGCATGCCGCCGCGCGAGGCCGCCGGTGACGTTGCCGTTCGAGCGGTTTGCCGAACTGCTGCTGCTGCTGGCCACCGCGCTGGTGACGCGGACGGAAACGATTCGGGCGGCCGCCCGGCTGCCGGATGGTGAACTCGGGAATCGGCCGCGTCGGCGGTGGAGTTCCTTCCGGCCGCGGCAGCGACGCGCGGATCAACGGACCGATGGACCGGACCTTCCTCTTCGCCGTCCGGACTCTCTTCATCTTCATGGCCTTCTTCGCCGGCCTCGTCGGTGTCGCCGGAATCCTCCGCCGCGAGCGACTGGCTCTCGTGATCGATCGCGTCGCCATCGGGCGCGTCGGCCTCCGCGGCGGCCATGGGAGCGCCCGCGTCGCCGGCGTCCACATGTTCGTCGGCGAACTCCGGCTCCTGCTGCGGCGCGTCCAGCGCGTCGTCCTCGCCTGCGTCCGCTGAACCGCGCGCGCGCTTGTCGGAACTTCCGCCGAGGCGGCCGCGTGATTGTGCCCGTTGTTGCCCAGTTCTTCGTGCGCGACGCCGTTTGGGCCCGCTCGCCAGCACCTGCAGTACAGGGCGGCGGGCGTTTCGGCTTTGCGGCGCTGGCGCGGCACCTTGGCGTGCTTGTACTCGTGTTCGGCGTCGCACGTCGTGCAGCGCGTCTGCTTGCACGTCGTGCGCCGACCATCGCCACGACCGCGTGATTGGTCACACGCCGTTCGCGCGGACAGTAGTCGTCCAGAATGTCACCAAGCCGAAGCTGGCGCTGCTGCATCAACGCTCCCGAAGAATCACCGCTGGCGGGGAAGGAATTAGCGAAAGGCGCAGCTATCTCTAGCAGAGCTACCGCGCCTCGTCCAGCCAGTCCCGCACCTCCGACAATCCGGCTTCGACGGCGCCCGGCGCCGTCGGATTGCGGCGTCCGTTTGGCGGCAACCGATACGCGGGGCGTCACGCGCGTGACCACGTCGCGCCTCGAATTGATCGCTGGCGGCGCGCCACTCGTCGAGCGACAACGACTCGAACTCGCGACCGTCCGGCGACGAGCTTGCGAACCAGCGCGCCGACGATTTCGTGCGCGCGGCGGAACGGCACTCCGCGGCCAGACCAGGTAGTCCGCAACATCGGTCGCAAGGAGCAATCCTGATGCCGCGAGCCGCCGCCGTTCGCGGTTGAGCGTCAGTCCGCGCGACAACGGCCGGACGACCGCCAGGCAGCCGCTCGAGCGTGTCTTCCGCGCCGAAGACGGCTTCTTTGTCTTCCTGCAGATCCTTGTTGTAGCCGGTCGGCAGCCCTTCGATCGTCGTCAGCAGCGCCAACCAGGTGGCCGATCGCGCGGCCGGTCTTGCCGCGCACGAGCTCCAGCGGATCGGGGTTCTTCTTCTGCGGCATCATGCTGCTGCCGGTGCTGAGCGCGTCGGACAGCTCGAAGAACCGATGCTCGTCGCCGCACAGGATGATCGAGATCCTCCGCCAGCCGGCTGAGATGCACCATCGTCATCGCGCACGGCATAGAGGAAGGTCGCCGCGAAGTCGCGGTCCGACGAGGCGTCCATGCTGTTGGCGACGACGCGTGAGAAGCCGAGGTCGCGCGCGAGCGCGTCGACGTCGATGGCGTAGCCGGTGCCGGCAATCGCGCCGGAGCCGAGCGGCAGCGCGTCGGCTTCGTCGCGCGCGCCGCCAGGCGCGCGTGATCGCGCCGGAGCGGCGGCCACGTGCGACAGGAAGAAATGCGCGACCAGCACCGGCTGCGCCGGCCGGAAGTGCGTGAACGCCGGCATCAGCGCGTCGCCCGCGCGGCCGCCTGCGCGCGCCAGCGCGTCGACGACGCCGGCGATCGCGCGCTGCAGCAGCGGAATGCGCCGCCGCAGATAGAGCCGCAGGTCGAGCGACACCTGCTCGTTGCGCGAGCGGCCGGTGTGCAGACGCCGGCCGGCGTCGCCGAGCCGTTCGACGAGCAGCGCGCTCGACGAAGCTGTGGACGTCCTCGTCGGCGCCGTCGACCAACGCCGGATTCGCTCGGCCCTGCTCGAGCATCGCGGTCAGCGCCGCTTCGATCTGCGCGCGCCTCGTCCGCCGACGAGGACGCCGCGCGTTGGCGAGCGCGCGCGCCCACGCGATGCTGCCCGGTCACGTCGTCTTCGAAGAGCCGGCGATCGAAGCGGAACGAGGAGCCCCATTCGAGCGCCGCCGCATCGGCGCGCCCTCGAAGCGTCCCGACCACAGAGTGGTCATCAGTGCCTTCGCCGTCGCGACGTAGGTCAGCTTGCGCACCGGCGCCGCGACGCCGGCATCGGCCATGCCCTTGCGATCGACGATCGCGCAGTCGCCTTTGAACAGCTTCAGGCGGACGACGCCGCTGACCTGCTCGCTGGATCGCGTCGACGTAGGCCGTCGAGCGCTTCGCGCAGCGGCGTGAACCACGCGCCGTGGACGATCAGATCCGGCGAACTGCCGGCTGACCGCTGCGCGAACTGCTCGCGTCTCGCCGGTGATGGTCACGCCTGCAGATCCCGTGTGCGCGTCGTCGAGGACGATGGCCGCCGGCGACTCGAGGCGCCTCGCTGCGGCCGACGCCGTGGGCCCCGGCGATGATGTCGAGGCTGCCGATCAGATCGACGAGCGGCATCGCGATGCCGTTGATCGCGGCCGGCGCGCCGCGGGTGAACGTGATCTCGACGAATGCCGGCTCGTCGGGGCACTCGCGCCAGGCGATCGCTCGCGGCGGCGGCGGTGCTCGAACGCGCCGGCCTGCAGGTGGCTGAGCACCGGCACGTCGGACCGGAGCGCCAGCACGGTCATGCTGGCGGCTCAGCGCGCGCGCGCCAGGCCGATCTGACGATCGCCGGACCGCGCCGTGCGCGACCGCGCGCGCGTCTGCTCGATGCGCGGCGATCTCCACGAGCTTCTGCGCGATCAGCGCCCGGCCGAGCATCGTCGACGCGCGACCGGGCGTCCTCGATAGAGCGCATCGGCCTTGAGGGCCGGCACGAGATAGTGGCGGACGAACTCGTCGCGCGACGTCGAGAACGTGCGCGCGGACGGCGCCGAGCGCGAGCGCGCGGTCGCGCGTCGCATTCGAGGTCGCCGCCTTGCGCCGAGATCCAGCGTGAGCGCGACGACTTCGGCGCCCATACGTGCTCCGCCAGCCAGGCGACGGCCGCCGAGCTGCGCCCGCCGCCCGAATATGCGAGAACGATGCGCTGTGTCATGCCGATGCGTAGCTCTTGAGTCGTTTGACGAGCGCCGCGGCGCCGCGTGCGCCGCGGGCGATGACGAGAATCGTGTCGTCGCCGGCAATCGAGCCGACCTCTTCCGGGCAGTTGCGCGCGATCGATCGCTTCGGCGAGCGCCTGCGCCTGCCCGCGCCCGGTGCGGATGACGACGAGCTGCTGCACGCGTTCCACGTTGCGCAGGAACGACGCCGGCGGCACGCTCGAGCGACGTCGAGCGCGGTCTCCGGGCTCGGCGCCTCCGCCGCCGGGCCGCTGGTAGGCGCCGTCGCCTCGAGCGCTTCACCAGGCCGAGCTCCTTGATGTCGCGCGAAATCGTCGCCTGCGTCGTCTCGAAGCCGCGCTGATGCAGCAGCCGGCGCAGCCGCTCCTGGCTCTGGAGCGGCTTCGCGATCGACGAGCTTCGAGGATGATCGGCTTGCCGGCGGGATTTCATGAGCGTGAAGAAAGAGTATACATCGATTTTTATTGATCGAAATCGTCGTTCTGTGTATAAGTATTCTTTCCCATGCATAGTCTTTCGCAGCCCGTGCACCCGTCGGCACGACGACGCGCCAGCCGGCGAGGCCGCCGGCCGGACGACGGCCGTCGCGGTCGCCGGCGCGACCGGCTACACGGGCCAGGAACTGCTGCGCGCTGCTGGCGCGGCATCCGGCGGTGCGGATCACGGCGGCGACGTCGTCCGGGATCGACGGACGCGCCGGGAGCAGCGCGCAAGCTGCCGGCGCTGGCGCGCGCTGTGGAACGGCACGATCACCGCCGCTCGCCGCTGCCGATGCGCTCGCGCAGCGAGGCCGAGGTCGTCTTCCTGGCGCTGCCGGATAAAGCGGCGGCGGAGCTCGCACCGTCACTGGTCGAGGCAGGCGTGCGCGTCATCGATCTCTCGGGCGCGTTCCGGCTGCGCGACGACGGTGCGCGCGCGCGCTGGTATCCGGAAACGCACCAGCTGCCCGCGGGCATCGCCTACGGCCTCACCGAGCGCGAGCGCGCACGCCGTGGCGTCGGCGCCGCCTCGTCGCCAATCCGGGCTGCTATCCGACCGCCACGCTGCTCGCGCTGGCGCCGCTGATTGACGCCGGCCTCCTCGTCGCCGGCGCCGACGTCATCGTCGACGCGAAGTCCGGTGTGTCGGGCGCCGGCAAGACGCCGTCGGAGCGGACGCATTTCTCGGAATGCCACGGCAGCCTGTCGGCGTACGGCGTGTTCGGCCACCGCCACGGCGCCGAAATCGAGCAGGGCGCCGGCCGCACGGTGACGTTCACGCCGCACCTGGTGCCGCTCGATCGCGGCATCCTCGCGACGATCTACGTCCGCGTCGCGCCGGGCACCACCGAGGAAGCGCTCGGCGACGTCTTCGAGCGCGCGTATGCAGGGGCCACGTTCGTGCGGCTCACCGGCGCGGCGCTGCCGGAGATCAAGCACGTCGCGCACACCAATTTCTGCGACATCGGCTGGCGCGTGGATGCGTCGGGACGGGTGGTTCTGATCTCGGTGATCGACAACCTGCTCAAGGGCGCGTCGGGACAGGCCGTGCAGAACATGAACGTGATGCTCGGATTGGACGAGACGGTGGGCTTGTTGTGATGCGCAAGCTCTTCACCACCAGGACACCGAGGACACAGAGGTCAAAGCTTTCAGGATGGATCCTCCGTGTCCTCCGTGTCCTCTGTGGTGGAGAGGTTCTTCGGCGATGGAGGCCGGCCGGTGACGCGGCCGCTCGTCCTGAAATTCGGCGGCGAGCTCCTCGAGGATCGCGCGAACCTGGCGGCGGTCGTGTCGAGTGTGGCGCGCATCGCCGGCGTCGGGGCCGGACCCGTGCGCCGGCGGTCCCGGTCGTCCCCGTAGTCATCGTCCACGGTGGCGGGAAAGAGATCGACGCCGCGCTGAAGCGCGCCGGCATCGAGAAGCGCCAGGTCGACGGCTTGCGGATTACCGACGATGCGACGCTGGACGTCGTGGTCGCGGTGCTGGCGGGCGCGATCAATACGCGGCTGGTCGCGGCGCTGAATGCCGCGGGCGTGCGCGCCGTCAGGCTGACCGGCGCCGACGCGAACTGCGGTCTCTCGGACGCGGCCGCGCCGCATCAGGCGGTCGACGGCCGGGTGGTGGATCTCGAGCGCGTCGGCGTGCCGTCCGCCGACGCCGACATGCGGCTGCTGCAGACCCTGTCGAGAGACGGCTTCGTGCCGGTCGTCGCCTGCATCGGGATCGGCCGCGAGGGTCAGCTCTTCAACGTCAACGCCGATACATTGGCGGGGCACCTTGCCGCGCGGCTCGGTGCGCGGCGGCTGGTGATCGCGGGCACGACCGCTCGGCGTTCTCGGCGATGACGGCGCGACGCTGTCGCGGCTCGACGCGGCGGCGATCGCCGGAGCTGGTGGGCAAGGAACGGCAACCGCCGGCATGATCGCGAAGCTCGCGTGCCTGCGAGCACGCGCTCACCGGCGGCGTGGACGAAGTGGTGATCGTGGACGGTCGCGATCGATCGGCGCTGGTCGCCGCGGCAGCGGGTAACGCGCCGAAGACCTCGACGCAGGATTACGGCAGCGGTCGTAGGCCGCTTAGGCCTGGCGGTCGGCCTTGAGGCCCGGCCGCGAGAGACGGCCGCCTGAAACAGGGCCGCTCTAAGAATTCAAGGGAAAGCGAGCATCTTCTATGACGATGGTTCTTGACGATGTGGTGGCCCGCGAGACGAAACATGTGCTGCAGACCTATCGCCGCAACCCGGTGACGTTCGTCCGCGGCCAGGGCGTGCGCCTCTGGGATGCGGACGGCCGCGAATACCTCGATCTGCTCTCCGGCATCGGCGTCGCCGCGCTCGGCCATGCGCACCCGGGCCTGACGCGCGCCATCTCCGATCAGGCGCAGACGCTGCTGCACACGTCGAACCTGTTCTATCACCCGTATCAGGGACAGCTCGCCGAACGTCTCGCGAACCTGTCGGGACTGGAGCGCGCGTTCTTCTGCAACAGCGGCACCGAAGCGGTCGAAGCGTGCCTGAAGTTCGCGCGCCGCTACTGGCACACCGCGGCGAGCCGCGCGCCGAGTTCATCGCGCTCGAACAATCGTTCCACGGCCGCACGTTCGGATCGCTGTCGGTCACGTCCGACGAGCACTACCGCGCGCCGTTCGAGCCGCTGCTGCCGACGGTGAAGTTCGTCGCCGTCAACGACCCGGCCGCGATCAAAGCCGCGGTGACGACCTCGACCGCCGCGGTGATCGCCGAACCGGTCCAGGGCGAAGGCGGCGTGCGGCCGCTGACGCCGGCCTTCGCCGGCGCGATCGCCGAAGCGTGCGCGCAGACCGGCGCGCTGCTCATCGCCGACGAAGTGCAGAGCGGCCTCGGCCGCACCGGCTATCCGTTCTACTTCGCCGCGCTCGGCATCAAGCCGCACCTCGTCGCGGTCGGCAAGGCGCTCGGCGGCGGCGTGCCGATCGGCGCGACGCTCGTCAGTCAGGAGGTCGCGGACACGATCACGTTCGGCGATCACGGCAGCACCTACGGCGGCAACCTGCTCGCCTGCCGCGCCGCGCTGTGCGTCCTCGACGAGCTCGTCGGCGGCGGCCTGCTGGCGCAGGTCGCGCCGCGTCGGCCGTCACTTCGAACAGCGGCTGCGGTCGATCGCGGCGAAGCACCCGATGGTGAAGGAAGTCCGCGGCAAGGGGCTGATGTGGGGGCTCGAGCTCGATCGCGACGCCGCGCCGGTCGTCCCCGCCGCGCTGCAGCAGGGCGTCATCGTCAATCGTGCGGCGGAGACAGTCGTCCGCCTGCTGCCGCCGCTCGTCATCACCGAAACCGACGCCGACGAAGCACTCGGCCGTCTCGATGCGGCGCTGGCCGCCGTGGGAGCTGCGTAGATGAACGAGAGGCCGGATCACCCTGCAGGACGCGCCGATGCGTCGGAAGCGAAGAAGCTGCACGCGCTGATTCAGGCGAACCTCGAGGAAGGGCATCTGCTGCCGCGGACGCTGCACGAGCTGACCATGCACGCCGCACGCTTCGTCGTCGCCGTGCGCGGCCGCAAGATCGTCGGCTGCGCCGAGCTCGCGCGCGCTCAGCACGCACGTCGCCGAGGTGCGCTCGCTCGCCGTCGACGTCAACGCGCGCGGCGGCCGCGTCGGTGTGATGATCGTCGACGAGCTGCGCCGGCGCGCGCGCCGCGAGGGCTTCGAGAGGCTGTGCGCGTTCACCCACGCGCCGCGGCTACTTCATTCACATCGGGTTTTCGATCGTGCCGCACCTGTGGCTGACCGAAAAGATCTTCACCGACTGCGTGAAGTGTCCGCAGTTCCGCCAGTGCGGTCAGTACGCGATGGTCGTGCCGCTCGATTCGGCGTTCGACGCCGAGCGCGGCTACGGCGTGCCCGCGTCGTCCGCGGCGCTCGGATGATGGCCGGATCCTCGTCATCACGGCGCCGTCGGGCGTGACCGTCGCGAAGGATTCCGCGCCGCCGGCGTCAGCGCGGGCATCAAAGCGAACAAGAACGCTCGACCTGGCGCTGCTCGTCTCGGAGACGCCGGCCACGGCCGCCGCCGTGTTCACCACGAACCTCGCCCAGGCGGCACCGGTGCTCGTCTCGATCGAGCACCTGAAACGGTCCGGCGGCACGCGTCCGCGCGATCATCGTCAACAGCGGCTGCGCCAACGCCTGCACCGGCGACGAGGGGATGCAGGTCGCGCGCGACATGGCCGCTGAAGCCGCACGGCTGGTGAGCTGTCCGGTCGAGCAGGTGCTGGTCGCGTCGACCGGCGTCATCGGCGTCGCGCTGCCGATCGACAAGGTCCGCGCGCGGTCTGCCGGCGGCGGCGCGCGCGCTCGCCGCCGACCAGGGCTGGGCCGCGGCGCGCGCCATCATGACGACCGATCCGTTTCCGAAGGAGGCGGCCGCGACAGATCGTCGTCGACGGACGCGCAGTCGCCGTCGGCGGCATGGCGAAAGGCTCGGGGATGATCGAGCCGATGATGGCGACGATGCTCGGCTTCGTCACGACCGATGCGTCGCTGCCGCGGCGCGCTGCTCGATCGCGCGCTGCGCGAGGCGGTCGACGAGACGTTCAACGCGATTACCGTGGACGGCGAGTGCTCGACCAACGACTGCGTGATGCTGCTCGCCAACGGCGCCAGCGGCGTCGCCATCGACGACCGCACCTACCCCGCGTTCGTCGGCGGGCTGCGCGACGTCTGCCGCGAGCTCGCGCTCGGCATCGTGCGCGGTGGGGAAGGCGCGACGAAGCTGATCACCGTGAACGTCACCGGCGCGGCGACGCGCTCCGATGCGCGCCGCGCCGCGAAGGCGATCGCCAACTCGCCGCTGGTGAAGACGGCGATTCACGGCGGCGACCCGAACTGGGGCCGGCTGATCGCCGTCGCCGGACGCGCCGGCGTGGCGTTCCAGCTGTCGCACGCCGCCGTCGTCATCGGATCGATCGTGCTGTTCAAGGACGGGCGGCCGCACGACGAGGCGGCGCCCGATGCGGCGGCATATCTGACCGGGAAGAACCTCGAGGTGACCGTCGATCTCGGCGCCGGCCAGGCGTCGTCGACGGTGTGGACGTGCGATTTGAGTGCCGAGTACGTGCGAATCAACGCGGATTACCGAACCTAGCTACCACGAAGGACACAGAGGACACGGCGGTGTCCTCCGTGGTGGAGAGCTTCATGACCCAAGCCCTCACTCATCGGAAAGACTATCTATCGGTCCTCGACTTCGACGCGGCGGATTTCGAACGCTGCCTGCAGCTCGCCGCGCAGCTCAAGGCCGACCGCGCGCTCGGGCGGCTCGCGCCGACGGCCGACGCCCTGAACGGGCGCCACGTCGCGCTGCTGTTCGACAAGCCGTCGCTGCGGACGCGGACGACGTTCGAGATCGCGATCCGTGAGCTCGGCGGCCATGGTCGTCGGCGCTGCAGCCCGACGTCGCGCTCGGCACGCGTGAACCGGTCGCCGACGTCGCCGCGCAACCTCGAGCGCTGGGTCGACGCGGTAGTCATCCGGACGTTTTCGCAGCACGTCCTCAAGGAGTTCGCCGCGTCGGCGCCGCGCCTGCACGTCGTCAACGCGCTCACCGATGAAGAGCACCCGTGCCAGGCGATCGCCGACTTCCTCACCCTGCAGGAGCATCTCGGCCATCTGCGCGGCCGCACGATCGCCTACGTCGGCGACGGCAACAACGTCGCGACGTCGCTGGCGCACGCGGCGTCGATGCTCGGCGTCCATGTCCACATCGCGAGCCCCGAGGCGTATCAGCTGCCGCACATGGTCGTCCAGCAGGCGACGAGCGTCGCGCGCCACGGCGCGCGCCTGCGCCTGTTCACCGACGCCGCTGATGCCGTGGCCGGCGCCGACGCCGTCTACACCGACACCTGGACGTCGATGGGCCAGGAACGCGAAGCGGAGGTGCGGCGCCGTATCTTCGCGCCGTGCCAGGTGAACGACGAATTGATGTCGCTGGCCAAGCCCGGCGCGCGGTTCATGCATTGCCTGCCCGCGCACCGCGGCGAGGAAGTCACTTCCGAGGTGTTCGAATCAGAGGCCTCGGTCGTCTTCGATCAGGCCGAAAACCGGCTCCACGGACAAAAGGCTCTGCTGTTGATGCTTCTCGCGCCATCGGCGGGCCTCTGACGTAAAATCGACTCCGTCAAGGAGTCATCTTCTTATCATGCCGCTTCACATTTTCGACGTGGATTGCCGTCGTCTGCGCCGTGCTCGTCGTCTCTATCGCCGCGCAGGAACCGCCCGCGCAACCGCCCGCGCAGGGTCAGGGCCGCGGAGGGCGCGGCGGCGCAGCAAGGCGCAGGGGCGCCCGCGGCACCGGCGGCCCCAGCCAAGCCGTGCATCCCGCTGGCCGCGAGCACGCTCGCCGACCATGCCGACACCTACTACGGCGAGCTCGTCACCGTGACCGGCGCCGTCGAAACGACGTTGTCGAAGCTGGCGTTCTCGGTCGATCAGGACAAGACGAAGAGCACCGGCAAGGACGTCATCGTGATCGCGCCGACGCTGATGGAGCCGGTGACGCCGAACACCTACGTCACGATCATCGGCGAGGTGGTGCATCTCGATCAGGCCGAGATCGGCAAAGAAGGGCGCGGAGCTCACCAAGAATGCAGCCCGACTTCCCCGCCGACGTCGTCAGCAAGTACAAGGGCCATCCGGTCGTGCTCGCGAAGTCGGTGATCACGACGACCGGCGTCGATGTCGCGAAGCGTCCGCCGCCGCCGATGACCGCCGAAGAAGAAGCGCTGTCGAAGATCATGAAGCAGATCGCACCGGCGCAGACCGCGCTGCGCGGCGCGCTCGACAAGACCGACATGGCGGTCGCGAAGAGAACGCCAACGTGCTCAAGCAGGCGTTCATCCAGACCGAAGCGTTCACTGGAAACCGAAGGGCAAGCCCGAAGCGATCAAGTTCGCGGAGGAAGCGCGCCGGCTGTCGGATCAGATCGGCGACCGCGATCGCGACCGGCAACTGGGACGAAGCGAAAACGCACGCCGGCACACTCGGCCAGCAGTGCGCCGGGTGCCACGGCGCGTTCCGCGACCGGATGGACGACGGGACGTTCCGGATCAAAACCAGCAGCAGCCGTTGATCTCCAGCGACGAGCCACGAGCGCCGAGCCACCAGGCCGCGCCGTGGCTCGCCCATTACGACGAGGGCGTTCCCGCGACCCTCGCTCCGTATCCCGACCGCACGCTCGTCGACTATCTGGCGGACGCCGCACGCGAGCATCCGACCCGGCCCGCCCTGCTTTTCAAGGGGCGCCACGATCACCTACGGTCAGCTCGATCGGTGGAGCGACGACTGCGCCGCCGCGTTCGCCGGCGCTCGGCGTGAAGCGCGGCGACCGCGTGGCACTGCTGCTTCCCAACTGCCCGCAGTTCTCCATCGCCCAGTTCGGCGCGTGGAAGCTCGGCGCGATCGTCGTGCCGCTCAACCCGACCTACACCGAGCACGAGCTCGAGGGTCCGCTGGTCGAAAGCGGCATCGAGACGATCGTCACGCTGTCGCGCTTCTACGAGCGCGTGAAGCGCGTCCAGAAGCGCACGAAGCTGCGCCGCGTCATCTCGACGAACATCAAGGAATATTTCCCGCCGCTGCTCCGGCTGTTGTTCACGCTGTTTCGCGAGAAGCGGGACGGCGATCGCGTCACGCTCGCGCCGGGCGACCACGACTTCGCACACCTGCTGCTCGTGAATCGCGGGCACCGGCCGCCCGCGGTCACGGCCGGCACGGCGGATCCAGCGGTCCTGCTGATGAGCGGCGGTACGACCGGCACGCCGAAGAGCGTCCTCGGCACGCATGGCGCGTACGTCATCGCCGCCACGCAGATCAAGACGTGGAACGCAGCGGCGCTGCGCGGCAGCGACGATGTCAACTTCCTGCCGCTGCCGCTGTTCCATGTCTACGGCAACGTCGGCGCGCAGTCGCTCGCCATCGTCAGGCGAGCGCGATCGCGCTCATCCCCAACCCGCGCGATCTCCACGATCTGCTGGCGACGATCAAGAAGGTGAAGCCGACGTTCTTCTCAGGCGTGCCGACGCTGTTCAACGGGCTGCTGAACCATCCGGACGTGCGGGCCGGGAAGGTCGACTTCAAGTCGATCCGGCTCTGCTTCTCCGGCGCGTCGGCGCTGCTCGCCGAGACCAAGAGCCGCTTCGAGTCGATGACCGGCGCGCGCGTCATCGAAGGCTATTCGCTGACCGAAGCGATGATGGCGCTGTGCGTGAACCCGGTCAAAGGTCCGAACAAGCTCGGATCGGTCGGGATGCCGCTGCCCGACGTCTACGTGCGCATCTACGACACCGACGCCGGCACCCGGATCCTGCCGCCGCGCGAGCTCGGCGAGATCGCGATCGCGGCGCCGCAGCTGATGGCCGGCTACTGGGGCCGCGACGACGAAACGGCGCACGCGATCCGCGAACACGCTGACGCGGACGGCACGCGCCGCTGGCTGCACACCGGGGATCGCGGCTATCTCGACGAGGACGGCTACCTGTTCATCGTCGATCGGATGAAGGATCTGATCAAAACCAGCGGCTACCAGGTGTGGCCGCGCGAGATCGAAGAGGTCCTCGCGGCGCACGCGGCGGTCGCGGAGGTCGGCGTTGCCGGCGTGCCCGACGTGGCCAAGGGCGAAATGGTGAAGGCGTGGGTCGTGCTCCAGCCCGGTCACGGCGACGGAGGAGGACTGCGCGCATGCTGTCGCGAGCGGCTCGCGCACTTCAAAGTCCCGTCGAAAATCGAGTTCAGAAGCGATCTACCGAAGACGATGGTCGGGAAGATTCTCCGCCGTGCGCTTCGCGACAGCCAATAATGACGTGATGCGCGCCGCGGCATTCTGAAGGCGGTGACGGTGGATCGTGCAAACCTGCTCGACGGTTCTTCGAGGCGCTGCCGTCGTGATGTGCCGTTCTGTCTGATCGGCGGACAGGCGCTGAACGCGCACGTCGAGCCGGTGGTCAGCGCGGCATCGACCTCGTGGTCGTGGCTTCCGTGCGAACGTCATCGGCGCGCTGAAAGCTTCGTCGGGCGCTCGCGCCAGCCAGCGGCGGATGTCGCTGGTCGGATCGGTCATGACGATGTTGCGGCGATCGTCAACGGCGACCGAGATCCCGCGCAGCGTCTTCTGCGTCGATCGCGCGCATGAACCACGGGTAGTCGAGCAGCGACGCGGTGAGCCGGTCGCCGTCGACGCTGATCCGCAGCACGCCGTGAACCGGGACCAGAAACGGACCGGGATCGGCGCCGCGCATCTCGGTCAGATCGAGAAACGAGACCGTGCCGATCTTCGCGAGATTGGCTTGAAAGGTGCGCGTCGTGGATCGCTCCGCGTAGGTGATCTTGTAGGAGCGCCACTCGCCGCGTTCGATCGCGGACCGTCGCGCCGTCGTCCGCGTTCTCCCATTCGCCAACCAGGGTGTCGTCGAACGCGACCGACTCCGCGTCGTAGGCGGGCTGGAGCGCAAGGATGAGGCAGCCGACCGACAGCGTCGACGCCAGCAGCAACGCCGATAGCGCGATCGACCGCATGGCGGGAGTATCACTCCCGCGTGCGGCGTCAGACGGCTGGCGGTTCCCACCACGCCGGCAGAAGGATTCATCAATGGAGCGCAAGAAAGCGTCCGACTATCCCCAGGAACTGCTCGATCTCTTTCACGAGTACCCAGCACGGCGACATCACCCGGCGCGACTTCATGGAACGGGCGAAGAAATTCACCGTCGGCGGACTGACGACGCTCGCGATCTGGGAGAGCCTGAAGCCGAACTACGCGTGGGCGCAGCAGGTGCCGAAAGACGACGCGCGGATCAAGACCGGCTACGAGGACCGTGCAGTCGCCGCAGGGCAACGGCAGCATCAAGGGCTACTTCGCGCGGCCGGCGAACGCCAGCGGCAAGCTGCCGGCGGTGCTCGTCATCCACGAGAACCGCGGGCTCAATCCGTACGTCGAGGACGTCGCGCGCCGCTTCGCGGTCGCGAACTTCATCGCGTTCGCGCCCGACGGCCTGACGTCGGTCGGCGGCTTCCCGGCAACGACGAGCAGGGCGCCGTGAAGTTCCGCGAGGTGAACGGACCGAAGATGTTCGAGGACTTCGTCGCCGCGGCGCAGTGGCTCAAGGCGCGGCCCGAGTCGACCGGCAAGCTCGGCGCGATCGGCTTCTGCTTCGGCGGCGGCGTCGTCAACAACCTCGCGGTGCGGCTCGGCGGCGACCTCGCGGCGGGCGCGCCGTTCTACGGTGCGCCGGTGAGCGCGGAGGACGCGGCAAAGATCAAGGCGCCGATGATGCTCCATTACGCCGACCCGACGAAAGACACGGGCATCGGCGCGCGCATTCCCGCCTACGAGGCGGCGCTCAAGGCGAACCACAACACCTACCAGTTGTTCATCTACGAAGGCGCGCAGCACGGCTTCCACAACGACACGACGCCGCGCTACGACGAGGCGGCGGCGAAGCTCGCGTGGTCACGGACCCTCGAGCACTTCAATAAGTACGTGCGCGGAGGCAGCGGCACGGCCTGAGATTGCAGAGTTCAGATTGCAGAGTTCAGATTGCGATTGGGATTGCTCATTCGTCCAATCTGCATTCAATCTGCAATCTGAACTCGAAATCTGAACTCTCCCAGCTCAGATGAGCTCCCGGTTCCTCGTCTCGGGAATCCAGATCCACGTCACCGCGGCGAGCAGGAACGCGGCGCCGGCGATCGCGAACGCGACCCCGAAGCCGTTCGTCTCCGCCACCTTTCCCACCGTGTAGGGCGCCGCCGCGCTGGCAATCCTGCCGAAGTTGTAGCAGAACCCGGCCGCCGTCGCGCGGATCGTCGTCGGATACAGTTCCGCCACCAGCGCGCCGAGGCCGCTGAAGTAGCCGGTCCCGAAGAACGCGACGAACGGCCCGAGCAGCAGCAGCAGGGTCGGGATCCGCAGAGAAGCCGTAGGTCGGCAGCAGCACCGCGGCGGCGACGAGATAGATCACGTAGGTACGCTTGCGGCCGATCGCGTCGGCCATGAACCCGAACGTCACGTAGCCGAACCACATGCCCACCTGCATCGCGATCACGAACCACGACATCGTCGACGATGACAGGCCGATGCCGCCGCGCGTCGGCGGTAGATTCAGATAGCCGGGCACCCAGCCGTTGAGGCCCCACCACGCGAACAGGCAGCACGAGTTCATCAGCGCGATCGCGATCGTGATGCCGCGCACCTGCGGTTCGAACAGCGCGCCGAAGCGGCCGCGCTCGGCCGGCTTGGCCGACTTCCAGCATCGGCGGATCTTCGACGCGGCGGCGGATCCACAGCGTGAAGAGCGCCGGCACTACGCCGACGAAGAACACGCCGCGCCATCCCCACACCGGCATGACGAGCAGGTTGACCACCGCGGCCGAGGCCGTAGCCGATCGCCCACGCGCTCTGCACGAACGCCAGCGCCTTGCCGCGATGCCGCGCCGGAAACGACTCCGAGACGAGCGCGCGCGCCGGTGGCCCACTCGCCGCCGAAGCCGAGACCGAGCAGGATGCGGATCACCGCGAGCTGCATCGCCGACTGCGCGAAGCCGCACGCGGCGGTGAACACGGAAAAGATCAGCACCGCCGCCATCAGCGCGCGTTTGCGCCCGATGCGATCCGCGATCACGCCGAACGCGATGCCGCCGGCGGCGGCGGCGAGCAGCGTGACCGAGTTGAGGATGCCGGCCGTGGCGAGCGACGAGATGCAGATCGGATCCTCGATCAGCGCGGCGAGGACGATCGCGTAGAGCATCACGTCGAACGAGTCGAGCATCCAGCCGAGCGATGCCGCGACGAACGCGCGCCGGGCGCGGCGGTCGGCGTCGATGCCACCACCCGAACAGTCCGCCGTGCTCCTGGACGGCAGGGTGGAAGGATTGCAGGATTGCAGGAGGATTGTAAGGGTGCTGCCATCATGGTTGGCCGACCGGCTTCACGGTGATGCCGGCCTGTTCGAGGCCGGCGCGCGGATTTTCGCGGCGAGATCGTCGGAACCGGGCGTGTCACCGTGCACGCAGATGGTCGTCGGCTTCGAGCGGCACCACCGAGCCGTCGATGGCGACGACCGACGCGATCCTTCACCATCGCGGACCGCGCGCGCGACGACCGCAGCGGCGTCGTGGATGACGGCGCCAGGCTTGCGACGCGAGACGAGCGAGCCGTCAGGCTCGTAGGCGCGGTCGGCGAAGACCTCGGTCACGGTGCGCAGTCCGACGGCCCGGCCGGCGTGCAGCATCTCCGACTGCCGGCAGCGCCGAACAGAATCAGCGACGGGTCGAATGCGGCGACGGCGGCGGCAATCGCCATCGCGAGCTCGCGGTTCTGCGCCGCCACGTTGAACAGTTCGCCGTGCGCGCTTGACGTGCTGGATGCGCACGCCCTCGGCCTTCGCGACGCCGGCCACCGCCGCGATCTGGTAGAGGCACGAAGTCCTCGGCCTCCTTCGGCGACACCGTCCATCGCGCGGCGGCCGAAGCCGACGAGATCCGGATAGCCGGGATGCGCGCCAACCGCGACGCCGTGCGCCTTCGCCATCCGGATCATCTCGCGCAGCACCGACGGATCCACCGCCGTGAAACCCGGCGGCGATGTTGGCGGACGTGATCGATTTCATCAGGCCGGCGTCGTGGCCGATCGATGTGAGGCGCCGAACGACTCGCCCATATCCGAGTTGATGTCGATCCGGACTGGAGCCATGAACCCGCCGCGATTCTAGCGCACGAGTTCGCGCGCCCGGGCCGCGATCGCCCGGCGGTTCGCATCGCGGCCGGCGCGTGTTCCCGGCATCTGCGGATGTCAAGTCTGCTTCAGAGCAGACTTCGCCGCCTGCCGTCGCACCGACGAATTCGAAAACCATAAGGTCTTTCCGATCGAGCCACCTCGGCCGCGTGGCCGCATTATTGCTCAATCGATTGCTCTCGAGTCGGTTAAACCAGTGGCGGCGGTTCAAAGGTCATCCGCGGGAGTCTAGGGCCGTGACAACGTCTGAAATTCGGGATCTCGTCCTGCGCGCCATGGAGACCGCCAACGCGGCGCGGATGCCGGACGCGCAACTCACCGTCTCACCGGATGCGCCGCTGTTCGGGCCGGACAGCGCTCGACTCGCTTGGACTGGTCTCGCTGTTGATCGACATCGAAGACTCGCTGCGCGACGCCGGCATCGACGTGATGCTCAGCGACGCCCGCGCGATGTCGCAGAAGCGAAGTCCGGTTCCGCAGCGTGGCACTGCGCTGGTCGCGTTCATCCACGAAACGACGCAGATCTCGTCGTGAACGGGGCGCGTCACGTTCTCATCACGGGCGCCAGTCGCGGCATCGGGGCACACCTCGTGCGCCACTACCTCGCCCAGGACCACGTCGTCATCGGCTGCGCGCGCGGCGCCGCGCCGGTCATGCACAAGCGCTACACGCACATGTGTGCGGACGTGGCCGACGACCAGGCGGTGCAGACCGTCGTCGGCGATATCCGCAAGCGCTTCGGCGCGCTCGACGTGCTGATCAACAACGCCGGGATCGCGTGCATGAACCCGATGGCGTTGACGCCGTTCGAAACCGCGCGCCAGATCATGGGAGACGAATTTCCTCGGCACCTTCGCGTTCACCCGCGCGTCGCTGCGGCTGCTGCGCTCGTCGCCGGCGGGGCGGATCGTCAATCTCACCACCGTGGCGGTGCCGTTGCGACTTCGAGGGCGAGGCGATCTATGCCGCCTCGAAGAGCGCGGTCGAGACCTTCACGCGCATCGTCGCTCGCGAAGCGGCGCCGTTCGGCGTCACCTGCAATGCCGTCGGGCCGAGTCCCGATGCACTCACAGCTGACCGACAGCATCCCGACCGATCGCATCGACCGTCTCATCGCCCGGCAGGCGATTCCGCGCTGGGCCGATCCGTGCGACGTCGCCAACGTCATCGACTTCTTCTCCGGCCGGAGAGCGCGATGGTCACCGGCCAGATCGCATGCTACTGGGAGGCATCGGATGATCGAATTTTTGATCGAGAAGATGGAGGCGTCGCGCGACGACCTGGCCATTGCGATGCCCGGGCGCACGATTACCTACGGCGATCTGGTCGAGCGCGTGCACGAATGGCGTTTACGGCTCGCGGCGCTCGGGTCCGGCTGGATCATCAGCATCGAGGGCGACTACGGACCGGAATCGATCGCCGTGTTTCTCGCGGCGACGTGGAGCGGCCACATCTCGGTGCCGCTGTCGCCCGACTCGCGGGCACACCACGACTCGTTCCTCGACCTCGGCCAGATCGAGTTCCGCGTGGTCATCGGCGACGGCGGGAGCGAGTTGCGGACCAGGACGGAAGGCCGAACACGAGCTCTACACGTCGCTGCACGACGACGGGCATCCGGGCTGGTGCTGTTTTCGTCGGGATCGACCGGCAAGCCGAAAGCCGCCGTCCACAACCTGCAGCGGCTGCTCGGCAAGTATCGGGTGCCGCGGCAGCGCCTCCGCACGCTCGTGTTCCTCCTGCTCGATCACATCGGCGGCGTGAACACGCTGTTCTACACGTTGTCGAACGCCGGCGCGGTGGTGTTGTCGAGGATCGATCGGCGGCGGCGATCTGCGATGCGATCGAGGCGCACCGCGTCGAGCTGCTGCCGACGTCGCCGACGTTTCTGAACCTGCTGCTCCTGTCCGGCGAAGCGAGCCGCCGCGATCTCAGCTCGCTGAAGCTGATCACCTACGGCACCGAACCGATGCCGGCGAGCGACGTTGACGCAGGCGGTCCGCGCGTTTCCCCAGGCGCGCTTCCTGCAGACCTACGGCGCTGACCGAGCTCGGCATCCTGCGGTCGCAGTCGCGCGAGTCGGATTCGTTGTGGGTCCGCATCGGCGGCGAGGACTTCGAGTGGAAAGTGGTGAGCGGCCGGCTATGGATTCGCGCGAAGTCGGCGATGCTCGGCTATCTCAACGCGCCGTGCCCGTTCGACGCGGAAGGGTTCTTCGATACCGGCGATCTGGTCGACGTGGACGGTGAATGGATTCGCTTCCTGGGACGGACCACTGACGTGATCAACGTTGGCGGCAGCAAAGTCTATCCCGCGGAGGTGGAGAGCGCGCTCCTGGAGATGGAGCACGTCGCCGACGCGGTTGTCCGCGGTGAGGCACACGCGTTCACCGGCCAGATCGTCGCGGCTACCGTACGCCTGACGCAGCCGGAGCTGCCGAGGCGTTCAAGCTCCGCATGCGCCGCTTCCTCGCGCAGCGGCTCGCGCCGCACAAGGTGCCGGTGCGCGTGCGGATCACGGAAGACGCGACCTACTCGGTGCGGTTCAAACGCATTCGCGCGTAGTGCGCTTCAGTTCGGCAGGTTCGTGATTCGCCGCGTTGATCGAACACAAAGGACACCCCTTCGTGTTCAATCAGCGCCGCTATACCGATTCAGCGCGAACCAGGCTCCGTCGTTTTCTCCTCTCGTCGGTCTTCGGCGGCTTCGGCGGACGCGGCCGGTTCATCGCTCAGGCTGACGCCGTTCCAGAACGGCTCGACCTTGCGCTCGACCTCGTGCCGCCCGAGCACGAGATATTCGAGAATCGCCTTGTCCCACTGCAGGCCGGCGTTCGCGACCAGCTTCAGCCAGTCGCCGCGCGCGGTCTCGTCCGGCGCCTCGGTGACGCCGTCCCAGATGGTCACGTTCGGCTTGCGCGTCATGAAGTCCTGGCTCTGCGGGTTGGCGCGCGCGCCCTTGATCGACTTGTAGATCAGCACGCCGTTGGTGAAGTCGAGCTTGAAGTTCTTCTGATCGAAGTCGAAGCTGTAGCGCTTGTAGCGTTCGTAGGCGCGCTCGTTGAGCGCGACCGGTCCCGGGTGCGGCCTTCGCGTACTCGGTGATCATCGTCGAGCAGCTTCATCTGCTCGTCCTTGTGCCGCGGATAGCGCGCGTCGTCCAGCCACGCGAAGCCCGGCATCCACCAGCCGCGCATCGTCCAGTAGTCGCGCGTCTCGACCGAGCGCGTGCGCACCCACGCCGCGTACTCCGAGAACAGCTGCACCCACTCGTGACGACGGATAGCCGTGCGGGTTGAGGAAGATGTCCGGCAGCCAGGTCCGCCAGATCTTCGGACGGATGCCGCTCTCCGGGTAGATCGGATCGGGTCCCACTGCGCGCTCGCGACGTCGACGCCGAGCGCGCCGAGATAGCCGGCGTGCAGCATGTAGGTCGGGTTGATCTTCTGCAGGTCGTAGGCGAGCTGCGCGCCGTCGGCGTTCGTGATCGGATGAATGACGACGTTCACCTTGTTCAGTTTCGTCGCGGTAAGCGGGATCGGTCAGACAGCAGCTCGGCCATCTTCAGCACGTGGCTCGTCGACGACACTTCGTTGGCGTGCTGGCCGCGCCGAATAGACGATCGTCGGCTTCATCGTCGTCTGCTTCGCCTGCGACCAGTGCGACGCCTCGATCGGCGGCATCAGGTCCATGGCCCAGACGTCTTTGCCGAGATAGCTCTCGCCCGACCTTGTAGACGGTCGCCTCTTTGAACGCCGACATCTTCGCGAGGATTCCGTGCGCCTCGGGCGGTGGGATCGGCGTGTCCCACTGGATCATCTCTTGAACGGCGGGCATTGAGCCCGCACGGCGGCAGCGTCGAGCCCGCCGCAGATCGCCCATCACCGATCAGCCCATCGCCGATTGCGTAGCTGCTTGATGTCCGGGAACGGCAGCGGCGTCCCGCTTCGACTCGACGCGACGATGTCGGTTTGGCTTCGCGTCGTGGTCCCAGCCGATCGTCACGCGCAGGCCGCCGAGATCGTGATACGCGAGCGCATCGCGATAGATGCCGGCCTTGCGCAGCCGATCGAGATTGGCGATGACGGCGCGGACCTGCTCGGCGGAGATGACCGTGCGATCGACCCGCTCGTCGGCGGTGCGCTGAATCAGCGCGTCGCGTTCGTCTTTCTCGGTGTCGGCCTTGACGCGCAGATCGAGGCCGCTCGACGCCGTTCTGTCCGCACGCACCGTCGCCGCCAGCGTCTGCGGACGATCGACGGCGATCTTCGGGATGTCGAGCTTTGCCTCGCCGCGCTTGCCGTTCCGCTCTACGTATACTCGACTACGACCGACGGTCGCGGCGCGTCGAAGCCGGTGACGGTGATCTTCGCGTGACCGGGTTTGCCGTCGGCTCTTCGGGTGCATCACCGGAATGACGCGGCCGGGATAAGTCGAGGGCGGCGCCGCGCGGTGAAGCGGCCCATGACGTCGAAGAAGTGGAGCGTGTTGAAGTACAGCTCTTCGTGGATCGCCTCGAGCGACGAGATCTGCTCCTGATCGATCGGCAGCGCGATACTCACGGCTCGCTCAGCGTCAGATCGACCGTCATCTCGCCGAAGAACGGCGCATCCTCCGCGCGCGGCTTGCCGTTGCCGAGCGTCATCACGTGGTCGTAGAGCGCCGGCAGCGTGACGGACTGGAACCGATCCCAGAAGCGCTCGGGATCGGTGACGATGCGCTCGTCGACGATCGTCCGGCCCGCCGCATCCGCCTTCATCCAGCCGGTGGTCACGCGCACGCGCTCGTAGTCCGGGAAGCGATCGAAGAACGGCCGCTCGACGAACTTCGCCTCGAAGGTTTTTCGCAACAGGACGTTGTCTCCAGGACCACCGGCGCCGGTCGCGATGACTTCATACGTCGGCGATCCGATCGGCACCTTCTCGAAGCGGATCTTCTTCAGGTCGACCTTCAGCTCGTTCGCGAGGATCTCGTCGATCGGGTAGAGCTCCAGCAGCCACCGCGTCGGCACGAACATCCCCTGCTGCGTCCAGCCCGCCGGCGGTCCGATCTCCGCGAAGCGGATCGTGATCGTGTCGATCGATTTGCCGGTCAGCGCCGGCCTGACAACGTCGTAGAGCCAGCTGTAGCCCTGCTTGTAGGCGGAGAGGACGGTGACCGACGTGGTCTTGTCGTCGGCGCCGGCCTTGACCAGCTCGGCGCGCGCCTGCTGCTCGATCTGCTTTCTCAGCTCGGGCGGCTCGCTGAGCCGCGCTTCGACGGTGACGCCTGCCTTCTTGCTCGATCGCGGGAATCACCTTCATCCGCAGCCGCGACCAGAACTCGTCGACTTCCGACGCGACGTCGAATTCGTCGTTGACGAACGGCCTGCCCTTCTGGACGTCGAGATTCTGCACGTCGACCGCGATCGTGCCTGCCTTGATCGCCGCCGTCGCCTCCTGCCGGACGACGTCGGTCAGACCGTCGGCAGCCTTCTCGACGAACACTTTCACGCGCGCGCTCGCGAGATCCTTGCCCTGCAGCTGCGCGCGCGAGCTTGTCGATCTGTATGCAGCTCATCGCCGCCTGACCGGCCGGCGATCGCCCGGCCACGAACCGGCGCAACTCTTCTTCGACATCGTCGAGCGTCGTGCCGGTCCTTGCCGCGCGACCAGATGTGCGGAAACGTTTCCGCGAGCTGACGGATCGCGCGGTCGACTCCGGCGGCGTCGCCACCGGTGACGATGATCGCGCTCTTCTCGCCGAACGCCTTCTTCACGACCTGGATCAGGCCTTCGCCCGGCTGCAATGACGGCCGCACCCACTTGTCGTTCTTGATCAGCTCGTCGACGAGCGGATGCGTGACGCCGGCGAGGACGAGAATCGGTTCACCGTCCGGCGCGGTGATGCTCTTCGGCGGCTTGGCGATCGGCACCGCGATGCCAGTGGACTCGAGGCCGAGGCGCGCCGCGAGATCGACGACCGCCTGCGTGCCGTCGCCGTCGGCGCTCAGCATCACCTCGACGCGGTCGGGAATCAGGTTGTTGTCCGAGTCGGCGAACGCGCCGTCGTTCGAATAGAAGCTCGAGAGGTCGAGGTTTTCCTTCGCGCCGCCGCCGGGCCTGCGGCCTGGAGGAGGCGTTGGCTGCGCGGCCGCGGTCTGCGGCGCGGCGACCTGAGGCAGATCGATCGTCGTCGTCCGCGCGCCCGGCGCGCCCAGGCGGAGGAGGACGGATCGGACGTTCGCAAACGTGAGCGCGCGCTTCGGATCGCGCGCCGCCGGTGGCCTTGAGCTGGTTCAGCGCGACTTGCGCCTTGAGCAAATCGCCGCCGTTCGCCATCTGCGCGTCGACGACGACTCGTTCGATGCCGTCGGCGCCGCGCTTCACGACAACGGCCGGCGCGACGGCCGACGACACGGTGACGCCCTTCCCGGTCAGCCACTGCTTCGCTTCGTCGGCAATCTTGTCGACGGTCGGGCTACTTCGCATCCGACAGATGCGGCAGATGGCCGGCAAACATCACCGCCGCTGCCGCGAGGTCGGCCTCGTCGGCGCCGAGCACCGCGACGGCCGGCTCGCCGGACGACGCCTTGAACGCCGCCACCGCGCCTTCGCTGGCTTTCAGGTTGGCCGCGCCGAGCGAATCCACGGTCGCGCCGGACCCTGCGAGCGCCTTCGTGCCGACGAAAATCGACGGCATGTCACGCCGCCGTTAGGCTTTGACGGCGCCGCCAGGGACAGGGGATGTTCATCGCCGACGTCTCGAAGCCCAACCGCGCCGCGACATCGGCGGCCGCGGCGATTTCAGCCGCCGTCGGCTGCTCCGCCAGCACGATCCGCGCGTTGACGAAATCGATCGCGTCGTCGCCGTTGCGATCCTGGAAAACGATGCCGGGCTTGAAGAACTCGGCGAGGGCGGCGCTCGCCGGGACGAGGACTGCGTGCGTCCGACCGGGCCGGCCGCACACGCGATGACGACAACGACGAGGAACCGTTTCATGGAATTGTTCCCAGAAATCTCCGTGGCATTCTTCCCGCTCGCCACCACGGAGGACACTGAGGACGCGGAGGAAATCCTTGTGTTCCCTCTATGTCCTCCGTGTCCTCGGCGTCCTCCGTGGTGGCGAGTTGATTTCGCAACGCACTCTTGGCTCAGGATGTCGTCGCTTAGTGGTTTCCGACCTCAGAACTGGAACCGGACTGCGAACTCCGCCTGTCGCGACGGCGCGTTGATGTTCGGCAGCAGCGACGTGCTGGTGCCGAACAGCGGACGTCCGCTGGTCGTGTCGTTGCCGGCGCCGATGTTCGTCGTCGGCGTCGCGAGATTCGACGCGGTCGAAGATGTTGAACAGCTGCGCGATGAACTCGGCGCGCGCTCCGCGCCGATCCGGAAGAACTTCGAGAAGCGCAGGTCGACGTTCGAGAAACCGGCGCAATCGACGTCGCGTCACCGCCGAGAGATTGCGTGCGCGCGCGGAACGTGTTGATCGCGTCGAGATTCAGATTGCGGCATCCGGATCCGGGCAGCACGCCGGCGGGAAGATCGCCGGTGAGTCGTGTCGTTGTTGAGATCGCCGAGCGTGCTCGTCGGCGTGAACGGCAGGCTCGATCGGAAGTCGCCGATCACGGAAATCTGCGACTCGAGCGGCAGCTGCGCGATGCCGCTGACGACGAGGCGATGACGCCGGTCGGCGGCGCCGGCCCGCCGGACCTTCGAATAGCCGTAGACATCGGCGCGCGTGCCGATCACGTTGTTGTCCTCGGCCTTGCTCAGCGTGTACGAGGTGAGGAACTGATAGCGGTTGGACATCCGCTTCTCGACCTTCAGGAGCAGCGCCTTGTAGAAGTTGTCGGCGGTCGGCTGCCACCAGTTGACGCGCTGATAGCCGGCATACGGCCGGACACGCGTCACCTGATCCGGCAGGTTGATCTCGACGACGTCGCGGTCGCCGTAGCGGTAGACCGTGGTGAAATCGGCCGTCACCGCCAGATTGCGCGCCAGCTCCCGGTTGACGCCGACGTTGGCCTGGTTCGCGTACATGTTGATCTGACCGTTGCTGCCTACGGTGATCGTCGGCGGCCCCGACCCGAGGAACGCGTCGCGAGACTTGCCGCCGAACGGATCGGGAAACGACGGATTCAGAATCGTGATCGGCTTGCCCTGCGGCCACGTCAGCTCGCCGAAGTTCTGCAGCGTCCGCATGTTGTCGTAGAACAGCCCGTAGCCGGCGTGGATGTTCATCACGCCGTCGTTTCTCGGATCCCACGCCACGCCGACGCGCGGACCGAAGTTGTTCTTGTCGCCGCGCGTCGGCGTCGGCTGCGGGAAGACCGACACGTCGAGCGGGAACGTGCCGTCGCGGCCGAGCTTGTCCTGGATCTTCGAGAGCAGATCGGGGATGTCTTCGTTGAACGATCCCAGCTGCACGTCGTAGCGCAGCCCGAGGTTGAACGTCAGGCCGCCGGCCGCCTGCCAGTCATCCTGGATGTAGCCCGCGAAGATCTGGACGGGAATGTTCGCGTAGGTCGGCAGCGTGTTCGTGTACTGCGTGGGATAGGTTGTCGGATCGTTGACGTTGTAGAGCGTGTCCTTCGGGAACGTCCAGCTGCCCTGCGGCGAGCCGGTGTTGTCGCCCTCGAACGGCACGTAGCTGCAGTCGAACCCCATCTTCCACTGATGCGTCCCGCCGAAGCGGCGCATCAGGTATGAGAAATCGTCCTTCAGCTCCCAGCGGCTCTCCGGACCCATCTGCGCATTGCCGCAGCCGCCGACGGCGATCGACGGGTAGCTGAAGATCGGCGTGCACAACGGCAGCCGCGCGCTCGAAGTCGGCGGGCTCCCAGTTCGCCGTGACTGTAGGGCGGCGACACTTCGTACTTCGCGTACGCGTACTGGAACCGGAAGTCGTTGAGCGCGCGATCGCTCAGCACCGCCGAATGACCGATGACCGCGGAACTGCGCGGCACCGCGAAATCGAAGCTGTTGGTCGGATGCACGCGGCCGCCGGTCGTGATGATCGGCCGGTATTCGTCTTCGGCGCCGTAGCGGAAGAAGAGGCTCTGCGTCTGCGACAGCTGATGGTTGACCTTGACGTTGTAGGTCCAGCGGTTCTGATCGCTCGGGAACGTGCCCTCGCACTGCGGCCACAGGCCGCGCGCGTTGACGGTGAAGAACTGCTTCTCCTGCGTCCCCTCGTAGGCGAAGAAGTAGTGCGTCTTGTCGTGGACGATCGGTCCGCCGACGGTGCCGCCGTACTGATAGCGGCGGTAGTCGGGCTTGGTCGCCTGGAAGAACTCCTTGGCGGTAATCGACGCATCGCGGAAGAACAGCAGCCCCGATCCGTGGAGCTGGTTGGTCCCCGACTTGGTCACGACCGCGAGCACGCCGCCGGTCGCGAGTCCGTATTCCGCCTTGTAGGTCGACGTCGAGACCTTGAACTCCTGAATCGCGTCCATCGCGAAGTTCTGCCGCGGCTCGCCCATCTCGCGCCCACGTGTTGTTCACGCCGTCGACGACGAAGCCGTTCGAGTACTCGCGCGTGCCGGCGCCGAGGTTGACGTTGCCGCGGTAGAAGAAGCCGCGGATGTTGTCCTGCGACGTGCCCGGCGTGAGCATCGCGAGATCGATCCAGCGGCGTGACGCGACCGGCAGGTCCTGAATCTGCTGCGTCGAGATCGCGCGTCGAGACGTCCGACCGGCGTGATGTCGACGATCGGCGATTCGCCGGTGACGGTCACCGTTTCGGAAATCGCCGCCGGCTTCAGCGCGAAGTTGATGATGGCGGTCTGGTCGATGATCAGGACGATGTCGGGACGCGTCTCGGTGCTGAAGCCGCTCAACTCGGTCGACACCGAATAGCGGCCCGGCGGCAGCGACGGCAGTCGGGTACTCGCCCTGCGCGTCGGTGACGGCCGTGCGCAGCAGACCGGTGTCGAGGTTGCGGGCCGTGACGGTGGCGCCGGGAATGATCGCGCCGCTCGAGTCCTTGACGGCGCCATTGATCTGCGCGTTCTGCGCGTAGGCGGTCGTCGCGAGCGCCGCCCAGAGAGAAGCCGCAATGAAACCGATCGCCCTGCTGCGCATTGAACCTCTGTTGTGTCCGCCCGGCCGTCGCGCGATGGCTCAGCCGGGCGAACGAATCGCCGGTGCTACTGTCCGCCGGCGCCTGTGGTCGACGTCGTCCGGCGTCGACGGCGTCGGCGTCCTTGCCCGGCATCACCGGGCGGATGCGCAGCGTCGTCAGCGACACCGCATCGCGCGTCGCATCTTCTTCGATGCGCTGCACGGTGTAGTGGCCGTCGCGCAAGGTATTTCACGTTGGCCATCAGGTACGAGAAGCCGGCTTTGGCAACCAGGTTGAGCCACTCGCCTTGCGCGGTTTCGTCCGGCGCTTCGGTGCCGCCGCTGAAGAACGTCACCTGCGGCCACGCGTTCATCGAGAAGCGACCAGTTCCGCCACCTGCGCCAGAGTCTCCGGCTGACCGCCGCCACCGCCACGCCCCGCGCCGACGCGGCGGCTGCCGCTCGGCTCGCCGGTTTCGGGATCGCTGTAGTAGATCGCTGTGTCCTTGTAGACCTCCTGATTGAAGACGTACGGCCCGAAGCCGTACGCCCACTTGCGGTAGCGCGCCTGGTGACGGAGATCCATCGCGCGCACGTCGGCGTTCGAGTTGATCTCGCGGACGATCGCTTCGCGCAGCGCCTCGGTGGCTTCGCCGTGATTCGGATAGCGCGGATCGCGCAGCGTGCCGATGGTCGTGTACCAGCCGCGCGTCGAGAGATACGTGCGGAATCCCGGCGGCACGTAGCCGGCGAACGGCTGCACCCACTCGTGCGACGGATAGCCGTGCGGGTTGAGATAGATGTCCGGCAGCCAGTCGCGCCACACGCGCGTGCGCACGAGCGATTCGGGCAGCAGCGGCTCGGCAAGACCGACCTGCGAGGCCGACGTCCATGCCGAGCGCGCTGTAGCGGCCGGCATGCAGCATGTGGGTCGGCGTCAGCTTCTGGAGGTCGTACGCCATCTGCGCGCCGTCGGGGTTCTCGACCGGATGCAGCACGACGTTGACCTTCTTCAGGATGTCCTTGTAGCTCTTGTCGGTGACGAGCAGCTCCGCGAGCCGCAGGATGTGGCTGGTCGACGAGACCTCGTTCGCGTGCTGGCGGCCGGTGATGAAGATCGTCGGCTTGCACGCCGTCAGCTTCGGCAGCGACACCAGCTCGCTGGCCGTCGGGCTGGTGATCTCGAGCACCGAGATGTCGCGGCCGCGATACGAGCGTGCCGGCCTTGTACGCTTTTACCTCCGGATACGCCGCGAGCTGGCCGACGATCGCTTCGCTCTCGTCGGGGCTGATGATGTGATCCCAGGTGACGAGCGGTTTGCCCGCACGCTGTCGGTCGGCGCCAGGCCGCCGTTGCGGTCCTCACGTTCGATGGCGGGAACGCGCCGGTCGATTTCAGGACACGCGCGCGACTGCACGTCCTTCAACCCAATCGTCACCGCCACGCGATCGACGTGATCGAACGACAGCGCGTCGCGGTAGAGTCCGGCGGCGTGCAGCCGCGCGCAGCGCCGTCGAGCGCGTCGGCGGCGCGCACCGCTTCGCGATCGTCCTTCGCCTCGACGTCGAGACCGATCTCGCTCACGCGATCGATCGCGCGACGACGCGCGTGACCTGCGCGGCGGTCGGTGTCGATCTTCGTCAGCTCGCGCGAAACGCGCATCGGCCGCTCGGCGCCGCTTCTCCGTGTAGGAAACCTCGATCTTCGGCTTCGTCGACGCGTTGCCCGCGTAGTGGCACCTTCACCTCGCCCGGCTTGCCTGGCACGCTCTGGATGGATGATCGGAAAGATCTTGCCCGGCGCGGCCAGCCGCCGTCGCGTCGTCGTGCGTCCGCAGCGCATCGAAGAAGTCGAGCGTCACGAAATACAGATCCTCGTGCAGCGCTTCGAGCGACGAGATGAGCTCTTCGTCGACGCCGATCTTGAAATCCGGCTCGCTCATCCACACTTCGATGTCGAGATCGCGATGGAACGGCTGCTTGTCGGGCAGCGGCCGGTTGTCGGTGACCTTCATCACGTTGTCGTAGATGCGCGGCAGCACTTTCGACTGGTAGTGGTCCCAGAAGCGCTCCGGATCGGTGGCGATGCGCTCGTCCGCGACAGACGTGCCGTCGACAGACGCCGACAGCCAGCCGGTGGTGACGACGCACGCGCGACCAGCCCGGGAAGCTGGTCGAGATACTCGCGCTCGACCGTCTTCGGCGAGAACGTCGCCGCGATAGACGACCTTGCCGGCCGCGTCGGTCGCCTCGACGCTGTAGATGTCTTTCGGAGCCTTGACGAGCTCGACCGAGAGAACTGTCCTTCGCGATGCCCGAGATCGCGCAGGAAGATCTCGTCCACCGGATACAGCTCGTGGACCCAGCGGCTCGGCACCATGTAGAACTTGTATTTCTTCGTCAGGTCGGGCTCGTACTCCGCAACCTTCACGTGGACCGCTTTCGCGCCTTTGCCTTTCAGCTCCGGAATCACCTGCTCGGTCATCCAGAGATAGCCCTGCTTGTACGCGGATAGGACGCGCACGCTGCGGATCCGTCGCGCCCGCTCATGCGAGCTGCGACCGCGCCTCGTCGGCAATCCCCTTCCGCACGTCCGGTGATTCACTCAGCCGCACCTCGAGATCGACCTTCGACCCGGTTTTGACCTTCGGCAGGACGTCGCTCTGCGAAGCTTGGCGCGGAAGTCGTCGACCTCCCACGGGAACTGCATGGTCTCGTCGAAGACGGTCACCGGATCGGTGATGCCGACGCTCGAGACGTTCACGGGCGCCTTCACGCCGGCGCGCTGGAGTCCTCTCGGCGATCGTACTTCGTCGAGCGCGGGATCGGCGTGCTCGACGAGACAGCTTCACGTCGAACGATTCCAGCGTCTTGTCCTTCACCGTCGGCGAGAATCGCGTCGAGCTTCGGCGTCGATCTGGCTCGCCTGCCCGGCGGCGTTGCGCGCCTGGAAGAATCGGTTGACCTGCAGCGCCACGTCGGCCAGCGACGATCGACCCGCGCGCGTTGTCCCAGACGATACGGCAGCCGACGAGCGAGATAGAGTGACGCCGCCTCGGTGCCGGCGGCATCGGGCCCTGCCACGACGGTCGCCGTCGCGTTGCCGAAGCGCGCGCGGCACGATCGGCGACAGCGCCTTCGCCCGGCTGCAGGTCGTCGAGACGCGTCTTGCCGATCTTCACGAGCCGCTGCACGAGCGCGTTCGATCCGCCGACGAGAATCGGGTTCGGCTCGCGCTCCGGCGTGCGCACCTTGTCCGCAATCCGCGTGAGCGGCAGCGTGATGCCCGTGCGTCTCCAGGCCCAGCCGCGCGGCGATGTGCGTGGCGCCGAACGCATCCGCCGCGGCGCCGAGGACGATCGCCGTGTCCGTGCGATCGGGAATCAGGTCGGCGTAGGCGTCGCCGTACCAGCCATCGATCGTCAGGGCGTTCGTCAGATCGAAATTGCGCGCGGGCGCGGCGGCGCCGCCGCCCGCAGCCGGCGCGCCGCGATCGCCGGGAGAATCCGGCGCGAGCTCGTCGGGGTCGATGGGCGGCGTCAGCGTCCGCTGATTGAGCCCGGTGCGCGACACATTCGCGTGACCGACGACCTTCGCACCGCTCACGAGGTCGACCGCGGTCGTCGCGATGTTCGTGAAGTTCAGCGTCTTCGGTTCGTGGCCGCGGCGATGCGCGAGCTCGAGATCCTCGAGCGCCTTGACGGCGCGCGGTCCGTCGCCATCGGCGACGTCGAGGCGAAGGGTCACGCGCGCCACGCCGCGCTTGTCGCTGTCGACCAGCATCGACAGGATCCCCGGCTCGGTGGCCGTCACGCCGTGGGCACGAAGATAACGGACCGCCTGGTCGCCAATCGCCGGCAGCGCGATGCCGTTCATCCCCCACGCCCGCGGCAGCCGCGCGGCCAGTTCCACCGCCGCATTCAACGTCCCCTCGTCATCGCCCGCCGACCACGACGATGCCGGCGCTCCCACCAGGGCCGAGTGGCGCGGCGACAGCCGCCACCAAGCCCTGGCCCGGCTTCAGGCCCGCGAGATCGATCGTGCGGGCATCCGCCAGAGTCTTGACGAACCGGTTCTCGCGCCCGACGAGAATCGGGACGCCAACCGACGGCGGGCTGAGAGATTTCCGAGTCGCGGACCACCAGCGGCAGCGTCAGCGCCGTCGTCTCGTAGCCGAGGCGCGCCGCGAGGTTCGTGGCAGCTTCGAGATCGGCGAGCGTCGCGGTGGACGGCACGATCACCTTTGCGGCGACGCTGTCGGCCAGACCGTCGGCGTTGGTGTCGCGGGTCAGGCTGTTGGGGCGACAAGTGCCGTCAGCGTCATCGGATGCGGCGCGTCCGCCATCACCGGAATCGTCCGGCGAACCGGCAGAGACACGACGGCGACAGCGACTGCAAGGAGCAGAACTCGCCTGGTCACGATGCAACTCCTCAGGAGTTTCTGCTGATAACGGGCTAGAGGGTCGTTGTGGCGGGAAATCTTACCAGCATAAAACAAAAGGGCACCGCGTTATTGCGATGCCCCTCTGCTCCACTGATCTGGCTCCCCCAGCATTCACGGCGCCCTGCCGTAATCAGATCAGTGACGGTGCACCATCCAGTCGCAATGGTCGTGCCCGATCGGTTTCTTCGAAAAATCGATGGATCGCGCGCATGGGGTCACCAGAACGACCACAAATTTCGTGTGTGTCTTACAGATCTGTCCGTGGCGTCACACCGCTGCAGGCGGCTGCACGCACCCTTTCACGGTGTGCTTGACACGCACGCCGCTTTTCGGAGCCGGCGCGGTCAGATGCCAGTAACGCGGAAGACGATCCGATTGCGCGGCCAGGGTTGGATTGCGGCGATCACGTTCCGAGAGCAGCGGCTCGGCGATCGGCCAGTCAATCGCCAGGGCGGGATCGTCCCAGGCGATCCCGAGCTCGCCCGCCGGGATCGTAGAAGTCGGTGCACTTGTAGTCGACCTGCGCCATCGGGCTGAGGACGCAGAAGCCGTGCGCGAACCCTGGGCGGACGTAGCACTGTTTGAAGTTCTCCGCCGACAGCACGATGCCGAACCAGCGGCCGAACGTCGGCGATCCGCGGCGGACGTCGACCGCGACGTCGAAGACCTCGCCTTCGACGACGTGGATCAACTTGCCTTGCGGCCGTTCGAGCTGCAGATGCAGACCCGCGGAGCGTGCCGGCCGGTCGATCGCGAATGGTTGTCCTGCGACGAACGGGCCCGCGAATGCCGTGCTCGCGATACCGATCGGCGTGGTAGGTCTCGAGAAAGAAGCCGCGGCCGTCGCGATGGACGTCGGGCTCGATGATCGAGCACGCCGGGCAGCTGCGGTCGGGACGACCCGCACGATCACGTGCTCTTGCTCGAGGACTGCGAAGCAGATACCGCCCGTAGGCGCTCGTCTCCATCGCGCGGGCCAGGCGCAGCGAGATCGCTGGCGGAGATGTAACCCATGCGGATACGCGATCTCCTCGAGGCACGCGACCATCAGTCCCTGCCGTTCTTCGAGCGCCTGAATGTAGTTGGCGGCCTGCATGAGCGATTCGTGCGTGCCGGTGTCGAGCCAGGCGATGCCGCGCGCCAGCTTCTCGACGCACAGCTGCGCCGCGCTCGAGATAGGCGCGGTTGACGTCGGTGATCTCGAGCTCGCCGCGCGCCGACGGCGCCAGCGCGCGCCGCGATGTCGACGACCTGGTTGTCGTAGAAATACAGGCCGGTCACCGCGAACGACGACTTCGGCTTCGCCGGCTTCTCCTCGAGGCTCACCGCGCGTCCGTCGGCGTCGAACTCGACCACGCCGTAGCGCTCGGGATCGCGGACCTGATAGCCGAAGACCGTCGCGCCGACCTCGCGGTCGGCCGCGTTGCGCAGGTAGTCGGAGAAATGCGCGCCGTAGAAGATGTTGTCGCCGAGCGCCAGCGCGACGCGATCCGCCGCCGACGAACGCCGCGGCCGATGATGAACGCCTGCGCCAGGCCGTCGGGGCTCGGCTGCGCCGCGTACTGAATCCGCACGCCGATCTCGCGCGCCGTCGCCGAGCAGCCGCCTGAAGCCGTCCTGCTCGTGCGGCGTCGTGATGACGAGGATCTGCCGGATGCCGGCGAGCATCAGCGTCGACAGCGGGTAGTAGATCATCGGCTTGTTGTAGATCGGGCACGAGCTGCTTGCTGACGGCGCGCGTCAGCGGATGCAGGCGCGACCCGGAGCCGCCGGCGAGGATGATGCCCTTCAACATGTCGGCTTCAGACTGTCACGAACGATTCAGACTTCAGACTTCCCAAGCCCGAGCCGCTCGCGATCGTAGCGTCCCGCCTGAACCTGCTCGCACCAGTCGCGGTGATCGATGTACCACTGCGATCGTCTCGCGCAGCCCGGCGTCGAACGTGTGGCGCGGCGCCCATCCGAGCTCGCGGCGGATCTTCGTCGCGTCGATCGCGTAGCGCCGATCGTGGCCCGGGCGATCGGGCACGAACGTCTTCAGTCTGGCATGCGGCGCATCCTGCGGCCGCAGCTCGTCGAGCGCGTCGCAGATCCGATCGACGATCTCGAGGTTGGTGCGCTCGTTGCCGCCGCCGATATTGTACTTTCCGCCGGCGACGCCGTTCGCCAGCACGAGCAGCAGACCGGCGCAGTGATCCTCGACGTGCAGCCAGTCGCGGACGTTGCCGCCGTCGCCGTAGATCGGCAGCGGCCGTGCCGTCGAGCGCGTTGAGGATCATCAGCGGAATCAGCTTCTCGGGAAACTGATACGGCCCGTAGTTGTTCGAGCAGTTGGTGATCAGCACCGGCAGGCCGTAGGTGTGGAAGCTACGCGCGCACCAGATGGTCCGGCCGACGCCTTGCTCGCCGCGTACGGCGAGTTCGGCGCGTACGGCGTCTCCTCGCTGAACAGCGCCGTCGGCGCCGAGCGTGCCGTAGACCTCGTCGGTGGACACATGCAGAAACCGGAACGCGCGCGCGCGCCGCCGCCGAGCAGCGTCACGTAACGCCGCGCCGCTTCGAGCAGCACGAAGGTGCCGACGATGTTCGTGTCGATGAACGGCGCGCGGACCGTCGATCGAGCGATCGACGTGCGGTCTCGGCCGCGAGGTTCAGCACGGCGCGTCGGCTCGTGATCGGCGAACACGCGCGCCATCGCGCGCCGCGTCGGCGATGTCGGCCTCGACGAACGTCACGCGCGGATCGCGCAGCGGCCGTCGAGATTGAGCAGGCTGCCCGCGTAGGTCAGCTTGTCGACGACGACGAGGCGGTCGGCCGGTGTGATCGAGCGCGTAGTGGACGAGATTGGAGCCGATGAACCCGGCGCCGCCGGTGATGAGCAGGGTCGACAACATATGGCGGTTAAACGGCCGCGCCCTCAGGATACCGCAGCGCGAGCCGCAGCTCCTTCGCCAGCGAATCGACCGTCGTGCCGGCGCGCTTCCAGGCGCCTTCGGTCTCGAACCGCAGATCGCCGATGCGGCGGCCCCACGGCGCGATCACGCGGCCGATGGCGCGGAAATCGCCGCGGTCGGCGTGCTCCTGATCGAGCCGCCGGATCGACGTCGGGCGCGACGCGGATGAACGCGCGCAGCGCCGAGGCCGCTGCGGATGCTGTACTTGCGGCCGTTCCACGCGCCGCCGAACACGAGCGCGATCTGCTTGAAGTAGTTGACGAAGAATTTCTTCGCCTCCTCGTGCATGTCGCCCGACCGCCGTCGCCGGCGAACACGCCGTCGGCGGCGAACAGCTTCTTCAGCTCCTGCGCGAGCGGCGCCTGCGCGACGCGGCCGCGGCCGACGCCGAGCAGCTTGATCTCGTCGTAGAGCGGCGAATCCTCGCGATCGTTCAGCGCGCGGACGACGTCGTGCGCCGGTCGCCAGCGCTTCGTCGCGATACAGCTGCCGGCCCGACAGGCTGACCAGGTGCGACGCGTTCAGCCGCGTGTGCTTCGCGTTGATCGTCACGAACATCTGCACGACGTGATCTTCGGGCAGCCGGTCGAAGATGATCGCCGGCACCGCGAAGTCTTCGCCCTCGAAGCGGTCGATGTCGGCGTGCAGCGCGAGCAGCCGGTGCTGGCCGTCGATCGCGCGCAGGATGCCTTCGCGCTCCGGCACCTTCAGGATGCCGACGCGGCAGTCGCTCGTCCGCCGGCCTGAAACGTCAGCTTCTCGTCGCACGAAATGATGACCGCGCCGGGAATCGACGGCAGGTCGCGCGCCTGACGGCACTGCTCGTAGTACTGCACGAGCTCGTCGATCTTCTTGCCGGATGATCTGGCGCTGGTAGGCCTTCTCGCTCGACGCGATGCGGCGCTCGAGAAGATCCCAGTTCACCTTCGACGGCGCTGCGCGCCCGGCTTCTGCTTGCCGCCGCGGACACCGGCTCTGCGCGTTTCGCCGTAGCTCAGAACCTCGAACCGGACGAGCTTATCGATGTCACTGGCCGTCAGCGAAGCTTGGTAGAATTGCACCCCGAACTGCTGCATCCGGATCGCGGCAACATTGATCATAGGTTGAGTCCCGGAAGCCGTCTGGCGAGGCCCTCGATGTCACCGCGCAAAGAGGCGAGCGATTCTGCAGCGCAGCGTTACACTGGCGGCCATCTCAACGACTTTTTTCGCCGCACTAACTTAAATACCACGCATAACTAAGGAGTTCCTGCCATGTCCCGTCGGAGGCCGCCCTTCGCGGCTCGCCCCGCCGTTCGCTGCTGGCTCTCGCCCTCGGACTGCCGGGCCATGCTAGCGCAATCGGCTGGAACAAAAGCAGTTGGGGCATCTGCCGCTGGCGCCGATGGACGACGGAGTTCGCCAGGTCTGGTGAAGGAGTGGACCACGCGGCCGGAGTTCATCAGCCCGCTTGTCGACCATCTGCCCAAAGTGGCGGGTATTCCGTCGCCGAAGGACGTCCTGGGTCATCACATCGGCGAGCCGAAGAGACTGACCTACTACGCGGACATCCTCAAGCTACTACCGCGCGCTCGGCGGCCGCCGACGCCGCGCGTGAAGATCGTTCCCATCGGCACCAGCAACGAAGGCCGCGACCTCGTCGTCGTCTTCGTCGGGTCCGACGAATCGATCCAGAACCTCGAGCAGTACCGCACCTACCTCGGTCAGCTGTGCCGATCCGCGCACGATCACGCAGGCGCAGGCCGCGCAGACGTCATCGCGAAGGCGAAGCCGATCTACCACCTGATGCGGCGGGCTGCACAGCGGCGAGGTCGGGCCGTCAGAGATGCTGATGGAGCTCGCCTACCGGCTCGCGACGGAGGACTCGCCGCTCGTCAGCCAGATCCGCGACAACGTCATCGTCTCGATCACGCCGGTCGCCGATCCCGACGGCCGCGATCGCAACGTCGACTGGTACTACCGCTACGGCATCAACGAAACCGAAGGCCATACGACCGGCGCCGGCGTGCCGTACTGGGGCAAGCTACGTCTTCCACGACGACAACCGCGACATCAACTACTCGCAGGTCGAGATGCGATCGCTGCTCGACTGGTATCTGCCAGTGGCACCCGCCGATCATGCACGACCTGCATCAGGCGCAGACGCTGCTCTACACCTTCAGCGGCCAGGCGCCGCAGAACCCGAACCTCGATCCGATTCTCTACGGCGAGCTGCCGATGATGGCGAACTTCGAGATGGCGCAGATGGCGAAGTACGGCATGCCGGGCGTCTGGACGCACGGCTTCGTCGACATGTGGTCGCCCGGCTATCTCGCCTTCATGTCGTCGAATCACAACGGCATGATCCGCATGTACGAGATCCAGGGATTCAGCGGCGCGAACACGCAGAAGATGCGGCTCGGACGCCGAATCGCCAGGCGCGGCGGGCGCGCGGTGGTGCGAGCCGGGCGGACGCGGTGCAGACGGTCGAGCGGCTGCGGCGGCGGACGCGGCAATCAGAGCCAGCGCGAGTGGTTCCGGCCGTGGCCGGCGACCGGCGAGTTCGACTGGTCGCTGCGCAACAACACGAACTACGGCGAGACGGGCGTGCTCACGGCGCTGCAGCACACGTCGACAGTTCCCGAAGATCATCCTCGAGAACTTCTACGTCGAAGTCGCGCAACTCGATCGAGACCGGCACGGAAGGAAACCGTCGCCGGCTACGTGATTCCCGCCGGCCAGCGCGACATGACCGCGCGTCGAGCGCCTGGTCAACCTGCTGCGCATGCAGGGCATCGAGATCGGCCGCGCCACCGCCGAGGTGAAGCTCCAGGAAGGCACCTTTCCCGGCCGGCTCCTTCATCGTCAAACGCGATCAGCCGTACAGCCGGCCTGGCGAAGACGCTTCTCGAGAAACAGGTCTATCCGGATCCGAACCTCCGCACCTACGACGATGCGTCGTGGACGATGGGGTTGATGAGCCACGCGGACGTGAAGGAGATCGCCGACAAGAACGATCCTCGATGTCGCGGTCGATCCGGTGAAGGAGAAGGAGATTCACCTGGCGGGCACGTCGAGCGGCAGCGGATCGACTGTTCGCCGTGGCGCACTACGGGTCGAACAACATGATCACGCTGCGCTACCGGTTGAAGGATCTGAAAGTGCAGGCCGCGGAAAAGGAGTTCAAGCAGGGCGACGTCACGTTCCCGGCCGGGCTCGTTCGTCGTCTCGGGCGATGCGGCGAGAGTCAAGAGCCGCCGTCGAGACGCTCGGCCTGACGGCGGTCGGCGCTCGCGGCCGCGCCGCAGGTGCCGATGCACGATCTCGATCTGCCGCGCGTGGCGATCTACAGCATCTGGGGCAACACGCAGGACGTCGGCTGGGTGCGCTACGCGTTCGACAAGTTCGAGGTGCCGTACGACCTGATTTACAAGGAGCGCGTCAAGAAGGGCGACCTGCAAGGCGCCTACGACGTCATCGTCGATGCCGAACCAGGGCGGAAGCGGCAAGCGGCTGGTGTTCGACATCGAGAGCCGCGGCCAGCCGATCGAATACAAGAAGAGCGAACGTTCAAGAACCTCGGCGTCTACGGCGAGTCCGGACGACATCACCGGCGGCATGGGACTCGAGGGCGTCGCGGAGTTCGACGAAGTTCGTCAAGGCCGGCGGCCTGCTCGTCACGCTCGGCACGGCGAGCTACTTCCCGGCCGAGTTCGGCCTGGCGCCGACGGTTGACGCGCGCGCGGACGTCGGCGCAGTTCTACGCGCCGGGACCGATCATCGACGCCGAAATCCTGCAGCCGGAGCATCCGATCTTCTACGGCTACGACAAGAAGATCGATCCCGGTCCGCTACGGCGAACGGTCCGCTGCTCAGCGTGCAGACCGGCACGAATCCGTTCGAGCCGCCGCCGCCGGGACCGCCGCCGACGCCGCAGAGCGTGCTGATGCGATATCCGGGCGGCGACGATCACGTGCTGAGCGGGCTGATGCGCGGCGCCAACGAGATTCGCAATCGTCGCGGCGATCGTCGATCAGCCGTCGGGCAAGGGCCGCGTGATTCTGTTCGCCGGCAACCCGTGCTACCGCTGGCAGAACTTCGGCGAGTTCAACATGCTGTTCAACACGGTGTTGAACTTCAACGACTTCGATGACCGGCGCAGCCGCAGCCAGCGGAACGGCAGCCCAGCGGGCTGGAGGCCGCCCTGAAGGGCGGTCCTACGATCCGGATGTCGACGGTAGATTCCAGTGCGGACCGGCTCAGACGCCGGTGGATGCGTGCATTTCTGAGCGGCGGCGATGGTCGCGTCGACGTCGGCGTGCGTGTTGTAGAAGTGCGGCGAGAACCGCAGGCCGGCGCGATCCTGGCCGCCGCGCGTGGCGCAGCCGATCCGGTCCTTCTGATACAGCGCCGTCGACAGCTTGCGGACGTCGAGGTTGCCCGGCTGGAACGACAGCACGGCGACGCGCCGCGCCGGCTCCGGGCTCGTCCAGATCTTCACGCCGTCGATCTTCTTCAAGCCCTTCGATCAGCGCCGTGCGTCAGCTCGCGCGAGCGCTTCTCGATGACTGCGCGCGGCCGATCTTGGTCTGCAGCTTCAGCGCCTCGCCGAACGCGATCATCGCCGGCTCGTCGCGCTGACCGAACCCTCGAACGTCTGCGACACGCCGACGCGGCCCGGGATAGGCGCTGAAGATGCTCGCCCAGATCTTCGGCTGCGCGCTCTTGTTGATGATACAGCACGCCGTTCTCTTTCGGACCGCACGGCCACTTGTGGGCGCTGCCGCTGTAGAAGTCCGGCTGGATGTCGCTCAGATCGACGTCGAGCAGCCCGAACGACTGCGCGCCGTCGACCAGCGTCAGGATGCCGCGCTCGCGCGCCGAGCCGGCAGATCTCCTTCGCCGGAAACAGATCGCCGACCGTGCTGGTGAGATGCGTGAACGCGATCACCTTCGTCCGCGGCGTGATCGCCTTCGTGAACGCGTCGACGTAGTGCTCGAACGCCGGGATGCGGATTCGGCGTCGGCATCATCGATCACCGTGAACCCGTAGCGCTTCGCCTTCTCCTGCCACGCGGTGTGATTGCTCGGGTGGTTGTCGGCGGTGACGAGCACCTCGTCGCCGGCCTTCAGGTCGATGCCGTTGGACACCAGGTTGTTCGACTCGCTGGTGTTGCGCGTGATGACGATCTCTTCCGGCGTCACGCGCAGGAACTCGGCGAGCAGCTTGCGCGTCGTTCTCGCGGCCTTCGCCGAGCTTGACGCGGTTGTCGAACGACGGATCCTGATCCATGTCCTTCGTCATCTTGTACAGCGTCTCGAGCACCGGCGCCGACGAGGGACACAGGTTCGCCGCGTTCAGCATCGTCAGCTCTGGCGGCATGACGAGACTGATCGCGGACCGCTCGTCCAGAACCGTTCGTCCGGCGACGCCGGCGTGGGCGGCAGGTCTGACGGCACCGGCCCACGCTTTCCCGGGAGTCATGAAGGGTGCGGCGCCGCCGATGGCGAGCAGTCGGGCAAAATCGCGGCGATTCATAGTGCACTCCGCGCAGATTCTACGCCAGGCGATAGCCCGGCGTCAGTTTTTCACGCGTGAACAGACGGACGTCGGCGCGAAGCGCCTAACAGCACGGCGCCGTACATCAGGACGCTGAACGCCGCGAACGCGACCGCGGTCCCCCAGAGCGGCAGGCGCCCGCGCCACCACCGGCTCGCGTAGCCGTAGACGAGCTCGACGTGAATCCAGTAGACGAACAAGCGAATGCTGGCCGATGAGCGTCAGCGGCCTGAGGGCGATGCGGGCGCGCGCGGCAAGCTGCGCCAGCCCGTAGATCGCGCCGACCGCGACGACGAGAATGCCGACTGCGGATCGCGAACCAGGTCGGCGAGCTGGTCCAGAACGACGGCGTGACATGCCGACGCGTGATAGATCGTCGGCCGCGCGGCGGTGTACGAACCCGATCGCGATCAGCGCGGCGCCGGCCATCGGCAGAGGTCACGCTGCAGACGAGCGCTCGGCACGCCTCATCGCGCGCCGTCGCGAGCAGCGCGCCGACGGCGCGCCGCCGGCGAAGACGAAGCCGGACCACGGGAACATTGTGAACGTTGTGTATCGCTCGGCCGGCGCGCGGGTACCACTGCAGCCAGAGCTGGCAGCGCGCCGACCCATGCCGCGGCTGCGCACGACGCGGCGTCAGCATCGCCGATCGCCGCTGCGCCTCGTCGCGAGCAACGCGACGCGCGCCGTCGTCGTGCGGGCGAGACCCCGACCAGTCCCGCAAGCGCGATTGCCGGCCCCATGACGTTCGAGGATGTCGACGCGGAACAGCGAACGATCAGCCCACGCCCGGACTGACGATGAGCGCCTGTGCGCGGAACAGAAAGGCGAGAACGAAAATCTCGAGGCCGCGGCGGGTAATCGCGTCGACGGCGGCGGCGCGAGGCTGCCCGTCCGCTCCGCGGTCTGCGTCGCCGACAGCACCAGGGCGAGCCCGGCGAGACAGAGGAACAGCGGCGCCGCAAATCCTCCGAGCACGATCGCGTCGCGGAAACGCGCGATCGTCTGCTTCGCGGCGGGGCGCGTCCACGCGTCGCTCGTGTGCGCTTCGATCATCAAGCAGGACGGCAATGCCGCGTGCCCAGTCGATGGCACGTGCGTCGTCGCGAACGGACGTCGGTCCGTTCCGGATCGGCTGGCCGGGCATCGCCCTATTATCGGGCGGCGGGAGCGGCTGGCGTCGTCACGGCGCGCTTGGGCAGCATCAGCACTGATGGCGAGCCAGCCGAGCGGCAGCATCACGAGGAGATAGGTCAGATACTGGCCGTACTGTCCATCCGGACCGTATGGCTCAGTGGCCCAGTGCAGCGGTTCGCTGTACGGAAAGATGTTGGCTTCGGTCAGCTCGTGGAATCCGTAGATCAGCAATTGAACGACGAACACGAGGAGGAACACCGCCGTGACCTGGAAGAACAGCGCGAGGTTCACGCGATGTCCGTAGCGCGACCACAACCAGGCGACGACCGCGGCGGACAGCGTGCCGACCACGGCGCCGGTGACAATCGACATCGGCATCTGCTGGAACAACAGCGTTCCCATCAGAGCGCCGTCTCCATTCCCTTCACGCGTGATCATCAGCATCGTGAAGAGAAACACGCCGACGAACGCGGCGCGTCCCCGTCTTGCGCGCTGACAGCGAGAGGTGCCCTTCGATTTCGCTTCTTGATGCGCCTCGCCGGTGCGCCACATGTGCACCGTCAGCGAGGCGACCGACACGGCGGCGACGACCGCGAGGGCGCCTTCCCAGAGGGAATGATTCGCGGCGCTGCGGAACAGGAACGCGGCGCCGATGCTGATCAGGACCGAAAGCGCGATGCCCCAGTGGACCGCGGGCACGAGCTCACGGCGCCCGCTTTTCCGGAGATACGCGAGACTGATGGCGACGATGAGGAAGGCTTCGAGCCCCTCGCGAAGTGTGATCACGAACGCCTGCAGCATGGTGGAGTCCCGATTCCTCCGAACTGGAGATCCAATCTCAGGATGCAGCAGTCTACCCTCGGCATATCCGACCGGTCAAGTCGGGGATGATGCCGAGTCCAAGGACTTCCCGAGGAGAGCCGGAAACCAACGTGGCTGTCGCCTACGGGCGGCTCATCCGTCGCCGTGAAGCGACACGACTCCACCGCGGCGCCGACAAAAACGGGCGGTTCGCCTTCTGCGTCGGAAGGCACATGCGTTGCGGTAAGCTCAACGTATGATCTTCCGCGCACACCGCTTCTCGCCGGCCTCATCGTCGCGGCCGGGGCCGTGATCGCGCCGCTCGCGCAACAGCAGCAGCAGCAACCGCTGCCGCAGCAGCCGGCACCCACCTTCAAGTCCGGCACACAGGTCGTGTCGCTGTTCGTGACCGTCGCCGACATCCAGAAGCGGCTCGTGCCCAACCTGACGCAGGAAGACTTCGAGGTCTTCGACAACGAGAAGGCGCAGCCGATCACCTACTTCGACAGCTGCGGTCCGCCCGATCACCGTCGTCGTCATGCTCGACACGAGCGGCAGCATGACGCTGATCGATCGAGCTGCTCAAGAAAGCCGCGGAGCAGTTCATGATTCGGCTGCTGCCGGAAGACCAGGGCGAAGGTGGGCGCGTTCAACGACAAGATCCAGATCAGCTCCGAGTTCACGAACAATCGCGACCAGCTGATCACCGCCGCGAAGGATCTGGACTTCGGCAACGGCACGCGTCTCTGGGATGCCGTCGATTTCAGTCTCGACGAGTTGAAAGGCGTCGAGGGGCGTCGCGTGATCCTCGTCTTCACCGACGGTGACGACACGGACAGCAAGAAGGCCGGACTCGGCGGTGTCATCGAGCGCGCTCGAGCCGAAGAAGTGATGATCTACGCGATCGGCCTCGAGTCGATGTACATGGGCGCCCCGGGCCGCATGGTGAGGACCAAGCCGGATAAGGGCCTGCGGAAGCTCGCCGACGAAACCGGCGGCGGCTATTTCGAGCTGGAGAAATCCGCCGACCTCGAGCCGACGTTCACGCGTGTCGCGCAGGAGCTGCACAGCCAGTATGTGATCGGCTTCTCGCCGACGCAGCTCGATGGGCGCGTGCACAAGCTCGCCGTCAGGATGAAGCAGGCAGGCATGACGGCCAGGGCGCGCCGCAGCTATCTGGCCGTCGCCGAGAAGAGCACTCAGTAAGAAGAGTGAGAGTGCGGGCCCGGAAGGGCCCGCGATCAGACGAACAGGGTTGCGACGATCGCGAAAACGAGCAACGCACCAACCACCCATTCCGCCGACGCCGAAAAGCTCCATTCACGCATTGGTCGATACCCTGCCTTTCCCAGGGTTAGACGGCGCACCCCGGCAAAGGTTTAATAGGCGCATGAATCCGCTGAGCGATCAGGAGTTTCGTGTAAAGAGCGACGAAGCGCTCGAATCCGCACGTCGTGCGTTGCTGCCGCTCGCGGACAGTGAAGGCTTTGAAGTCGAGCTGCAGAATGGCGTGCTGAATCTCGAGTTCGAGGAACCGTCCGACATGAAATTCGTCGTGTCGCCGAACGCGCCGGTGCGCCAGATCTGGGTCTCGGCGATGTCGAGAAGCTACAAGCTCTCGTGGGCGCCCGACCGCGCCGCGTTCGCACTCGACGGCGAACCGCTGGCGCAGTTGCTCCGAAAGCGCCTCGCGCGTACCTTCCTCGGAGTTAGATCCGGAATCCGTTCTTCAGCGGATCGGCATCGTCGACGATGAAGGTGTGCTCGCCGGTGATCCAGGCCGAGCCTTCGATCTACGGCACGATCGCCTGATGCTCGCCGACGATCGTGCGCGACGTCACGCGTCCGTTGAAACGCGTGCCGATCAGGCTCTCGTGCACGAACGGCTTGTCGCCGTCGAGCAGGCCCATGGCGTCGACCACCGCCATCACGGCGGCACGTGCCGGTGCCGCACGGCGATCGATCCACTTCTGCGTCGGCGAAGATCGTGACGTTCGCGCAGATCGGCGCGCTCGTCGCTCGGCGGCCCGGTGAAGATCGTGCCGTAGATGCCGCGCAGTCCCGGCTCGAGCGGATGCGCGATCGTGTGCCGCGGACTCGATCGCGTGTCTTGATCTCCATGCCGACGCGCCGCAACTCGGGCAGATGCGCGACATCGATCGGCAGGCCGACCGCCTCGCTGTCGACGATGGCGTAGAAGGCGCCGCCGAAGGCGACGTCGGCGCGAAGCTGCCGCGACGCCGAGCTTCACGTTCAGCCCGCCGTGCAGCACGAACGACGGGACGTTGACGAACGACACGCTTTCCACGCGGTCCCGCCCCTCGCCCGCCCACCAGGCGCCACCGGCCCACCGCGCGTGCGCGCGGATCGTCCCGGCCGGCGGTGTCGTACACAACCGTCGCGCCGTCGCCGCCCGGCATCGAGCAGGCCGCGCTCGAGCGCAATCGTCGTCACCGCGATGACGCCGTGGCCGCACATGGTGCTGTAGCCCTCGTTGTGCATGAAGAGCACGCCGGCGTGCGACCCGGGCATCACCGGCTCGGTGAGGATGGCGCCGTACATGTCGGCATGGCCGCGCGGCTCGAGCATCAGGCGCGCGCCGCAGATGATCGGCATGCCGCTTCACCCACTCGCGCTTGTCGAGCATCGTCTTGCCGTGCGGCGACGGAAATCCGTCGACGATGAGGCGAAGTGGTTCGCCGGCCGCGTGCGCGTCGATTGTTCGCAGTTGAAACATCCGGACTAAACTTTAGCATCTTGAACGCGTTCTACTCCGACACCTTCGTGCTGCCGCTGCCCGAGCATCATCGCTTTCCGATGGCGAAATGCCGTCTGGTGCGCGAGCGGCTGCTCGCCGAGCGCGTGCTGTCCGCCGACGATCTGCAGCATACCCGACCCGATCGACTGGACCGACTTGCGGCTCGTGCACGACGCGGCGTATGTCGACGCCGTGGCGAAGGGCGAGCTCGCGCACGAGATGCAGCGCCGCATCGGCTTCCCTGGTCGCCGATGATGGTCGAGCGCTCGCGTCGATCGGTCGGCGCGACGCTCGCCGGCGCGCGCGAAGCCATCGCTGCGGTCGTAGGCGACGGTCTTACCGACCTGTCGCGCGACGTTCAGGACGCCCTGAAGGGCGTCCCCTACAGCAGGAAGTGTAACGTCGCGGCGAACCTCGCCGGCGGAACGCATCATGCGTTTCGCGATCGCGGCGAGGGTTCTGCGTTTTCAACGACGTCGCGGTCGCTGCGGCGGTCCTGCTGCGCGACGGTGCGATCGCGCGAGCCGCCGTCGTCGACTGCGACGTGCATCAGAGCAACGGCACTGGCGGCGATCTTCTCGCGACGAGCCGGCAGTCTTCACCCTCGTCGCTTCACGGCGAGAAGAACTTTCCCGTTCCGGAAGGAAGTCAGCGATCTCGACCTGACGTTCGCGGACGGCGCGCGGCGACGACGAGTACTCGCCGCGCTCGCCGACCACCTGCCGCGCGTGCTCGATCGGCATCGCCCCGATGTCGTCTTCTATCTCGCCGGCGCCGATCCGTACGAGAGCGATCGGCTCGGCCCGCCTCAAGCTCTCGATCGAGGGGCTGCGGGCGCGTGACCAGCCTCGTCTTCGATACCTGCCGCGAGGCGGCATTCCGATCGCCATCGCGATGAGCGGCGGCTACGCGCCCGACGTCGACGCGATCGTCACCATCCACGCCAGCACGATTCGAGAAGCCGTACGCTCATGTCGATCCGCTTTCGTCTGCTGACCGAAGACGATGTCAAGGCCGTCCTGACGATGGACGATCTGATCGAGACGATGACGTCAGCGCTGCAGCGCTTTTCGACCGGCGGCGTCGTGCAGCCGGTGCGCTCGGTCGTCCGGCGTCAACGAGCACGCCTTCTTCGGCGTGATGCCCGCCTACGTCCGGAGCGCGAAGCCTGACGGCGAGCGATCGGATGCGTCACTCGGCGCGAAGCTGGTCACGGTGTTCGAGAGCAACACCGCGCGCGGGCTGCCTAGCGCATCTGGCCTCGATCGTGCTGCTGGATCCGGAGACCGGCGCGCTGCGCGCGCTGCTCGACGGCCGCTATATCACCGAGGCGCGCACGGCCGCGGTGTCGGCGGTCTCGTCGCGGCTGCTGCGCGGAAGACCGCGACGTCGCTCGCGATCATCGGATCAGGCGTCCAGGCGCGCGAGCCATCTCGAGGCGTTGTCGCGCGTCCACCGGCTTCCGTCAGGTGACGGTGTGGAGCCCGAACAAGGACTGCGCCGCGACGCAGTTCGTCGCGGATGTAAGCGGCGGAGTCGCCCGGGACGGACCTCCGCGGCAGTCAGCGCCGTCGACCACGCCGGCGAGAAGCGATGGTCGGCGCAGGATCATCATCGTTCTGGCCACCTCGTCGCCGACGCCGGTCCATCGAGAACGGCTGGGTGAAGCCTGGCGCGCACGTGATGTCGGTCGGCGCCTGCCGGCCGAGACCAGCGCGAAATGGACCCCGCGCTCGTGCAGCTCGGGCGGCTCAGTTCGTCGACTCGCGCGCAGCCGCGCTCGTCGAGTCAGGTGACGTGGTGATGGGCATTCAGGAAGGCCGCTTCGCCGCCGACCACATCCGCGCGCGAGATCGGCGAGCTGGTCGACCCTTCCAGCGGACGCCCGCGGGCATGAAGCCGATCACCGGCGTGACAATCTTCAAAGTCGCTCGGCCTGGCCGTGGAGGACGTGACCGCCGCCGACCTCGCGTATCGGCGGCCGTCGAGCGAGGGATCGGACGGGAGTTGGAACTCTGCCAAGTAAAGTACGATGCGAGAAGTCAGAAATGCAGAACGCCGATGCTTTCATCAGCTCGCGACTTTCTGTCTTCTCGAAGGCTCTTTGCGCGTCGAGTTTTCGCTTCGATCAGAAGGCTCGATCGGCTCGCGGAGCAGGCTCGAGGCCAGCCGGACAGAGTGCCCCCGACTTCCGGGAAAAGCGGCTGACGCGATCACCGCGAGGGCGATAGCGGCACGCCGTATTCGCGAGCCAGCTTGATGAACTCCGGTTGATGTCCACACGTCCCGGCGTCGTGCTCCTGCGTGCGGCTGAGCACGTGGTCGCGTTCAATGTCGACGCAGTTATCCAGACCGCTGACAACGCTGTCGCAGCCACCGCCAGCATGTCGACGGTGGGAGTCGAGGCGCGCCTGGTGAAGACATACAGCAGGTGCGCCGCTGTCAGCGACGTCAGGCACAACACCGCAGCGAACGAAGCGGGTGAATCGTGCGCGCGACGATGTCGCGGACGACGAACGCCATCTGAAAAGCGACCAGAGCTGTTCGCAGCGCGCGGAAGATACTCCGCTGGCGGCACGGCTCCGGATCGTTCCTGGTGCGGTGTGGCGGCGGCCTGTGGGCGGCTGGCTCAGCGACGACCGTCAGCAATCAGTCAACGCGCCCAGGTGCGCGCCGCGATTCGACCACTTCTCGACGGACCGCCGTGGCTGCCGCGGTGGTGATGCATCCGCGCCACGCGGTTTGCTGCAGCATCGTGGCGATCGAGGTCCGCGGGCACTCCACCGGCGGAACCACGCTTCGCTTTGAATGATGGTCCGCGTGGTTGCTGGGCACAGCCATCTCCGTTTTCGAGGGCGCTGACATGCGCCGGTGCGGCGAACAGCGGCTCGAGCGACGCGAGGTCCTCACTCCCGGATACCAACATGGATACGCCCCGGCGCAGCCGCCCAGAAGAGAATTCCACCGCGGTAGGTCCTCGACGTCCTCGCCGACGACTGGCACCGCGAAACGGGCAGATCACTTGGCCCAGTCCATCCGCCCGCGCGGGCTCATGTTCCATGGATTTCCCTTGGTCTCCAGGCCTTTGAAGAGCCCGTTGAGCTCGGTCGGGAACTCCGCGGACATCATGCACCTCGAAGCGCGCGCATGTCGAGGATGTGATCAACATGCTCGATGTCAACCGGGGCACTGCTGGACGCAGGCGCCGCAGCGTGGTGCACGACCAGAGAACGTCGGGGTCGATCACTCCGGGCTACCCGTCGCGGTGACCTGCGATCGGCCCCACCAGCGGCCGGGCGGCCTCGTGCCAGGTCGCCGTCGAGGCGCGGCTCGCGCGGCTTCAGCCGCCTGCAGATAGGGCGCCTTCGCGTACGCGTGCTCGCGCAGATCCATGATCAACAGCTTGGGCGAGAGCGGCTTGCCGGTGTGCCAGGCCGGGCACTGGGACTGGCAGCGACCGCACTCGGTGCACGAGGTGAAGTCGAGCAATCCCTTCCAGGTGAAGTCCTCCACCTTGCCGGCGCCCAGCGAGGCGTCTTCGTCGAGGTCCTCGATCTCGGCGAAGTCGAGCGGCCTGCCGTCGATCATGATCGGCTGCAGCGCACCGAGCGCCGGCTGTCCTGACGACTCTCGCTCGAACCAGATGTTCGGCCAGACTGGTGAATCGGTGCCAGGCAACGCCCATGCGTGGTGTTGCAGGCCGATCACGATGAACCAGCCATCGAGATGATGATCTTGATCGGCCGCGACGATCACGATCCCGGTCTCCTGAGCGCCGCAGGCTGGCTGATCCCGGCGGGAAGCAGGAACCAGGTCAGCGGGAAATGCAGCCGCGAGGTCTCCGGCGCCGGAGCAGCCGATACTCCATGGCGTGCAGCGCGAGAACGCAGACGCACGATGCCTGAGGATGGTCAGCTCGACGTAGACAGCCCTGCCAAGATCGCGAGCCGAAGAATCGAGATTCTCGGCCGCGGCCGCCGAGCAGCAGCCCGGACGATGATCAGAAGACTGATCGAGATCAGTCCGGCCCAGCGCGATGATCTCGCTGGCCCACTCGTACGGCAGCCAGTGCCCGATGATCGGCAAGCGCGAACCGCGGATCGAAGAGCTGACCGTACGCGGTGATCAGGGTGAAGAACAGCGCGCCGAAGGCGATGAAGACGAACCAGTGCGCAACCCCGACCTTGGTCCACTGCAGCATCCGGGTGTGCCCGAGAGTCTCGGCGAGCATGTGCCGCCACCGCTGGCCACGATGATCACCGCGGCCGGGAGCAGGGCTTGCCGAGCTTGACGACGCCGACGATCGACGCCACGCCGCGGGCGAACAGCAGGACACCTACGACCGAGACGGCCAATGCCATGACGATCGCGACGACCTTCACCTGTCACTCCTCCTCGGGGCGCTGCGCCCTCCAGCCTAATTCGACGCGAGGTTGAGCCCTTGCGACTTTCCGGTGCTGCCGGTGATGGCGTAGGAAAGCGCCGGCGTGGTGGGCGTGCAAGCGCTACGACGCGTATGTGTGATCATCCGCAGACGATGATTGAGGCGAGATGGCAGCGACGCCGTATGAGATTTCCGGCAAGGCCGTCCAGCGCGTCGGGTTTGGGGCGATGCAGCTCCCCGGCCCCGCGCGTGATGGGACCGCCGAGACCATGAGCAGGCAGTCGCGGTCTTGCGCCGCGCGGTCGAGACGGGGGTCAATCACATCGACACTGGCCCGAGTACTACGGACCGAAAGTGTCCAACGAGCTGATCAGGAAGCGCTATATCCCTATCCCGAGGACCTCGTGCATCGTCTCCAAGGTCGGCGCGTTGCGCGACGACCGCGGCGGCTGGATTCCCGCGCAGCGGCCTGCGGAGCTGCGGGTCGCCGTGGAGGAGAACCTGGCGGACACTCGACGTTGAGCAGTCGGTGCCGTCAGCATCCGCCGGGATGTGGCATGACGGACTGCCGCGCACAGCCAGCATGTCCCGATCGAGGATCAGCTGGCTGAGATGGTCGCCGCCCTGCGCGACGAGGGCAAGATCGCCGGTGTCGGGAATCTCGACCGCACCGCTCGCCGAGGTGCAAGCCGTATCCAGCCGAGATCACCTGCGTTCAGGACCTACAGCCTGCTGAGCCAAGGACGACGGCGGCGTGCTCGACCACTGCATCGCCGCCGGGATCGCATTCGTCCCGTATTTCCCGCTCGGCTCGGCATTCCCCCGGCATGCCTAAGGTCGTCGACGATCCCGCTGGTGCGCAGCGTCGCGGAACGTCTGGGTGCCACGCCAGCGCAGGTCGGGCTCGCCTGGCTGCTGGCCAGGGCGGACAACATCCTGCTGATCCCCGGCACGTCGTCGCTGGCCCACCTCGAGGAGAACCTCGCGCGTCGTTGATGTCCACCTCAGCGACGCCGACCTCGCCGACCTGAACGACCGGTCCAGCGATGTTGCAGAAGACAGTGGGGGAGAGTGCGAGTCGCGACGCAGGAATGTGTCACGACGGCGCGCGAGCGGGCAGCCAGAGCGCGCTAGCGCCCATGCGCCACCGCGGTGAACGCGATGGACCACCAGAATGCGACATCGAAAGCCGCTGCCAGCGCCGCCAAGGCCCGGCTGCAGCGTGGCATGGCGATGGAGCGCCTCAGAGCACCACCGCGAGCACGGCAGTACGCAGGAGCCGCCGATCTGCTGAGCCGTCCGGGTGATGATGCTGGCGTCTGCTATGGCCGCCTGGTCAAGCCCGATGTAGGCGCTGGCACATCACCGGAATGCTTATCGCACCCAACCCGATGCCCCGCAGGATTATCGTCGCTACCAGGCACCATTCGGGCGTATGGGCGCTGGCAAGGGCGAACGGCAGAGTTGCTAGCGCGACGACCACTAAACCAGTGAATGCCACCCAGCGGGCGCCGATCTGATCGGTCAGCCGGCCGGCGAGGCTCCGACTGCCAGCAGCACCCACACCCTGTGCCGCGATGAGCAATCCGGCGGCGAACGCTTGCTGACCGCGTACCTGCTGAAAATACAGCGGATACGAGCAGCATCGCGCCGTACAACGCAAAGCCTGACAAGAACAACAGTCCTGCGGCGGCATCGAACGAGCCGACCCGAAAGAGCCGGACGTCGACCAGCGCCCCGGAACCGATGGCCAGCGCGCGCGGATGGCGAGGGCGATGATCAACGCGGACCCTCCGAGGAAGCGGCGCGAGCACCGACAGGTGGCCGAATCCGCCATGCGTGCCCACCTGAGCAAGGCCGTACACGACCGCAGCGACGCCCGGCTGACAGCAGCGCAAGCCCCGATGCCATCGAGAGCGTGGACTTGCCGTTGCCACGGAAAGATCGGCATCGGTCGCCGAGGCCAGAATCAGACCGACGACGCAGAACGGAACATTGACCCCAGAACATCCAGCGCCAGCTCAGAGTGCTGCACGATCAGACCGCCGATCAGGGGACCGAAAATGGGCCCCAGCAGCACCGGCAATGCCACGAGGAGCGGTGACTCTCCCGAGCGAGCGTCCACCTGCTGCCCGGACGAGCAGCGTCGTCAGCACTGGCGGCATCAGACCGCCACCGATCCCCTGCACCACGCGACACGCGACAAGGCTCGGTGCGTCCCAGGAGGAAGGCTGGCACCGACCGAGCCCACGAAGAACACCGCCAGCGCGCCCATCCAGACGGCTTTGCCGCCGAATCGGTCGATGAGCCATCCGGCTCACAGGGACAGCCATACCGAGCGCGAAGCAGGTACGCCGTCGTGACCCACTGGACCGTGCTGACGCCGACCTGCAGATCACGCGCGAGCGTGTCGAGGGCAATATTGACGATCGTGGTGTCGAAGACCACGGCAAGGATCCCGGTGATCAAAACCACCGCAGAGCCTCACGAACGCAGGATCGAGATGCTCGCGTGGCCGCACTGTTGTCATCGTCACGACGACGCGCCTCCAACTTTAGATACACTGTCGTATCTAAAGTTAGGTCGGAGTTTCAGGTGAGTCAATAAGATACAGGAGCGTATTCTATTAGTTCAGTCACACCGCTCGCGCCGGCGCGACAGGCGTTGCAGGACGCCTTGCTCAGCGCTGCCTGCGGAAGAACTGGTCGAGCGCGGCTACAGCCGGTTCACCATCGACGGCGTAGCAGCCCGCGCCGGTACGAGTCGTCCGGTCATCTATCGCCGCTGGCCGGCCAGGTCCGGACCTGGCCGTTGCCGCCATCCGTCAGCACGGTCGCAATCTGCCTGCGTCGCGGTTCCAGACACCGGCGCTCAGTACGTCAAGATCTGATCACCGTGCTGCGCGACGCATCGGCCACCCGCGGCGAGTTCGCCGCCCTGATCAGTGTGCAAATGGGCGAATATTTCACCGGAGACCGGAAGGGCGCCCGCTGACAGTACGAGCGGAGTTCCTGAGCGGTAGGCAACAGCCATTCAGCATTGACGAGATACTGCGCCGTGGCATCGAACGAGGTGAGCTTGACCGGATCGGCTCACTCGCGCATCGCCAATGTCCCGCTGGACTTGCTCCGTCACGAGCTACTCATGACCTTGCAGCCGGTACCGGAAGAGACGATCACCGAGATCGTGGACGAGATATTTCTGCCCCTCGATGCGAAAAACGGCCTGACTGCGCCCTTCAGGGTGGCGGCTGCACGTGCACCTGAGCCATCGCAGGGGCGGTGTCTCCAAACCGGAAGAACGACGCCTACCAAATTCCACGTGCCGGAGTTAGGCAGGCGTAAGCATGGCACGCCGCGCTACGTGCCCTGATTGTCGGTACTGGCGACTAGGGTCTTTTGTGTCCTCGAGACACTCTGGAGTTTGAGGGCGTGATTGAGTTCGAGTCGGTCGGCAAGACATTCCGGGATGGCACGGCGGCAGTCGTCGACCTCACGCTGACTGTCGCCCTCCGACCAAATTACGGTGATTGTCGGGCCCTCCGGCTGCGGTAAGACGACGACGCTACGGATGGTCAACCGGATGCTGGAGCCTACGGCCGGTCGCATCACCTGGGATGGCAACGCCGCTTCGCGCTCAAGCGCAAGACCGCGTTGCGCCGCCAGATGGGGCACGTCATTCAGAGGCGGTGGGCTGTTCCTGCACCGCACTGTCGCTGAACAACATCGGCACCGTTCCCGGTCTTCTCCATTGGCCCAGAGAAGAAGATCGAGAAGCGGGCTTTGGAGCTGCTCGACAGTGTCGGTTTGGAGCGGAAGCTCGGGGACCGCTATCCCGCTGCAGCTGTCCGGCGGGCAGCAGCAGCGGGTGGGCGTAGCACGTGCGCTGGCGGCCGACCCCTTGGTCATGCTCATGGATGAGCCGTTCTCGGCGGTGGATCGGTCCCGTTCGCGGCGAGCTGCATGAGTTTTTCCTCGAACTGCAACGCAAGCTGAGTAAGACGATCATCATCGATCACCCATGACATCGACGAGAGCCATCGCAGCTGCGGCGACCGGGTCGCCATCATGCGGGTAGGTGGACATCTCGCCCAGGTGGGTACGCCGCAGCAGGTGCTCGATGAGCCCGCCGACGCATTCGTGGAGGATTCGTCGGCCACGATCGCGGTTTCCGGTCCTCTCTCATTTCAGCCTGCGACTGCGCTCACTCTCGACTCAGAGTCAAGGTGGTCCGAGGTGTGGAGACGGCGAGCGGGCCGGGGCCGATATTGGTGGTGGACGGCGATGCCCGGCCAGTTGGCTGGGCGGATCTCGAGCGGCCGGGTCAAGTCTTCCAGCTCGGAGCGACCTTCAGCCCAGAAACCGACTCCTTGCGCGGTGCGCTGGATTCCGCTCTGACCTCGCCGTTCGGCCTTGCTGTCGCCGTAACAGCCGATACCGGGAGATATGCAGAGCGTGGTCAGCGCAGACGCGATCCTGGACAAAGGTCAGGGACGTCCGCACGTCGGTTGCTGAATCGATCTCGATTCGCGAGGCCGAAAGCCGCCTTCGAGTATGAACCGGCGACTGAATCGGACACGGAATATGGAAGACGTGGGCAGAGCCGCAGATTACGCGGCCGAGGGCCGCGAGTGAATCAGAACAGACGGAACGAGCGACCGAATAGTGGGCAGCCGGCCCAAACCGAGTCCGGGCAGGTAGACCCAGCGGAGGCGTACGCTCCGCCCTCCGGACGAGGCGGCACTCCAGCGAGGCCGAAACTCACGAGGCCGAGCGAGGTCAGCGTCGAGGACGCACAGGCCGCCGCTGTCGTCGCCTCCTGACGCCCAGCCCGACCAGCCTGCCGACGACACCATCAGCGACGACACCATCAACATTGACCAGGGCGGAGTCGACCAGCGACAGTCAGCAGCAGATCAGCCGCTACCCAGCCAAGTTCATCCAACTGACGATGGGCATCGAGAGGATTGCCAGGAAGCCAACGGCGAGGCTCGCTATCGCCGTGGGTCGGGCGTCGTGCGCGGTGAACCTCGACTGGGCGTGGATTCAGCGCAACCCGGCGATGATCGGCAACTTGTTGGTCGACCACATCATCCTTTCCCGTGCTGCCCGTCCTCATTGCCTCTTCGTCATTTCGCTGCCGCTCGGCTACCTGGTCTTCAAGACCAAGCGATGTCGCCAACGTCATCCTGGCCTTTTCTTGGCGTGATCTACCTCGATTCCCTCTCTGGCCCTCTTCGTGATGATGCCGTTGATCCTCGGCACGAAGATCCTCAATCCGGTCAATATCGTCGCGGCGCTGGCTATTTATTCGATTGCCCTGCTCGTGCGTAGCGTCGTAGACGGCCTGCGCTCTGTGCCAGCGTCAGTCAAGCAGTCCGCGTCAGCAGTCGGTTATGGCTGGCTGCGCCGGCTGTTCCGGGTGGAGCTGCCACTCGCCATGCCCGTGATCTTCGCCGGCCTTCGCGTCGTCACGGTGTCGAATATCGCTTTGGTAAGCGTGGCAGTCCTGATCGGCAGTGGAGCGCTCGGCAAGCTCTTCGACCTTGGCTTTGGGAGCTTCTTCTACACGCCGATCATTGTCGGTCTGGTGCTGATGCTGGCATTGGCCCTGGTAGCGGATGCGATGATCTTGCTTATCCAGCGGGGCACGCTGCCCTGGTTCGGGAAGCAGCGCGCGGCATGAACATTTTTCTTATCTGACTGATCCGGCCAACTGGGAAGGCCCGGCCGGGATTTGAATCTGCTGCTTCCAGCAGCTCGCCTAGTACCGCTGCGTCGGTCGGGATTGCCGCGGCTATCGCCATCCCGCTCGGTATTTTCATTGGTCACACCGGGCCGTGGTTCGTTCCTCGTCATCGGTGCGAAGTAATGCCGCTCGGGCCATTCCGACGTTGGGTCTGCTGGTACTTGTCGTGCTAAGCTGCTGGGCACTGGAGTGGGGACCAATCATCGGCGTCCTTGCGGTGCTCGCACCGCCACTCATTCTCACCGCGCAACAGCAGCGGGCATCCATGCGCGCTGATCACTGAAGCCGTGCACGCGGGGCGTGCACTTGGCCTGTCGGAGCGGCAGGTCGTCTCCAAGGTCGAGTGGCCACTGGCCCTCCCACTGGTGATCTCCGCGCGCGAAGCCTCGACTCTGCAGGTCGTTGCTACGGCGACGGTTGCCGCTTACAGCTCAGGTGTGAAGGCCTCGGTCGGCTGCTTATCACGGGCAATGCGACACGCGACTATCCACAAATGTTCGCGGGCGCTTTCCATGGTTGCGGTGCTGGCCGTTGTCCTGGACATTTTTAGCTAGGCGGTTCGGGTGGCTGGCCGGCCGCCATGCCAGCCCAGCCGTCGCAAGAGCCGTAGCCGTCGCTACTCAGCCTGAGAGGCGAGACGATCGACCAGCCCGCTGTAATCCCCACTTAACCTAAGTCGGACGGTTGGTATTCCGCCCGGCAGCGATAGAGAGAGTTCACGAATGAAGATCAAGCAATCACTCATCGGCGTCAGCTTGGGCATTGCTGGCCTGCTCCTCACGGCATGCGGCGGCGGTAGCAACCGCTGAGCGATGCCAGCTCGCCCCAGCCATCCCAATCGGGCTCGGCAACCTGCGCAAGGCACCGGTTGTCGTCGGCTCCGGCTGATACTTCACCGAATCCAAGATCCTGGCCGAGATCTACTCCCCAAGCCTTGAAGGCAAAGGGTGTCGAATCGTCAACCAAGCTCGGCATCGGATCGCGGGAGATTTACATCAAGCGCCCTGCAAGACGGATCGATCTCGGCCGTCCCCGAGTACACCGGCAACCTGCTGCTCAACTCGACGCCAATGCCACAGCGACCACCGCCGACGAGGTTGAGAAGTCACTGCCGGCCGTGCTACCACCGGGCATCAAGGTGCTAGAAGGCCTCGCCCGCTGTTGATCAAGATGTCTACGTCGTGACCAGGCGATTTCAGCAAAGAACGGGATTACGCTGTCGCTGGAAGATCTTAAGAAGATCGCCAGCACTTCGACATTGGGCGGGCCGCCCGAGCTGGAGAAGCGCGCGTACGGACCTCCTGGACTGAGAAGGAATACGGCGCCAAGTTCAAGGCCTTCGTCCCGTACGCCCGAAGTATCCGCCCAAGATCAGCGACTTGGATTCCGAACAAAGATTCAGGTGGCGACCTTCTTCACCACCGACGCGTGATCTCGGAGAAGGGCTGACGTCCAGCTCTGGAAGATCCCCAGTCGATAGATCTTGCCGCAGAACGTCATTCCGCTGGTTCGTTCCGACGTTGCTGATAATGCGGATGCTGTTGCAGCCCTGGATGCCGTGCAGTCCGCGCTGACTACTGATGATCTTGTCCAACTCGATCAAGAAGGTTGACAGCGACCGGCAGGACCCTGCGCAGGTAGCCGGCGTGAGTGGCTGAAGAGCAGGGATTGGCGTAGCAGATGCGCCCGCAGCTTGTCGAGAGGGTGCTCCTCAGCGCTTTGAACAGGCTCGAGCGCCATTCACCCACGGCTTACGGGCTCGTTCAGGATCGGGTGGTGCGGCCTTGTGGTCGCGCTCGTCCCGATCTGGCCCACTCCAGAGCTCATCGAGCCGATAGATCATCGTCAACTATCCGCGTGAAGATCACCAGACCGCGGCGTACCGCGATGGCATGGTGGCGATCGTGAAATCCCGGGGTTCCGCCTCGGCGATCTCGTCCCAACGTAGGTGGCGCCGAGACACGAGCCTCGGGCGTGCCGCGTACTGAGTAGGCGCTGGCGATGGTGTGGTCGCGCGCGTTCTGGTTGTAGCTGACGAAGATCTGAGCCAGGATCTCGATCTTTACGCCACCAGGTGCAGGTCGACCAAGTCGCCGGCTCCGGCGCTCGACCTCCGGGCAAACGCCCAGGCCGCCCGGCGTGCGTCCGGGTGTCCATGATCAGAGAACGAATCCGTACGTAGATGCAGGCCCTTGCCACCGGAGGTCCTGGGTATCCGACCGCTCCAGCTCGGTCAGCAGTTCCTGCACGATCACTCGACACTCGCCGGACGTCGTCGTAGGTCGCTACCGGCATCGGATCAAGATCGATCCGCCACTCGTCGGGAGACTCGACGTCGTCGCGCCGGGAGTTCCAGGGGTGGAACTCGACCGTCGACATCTGTACTGCCCAGATCACGTCTGCCGGATGAGTCACGCAGAGCTCGTCGGCGTCGCGATTGAAGCGCGGAAAGTGCACCCGTACGGTCTCGATCCACGCCGGTGCGCCATGCGGCAGCCGCTTCTGATGCACCTTCTCGCCGTCCACGCCATCAGGGAAGCGGTGCAGCATGCAGGGCCGGTGGTAGAGCGCGTTGACAATGCCGTCGGCAACCGAGAGGTAGTAGCGAGCAAGATCAAGTTTGGTCTCCCCGCGAGCCGAGAAATAGATCCGGTCCAGGGTTGCTGATCTTGACGACTCGGTCTCCGACCTCCATCTCGATGCGCTCCGTGGCCATGTCCGCCACACTAACGTCTGGCTCCGCCGACTGCAGCGTGTCCAGCGGGCAGCGCGGAGCCAGGCGAGTGACGGCGAGTACCCGGCGATTGTCCGAGCCGACATCCGGCAAGTTGATCTTGGCGAAGATGTTGGACACGTGCTTCTCGACCGCGCCGCCGGTGACTACGAGGCGTTCGGCGATGGCGGCATTGCTGCGTCCCTCAGCCATCAGTGCCAGCACGTCCCGCTCGCGGGGGCTGAGCGCGCCGAGCGGGTCGGTCCGGCGTCGTGCCACGAGCAGCTGAGCGACGACCTCAGGGTCGAGAACAGTGCCGCCGGCAGAAATTGTTCGCAGGGCGTCAACCAGAGTGTCGAGCGAGGTCACCCGGTCTTTGAGCAGGTAGCCCACTCCGACCGCGGCCGTCGGAGCAGCAGCACGGCGGCATAGGAGAGCTCGACGTACGCCGAAAGCATCAAGATTCCCAAGTCTGGCTGCGAGGCACGGGCCTCGACCGCAGCCCGCAGCCCGTCATCGGTCATGCCGGGCGGCATCCGTACATCCACGATCGCAACGTCCGGCCGATGCTCACTCACGGCTCGCAGGAAGCTTGAGCGTCGTCAACCGCGGCCACAACCTCCGTGTCGACCTCGGTCAGCAGTCGGACGAGACCTCACGAAGCAGGACAGAGTCGTCGGCCACAACCACACGCACGCCCCTTACGCTGCCCATCCACCAGACTTGTCAGACTCTCAGATGGCTATAGCCGTCTGAGAGTCTGACAAGTCGGTAGTGAGTTAGCTCTGTTGTGGGATCGTCGCCGTAAGCAAGGTGGGACCACCCGTCGGCGATGAGAGCGGTTAGGGTCCCATCCACACCGGCCAGCCGGTCCGAGCAGGCCGGAAAGGCCATGACCCTTCGCCAGCGAGGCGCCGCCGACGCCATCGTCGGTGATGTTGATCACTGCAAGGGCTCCCAGCCGCCGTACTTCGACGGACGCGGAGTGCGCCTGGCTGTGCTTTTCCATGTTGGCAAGGGCTTCGGCCACCACGAAGTAAGCCGCATTCTGCGCCGCATCGGAGAGCTGCACCTCATCGACCTCCACCGAGGTGGGGATAGTGCAGCGGGCAGCCAGCGCGGTGATCGCGGCGGGTAAGCCCTGTTCGGCCAGGATCGGAGGAGCGATGCCTCGGGAGAGGTACGAATCTCGGCCAGTGCGTCTTGTGACTGCCTCATTGCCTCGTCGAGCAGCGCACGGGCCTGGGCCGGATCGTCGTCGAGCTCGACGCTGCGCGGCCGAGAGATCCATACCGAGTCTGACCAGGCGCTGCTGCGGACCGTCGTGCAGGTCACGCTCGAGCCGGCGCAACGTATGCACCTCGGCCTCCCCGGCGGCGGTTCGGCTCTGAGTCAGCTCGCTCACCTGCTGCCGGAGGGCCGGCGTCTCATCGACGAGCAATGCGTACGCCACCGCGCCGTGAAGCCGGACGAGTCCGCGCAGCATCAGCGGTGTCGTGACCAGCAGCAGCGCGCCGGCCACCGAATTGAAGGTGATATCGGCGAAACGACCGGGATAGCCGAGCAAGGCCGGCAGACCGTCGTTTGGCTGCGGCAACCACTGGCTCCAGAACCAGTAGGTCACGCCGCCGAGTCCGCCGAAGACCCAGGTCAGGGCGAGGGAGAACGTGATGATGCTGAGGATGAAGTTGACCAGCACGTGCAGCAGATCGCGCCAGGCTTGTGGGTACGCCAGCCGCCGCAGCTTGCCGCGAAGCCCGGTCGAGCGGCGGGATGAGTGGGTACGCGGCAGCGTGATGCCGGCGTAGTCGAGTAGTGCCATCGTCATCCGCGACGCCCAGCCCGCGACGATAAGGCAGCCGACCAGGATGAACAGGCCGACCACCAGCACCAACAGGCTCACCCCGACGCTGAACAGCGTGACGCACGCGATGAAAGCAGCGAGTGACAGCGCGAACATTCCCATGATCGTCGCGAAATTACGACCGGTGCCTTTGATCATGGACGTCACAGGATCATTCTCTGTCGGGCGCGCCGGCTCACGTGCGGCGTCCACGCGCTCAGGGAGTACGTCATAAAGATCAAGTACTTCGTCGGCTGGTTCAACCTGGACGTAGGAATTGTTCATACCGGCTACGTTCCTCGCCCGGCCGCGAAGCCACCATGAGGCTATCGGGCCAGTTTGATCTCGGGTTATCCCTACTGCGCTCAAGCAGGTGCCCTTCGCTGGGCTCGAGGCCAGATGCGGGTGAGTAGGAACAAACCGTTCGTCCGAGGTGTTGCTAAAGACAGTATCGCGATATATCTTGATACTGTCTTTATAGATCCTAGACAAGGAGGAACGCATCATGCGTTACAGAGATCAAGGCTCCATAGGGGAGCCTGAACAACGCCGCAGTCGTGGTTGGGAAGCCGAACCTGGCCGTCGACGCGGTCCACGTAGTGAAGACCACAGACCACACGGTCACCGTGGCGGCGGCCGAGAAGGTCGACGTGGCGGACCGGCTGGTCCGGGTGCTCCATTCGGCCGAGGGCGCGGACGCGCCAGCGGGGCGATGTCCGGACGGCAATTCTGCTGCTCCTCGCCGACCAGCCCATGCACGGCTACCAGATCATGCAGGCCATGAGTGACCGCACCGGTGGCGCCTGGCATCCGAGCCCCGGGGCGATCTATCCGACGATCGCGCAACTCGAGGATGAGGGTCTGGTCACCACCAAAGAGGAAGGCGGCCGCAGGCTGGTCACCTTACGGTCCGAGGGTCAGCACCTATCTCGAGGAGCGCAGTGCTCGGCTCGGTGACCCATTCGCCGACTTCGCCGGTGCGGCCGATCGCCCAGACCTGAGAGATCCGATGCACCAGTTGCTGGCGGCGGTACGCCGAAATCGAGGTCGGCGGCAGCGCGACGCCAGCTGAGGCGGCGTCACAGGTGCTGGCCCAAGCTCGCCGGTCAGTTGTATTTGATCTTGGCCGGTGAGTCCGAGGAGGACGCGGCGGAGTAAGAGCTGAATCTGTCTGAGCCTGTCGCAAGGAACCCTTCGACAGGCTCAGGGGTGGATTCACGGACTGAGGGCCCGCCCAGGGGCCTCAGCCGCATCCTTCACAGTTGACCAACAGGTTCAGCATGGCTGAACCCCAGTTCGGTTCTCAACGATGAAAGTCCGCCGACGGGAAGCGAGTGCCATGTCCCACGCGTCGAGGTGGTCACGGTGACTGCGCTAGCCAGCGCGCCGCCGCGCATCTTGGGCGCCACCACTGCCGCTTCGACAAGGATGCGGCGCTCGACCGCTTCGTGCGGCTGGGATCGGCGATGGCGTTGTGGCTTGGTTTACTGCTCGTCACCTATTGGTGGGTCGCCGACGGCGGAGTAACTGATCTTGCTCACTGGGTGAGCGGGCTCACCTCGCTGGGCCGTCTGACCGGTCTGTGGGCAGCTGATCTGCTGCTGATCCAGGTGCTTCTGATGTCGCGGCTGCCTCCGCTGGAACACGCCTTCGGTAGAGACCGGCTGGCGCGGATCCACCGTGTCGTTGGCCTCTCGTCCTTCTATCTGATGATCACTCACATCGTGATGATCATCGGTGGCTACGCCTCACGCACAATGGTCTGCGGTGCTATCGACGACCTGGGAGTTGATCACCGCGTACGGCGGATCTTGCTGGCTGTCGCCGGCACCACGTGTTTGATCATGGTCGTCGTCACCAGTATCAAGGGCCGCCAGGCGGCGGCTGCGCTATGAGTCATGGCACCTGTTGCACCTTTACGGCTATCTCGGCGTTGGACTTGCGTTACCTCATCAGCTGTGGACTGGTCAGGAGTTTCTGCAGTCATCGGCCGCCACCGTCTACTGGTGGACGCTCTGGGGAGCGCCGCTGCCGCCGTGCTGGTGTGGCGGATCTTGCTGCCGCTGTGGCGCAGCTGCACGCCATCGGCTCTGGGTGGTCGGCGTGATATGGGAGTCCTCCGATGTCGTGTCCGTCTACCTCACCGGGCGGCAGTTGGACCGGCTGCCGGTGCGGGCCGGGCAGTTCATCAATGTCCGGTTCCTCAGCCGGCCGGGATGGACACGTGCCAACCCGTTCTCGCTGTCGATGGCTCCCAATGGAGCACACGCTCCGAATCACCGCGAAGGCCCTCGGTGAGGGCAGCTCACGGCTGGCGTACTTGCGCCCGGGCACCCGGGTGTTGTTCGAGGGTCCGTACGGGAGGCTGAGCAGCCGGGCCCGCACGCAAAGAAAGATTGTGCTCGCCGGTGCCGGCGTCGGCATCACGCCCTGCGCGCGCTGGCCGAGGGGCTCGAGTACGCCCCAGGTGAGGCGATATTGCTGCAGCGCTACACCGCGGAGCCCTTGTTTACCCGCGAGCTCGAGATCCTCGCCGCCGAGAAGGGTCTGCAGGTTGTTCAGCTGCCAGGCCCACGGCGTACGCCGTCCTCGGTTCTGGGCCCGGCGGCAAGCGGTTTGCCCTGAGCTGACCGGACTGCGGCGCTGGATTCCCGACCTTGCCGAGCGAGACGTCTTCGTCTGCGGGCCCAGCGCCTGGACCGACGGCGTGGAACGGCTTGCCCTCGCAGCGGGTGTTCCAGGCGGCCGGATCCACAGCGAAAGCTTCGGATGGTGAACCGATGAGACGCATCGTCATCTGGCTCGCATCGACAATCACCATCGTGGTGTTGCTGTTCGGCTATCACACCTCGACCAACAAGTCGACCTCCGCAGCGACAGTTCCCAGTGCCAGCGCCCCGACGACGACTTCGAGTCCTCAGGCCAGCAGCAGCGGCAACTCCAGCAACATCAAGACCTATACCGGGTCGGTCGCGCAGACGCGGTGGGGGCCGGTGCAGGTCAAGATCACCGTGCAGGACGGAAAGCTCACCAAAGTCACGGTCCTTGCAGCAACCGAACGGCAACCGACGGGACCAGGAGATCAACGACCAGGCGCTGCCAATCTTGATCGACGAAACCGTAAGCGCGCAAAGCGCCAAGATCGACATGGTCAGCGGTGCCACGGTGACCAGCGATGGGCTATCTGCAATCCCTGCAAGCAGCCGTCGACGAGGCCGGCATATGAACAGCACAGTGGTCCCCCGAGGCACTGAGGGTCGGATCCAGCGTCGCGTCGAGCACCTGATGGGCATGCCGATCAGCGTCGCGTTGCGAGGTCGGCACGCCGCCAGCGCGGCAGGTCGTGAGGCCTGGCGGGCAGTGATCGATCAAGCTGCGGCAGGTCGACGCGATGTTCAGTACCTATCGGCCGGACTCGATCATCAACTCGCCTCGATCGCGGCGAGCTCACAATTGCGGAATGTCCGGCCGAGGTGAGTGAGGTGATCGAACTTGGTCGACAGAAGCCGAGCGAGTCTCCAACGGCGCGTTCTCAATCATGCTTCCCAGCTGGCGACAGCGCCGCCGGCTTGATCCGAGCGGGGTCGTGAAGGGGATGGGCAGCGCAACGCGCCTCGGAGTTTCTGGCTGCGTTGGACGACACTGACTTTTGCCTGTCTGCAGGTGGCGACATCGTCTGCCACACCGCAGACCCGAATCGCGAGGCCTGGCGAATCGGTATCGAGCATCCGCTTAACTCGAAGACCCTGATCGCCGTCGTGCCCATCCGCTCCGGTGCGGTTAGCGACCTTCCGGAACGGCGCACCGTGGCGCTCATCTCATCGACCCGCGTACCGGTGAAACACCTAGCGGCGTCGCCTCCGTCACCGTGATCGCATCGTCATTGACCTGGGCAGACATCGACGCCACGGCAGCCTACGTCCAGGGCCGCGATGCCGCCCGGTGGCTCCAGACGCGGCCGATCCGCAGCGCGCTCGTGGTGTGGGCCGACGGTACGACCACGCGGCTGGCCGCAGATCCAGACCAAAGACCCAACACCTAGTACACCGATTGAAAGGTTGATCCATGGATCCACGCGTACCCCACGGCCCGCACGGATGGGAGGACCACTCCCTCTCCGTCTTGCCCCTTATTGGCAACTTCGTCTTTCTGCTCCTGATCTTGGCTCTCGTGGCCACAGGGGTCTATCTGTGGCGCACGGGAAGATTGCCACTGGGGAATCTTGGCCGAGCGCGGCCGGAGGAGGACGCCAAGCGCATTCTCGCCGACCGCTTCGCACGCGGAGATATCAGCACCGATGAGTTCATGGAGCGCTCCAGCATCCTGAACTGGACTCCGGGCGCCGAGCCGGTGCCGTCCAAGCGTGGCAAGCAGCGCGGCTGAGCTGCTACGGCCACGTCTGGTTGACCGTGATCGTGCTTGCCCGCGATCCTTAGCCGGTGACCGAATGGATCTACTTCCTTCATCCGCCGCGGGATGACTTCGCGGCAACGATGACGGAGGGAGGAGCGGGCTGCGTTTGCCGAACACTTTGAGTGGCTCGCACGGCTCGATGGCTGACGGCGTGTTGATCGTCGGCGGGTCCTACGGGTGGCCGGATCAACACCGGGATCAGGATCTTCGAGGCGCCCGACGAGGAAACGGCACGCCGTATCATCGCCGAAGATCCGGTGGCACGGGGGTGGCTTCGCCACGCCCGAGCTACGGCCGTATCAGGTGGGTTTTCTCCGTGGCCGCCAGTGAGGCTGGCGGCCGAGCCGACGGTTTCAACTGCCGTCTAGCTCGATGGACGGCGCGCGCATGTCCGGGCCGGGCCCGGCGGTATGCGCGCAGGCACCAGCTGGGCGAGCGGTGGACCGCACCGTGAATCGGGTGTGACCGGGCTGGCTGCGCGACGGCGACGCTGCCGTGATGGGCCTCGACGACCGCAGCAACGATGGCCAGCCCGAGGCCGGTGCTACCACCTGTTCTCTGCGTCAGGCCGTACGCGTCCGGCTCGCGTCTCTCGCGCTGCGAATCGCTCGAAGACGCGATTGGAGACCTCGGGTGGGATGCCCGGTCCGTTGTCGGTGCACGGTGATCACCGCGTCCGCCTCGCTCCAACGCGAGACCTCAGTACGCACCTGGGTCCGGGCGGGGTGTGAGTACGCGCGTTCGCCAAGAGGTTGGCCATCACCTGCTGCAGCCGATGCTGATCACCGTAGGCGATCACCGGATAGTGCGGCAGGGTCAGCTGCCAAGCATGATCAGGACCGGCCGCGCGGGCGTCGCTCACACCATTGATCACGATCTCGCTCAGGTCGCACGGCTGCGGATCAAGATCAGGGCCGGCGTCCAGCCGGGCGAGCAGCAGCATGTCTTCGACCAGGTGCGACATCCGTTCCGCTCTCGGATTCCACGCGCGACATCGCGTACGCCGCCTCGGTCGGAAGCTGCTCACGATCGCGCCTGGTCAGCTCGGCATATCCGCGAATCGCAGCAAGCGGGTTGCGCAGCTCGTGCGACGCATCAGCCACGAATTGTCGCACTTTGGTCTCTGACGCCTGGCGGGCGGCGAGCGCCTCCTCGACGTTGTTGAGCATGTGGTTGATGCGCTTGTCCGACACGTCCGACCTCCGACGCTGGATTGGCGTCCGCGGGTGGCACCCGTACGGCCAGAGCCACCTCGCCGCGATCCAGCCTAGCTGGGAGACCTGCTGCTGCGTCGCTGCGCGCCAGATTCAGCGGGCGGAGGCTGCGCGACGAACCAGGAGCGGGAGGCGAAGACGGTACCGACGATCGCCAGCAGCGAGAGCAGTGCCGCCAAGCTCACCAGCTGAAGGATCGTTTCGTCCACCTCGTGCAGCGGTACGCCGACCACCAAGAGGCCCAGATACGTCCCGTCGCCGGAAGAAGACGAAAGCCGACGACCCGATAGTGCCCGAGGCCGCTCAGCACGATGGAGCTCTTGGTGGCGTCGGCGGGCACGTGGCAAGCTGGGTGACAGCGGCATCGGGAAGGTCGGTGACAGCTGCTGCCGCGTTGTCCGGCGGCACCACGCTCGGTGAGCATGCCGCCACCCTGAGGCGTTCCGTCAGTGTCGTAGAGCACGGCCAGCGTGCCGATCGGCTGGCCGGGACGGAGCAGCCCGCCGTCCGGACCGCCTGGCGACCATGTGCCGCCGCTCCGGATTGCGCAGCCGCCCGGTGACCGCATCGAGCTGGCGATCAAGCTGCGACATCAACAACTGTTGGGCAGCCAGTGCAGTTGCCATGGTGATCAACAGCGCCGCCAGGGCGACCAACGCCGTCACCCTGACGACGAGTTGCCGCCCGAGCGTGCCCGGCCAAGCGTTGCCGTCCGCGGCAGCGAATGCGTTCCGGCGTACGCGGTTAGGCGGGCGTAGGCGATGGGCCTGCAGCTGGGGCAGCGCGCTGGCTGGCCGCCCTGGCTCATGCGGCGGCTGGGCGCAGTACGTAGCCAGCGCCGCGCAGGGTGTGAATCATCGGCGGACGGTTGGCGTCGATCTTCTTGCGCAGGTAGGAGATGTAGAGCTCGACGCACGTTTGCCTGGCCGCCGAAGTCGTAGTTCCAGACCCGGTCGAGGATCTGCGCCTTGGACGAGCACCCGGCGCGGGTTGCGCATCAGGTAGCGGAGCAGCTCGAACTCGGTGGCGGTCAGCTGGATCTCGACGCCGCCGCGGCGTACCTCGTGGCTGTCCTCGTCGAGGCGTCAGGTCGCCGACGACCAGCGTCGAGTCGCTCGCTGGCCAGCGCTGGCACCGCTGCGACGCAGCAGCGCCCGTAGCCGGGCGATGACCTCCTCCAGGCTGAACGGCTTGGTGACGTAGTCGTCGCCGCCGGCGGTGAGGCCGCCGATCCGGTCTTCGACCGAGTCCTTGGCGGTGAGGAAAATCACCGGCACGTCAGGATCCTCGGCGCGGATCCGGCGCATCACCTCGAGCCCGTCGAAGTCGGGCAGCATCATGTCGAGCACGATGGCGTCCGGCCTCGTCTCTCGAGCACACCTTGACGGCCTGGCCACCCGACGCGGCCGTAGCGACCTGCCAGCCCTCATAGCGCATGGCCATCGAGAGCAACTCGGTCAAGCTGGATTCGTCGTCAACGGCGAGGATGCGGATCGGTGAGCCATCGGGTCGAGTCAGTGGTGCTGTGCTTCCATCGGTGCGAATCATGGACACAAGCGTGACACCAGATCTCGCGCCAGCCCTATGCGCTAGCTGTGGCTTCCCTGTGAATGTCGCAGCCGCTGGCTGTGGTGTTCGACTTCGCGTTGGTTCCTGACAACTCTGCGTTGGCTTAGGGACCTACCGCGAACTGCACCTAAACACCGAAGTGGGATCTGCTCAGAGGTGGCGAGCAGCTGATCAGGCGCCGCGCCGCGCACGACGTGATCGTCAGCGCCGTCGCAGTGCGATCCGTAGGCGTCATCCTCTCGTCAGTTGGCTTGTTACGCCGGAGAGAGCCGATCGATGGAGACCGCTCCGCCTCCCATCACGAACAAGAGCAGGCCAAGCAGACCGATGGCCACGTTGTACTCGTAACCGCCCCTATGCGTGCCGTCGGCGTTCAGCAAGGTGGGCGGCCACTTGCACCAGTTGGTGTAGCGCGATGATCAAGACCTGCTCGATCGAGTACGCCGAGCCCACAGCAGCGGGTGAGCGCGCCGACGATCAGCAGCACACCGCCGACCGAGTTCGAAGATGATGGCGCCCCAGGCCGCGACTTCGGCGTACGGGGTCCGGAACTGGGTCAGGTAGTCGATCTGCTTCCTGGACGCCGCCGGTCCAGCGGATCCAGCCGTGCAACAGCAGGATGCCGCCCAGCCCCAACCGGGCGACGAGGAGGCCGAAGCTCTTCGAGAAAGCTCAGGAATCAGCCATTGATGCTCTCCTCACACGTGGGCTGCATCTACGCTACGCAGACCGGCCCCTGGCGTACAACACACGCCGAGTTAGCCGCTCGCTCTGCTTCCAGCGGCCGTCGGCGGTCAATCGGGACGCCACGAAGATGCAGAACGGATGTCCTGCCAGATCGGCGTACACGAAGAGGCGGCTCGATCTGGATCATCGGATCGATCGAGAAGCAAGCGTGCTCCCAGCCCGAGCCGTTGCATGCTGAACCTGCAGGTCGTCGAATGTCGGCACGCTGGTGTCGAGGTGCAGCATCTGCGGTCGCGCATCCTTCTGGCCAGGTCGGCTCAGGCAGACTCCGCACCTGCTGGAACGCCAGGCCTACGCCGTCGGCATTGCGTAGCTTCCAGCCAGTCCTGGCCTTGCGTATCAGGACTGCCATCATCGGGAGGCTCGTCGCCCGGGCGGTATGAGAAACCCAGCAGCTGTCGATAGAACTCGGCCAGCTTGCGGGCGTCTCTCACAGTCCAGGACAACTTGACGGAGTTTCGGCATCGCCGCGCCAGAGTCAGTCATGCCCGACATGTTTGCACCAGCGTTGTCGTCGAGTGCGCGGTAACGGGCCTACGATCACTCGCTCGGCGGCGGCGCCATTTACGCGCTTTCGTGCGCGAATATGACCCGCCAGCTACTCCCTCGGCCGCAGGGTGGCTGGCTTCGATGATGGCGATGAGCTGACGCATCGTCGCGAGCGCAGCGCGCAGTTCGTCGGCACCGACTTCGCCGCCGATCCGGTTGCCCCAGGGATGGGCGACGAGCGGATTCGGCGAATGGACCAGCAGCCGGCCTCCGTACAGGCGAGCAGTTTGGCGCGTCGATGATCAGGATTGGGGCGGTACTCCGCGAGACCGCGTTCGACCAGCAGATCGGCGATGCGTTGCACGCCCTGCCGAGTCAAGCCCATGCGGCGGCCGATCGCTGCCACGCTGCGGGCTGGTCACAGACGCCGCCAAGCACCTGCCACCAGGCGGCGGTCAAGTCGCCATGGGTGGCCAGGTCTTGAGCGCTCCGAGGAACCGTGCGTTGAGCCGGAAAGTCGTCAGGATGAGATCAGTCAGTACGGCGCCAGCGTCGGTGTTCGCCACAGGCTCGGGCCACTAGCCTCGCGCGCCGGCTTGCTCGCCGTCGCGGGTGTCCGGCGAAGCACTCATGCGGCGTGCTGGGCCTGCATGAGAACCGGGAAGCCGGACGGATCGCCCCGGTGGAAGACGGCCTCGTACGCATCGAGCGTGCTGATCGGACGCCAGTCCGAGCTCTCTCAGCGTCGCCCGGGCGAACTGAACGGGAGACTGCGGCCCCGCGGTGATCAGGCCATTGTCTGCGACGGCACGCTCATTGACGAAGGAGTCGCCACCACCCGCATACCCGGTGGCGAGCAAATACTCCGCGGCCGCGCTGGTGTGGCGACGCGAGTTCAAGCAAGCCGGCTCTGGCGAGACCCGCAGTCGCACCACAGATGGCCGCGACGGGAACGCCGGCCTCCAGGAAGCGCGAGGCCGCCGCGGCGAACGCCTGGCCGCCACCGGCGTCCACATGTCGGCGCCCGGCAGTATGAGCAAGTCGCTCCGACGTCCGGATCGAGGTCCGCAAGCAGCATGTCCGGGAGGATGCGTACGCCGCCCATGGTCGTCATCAGCTCCAGTGATTCGGCCACCGTGACGATGTCCACGGCCTACCCGTAAATCGGCCAGTTCGCAGCTCGACGACGAGGTAGCCAATCTCCCAGTCGGCGGCGAGTGTGGTCGCAAACGGCGAGGAAGTGTGCTGTCGGTGGTTGTCTTCACAGACAACATACTGTCACGTACGACAGTATGTTGTCAAAGTCACGGAGCTTACGCTACGCAGCGGCAGGCCGATTCTCTCGCCGAAAGACTGTCGCAGACCTATCCCACGCTTGACGCATCCAGTGCGTTCTTGTACGCCAGCGCGGCCTGGCGGATGCCTCTTCGAGATCTCTGCAGCAACGTCACCAGCCGCTCCTCGCTCCAGGTCGCTGAGCGACCGCTGACACCCAACTCCGCGGAACCATGCCCTGGGCGAGGGCAATCACCCGCGGCCGCGCTCGGTGGGCAACACCAACTTGGCGCGTCGGTCCCCGGGATCCGGTTCGCGTGTCGGATATCCGTGCGCCTCCGTGCGCCGCCAGCTCCGCCATCGCCTGCTTGGTCATTTGCGCCCGCTCGGCAAGCACGCTCACCGTAGTGCCACTGGTCATCCGAGGTACTGGAAAACTGCCGCGTGGGCGCTGCGTACGTCGTGATGACCGGCGGCCGCGAGCCGAACCAAAACTAAGTCGTTGAGTGCTACGAAGGCTTCGCGCAACGCAACGGCCAGATTGACCGGACGCGGGCGACCATGGAGTAGGGAATTCTTGTTGACATGGACAGGACTCCTGTCAAAATTATAGACATGCTACCTGTCTATAATAGTCATGAACGACTGACACTCGGTACGGAGGAGGCGACCGGTCGTAGCCGCCAGCTCGAGACCAACGGTGCACTCTTTCGCCATCCACCTGCCGGATGCACCCCGGTGGCGGTCCGCCGGTGATGCATCGACATGATCCGAGCGGGGTCTACTACGTCATCGACGGCGAGTTCACCTTCTACGTACACAGACGTGGACGGCACGTGCAGCGCCGCACGGCGAAGACTGGCGAGACGGTGCCGCTGACCGGCGGCACTACGCACACCGTCCGCAACGAGTCGAGCGAGCGACGCTGTCGCGTCCGTGGTCCACGCCCCAGGGGCGCCGATGGAAGGCTTCCGCATGCCGCCGCCGGATGGCCGCGTCCGGCCAGATCGGCATGGAACCGGTGCTGGTTATCGCCGCTCAGGGCACGGCATCGAACTGCTCGGCCCGATCCCATCCATCCCCTAGATCCTGATCCAGGCGCCCACGGCTGCCGCGCCGACGAGTCCGGCGCTGAGGCCGAGACCTATGAGACGCAGCCGCTCGGCTTCGTGAGCGTGCGTTCGTAGATCACGGCAGGGCCGGGAAGGGAAACGAGCACCACCTGCCCCGATGAAGAGCAGCAGCGTGATCCGCCCGGCATGCGAGGGCATAAGCACGCTAGGCCTGACCTGATCTCGGCTGTCGTTGGATCTTGGCTGATCTGATCGAGCCGATTTCTCCACCGAGAGGTCGCCAAGTAGTTTTCAAACCCACTGCGAGAGGACACGCTGCTCCATCACTGACGGCGTGGAGAGCACCTCTGACAACTGGAGCCCTGATTTCCGCATCGCCAGCGATCTCGAAACGGCCAGATGCGGGCTCTGGAGACGCGCTCGAGATGCGTTTTCAGGGTGCGCGCGCGCGACAGACGTTCCCGCGCGGGAACGCGTTCCGACACACGGGCGATTTCGCCGGACACGCTGCCCGCTTCGTTGGAGGTCTGGATTGCTGCGTTACTGCCTCCTGCGCGGGCGGCTTCCGATGCTGCAGCACGGTGCCAGCGACGTCCGCCACCGGTGACGGCTGCGGCGGGAACCAGTCCGAGCTGGCCGGCTATCGTGATCGCGAACTGCGTCCGCGTACCGAGTCACGCTCGGCGATCGCGCCGTCGTCAACGGGCGAGGCGACAGTTACGGTGATCTCCTTCCGACAGATTGAATTGATAATACATCAACTGATTTGATCAGCTATATAGTGAATTTGTGACATCGGTCAAGCAAACCCAGAAGAAGCGCTCCTATGTCTCCCTCCAGTGCGCACGGAACAAGCGGAGGCAACCCGACGCCGGAATCATCGCGCGCTGCGAACGCGTGCTTCTCGGAATCAGGGGTGGTCAGGTACGACGCTTGCTCAGATCGCCGAGCGGGCCGGCGTCACGCCTCAGGCGGTTCATCTCTCGGTCGGGTCGAAGCCGGCCCTGTGCTGATGGCAGCCCTGGGCGAAGCCATAGCGCGGTGGTGCCGATGGGCGGTGCGGACGCCGACCGGCCGTCGTTTGAGCGTGGCGCTGTTCCGCGACGCGCTCCAGGCTGATGCGACCGACGCCGAACGGGCCGGGTCTTCGCGGCAGCCACCGCGGCCATCCACGAGAGTGCCGGAGCCCTGTTCGAGGTGCTTGCCCAAGCGGAACAGACCGACCTTGACCTGCGACGGCGGCGGGCTCGAGAATCAAGGAACGCAGGCTCGAACTGGTACGCGGGATGGTTCGGGCCTCTGACGGCGGCGGGGTGCCGCGTTCGATCGGCTCGTTGATGTGATCTATGCCCCGTCCAGTACGAGTCTGCACAACGAGTTCGCCAGTCGGGGCTGGGCCCGCAAGGCGTACCAGAGCTGGCTGACCGACGAACTCACCCGCCTGCTGGAAGGCCGCTGAACTCTGAACTCGGCTCCCGGTGGCGCGTTTCGCAGCACAGCCGCCACCGCGATCCTCGTCTCTGTCACCGGAGGGGCGCGTTTTCCAGCACAGCCGGTAAGACGACCCCACCCGCGCGATGCAATGAACGTCAGCGCGTCAACTGGCGCTCGCGTACGGCGTGATCAGCAACGGACGCACTGCGCGGAGGTTCGCTCGGAGCCGCTCGCCGGCTGACTGCCTGACCCGCCGGATCTGAAGCACGAGCACTCGGGCCAGCACCTCACCGAAGGCCATCAGCACCAGGGCCGTCATCCAGACGGCGTCGCCGGTGATGTGGTGGGCGATGGAGAACTGGGCGACCTCATTGCGGCCGCCGTGGGTGCTGTAGTACGCGAAGCCGAAGCCGTCCAGCCATGCCGACAATCCAGAGCAGCGCGGCGGCGACCCCCGCCTGAGACTATGATCACGCCGTTGTCTCGCCAAACTCGAGTCGCGAGTCCGCTGAGCATGCCCAGCGCAGTGCCTACTGCCGTCAGCAGCATCGATGAGCGCAAGATCGTTTCCGCCGATCCGAAACGGCCGCAGGTAGTTCAGACCAGCGGCGATGATCAAGACAGCTGGCAGGATGATCGACCCGGCGGTGAGGGGTTGTCTCCGGATCTGCCGGAGGACGAGGGCAATCAGGAGGATGTCGATGACATAGTCAACAGGGCTCACGGGTACTCCTCGGGGTGACAGGTCAGCGAGCCAAGACGCTGGCAGATTCAGTTGATAATGTATCAACTGACTTGATGATATGTAAAGCTAATTCTCCGGATCAATCGCTCGTAGGGAGGCTGTCAGCGATGAATCGCATTGCCGTCGTGACCGGTGCCAACCGCGGCATCGGCCGTGAGGTCGCCCGCCAACTCGCCGACCAGGGCGACGTCGTCTACCTCACTGCCTCGCCGCCTGGTCGACGCCGCGACCACCGTCGGCGAGCTGGGCGGCAGCCACCAACCTGCACGCGCACCAGCTCGATGTCACCGACACATCGAGCATCGATCGACTGGCCGCGACCGTCGAAGCGGAGCATCGCCGCTTGGACATACTGATCAACAACGCGGCCATCCTGCTACGACACCTGGCAGCGAGCCAGCACCGCAGATTTGACGCGTTGTCCATGAGGCACTAGAGACCAATCTGTTCGGTGTCTGGCGCGTCACCCTCGCGTTGCTGCCGCTGCTTCGCCGCAGCGAACACGGCCGGATCGTGAACGTCTCGAGCGGAGCCGGGTCATCTGACTCAGATGGGTGCCGGAACACCTGGCTGCAGCACCTCGAAGGCAGCCCTGAACGCGCTCACCCGGATGCTCGCCGCCGAGTTGCGAGCCGACCGCATCCTCGTCAACTCGGTCGACCCAGGCTGGGTGGCCACCGACATGGGCGGCCCCGGTGGTGGGCCCGTAGCCGACGGCGCGGCTGGCATCCTCTGGGCTGCCAACCTGCCCGATAGCGGGCCAAGCGGCGGCTTCTTCTATGACACCTCAGCCAGTTCCTTGGTGATGGTGTCGAGGTGTGGCTCCACCACACGCTTGAGATGCTCACAGGCGCACGGGCAACGTCAACATACGGATGAGCGCCGCCGGCGAGCAGCAGCATCGATAGGCAAATCAGCACCACCTGGATCTTCGGCGTCGAGAACCTCGTGGCCACGCTGGCAAACCAGCAATACGAGGCGCGGTCATGAGGTGTCGGGCTGGGTGAGCACTTCGATGCAGTCGATGTTGCAGGAATCGGCGTTCGCCGGCGGTGTCGACCAGGGTCAACGCTCTGCGATAAGCGGCCGCGGCTTCCTCCAGACGGCCGGCGCGGCGGAGTAGGTCTGCCTGCGCCGCCGGCAGCAGGTGGTAGCTGCTGAGGCGGGGATCATGGTCGAGCTGGTCCAGCAGATCCAAGCCGGCCGCGGGACCGTCACGAAGTCCGACTGCCAGTGCGCGATTCAACGCGATGACTGGCGAAGGTTGCAGCTGCAGGAGCGCGTCGTAACCCGCAATGACTGCCGTCCAGTCGGTTGCGGCCGCCACCGGAGCGGCGATGTGGATGGCGGCAATCTCGGCTTGCAGGAGGTAAGGTCCCGGCTGATCAGCTGTCGCGCGTGCGGCGTTCAAGGCCGCGAGGCCGGCGGTGATCATGTCCTGGTCCCAGCGGCTACGGTCCTGCTCTTCCATCGGGATCAGGTCGCCCTCGCGGTTGGTTCGCGCCGACCGGCGGGCATGCTGCAAGCAGCAACAGGGCATGGAGACCGTGCGCTTCGGCCTCGTGCGGAAGAAGCCGAGTGAGCAGCTCGGCAGAGCCGGATGGCCTCGGTCGCCAGATCGACGGCCGCCTCGCTCTCCGGGGCCGCGTAGCCTCGGTGAAGATCAAATAGATGACGGCCAGTACGCCGGCGGTCCGCTCGGCAAGCCGCGGCGGCTCGGGGACCTGAAGCCGGATTCCGGTGTGAGGCGATCTTGTTTCGGGTACGCAGCAGCCGCTGTCCCATGGTGGCTTCGCTGCACCAGGAAGGTCCGAGCGATCTGCGCGGTCGACAGGCCGGCGACGGTCTTTCAACGTGAGCGCTACTCGACCGGCTAGCGGCAGCGCCGGGTGGCAGCAGGTGAACACGAGCCGTAGCTGGTCGTCGCGGTACACATCGGCGTACGGGTCGAGCCCACTGCCCCGACGAACCCTGGCTGCTCGCCATGGCTGCCACCTCCCGCAATTTCTGCCCTTCGACGCGGCGGCGGCGGAGGACATCGAGTGCTCGTCGGTACGCGGTTGTGGTCAGCCAGGCCGCGGGGTTGTCAGGGATTCCGTCTTCCGGCCAGCGCACTCAGGGCTCGCTCGATCGCATCCTGAATGCTGTCCTCGGCGAGATCCCAGTCATTCGGTGGTGCGGATCAGACCAGCGAGGATGCGCAGCCGCTCGGCGGCAATGGTCGCCGGCAACGGCCTGCGCAGCCTCCTCATGACGGTCGATGGCTCAGTCCCCGATCGGCCAAAACGGCCGCAGCTCAAGCCGGCCGAACCGGGCCATCGGGTGCTTGGACGCGATCTCGATAGCCTCGTCCAGGTCCTCGCAATCGAGGATGTCGAAGCCGGCGATCCACTCGCGGGATTCGGTGAACGGGCCGTCAGTGACCAGCAACTCGCCAGCGCGTACCCGCACGGTTGTCGCGTCCTCAACGGGGCGTAAGCGGTCACCGGTCACGTACTTTCCACGGCCGCTCACGTCGGCGAACCACGTCGTGAGGTCGTCTGGCGACTCGCTTCCCGCGTCGGGCTCTAAGTCGGTGGCAACAAACATCATGTACTTCATGGAAGGCTCCTAGTCTTTCTCGTTGGTGATTGCGCCGGTCGTCCCCTCCGCAAGTGGTCGCGAACAACAACAAAACGGCGATTCCGCGCGTTGTTCGTGACCACTTTCTATGGGATGACACCCACGCGACGATCCCGACTCACCAAATCCGACATCCCGTGCCGAGAAATCTTTCAGGCCGGATGAAGCCAACGCCTGGGCCGATCCTGCTTCTGCGTCTGTGGCACCCTCGTCAGAGTGACTGCACTGGAGGACCTGCTCGTACGCCACGTCGAGGCCGGCACCATCCCTGGCGCGGTCGCGGTCCTGGGGTCTGGAGATGTGGCGGTCGTGGCCGCTGGCGTGGCCTCGATCAACGGCGGGCCGATGCGGCAGGACGCGATCATGCGAATCCAGTCGATGACCAAGGTGATCACCGCGACCGCCGCGCTGCGGCTCGTGGAGTCGGGCTTTCTCGGGCTCGAACCAAAGCGTGGAGGAGTGGCTGCCAGAACTTGCCAATCGCCGTGTGCTGTCCAGCCCAACCGCAGCACTCGATGACACGGTGCCGGCGCGTCGTGCCATCACGCTCCGCGACCTCTTGACCAATGCCTCCGGGTACGGCATGGCGATCGGCGATTCTCCGCTGCAGAAGGCCATGGCGGATAACGGCACCGAGGCCGGCCCAGAGCCAGTCACGCTGGGTGCTGAGGAATGGATCACTCGGCTGGCAGAACTCCCACTCGCGTTCCAACCTGGCGAAGGTTGGCGCTACCACCACTCGTTCGGTCTGCTCGGCATCCTCATTGCCCGATTGACCGGCCGTCTGCTCGGCGATCATCTGACCGACGATCTTTTCAACCCACTCGGGATGAGCGACACGGCGCTCTGGGTGCCGCAGGAGAAGCTCGATCGGTTGCCGGCGGCCTATCGACTCGGCGACAACGGATTCGTCGAGCTGGAGCCAGCTGGCGGCGGCTTCTATGCGGGTCCACCGCCATTCGATGTCAGCCACGGCGAGCTCGTCTCGACGGCGCGCGACTTCCACCGCTTCACCCGAATGCTGGCCGACGGAGGGTCGGGTCGGTGAGGACCGGGTTATTTCGGCCGAGCATCTGCAGCTGATGATCAGCGACCAGGTGCCCGCCGCGAACAAGACGCCTGACAGCTTCTTCCCGGGGTTCTGGGAGGGATGGGCTGGGGATTCGGTGTTGGCGTGAAGACGACGGGGCCGCAGCGCGGCAGATACGGCTGGTCTGGTGGGCAGGGCACCGACTTCTTCGTCGATCGCGACGGGACAATCGGCATCCTCCTCACCCAGGTCGAGATGGGTGAACGGATCTGGCCGCTAGTCGAGGAGTTCCAGGCGCTGGGCGAGACGTCTACCTGACTCTCGTTGCCGCCTATCGTCGTGTGGCTTTCGTGACGTTGCTGCAGACCCACCCCTACGCTGAAGGGGCGGCTGTGCGTCACGGACGCCGAAGGTAGTACTCGGTGAATTCGCGGCAATTCCCGTCAGCGTCGAAACGCATCACAAAGCAGTTGTCATAGACGCGAACAACTGGCCCGTCGGGTCGCTCGCGATAGCTGGAGGTGCCTGTCGCGACAACGACGTCACCGTCGACGGCGACCGGTTGCGTACTGCGCCGCGTACGTGCCGGGCGCATCGCGAGTCGACGCCCCGTTCGAGTTGCCCTCGCCCAGCCACGACGCGACGACCGCTTCCCGGCCGGTGATCGGCTCGTCAGAGGGGTGATATCGGTAGGCGACGTCCTCGCTGAAGAGCGCTGCGATGTCCTTCGCGTCGTAGGACAGCCATGCCGCCACGTATCGGTCGAGCCAGGTCTGGGCTTGAGCACGGTCCACGGAGTCACCCTAAACGTCATCTCTCGTGCGGTGTGTGAGGGACATGGCTACCGCTTCGGCCCGCCGCGGAGGAGTGTGGACCGAAACTTTCTCGCCCCATCGCCTGATGCCCGCGTTCTCGACCGTGATTCGCTGAGAGCCTCTCTGGCGTTACCCATTGCAAGACCCACAACCCTTGGCAGTCCCTTCAACTCATCGGGAGGTGCTGGCTTGGCTACTGGGGCGAGCTTCCGGGGTCCAGGCGGTTATGACTGCTTCGTCCGCGCCGGATGCTCTTGTGGGCAACAGAGACCATGCGACCTGACCCCGCAGCCAGCGCTGCGCCTTCGTGGTCGACCTGGTCCACGCTCTCGAAGCCGGCGGCGAGGAGCCAGTCTTTCAGCTCAACCCCGATGAACATTCGCACCGAAAACGTGAACCGTCGGACCTGACCATCGCGGACACACGTCCTCTCGGTCACAGCGCGGCCCGTCGCCGGCTCAAACGTGGACCGGTCGATCATGAAGTCCCCGTCCCGCTCGACCACCACCGCCGGCAGCCAGCGGGGCAGGAGCTCAGCGAGGTTGTTGTTCTCGATCAGAAGCCGGCCGCCGGGACGAAGCACCCGGTGCGCCTCGGACAAGACTTCGTGGTTTTCGATGTCGTCGAAGTAGCCGAAGGAGGTGAACCAGCTGATTATTCGCTCAAAGCGGTGCTCCGGCCAGGGCAGGGACCGCATATCACCGCAGACGTAGTCGACCTCGACTCCTCGCTCATGCGGCGTCCCGACGTGCCTGCTCGAGGAAGAGCGGCGTGGCGTCGAGGCCCGTGACGTGGGCACCCCGTTGCGCCAGGCGGTTGGCAATTCGACCGTGACCGCAGGCTAGGTCAAGAACCTCCATTCCCGGCTCCAACTCGAGCAGGCGCCAGATCGTCTCGGTGTCGGCATCGCTGACCGCCTCTAGATGAGGCCCATAGAAATAGAGGTAGTCCTCGTTGAAGACCTCCGAGAACTCGAAGACGGGCCCGGTCACGACCGCAGCGTACGGGCAAGTTCGGCGAGATCCCACAACGACGCAGGGTCGAAGAGCCGGTCCATCTTGGGGAACAATCATGACCCTGGCATAGTTGAGCCTAGTACGCTCAAGTAATAACTTGAGTGATGCAGACTCAAGACAATCCCAAACTTCCTAGCTGGAGGAAATCGCATCATGGCTCGTGCAGTCGGCATCGACCTCGGAACTACCAACTCCGTCGTCGCCGTACTTGAAGGTGGGGAACCCACCGTCATCCCCAACGCCGAGGGTTCCCGGACCACCCCATCGGTGGTCGCATTCGCGAAGGGCGGCGAGGTTTTGGTTGGCGAGGTCGCCAAGCGCCAGGCCGTCACCAACGTCGAGCGCACCATCCGCTCCGTCAAGCGCCACATGGGCACGGACTGGAAGGTCAAGATCGACGACAAGGACTACCGCCCCAGCAGATCAGCGCCTTCGTCCTGCAGAAGCTGAAGCGAGACGCAGAGGCCTACCTCGGCGAGCAGGTCACCCACGCGGTGGTGACGGTACCCGCCTACTTCTCCGACGCACAGCGCCAGGCGACCAAGGAGGCCGGCGAGATCGCCGGCCTGACTGTCGACCGGATCATCAACGAGCCGACTGCCGCGGCGCTCGCGTACGGTCTGGACAAGACCGATCAAGAGCAGACGATCTTGGTCTTCGACCTCGGTGGTGGCACCTTCGACGTGTCCCTGCTGGAGATCGGCGACGGCGTCTTCGAGGTGAAGGCCACCAACGGTGACAACCGGCTCGGTGGCGACGACTGGGACTCCAGGATCGTCGACTGGCTGGTGAAGCAGTTCAAGAACAAGAACGGCACCGACCTGTCTCAGGACAAGATCGCCCGACAGCGCCTGCAGGAGGCAGCCGAGAAGGCCAAGATCGAACTCTCCTCGGCGAGCGAGACGCAGATCAACCTGCCCTACATCACGCTGGGTCAGGCCGGCCCGCTGCACCTCGAGGAGAAGCTGACCCGCTCGGAGTTCCAGCGGATGACCTCTGATCTTCTGGATCGTTGCCGCGCGCCGTTCCATTCGGTGATCGAGGACGCGAAGATCAGCGTCGGCGCGATCAACCACGTGATCTTGGTCGGTGGCTCGACCCGGATGCCTGCGGTTGTTGAGCTCGTCAAGGAGCTGACCGGCGGCAAGGAACCGAACAAGGGCGTCAACCCCGACGAGGTCGTCGCGCTCGGCGCGAGCCTGCAGGCCGGCGTGCTGAAGGGCGAGGTCAAGGACGTGCTGCTGCTCGACGTCACCCCGCTGAGCCTCGGCATCGAGACCAAGGGCGGCGTGTTCACCAAGATCATCGAGCGGAACACCACGATCCCGACGAAGCGTTCCGAGGTGTTCACCACCGCTGATGACAACCAGCCGTCGGTGATGATCCAGGTCTACCAGGGCGAGCGTGACTTCGCGAAGGACAACAAGTCGCTCGGCAACTTCGAGCTGACCGGCCTGCCGCCGGCGCCGCGCGGCGTGCCGCAGATCGAGGTCGCGTTCGACATCGACGCCAACGGCATCGTGCATGTCACACGCCAAGGACCTGGCGACCGGCAAGGAGCAGTCGATGCAGATCACCGGCGGCTCCGCGCTCGGCAAGGACGACATCGACCGGATGGTCAAGGAGGCCGAGGCCGCACGCCGAAGAGGACCGCAAGCGCCGCGAGGCCGTCGAGCTTCGCAACGAGGCCGACAACCTGGTCTTCCGTACCGAGAAGCTGCTCAGCGAGAACGCCGACAAGATCAACGACGATGTCAAGAAGCCCGTCGAGGAGGCGATCGCCGAACTCAAGACTGCTCTCGAGGGCGAGGACAACGACGCGGTCAAGGCTGCCGTCGAGAAGTTGAACACCACCAGTGCTCAACTGGGTCAGGCCATGTACGCGGCGGCACAGGCCGCTCAGCAGGCACCGTCCGAGGCCGGTGAGCCGAGCGAGCATGCTGAGTCCAACGGCGAAAGCAGCACTGCTGACGATGACGTTGTCGACGCCGAGATCGTGGACGATGACCAGACCTCGAGCGAGGCGCGGTGAGCGCACCGGACCTGATCAGCGGCGGCGCTGAGGCCGAGTTCGAGCAGCGCGGCCCGACCATACGGGATCGGCGTCGCATCGATCCGGAGACCTATGAGGTACGGGAGCCGCGGCAACTGCGGCTCCTGCCTTCAGGGGCGGCCGACGATGACCAACCCCGTTCGAGATCTTGAGGCGGAAGTGACAGAACTCCAAGAGAAGCTGGCGGAGCGTACCTCTGACTCTGCAGCGGCTGCAGGCCGAGTACGTCAACTACAAGAGGCGCGTCGACCGTGATCGCGATCTTGTTCGCAAGGTGAGCATCGAGGGCGTGCTGAAGGATTTCCTGTCCGTGCTTGACGACGTGCGCTCGGCTCGGGAGCATGACGAGCTCAATGGTGGCTTCAAGGCTGTCGCTGAGGAGATCGAGCGGGTCACCGCAAAAGTATGGCCTGGAGACGTTCGGTCAGGCGGGCGATCCGTTCAACCCACACATTCACGAGGCGCTGCTCCACGCGCACGCGGACGGGATCGACGGACCGACCTGCGTAGAGATCCTGCAGCCCGGCTACCGCATTGGAGATCGCATCCTGCGGCCGGCCCGGGTCGCGGTGGCCGAGCCCTGAGCCGGACGCAACGCGTCCTGAGCCGTTCGAGCGAGCCCAGTCGACAGCGCCTGCCGAAGAGCCGCCGTCAAGGTCAACAGATGAACCAGGCACAAACCAGCCGGATGGCCGACGCTGATCGGTAGAGCCCGTTACTGCGCCCCGGGCGAGGGAAACTGTCTGTGGAACATCTGCTCACTGGTCAGTAGGTTGATCATCGCGAAGGGAGGCGTCGGTGAGTACCAAGGACTGGATCGAGAAGGACTACTACAAGGTCCTCGGTGTCGCCAAGGATGCCAAGCCGAGGAGATCAAGAAGGCCTATCGCAAGCTGGCGCGGGAAAACCATCCCGATCAGAATCCAGGCAACGCGGCGGCCGAGCGGCGCTTCAAGGAGATCTCCGAAGCCAACGACGTGCTGTCGAATCAGGACAAGCGCAAGGAATACGACGAGGCGCGGCGGCTGTTCGGCAGCGGTGGCTTCCGCTTCCCGGGAGCCGGTGCCAGGCAGAGCGGCGGTCCGTCGGTTGACGATCTGTTCCGCAACGCTGGTGGCGGTTTGGGTGACATTTTCGGCGGTTTGTTCAACGGCGGCGGCCCCACGACACAGACGACGCGGTTCTCCACCGACCCGCGGCCCGCGTCGCGGCAGCGACGTGGAGGGCGAGGTCACCGTGGACTTCGTACAAGCCATCGAGGGCGTCACGGTCGGGATGCAGATGGTGTCCGATACGGCCTGTGAGGCGTGTCGCGGCACCGGCGCACGCGCCGGGACGGTTCCGCGGGTCTGCCCTACCTGTGAGGGCAGCGGCATGCAGACCTCCACGTCCGGCGGTGTTTTCGCGGTGACACGAACCGTGCCGCGAGTGCCGTGGTCGCGGGATGGTCGTCGACGATCCGTGCCCGGTGTGTCACGGCTCTGGGCGGGGCAAGTCCACCAAGACGATGCAGGTTCGGATTCCGGCCGGCGTTACAGACGGCCAGCGGATCCGGCTCAAGGGTCGCGGCGGAGCCGGAGAAAACGGCGGCGCACCCGGCGATCTCTACGTCATCGTGCACGTACGCGCGCACAAGGTCTTCGGGCGCAAGGGCGACAACCTGACCCTGACGGCACCGGTCACCTTCCAGGAGGCCGCGCTGGGCGCTGAGATCGAGGTGCCGACGCTGAACAGCGCGCCGGTGAAGCTGCGGCTGTCACCCGGGACGCCGAACGGCCGCACCCTGCGAGTGCGCGGCAAAGGTGTCAGTAAGCGCGACGGAAGCAAGGGCGACCTGCTCGTTACCGTCGATGTGCTGGTGCCGTCCACGCCTCAACGACGAGGCTCGTGCGGCTCTGAACTCCTATGCTGAGGCGGTCGGCTCGGTTAACCCGAGAGCGAAGCTCTTCGCGGCTGGATGAGGTGAGACGTGTCTGCTTCTGAGCTGCCGCAGCGAATCGATCATGACGCGCCCGTCTTCGTCATCTCGGTTGCGGCCCACCTCGCCGGGATGCACCCGCAGACGTTGCGAACCTACGACCGGATGGGTCTGGTCTCGCCACGGCGTACGGCAAAGCGGGGCCGGCGCTACTCGGCACGCGACATCGCACGGCTGCGGTCTGATCCAGCGGCTCTCCCAAGACGAGGGCATCAACCTGGAGGGCATTCGCCGCATCTTGCGCATGCAGTGGACGATTGATCGATCTGCGGCGCCCGTATCAACGACATGAGCCAACTACTGCGCAGCCGTACGCGCAGCGCCGCCCGGGTCTCGGCTGTTCACCGCCGATCCGATGGGCGGCAGCGCATCTGGGCGGAACGCGGATACGACCCGCGCAGCGAGCACTGCCGGGCCCTGCGCAAGCTGAGACTCGGCGGCCGCGGCCTGCCAGCTCTTCAGGCAGATGTCAAACGGGTGACCGCCTGGATCGAGCAGCTGACGCGCCAGCGCGACGGATTTGGCTGTCTCGTCCGGCTTGCGGGCGCTCTAGTGCCAGCGCTTGTTGCTCAGCTTCATCGAGGTCGTCGACGTATAAGTCGAGGTGGTAGCGCTTCGGCGCGGACTCGCCGGGCCATCCGGGCGCGGTGTAGCCGGGCAGCTTGCCGAATCCGATGTTGATCGAGCCGTCGCCGATCATGAGCGTAGTCGGGCCTCACTGTGCAGCACATTCCAGCCGAGCACGGCGGAATAGAACGAGGCAAGCCCGGCCGGGTCTTCACTCGTCGAGGTTGATCATGGCGAAGGAAGCGAATCCCGACATGGGCTATGGTCTGCCCGGGCCCACTGACAGCGCGTCCTTAGCCCCCAACTCCACGATCAACCAGGCCGGTCCAGCAATTTTCGGAACTCGGCGCGAGATCTGCATGCTGCAAACCGCCGATCCATTACCGCATCACCTAACAGTGCGGCACCCAGCCTGTGGCTGCGGGCATGGATCTCGGCCACGCCGAATACACAGGGCGTGGTCAGTGCGGGCACTCTCGACGTGAGCATTCAAAAACGGTCAGTGGCGGACAGTACGGTCGAAACGCGCCAGGAGTTGCGAAGAAAGGACGCGTTATGGCCGAGTCGCCACATCGTCATCACTCAGTCGACTACATAGAGATTCCGGTGGTAGACGTCGCTGCAGCCAAGCAGTTCTACGGATCGGCATTCGGCTGGACCTTCACCGACTACGGACCGGACTATGCCGGAATCCTGGATCCCAGCAGAGCTGCCGAGGTCGGCGGCCTCGCCAAGACGGACTCGGTACGCCCCGGCGGCCCGCTCGTACTGCTCTTCTCAGATGATCTGAGACGCCAGCGTCAAGGCCGTCGTCGAGTCCGGCGGAAGCATTCGTGAACGGGCCCTAGTCGAGTTCCTGGCGGTCGCCGGTGGTTTGAGTTCAAGCGATCCGAGCGGCAACAGAGTTGGGTGTTTGGAGCAGCACAGTCGTAGGCCTCGACTCGTACAAATCCCTCACCGACGCTGATAATCGCAACGCTGGACGCGGCGGGCATGGCTCCGGCCAATGGTGGCTCGAAACAGCGAACCTGTGGAGTCGAGGTTAGCGACGCGCTCGACATCGCGGCGATACGATCAGCTGACGGCGCGGGATTTTGTGGGGCACCAGCCTTCGCGCTGATCCCGGAGTCTGAGGAGGACGGGTGGCTATTCGCGATCAATTGAGTTCCGTTTCGCGACGATTGCAACATCGGTGTCGGTGCTGACTTAGCTCTCGGGTAGCCCTATGGGTTTCGTGGTCGACGGCGCCGCCGAAGGTGTGCAATCTGCTGGCGGTTGCAACCGTGAATTTCACGGTACGGCGGATTCATACCACCGAAGAACTGCACCGGTCGCTCGGAATCGATGCCGGAGCTAGGCTTCGGCTCCGGATTGTTCGGAGCAGGCGGGTTTTCGGCTCGTTTTTCCTTCTCGAAAGATTGCGCCGTCCAGACCAGCTCATTATTCTCTACTGCTCAATTGCGGGGTTGGCTGGAGCACCTCTCCATTAAGGCTCCACGACTTACACCGAGTGCCGCACAGCTCATCGACAAGTTCTGAGATCTTCGCGGAGCGTTTCGGCAATATGTTCATTCGGGACTCGACCGTGGCGGCTTATTCGTCGGTGGTGTTCCGACCTCGACGTACATAGTGAAAGAGGATCAGCAGGACATATCCGCCGACCTGAGGAGCTCTTACGGGCTTCTGCCAGCGCCAGCGCGGCGATGAAATTCAATCGAGGTTCGTAGTCAAGTTTCGCTGCGACGCGCTGGTCAGCATGTACCACGAGGGCGGCCGGTGGACCTGCAGATAACCGATCCGCGACCGTTCCCAGCCAGCTGCTGGATAACGCAAACCGGTGGTTGAGGTCGTTTCAGGATGACCCGGCGCAATGCGGTAGCCATACTCGGTCACCCTCGCTCCGCTGACGATCGCCGAAGGTCTCTACCGCCGAATACCGCCGATATCGAGTCATGCACAGGACGCGCTCGTGCTCTGCGCGAAGAAGCGCAGCCAAGTTCTTGGATCAGATCAATTTGCTGAGCTATCATCCTCGCCCATCAGAAGTTCCTACGACTGGACAGGGCGACCCTACGCCTACACCTGCCAGCGTGGACGCATCACTTAATGGCTTTGCAGAGATGGATCTCGATCTTGTCGCAGGAGTCGCGCAAGCCTCGGCCATCAACCGTCCAGCGGACGCCGTTACCCCGGCCAAATTCGCCTCGAACATGGGTCAAACATTTCCTGCTGGAATGCTGCCTAGCCTCTGCCGCAGCCCAAGCCCATCGAAGCGGTCGCGCCGCAGAATTCCGCAAACCACCGTCACTGTCCCAGATGTATTGGACGAGGAGCGTCACCCTGGCGCGAGCCACTCTCGAAAATTTGGGACTGCAAGTTTCGACAACTATTCAAGCGGTGCCGGGCCTGCTTCCTAACGTTGTCGGCTTCCAGGAACCTAACATCGGCAGCGTTGTGCCGCTAGGGACGACAATTTCACTGGTCGTCGGCCAATGACTCATGCGGCACCTCGATGGAGGAAGCGTTAGCTCCGGCGCGACTGCTGGGATCGCACTAATCGGGGCGGTGAGTGAGCGCCACTTCGTCCAGCAGGACGGAACTCTGCGCCCGACGATCCCGACCGACCATGGGAACATCGGTGCCGCTTGAGCGGGTCACGCAGTCTTCGCCCTGGGGCGAAGTATGAGGTGACGCCTAATGCAGCGACCCAAAGTCCTCAGCCGGTGCTCGCCAACCAGGGTCGCCAGATCGAACACGGGAAAACCCGGCAGCGCGGTTGCCAAGATGTCTCCCTGGTTGAAGAGGTAAAGCGCACTGACCAGGAGGCCCACCGCTCCAAGCCAGCGAGGTAGCACCCGAGTACTGGTAGCACGATGATGCTCCAGTGTCAGCGGACCAGCCAATCCCCTGTAAGCTGTCCCAGAGTGCTCACCCAGTAGGGCCCCGCCGAATTGATGCCGCGCAAGCCATGCCGCCAGCCACGGCGCTCCGGTTTGCGGTGTCGCCTTCTAGGTAAGACGCGCGAGCGGTGGCAACGACAAAACCCACCGTGAAAGCCGATCAGAGCGAGCACGGCTGAGATCGCGCCAGCGAAACTCGCGCTACCCAAAGTGCTCGCGTCGTCACGCCGTCCAAGCGCAGTGGGCAGCAGCAGTATGCGGCACAACCAGGATGGCGTATCGTCCACGCCGTCGCGAACCAGGTCCACACCAGACCCGGGCCGCCAGCCGCGAACTTGGTGAGCAATACGTCTGCCGGTTGTCGAAGTATGTCCGGCCGGGTCAAATGTGGCGGACAGAAGGTTGCTGCAGCAGCGAAGGAGAGGGCGCCAATCAGGAACAGGGCGCCAGTCACTTGACACAAGGTGCGGCCGCTGCTTTCAGTAGTCAACGATGTCCCCTCAGAAGAGATGCCCATGCGCGTGAAGTCAATGTGTCATGCGTCTGGAGCCTTCGACGGACTTATCCGGCACAGGCTTTTGACTCCCAAAGTTGGAATAGCCGGAATCCGAGCTAAGGTTGAGTCTAATGCACTCAACTTTGGTCTTTGAGAAACTCGAACTGCTAGCGCATAGTTGAGTGAGGCCTACTCAAGTTTCAATCCAGAGGGGACATGGACACCAACAAGCTCACCACCAAGAGTCGAGACGCAGTCTCAGCCGCGCTACGGGACCGCCCTGACTGAGGGCAACCTGTACGCTGAATCGTCCCACCTGCTCGCACGCGCTCGCTGTAGGTGCCCGTGTAATACCGGCCGCGCCTTTGATCGCCGCTGCTGGTGCCGACTCCGGCCGTCGCTGCTGCGCCGCCCAGGTGCGATCTCAAGCTGCCGTCTGGCTGGGTTCTTCGGTCAGCCAACCGAACCTGTCCGGCTCTGTTCGCCCGTGGTGCTCGCTGACGCAGAAGTTCGCGCCGAGCAGCTCGGTGACGCGTACGTGGCGACCGATGCATCCGCTTGATCTCGCTAGCAACCATTGATTCCGACAGCAATACGTAACTGAACGAAGTACAA
>ERZ1370068.1718-contig-11643_pt1 | contig 101941 bp, 167 predicted proteins | sample MGYA00561227_ERZ1370068 | MGnify/ENA primary metagenome ERZ1370068 (study PRJEB38410, sample SAMEA6850437) | metagenome | study: Metagenomic assessment of the ecological functions of the soil: analysis of the soil microbiota associated with the...
TTCGTCGTGCCCGACGAGCCGCCGAGCTTCGATGGCCACCGCGAGACCACCTTCGCGCTCATTCATCCGATCGCCCCGTTCTATAGCGTCCTCATCCGGGTCGATCCGCAAAACCCCGCCTCGACCACGGATTTCGTGTGCGACTTGTGCACCGAGATGCCCAAGCCAACCGATGACGGCAAGACCTACACCTTCAAGATCCGCAAGGGCGGCAAGTTTCACGACGGCTCGGACCTGACGGCAAAGGACGTCAACGCCTCGTTCCAACACATCATCTTCCCGCCCGATGGCGTGCAAAGCCCGCGCAAGGAACATTTTCAGATGGTCGAGAGCGTGTCGGCTCCCGACGACGAAACCTTCGTCATGAAGCTCAAGTATCCCTCGGGCGCGTTCGTGCCGGCGCTGGCGTCGCCCTTTCACTTTATTTATTCCAAGGCCATCCTGGACAAGGACCCGCATTGGTACGAGACAGAACGTGATGGGTTCGGGCCCGTTCGTGTTCGAGGCACGCGAGGCCGGCGCGGCGGTCCGCGGCAAGCGCAATCCGAACTACTATCACGCCGGCCTGCCCTATCTCGACGGCTTCGAGGCGATCTTTGCCAAGACGCAGTCGCTGCGCGTGCAGGCCATCCGCGGCGACCAGGCGGCCATGGAATTCCGCGGCCTGCCGCCGAAGAGCCGCGACGATCTCGTCGCCGCCCTCGGCAAGGACATCACGGTCCAGGAAAGCGACTGGAATTGCCTGCTGATCGTCACACCGAATAGCCGCAAGAAGCCCTTCGACGACAAACGCGTGCGCAAGGCCCTGACCCTGGCGCTCGACCGCTGGGGCGGCTCACGCGATCTTTCCAAGATCGCCGTCGTCAAGTCCGTGGGCGGCATCGTCTTCCCGAGCCACCCATTGGCGGCGACGAAAGAGGAATTGGCGCAGCTCGCGGGCTACTCAACCGACGTCAAGGCCGCGCGCGAGGAAGCCAAGCGCCTGCTGAAGGAGGCGGGGTGTCCGATCTCAAGTTCACCCTGGCAAACCGCGCCGTCGACCAGCCCTACACCATTGTCGGCACCTGGCTGATCGACCAATGGAAGCAGGTGGGCATCGGCGTCGAGCAGAAGATGGAGCCGACGGCCCCCTTCTACGCCACCCTGGAAAACGGCGCCTTCGACGTTGCCCTCGAGTTCAACTGTCAATCGGTGGTCAATCCGCTGGGCGACACCTCCAAGTTCCTGCCCAATGCCGGCGATCAGTACGGCGGCTTCAAGGATCCGGAATTGACCAAGCTCTACGATGCCATGAACAGGACCGGCGACGTGGCCGAGCAAAGACGATTGATGCGGGCCTACGAGAAGCGCGTGATCGATGAAGAGGTGCACAACTTCATCACCTTCTGGTGGTATCGCATCATCCCGCACCGCTCCTACGTCAAAGGTTGGAAGATCTCGCCCAGCCACTATCTGAACCAGGACTTGTCGATGGTCTGGCTCGACAAGTAACTGGCCAGGCCACGCCCCCGCCGGCCTCGGCCCGCCAACGCTGGGGCCGGTACGGTGGCGCGGAACTCCCGAGCCCCCGAGCCCCATGTACCTTTATGTTTTCAAGCGCCTGACGCTGATGATCCCGACGCTGCTCGGAGCCGCAGCGCTGGTGTTCTTCCTCATGCGCCTGATCCCGGGAGACATCTGCACGCTGCGGCTGGCGACGGGCGGCGGCAGCATCAATCCTGGGGTGGTGAAAGCCTGTCGCCTGGAACTCGGCATGGACCAGCCGATCCTGCTGCAGTTCTGGCTCTTCATCAAAGGCCTCCTCAGCTTCGACTTCGGCCGCTCGATGTGGACCGGGCGGCCGATCGTCGAGGAGGTGGCGCTGCGCTTCCAACTTTCTTTGCAGGTCGCCATCATGGCCACGGTGACCGCAGTCCTGATCGCCATCCCGCTCGGCACCATCTCGGCGGTCAAGCAGAATACCTGGATCGACTATCTGGTGCGCGCTTTCTCGATCGCCGGCGTCGCCATGCCGTCGTTCTGGCTCGGCATCCTCATCATTTTGGCGATTCTCATCGTCTCCAAGGCCCTGTTCGGCTCGCCCTGGATGCCACCCATCAAGTACGTCCCGATCTGGGTCGACCCGGTCTATAACCTGAGCATGTTGATCTGGCCGGCGCTGGCGACCGGCTACCGCTATTCGGCGGTGGCCACGCGCATGACGCGCTCGGCCATGCTCGAGGTGCTGCGCGAGGACTATGTGCGCACCGCGCGCGCCAAGGGCGTGTTCCGCTCCCTGATCGTGCGCCGGCATGCGCTACGCAACGCCTCTGCTTCCGGTCGTCACCATCATCGGCATCGAGTTTGCCTTCCTGATGGGCGGCCTGGTCGTCACCGAGCAGGTCTTCAATCTCAACGGCCTCGGCAAGCTGTTCGTGGAATCCGTCTCCAACCAGGACTACACCATGACGCAGGCGCTGGTGATGCTGGTGGTGACCATCTTCGCCTTCACCAATCTCATCGTCGACGTCATCTATGCCGTGGCTCGACCCGCGCATCCGCTACCGCAGGTGAGGCGCGCGGCCATGGCAATCGATTTCGCATCCAGCCGGCGAGGCAGCAATCGAAGAGGCGCCGCGTCCCTCGCGCTGGCAGCTGCTGGGGCGCTTCTGTGCGCAGAACCCCTTGGGCGCCGGCGGTGGGCTGGTGGTCGTGGTGATGATGCTCATGGCGATCTTCGCCGAAGAGCTCGCGCGGTTTGATCCAACGGCAAACAATTTTGGCGACATGCTGACCGCGCCCAACCTGGAGTACTGGTTGGGCACCGATCAGTTCGGGCGCGATCTTTACACGCGCATCGTCTTCGGTGCCCGCACGGCGCTGCTGGTCGGCTTCGTGTCGGCCTTCGCCGGCGCCACCATCGGCCTGATCTTGGGCGTCGCCAGCGCCTATTTTGGCGGCCTGTTCGACCTCATCTTCCAGCGGGTGATGGACGTCGTGATGGCCTTTCCGCTCGTGATCCTGGCGCTGGCGGTGGTGTCGATCTTCGGTACCGGTGCGCAGAACGTCATCCTCGCCATCACCATTCCCTTCATCCCGCGCTGCGCCCGGGTCGGTGCGATCGAGCGCGCTCGCCATCCGCGAGACGCCCTTCATCGACGCCGCCCGCGCCTGCGGCTTTAGCCACACCCGCATCGTGCTGCGGCACATGGTGCCCAACGTGATGGCACCCTACATCGTGATGATGACGGCGGCGGTCGGCCAGGCAATCCTGATCGAAGCCTCCCTGTCGTTCCTCGGTCTCGGCGTGCAGGAGCCGACGCCGGCCTGGGGCTTGATGCTGCGCGGCGGCGCCCAGGAATATGCGGAAAGCGCGCCGTGGGTGGCGATCTATCCCGGCATCGCCATCTCGCTTGCCGTGTTCGGCTTCAACTTGTTCGGCGACGCCCTGCGCGACTGGCTCGACCCGAAGCTGAAGGTCTAAAGCTTGCTGCTGGCGGGCGGGAAACGAACGTGCTCGAATGCCGCTCCTGGCGCCGGCGAACGCCAAGCCAATCAACCGCAGGGGAATGCGCAATGCACGAGGCCTGGCAGGAAATTCTCTTACGCCGTTGAAGACCGCGTCGCCACCATAACGCTCAACCGCCCGGACCGCCTCAATGCCTACACGCAATCGATGGGGAGGAACTGCGCTCAGCCCTTGCGCATGCCGATGCCGACGACAATGTGCGGGCCATTGTCCTGACCGGAGCCGGTCGCGGCTTCTGCGCCGGCGGCCGACATGGCGCGCCTCGCCGCCGCCGTCGCCGGCACGATGACGCTGAAGGTGGAAGAGGCCGCACCAAGCGAAGCGCTTGGCCGCCAATTTTGCCCAGCGCAACAGCTACATCCTTGCCGTTACGCAAACCGCTGATCGCCGGCATCAACGGCGCCGTGGCCGGCATTGGCCTGGTGCTGACGCTCTATTGCGATATCCGCTACATGGCCGCCGGGGCCAAGCTCACCACCGCCTTTGCCCGGCGCGGGCTGATCGCCGAGCACGGCATCTCCTGGATGCTGCCGCGGCTGATCGGCCCCATGCACGCGCTCGACCTGCTGCTGTCGGCGCGAGTGCTCGAGGCGGAAGCGGCCGAGCGCATGGGCCTGGTGCACGTCTTGCCGGCGCAAGACTTCGCCGCCACCGTGCAGACAGCGCGCCGCCGAGATCGCCAATCTGTCCTCGCCCCGCTCGGTCCGCATCATCAAGCGGCAGGTCTACGAAGGCGCTGTTCCAATCCTCGCCGAGGCCACGGCCATCGCCAACCGCGAACAGGAGGTGTGCCGCGACAACCGAGGACTTCCGCGAGGGCGTGGCACACTATCTGGAAAAGCGCACGCCGAATTTCAGCGGGCCGCTGAACGGACCTGAATAAACGGCAACGGGCGGAGCCAAGGGTCGAAGAAGATGCTACCTTTGACGGGCGTGAAGGTCGTCGAGATCGCCAACAACATCGCCGGCCCCTACGCCGGCTACATCCTGGCCATGCTCGGCGCGGAGGTGCTGAAGGTCGAGCGCCCCGAGAGGCGATGACGCGCGCGGCTGGGGCCCGCCGTTCTGGCTCGACACCTCGGCGACCTACCACGCCCTCAACCTCAACAAGCGCGGCATCACGCTCAACCTCAAGGAGGCCGACGCCATCGCCTGGCTCAAGGGCTACCTGGCGGCGAGCGACGTGCTGGTGCACAACCTGCGCCCCGGCGTGATGGAGGATCTGGGCCTCGGCAGCGCCGCCATGACCGCGCTCAATCCGCGTCTCGTCTACTGCAATCTGTCGGCCTTCGGCGCCCGGCCGGCCCCATGCAGAAAAACCCCGGCTACGAACCGATGGTGCAGGCCTTCGCCGGACTGTTTTCCATCAATGGCTATCCCGATCGGCCGGGCGTGCGCATCGGCACCTCCGTGCTCGATCTCGGCACCGGCGTGTGGACGGCGCTCGGCTGCATCGGCGGGCTGTTGCAGCGCGAAAAGTCGGGCCAAGGCTGCGTCGTCGATGCCTCCTTGTTCGAGACCGCGCTCGGCCTGCTCACCGTTCACTTTGCCCGCTACCAGGCGAGCGGCACGGCTGCCCGAGCGGCATCCAACCGGCAGCCTCGGGGTGGTGATCTTCGAGGGCTTCGAGACCGCCGACGGGCAGGTGATCGTCGCGGCGGCCAACGATCGCTTGTTCGCCAAGCTCTGCCACGAGCTCGGCCACCCTGAGTGGATCAACGATGCCCGCTACCAGACCAATGCCGCACGCATCGCCAACAAGGCCACGCTGATTGGCGCGGTTGCCGACATCCTGCGGCAAAAGACCTGCGCGGAATGGGTCGAGCGGCTCGAGAAGGTGGGCGTCCCCTGCGCCCCGATCAACGACATGAGCGTGATGAAGGACCACCCGCAGACCAAGGCCCTCGACATCCTGCAGCCGGTCCCTCGAGCTCGATCTGGCGTTGATCAGCCTGCCGTTGGCGTTTGACGGGGCGCGCCCCGCATTGAGACCCGTGCCCCCAAGCTCGGCCAGCACAACGCCACTCCTGCCCGGGTTACCGATGCCAAAGGGCTAACGGCGCCCGCGCGCCTCAATAGGCGCGCTGACCGGAGGAGGCGGAATCCTCGCACGGTACCACCGCCATGTTGCGGCGGTCATTGGACCAACACATCCCCGAACCGCCCTCCTTCTTGCGCTTGGGGACGGTGGTTTCCACCACCTGCGGCTTGCGACGCGCCGGCGCCGCCTTGGCAACGCACTTGCCGTCGCGCTCCATCTCGCCGGCGCCGCAGATCAAGCGCGCAAACGCGCAGGTGCTGGCCGGCCACGGCCTGCAGCGCTTCCTGCGAGGCCTCGCGCGCAAGCGTCACCTTGGTCTGACGCGCGAACTCGCCCAGCGCCTCCTCGGCCTTGTGGCCCCAGTTACCGTCGACGGGACCGGGGTCGCAGCCGACCCGTTTCAGTTCCGCGTCTGCAGGGCGCGCGCGAGCGCGCGCGGATCCTTGTTGACGGCGACGGGACCCGGCACGGGCGCGTTGGGCGGGGTACGGCCGGTGGACCCATATCCCCCGGGCGGCGGGAGCGCGGCCAGCCTGTGTCGGCTTCCTCCATTAACACGCCCGCCAGTCCGGCAAACGTTCCCTGGGGAAGCGATCGAGATAGGTCCTCAAGATGGCCGGGTTTTTGCTGTCTTTGACCGCATTCCATAAGGCGATTTCCATCTCCTGTCATAGTTGCGCCCCGTCGGTGCGGCCGGGCCGACGGGCGCCGGCTCGGGCGGCGGTGCGTCGCGAAAATACACCTGTCCCGTGAGCGAGGTGTGCTCCCAGGGCACTTGCGTGCCGCTGGTGACCCGCAAGACTTCGTTGCGCACATCGACCAGGATGCCGCTTACGTCCTTGTTGGAGCTCTCCATATGCTTGAGGAGCGCACCGGCATAGGGCGAGGTTGCGGCCCGACCCCGTCGGCGGCAACGTTCCCGGGCTGGGTGGAGAACCCGATCAGGGTGCCAATCCCGGTCTTGACCTCGGCGAGACCCGTGCCGATGGCTGATGGCGCGGTGCCCATCGTGCGCGCCAGGTTGCGGGCCAACGGATTGTCGCGGCAGGCATCGAGCAAGACCAGACTGGTCTTGGCCTCACGCTCCATCTGCTTGAGCACGAGCGAGAGCGGTAGCGTCTCGAAATCGACGTCCCCTTCGCTCGCCAAGCGCGCGTCGACGGGAATGAGATGGTTCTGGCCGCCGACCTGGATGCCGTGCCCGGCGTAGAAAAACAGGGCCACGTCCGCCCCTCGAGCGACAAGCCGAACTGTCGGATGGCGCGCTCCATGGCCCGCTTGTCGAGATCGCGCCCATCGGTCACCTGGAAGCCCAGCCGCTTCAGGGCCGCCGTCACATCGCTGGCATCGTTGCTCGGGGTTGCGCAATTCGCCGGTGTTTTGATAGGCCGAGTTGCCGATCACCAGCGCCACGCGTTTCTCGAGCGTGAGCCGCGCTCGACGGCCAAAGCGCCATCAGAGCGCAAACGAAGACGATGAGTCGCGCCATGGTTGATCCCCGCTCACAACTGTGACACCTCATGATAGACGGCCACGATGACCAAAGTGCGTCCGGAATGATCAAACTGCGCCTGCGATAACCAAAGTGTGTTCGAGTTCAGTCGTGCACCTTGGCGCTGGCGTTGTACCAACGATAGATCTCGGCGCCATTCCAATTGAGTACGCCCGCGAACTGCGCCATGTGCTCATAAACTTGCTCTAGATATTTGATACGAAAGGGTTGTCCGGAAATATATGGGTGGATGGCGATCGCCATCACGCGCGGCCGCGTGGCGCCTTCCTGGTAGAGCCGATCGAAGGCGTCGATGCATTTCTTCAGCCAATAGGCGCCTCGTGATGCTGCAGCACCATCACCGGAATGTCATTGAGTTCCGCCGTATAGGGCAGCGTCACCAGCGGGCCCTTGGCGGTGCGGATCACGGTCGGCTCATCATCATAGACCCAGTCGCCGATATACCTGACGCCGGCCTCGGCCAAGAGTTCGGGGGTATCGAGCGTCTGCGTCAGGCCCGGTCCGAGCCAGCCGATCGGGCGCTCGCCCCAGAAGGCGGCGAGCGTATCCAGCGACTTTGCGATCATGCCCCGCTGGTCCTCGATCCTGTGGATGGGCATTTGCTCGTAGGCGTGACCCATGGGCTCCCAGCCGTTATCGCGCGCCTCCTGGGCCACGCGCGCATAGTCGTGGCACACCCGGGCATTGATCGACAGGCTCGGCCGTAGACCCGAGGCGCTTGAAGAGCTCAAAAAAGCGCCAAACACCGACGCGCATGCCGTATTCGTGCCAGCTCCAGTTCGGGATGTCGGGCAGCAGCACCTGGCCGGTCGGCGGCGGCAAGACCTGGCGCGCCATCGGCCGCGAAATGTCCCAGACCTCGAGGTTGACGATGGTCCAGACGATGATGCGCGCCGCCCCCGGCAAGGCCAGCGGCGTGCGGTCGACGATCGCCGAGTAGGGTGCCCGCTCACGCGGGGTCATGGGTTCACTCATGGGGTTCACCATGGGGTTCACTCATGGGGTTCACTCATGGGGTTCACTCATGGGGTTCACTCATCGGCTCAGGCAGGGGGCGGCCCGCCACCTTCGTGGTCCCCGTCATTTTCGTTCCTGCCATTTTGGTTCCTGCCATTTTCGTGCCTGGCATTTTCGTCCTGGCATTTTCGGCCCTGGCAATTTCGGCCCTGGCATTCTGCCTGCCAACCCGCTCCCTGCCAGCGTGCGGCTTTGCCAGGGCGGCCGTGGTCGCAGCCACCTCACGGCCCGCTGCTGGCCACCCCGCACGGACGCAGCCAACGCATTACAAATCACGATGCCCGCGACAAGAACATATGATTTTTGCCGACGCCTGTAAGCGCTTAAGAGTTCTTACCCCAATCAACCCCGCCACGGGTGCCGCGCCATGAACCTCGGCTTCTTCACCATGCCTATCCATCCGGTGGCGAAGGACTGGCGCCAATCGCTGAGCGAGGACCGCGAAGCCTTCGTGCTCGCCGACGAACTCGGTTTCGTGGAGGCCTATGCCGGCGAACACGCCACCGATCGCAGCCGAGAACATCACCTCCTCCACGGTATTTCTGGCCACGCTCGTTGACCGCGTGAAGCGCATGCGCCTGGGCACGGGCACCCTCAATCTGCCGAATGCGCATCCCGGCCGCCGTCGCCTGCGCAGATCGCCATGCTCGATCACCTGCTCGACGGGCGCTTCAATCTTCGGCATCAGCCCCGGCGGGCTGCATGTCGGACGCGGAAGTGTTCGGCAATCTCGACGCCAATCGCAACGAGATGTTCCTTGAGGCTGATCAACCAGGTGCTGGCGATCTGGGCCAGCGATGCGCCCTACAACCTGACCGGCAAATACTGGAACATTTCCACCGCGCGCACGCTGCTGCGCCGAGGTCGGCCAGGGCTATATCGGCCAAGCCCTTGCAGCAGCCGCATCCGCCCATCGTCGTCACCGCCGTGGCCCCCTTCTCCAAGGGCGTGACGGAGGCGGCGGCGCGCGGCTGGGATCCGATCTCCGCCAACTTCCTGATGCCCGTTTGGGTCAAGAGCCATTGGCCGCGCTATGTGGAAGGCTGTCACCGCGCCGGGCGCACCGGCCGATCCCGCCAATTGGCGCGTCGCCAAGAGCCTCTTCGTTGCCGACGACGATAAGACGGCGCGCGACTACGTCATGGCGCCCAATAGCCCCTACCGTCAGTACTACCAGTCGCTCGCCACCAAACTGAGAAAGGGCGGCCGCATCGAGCTGTTCAAGACCAGCGCGCGACATGCCGGATGATGCGGTCACGCTCGATTTCATCTGCGATCAGCTGGTGATCTGGGGCTCGCCCAATAAGGTTGCGCGAGGAGATCTTGAAGTTCCGCGAGGAGGTCGGCGACTTCGGCACGCTGCTCTATGCGGGCAAGGATTGGCTGGACTACGAGCTGGGTCGCCGCTCGATGGTGCTGATGGCCGAACGCGTCATGCCCAAGGTCAACGCCTGAGGGCGCCTTTGGTGCCTATCCCTGATCGACACGGCTCCGAGGCGCATGCTAGGGGAGCGCCGGTGCGGATGCCTTTGAACCCCATTCAGCGAGAAGGACTTCGCCATGCGTATTGGCATTGCCGGGCGTTGGCAAGATGGGCACCGCGATCGCACTGAGGCTGCTGGAAGCCGGGCACGAGGTGTGGGTGTGGAACCGCACGGCCGGCAGGGTCGAACCCTCGCGCCAAGCCGGCGCGCGGGTCGCCGCCACCGCCGCCGCGCTGGCCGATGCCGTCGAGGTGATCATCACTATTCTCAGTAACGCCGCGGCACAGAACGGCACCTATGACGGCCCGGCCGGAGTGCTTGCCGGCGACGTCGCCGGCAAGCTCGTCATCGACATGAGCACCGTGCAGCCCGCGCACGCGCAGGCGCTGGCCCGTAAGGTGACGGCCAAGTGCGCCACCTTCGTCGAATGTCCGGTCGGCGGCACCACCGGGCCGGCGCGGCAAGGCAAGCTCTTGGGCCTGGCGGGCGGCGAGGCCGCCGACATTGCCCGCGCCCAGCCCATTCTCGCTCAGTTGTGCCGGCGGCTCGAACACGTCGGTCCTGTTGGCGCCGGCTCCAGCATGAAGCTTGCCATCAATCTTCCCTGCTGGTCGCCTATCAGGCCCTTGGCGAGGCCTACGTCTTGTGCCGACATCTCGATATCGATCCCAAGGCCCTGATGGAGCTCTTTGCCGACACCTCGGGGGCACCCAACGTCTTGAAGGTGCGCGGGCCCGCGGTGGCGCAGGCTTTGGCCGGCGGGCCGGGGATCGCGGCGACCTTCGACGTCGATTCCATCCGCAAGGACCTCAACACCATGATCGCCGAGGCCGAGGGGCGAGGCGCCGAGCTCCCGCTCGCGGAACGTACGCTCGCGATCTTCGATGAGGCCGCCCGCGCGGGCTGGGGTGGGCGCGACGGCTCGAGCCTGCCCTCCTACTGGCCAAAGCGGACGCCGGCCTAGGGGCCGGTGGGCCTCGCTCAGCGCCGGCTGTCCAGCACGGCCTCACCCAGCACTTTGCTCTGCCGCGCCAACATCAGGGCCGCGGCGATGATCAGGCCTTGGCCGCGGTAGGCCTCGGCTCGAGCCGCGCCGGCGGCGAGCGCCGTTTCGATCTCGGCCGCGGTCAGCGCCGCCACCGCGACGGTCACGAGACGGTCGCCAAGATCGCTGTCGGGATCGAGCTCCGCGGCGGGGCGGCGCGCCACGGCCGAGGTCTCGACGTTGACCGCATTGGCGATCAGCGTGGCGGCGGCATCGGCACTGGCCGCCGTGCGGCCCAGCACGGTCACCGCATCGGCAATGCCCAGCGAGAAGGAGCGCCCGCGCGCCCCGGAGGTGGCGATGCCGCCGACCCCGCTGCCGGCCTCCAGGCGCAGCCGGCCGTTGAGCACCGGCACGTTGCCGCGCGAGAAGGCACCGGCGATCCCAACCTCAAGGGCCTGGCCCGGGCGATGAAGACGGCGATGTCGCCGCCATTGTTGATAAAGACCCGGTCGAGCTGCGCCGCGCGCCAGCATCTCAGCGAGCAGCTCGTCGGCAACCGCACCCGCGACCGCCGCCATGGGTGTCAGAAAGACGCCGGCGAAGGGACGGCAAGCCTCCAGCATGCGGCGGGCGACGGGACCGGTGAGCTTTGGTTCATCCTGCACGGCTCGGCGCAGCTGAGGCAGCTCCTCGCACAGCTCGGGCAGCAGCTCGGGAAACCGCCGAACCGCGGCGGCATAGGCCGCCCGCAGGGCCTGCGGCTCGCCCCAGGCCTTGAGCACGACGTCGATCGGCCCGTGCGACAGGTGCAGCCGCCCGCCCGTCAGTTCCTGGATGACGGCGGGGGCAAACATGACGTCGCGCCGATTTTGCGCAAAGCCTTGCGCAAGGCGTCCGCCTCGGCTTCGCTGAGCGGCTCGAGCGTGCGCTCGGAGACCTCGGCGGCGACCCCTTTCATGGCGGTGATGGCCTGTTCGCCGGCGGCGGTCAAACCGAGCGCCAGCAGCCGCCCATCCCTGGGATCGGAGGCTTGCTGCACGTAGCCGCGCGCGCTGAGGCGGGCGATTACCCCGGAGATGGTGGCCGGATCCATGGCGGTCAGCCGGCCAAGCTGGTTCTGCGACACCGAGCCCAGGTCATCGAGCTTGGCAAGCGCCGCAAACTGCCGTGGCGTGACACCGAAGCGACCCATGACGGCCTTGAACATTTCGCTGGCCCGCTGGTGCGCGCAGCGCAGCAAGAACCCGACCTGCTGCTCCAAGACGTAACGAGAAGCGGCCGGGCCGCACTTGGCGGCGCGCGCGCGCTTCCTCGGGTGCGGACGGCGGCCATGGCTCACTCGGCTCCTCAATAGGCTCATGCGGGTTCGGGCTTGCCGGGCGCAAACGGCCAGGGGTTGTCGTCGCTGCCAGCCATCGATGCGCGCGCTGCGGCGACAGGGTGGCGATGACGTCGTCGATGCTGACAATATCGGCCACGTGTCCGCCCAGGCGTTGGTAGAGGCTGCGCGCCAGGGTGAATTCGATTGGCGCCACGATGGCCGGCGTCGGCACGAAGCCGAAGGCCTGCTTCGGCATCCGCGTCACATCGACCATGATGGTGATACCGCCGCCGGGCCATACCGTCACCGGCGCGCCCCCCATCGTCACCCTCGTCGCGCCGCTCGCAACCGACCGCGTCAGCAGGATCGGATTCTCGGTGACCCCGGCGCGCAGGGAGCCGCCGGCACCGGCCATGAACACCACGCTGCACAGCGCCGGCTCGCAGTTCTCGCCGATGCGCTGAATGACGGCCGCAACCGCGGCGGGCATCGGCGGCCGGCACCGGCTGCAGATTTTCATCCAGCACGCAATAGAGCGCGTCCTCGCCGGTGGTCGAGGTCAGCAGCAGCCGCAGCCCGCGGCCAGGCAACCTTGGCGTCGATCTTCTGGATGATCGACAGCGGATCGGTGATGTCGGTGCCGCCCCAGCCGAGCCCGGGTGCGGCGACCTGGAAGTAGCGGCCGGGCGTGGACCTGCGCCCGCGCACGCGGATGCCGGTCGGCGGCATCGCCAGCACGCGACCCGACTGGTGCTCGCTCAGCACGCCGGTAATTTGGTCGTCGAGGACGATCACCTCGTCGAGGAGGCCGAGCCACTGGCGCGCGAAAATACCGACCGTGGCCGAGCCGCAGCCCACCCGCATGCGCACCTCGGGTTTGCCGTCGACGATGGGTGCCTTGCCGGCCTCGACGATCAGGCCGTGGCCGCCGTCGATGCTGATCGCCACCGGCGCGCCGGAGCAGAGCTCGAGCAGCGCCGTCGCAGGTGACGGTGCCTTCCTTCTTGGAGCCGCCGGTCAGGTGCCGCACGCCGCCGATCGAGAGCATCTGCGAGCCGTATTCGGCCGTGGTGACGTGCCCGACCTGTTCGCCCTTGACGCGAACCGGCGCCGTCTCCGGCCCGAGATGCCGATCGGTGTCAATCTTCACCTTGACGCCGCAGTAGCTGAAAATGCCCTCGGTGACCACCGTGACGGTGTCGACGCCGGCGTGCTCCGCCGAGACGATGAAGGGCGCCGGCTTGTAGTCGGGATAGGTCGTGCCGGCGCCGATGCCGGTGAGGAAGGTGCGCGTCGGATCGAGCGGCGCGCCATCCCAGGCGCTGCCCGGCGAAGGCAGCCAGTTTGCCGTTGGCGTCGATGGTCCTCGCCATCAGCACGACCGGGTCGGTACGCACGAGCTGTCCCGCGTCGTTGGCATAGCGCGCGCAGGCCCCCGCGCGCCCGGGGCGGATGCGGCACAAGACCGGGCAGGCATCGCAGCGCACGATGCCCTCCCTTCGCGCGGCGCCGAATTTGGCGGCGCGCGCCGCCGGCGAGAGTTGATCGCCGCTCATGACCCACCTTCCCTGTGCCCACCTTGCCTGTGCCCACTTTGCCTGGTGAGCGCTTCCCACAGGCGATGCGGCAGCACCGGCACGCGCGTCACGCGCACGCCCGTGGCGTGGCGGATGGCGCCGAGAATGGCGGGCGCGGTGGCGATCAGCGCCGGCTCGCCGACACCCTTGGCGCCGAACGGCCCCTCGGGTTCCGCCTCCTCGATCAGGTAGATCTTCACCGGGGGCATGTCACCCACCGTGGGAATGAGATAGTCGTGCAGGTTCTCGCTGCGTCCGGCGATGAACTCCTCCATCAGCGCCAGGCCGAGGCCCTGCGCGATGCCGCCGTGGATCTGGCCCTCCACCAGCGTCGGGTTGATGGCTGCGGCCGACGTCGTGCGCGGCCACGATGCTCAGAACTTTGGTGGTGCCCAGCGCCGATGTCGACCTCCACCTCGGCCATTTGCGCGGCAAAGCCGTAGGTGGCGTAGGGAACGCCCTGACCGTTGGCATCGAGCGCCGCTGGTCGGCGGGTCCCAGCTGCCGACGCCGTCGAGCACCAGGTCGTCGCGCGGTGATCGACCGCCCCGGCGGCGGGATGCAAGCGCCGGCAGGCTGGCGAGATCGACGCGCTGCGCGAGGCTTCGCCATCCCAGATCTGCAAACGCGCCGCCCGCCAGCGCTCAGCCTGGCGTCCGGCACCGGCATTGGCGAGGGCCAAGATTTTCCGCGCGCAGAGTCCTCGGCCGCGAGCCGGGTCGCGTTGCCCGAGACGAAGGTCTGCCGCGAGGCGGAGGACTTGCCGGCATCCGCCGTCAGGTCGGTGTCGCCAACCAGCATGCGAAAGGCGCGCGAGAGGCAACCCCAGGGCGGCGGCGGCGATCTGCAACAGCACGGTCGAGGAGCCCTGGCCGATGTCGACGGCGCCATTGAGGAAGGTGAGCGTGCCGTCACGGGCGAGCGTGATGCGCATGGTCGAGGGATTGGAGAGCGAGGTATTGCCGCAGCCGTACCACATGGCAGGCGATGCCCGACGCCGCGCCGATGGCGCGGCCCTGGCGCGTTATGGGCGGCAACGCGCGCCAGCGCCGCCTCCCAGTCGCCTTTGAGGGCGGCGAGACATTGCGGCAGACCCGCCGAATGGGCGAGGACGCTGGCCCGAGGCCGTGACGTCGCCCGCTCTGAGCGCGTTGCGCTGGCGGATGGTCCAGCGGTCGAGGCCCAGGCGCTCGGCCAGGTCGTCCAGCAAGCGTTTCGTGCGCGATGGCCGCCTGCGGCACGCCGAAGCCGCGAAAGGCGCCGGCCGGCGCTCGGTTGGTGTAAACCGCGCGCGTCGCAATGGCGACGTTGGCCACGCGGTAGGGGCCCATGCCGTGCACGGGGACGCGATTGGCGACCGTCGGTCCCCACGAGGCGTAGGCGCCCGTATCAAAGTCGGCCCGCATCTCGAAGGCCGTGAGCCGGCCCTCCGCGTCGGCCGGCGGCGCGCGCAGAATGTGCGCGGGATGGCGCTTGGTGGTCGAGGTCATGGATTCGGTGCGCGAATAGACGATGCGCACGGGCCGCTTCGTCACCCAGGCGGCGACGGCGAGCAGGGGTTGCACCGAGACGTCGAGCTTGCCGCCGAAGCCGCCGCCGCAGGCGGTGGGCCGGATGCGCACGCGCGCGGGCGCAATGCCGAGCACGCGCGCGGTCTCCTCCCGATCCATGTAGGGCGCCTGGGTGCAGGCTGCGATTTCGATGCGATCGGGCCCGGCGCCGATCGGCACGGCGTAGCCCGCCTCCGGTTCGATGTAGGCGTGTTCGACGAACGCGGTCTCGAAGGTGCCTTCGGCGCTGACCGCGGCCGCCGTCAAGTGCCGCACTCCACCTCGCCACGCCTGAGGTTGCCGCGTGCGAGCACGTTGTCGGCAACCGTGGCGTGAATGGCCGGGGCGCTCGGGCGCCAAGGCCGCGGCAATGCCCTCGATGGCGGCGGTGGGCTGCCAGGCGATCGGCAGCGCCGCATCCGAGACAGCCCTCGACGCCGCTGCGCGTCACCGACCAGCGCCAGCACGGCCTCGCCGCGGAAGCGCACGAAGCCGGGCGCCAGCACCGGCTGATCCTTCAGCAGTGGGAAGATGCCGAAGGAATTCTCACCCGGCACGTCCTTGTGCGTCAGGATGGCGACGAGCCCCGGCGTGGCGCGCACTGACGGCACCGAGATCACCGAGCGTGAAGCGGGCGGCGCCGTGCGGTGAGCGCACGATCACGCAGCCACAGGGCGTCGGCGGGGGCGGCATCGGCGCCGAACAGGTCGGTGCCGGCGACCTTGGGCCAGCCATCAACGCGTGGCAGACGCGGGCACCCGATGGCCGAGGCACGATCTCGGCGGGCGACGGTGCCGCGCCGGCCGGCAACAGCGAGGATGGCTTCAACGATCTTGAGATAGCCGGTGCAGCGACACAGGACACCGCCGATGGCGTCCTCGACTTGGCGCTGGCTGGGCTGGCGCCGCGCAGCGGGCGATGAGATCGGTGGCCGCCATCAGCATGCCGGGCGTACAGATGCCGCACTGGGCCGCACCGTGCGCCGGGAAGGCGTGGCGCAGCCGGGCGGTCAGCCCGTGCGGGCCGTCGCCCTCAATCGTTCACACGACGCTGCCCGCCGCCCGCGCCGTCGACAGCAGGCAGGCGCAGGCCTGGCGGCCGTCGAGCGATGATGGTGCAGGCGCCGCAATCGCCAGCTTCGCAGCCGACCTTGGTGCCGGGCGAGCCCAGCTCTGTCGCGCAGCGTGTCGGCGAGCTGGCAAACGGCTGCCGCCGTGACGGTGGTTGGCTCGCCCGTTGAGCGTGAACGAGACCGTCGCGCAGTTCGCCGCCGCGACGCGTCCGGCATCAGGCAGCCCTCCCGCTTTGCGCGCCGGCGAGATCGGCGAGCAGATCGCGCGTCAAGGCCAGCGCCGCCGCACGCCGATAGGCCGCCGAGCCGCGGATGTCATCGATCGGCGAAAGTGCGCTGAGGTGCTCGGTGCGGCAACACGCGCGCCAGCCGCAGCCAGCGGCACGGCCGAGCGAGGGCGGCCTCGAGCGCCGACAGCCGCTGCGGCACCGCCGAGCAGGCGCCAACGGCCAGGCTACAGGCGCGCAATGATTGCCCCGGCGCATCCGTCTCGACCACACCGGCCACCATCACGATCGAGATCACCAGGTACGCCCGCGCGCCGAGCTTGCGGAAGTGGCTGCGCGCCCAGCTGGCGCGCTTGGGGACAAGGATGGCCGTGACGATCTCATCGTCGCGGCAGGCCGTGTGGCGATAGCCGTCGATGAACGCCGCCAGCGTGCAGAAGGCGCGTGCCGCCGGACGGCTTTCAAGCTCGACATCGGCGTCCAGCGCCAACAGGTTGGGCGCACCGTCGCCGGCCGGCGAGGCGGTGCAGATGTTGCCGACCAGAGCGTGCCGCGATTCTGGATCTGCACGCCGCCGATCTCGCGCGCGCGCCAGTTGGTCAGCCCGGCGAAGAGGGGCGGCAGCTCGGCCTCGATCAGATCGGTCCACGGTCGTCAAGCGCGCCAAACCGCCAGCTAGGCCTCCTCCTCGACGATGCCGCGCGAGGCCAGCCAGCGCACTGATATGTCGAGCACATCGCTTGTGCGCCATGTCGCCCCAGCCGGCGCGCGCGGCCTTTGCCGGGTAGACGTCGGTGCCGCCGGCCGAGCACGGTGAGATCGCTGGCTGGCGCGGAGCGCCAAGGCCTCTGTCATCGGTGTCCGGGCGGTGGTAGACAACCATGGGCCCCTCACGTCGAGGACTGCAGGCGGTCGCGCACGCGCTGGTGGCGGCCGCCTCCGGGGCGCCATCGGGCTCCGAGCACCACGCCAAATAGGCTTTCGGCCTCGGCCGGCGTGTAGTAGCCCCCGAAGCACGTCGCGCGCGCACCAGGCTGGGATCGCGCGCAAAGGGGTTGCCATAGCCGCCGCCCCCGGCGTCATCACTTCGACCCGATCGCCGACCTGCAGTGCAATGTCCTGATCCTTGGACAGGTGCTCGGGGATGACGGTGCTCCTGCCGCGATGCAGGCGCACCGACGTTGCGGCCGCCCTCGCCGCCGCCCTCAACGCCTGGCGGACCGAAGCGGCCGTGATCCATGACGAAGGACGCGCGCGGCTCGCCGCGCAAGAGCTCGACCTCATAGTGCACGCCGAAGCCGCCGCGGTGCCTGCCTGCGCCGCCCGAGCCCTCGCGCAGCGCAAAGCGGCGGAATAGGCATCGGGATAAGTATTGCTCCAGCACCTCCACCGGCTGGCTCTTGGAGATGCCGATGGTCGAGCAGCCGTTGCTCGAGGCCGTCATGGGCGGCGTTGCCGCCATAGCCGCCGCCGGAAATCTGGTACATGACGTAGCCCGCGCCCTTGGCCGGATCGAAGCCGCCGAGCGCGAAATTGCCGCGACGACCCGCCGGGGCCGCCGTCACCTTGTCGGGGATGCGCCTGCACCAGCGCCAGAAACACCGCCTCGGCGATGCGCTGCGACACCTCGCGCCGCGCAGCCCGAGACGGGCCGCGGATAGCTGCGCGTCGAGGAAGCGTGCCGCTCCGGCCGCTTGATCCATCAGCGGCTCGAAGGCGCCGGCGTTGAGCGGCGTGTCAGGAAAGATGTGCCGCATCGCCAGATAGACGGCCGAGTAGGTGGTCGCCAGCACCGAGTTCATCGGCCCCGGCAGGGCGGGCGAGGAGCCGGTGAAGTCGAAGTCAGCGTCTCGCCGGCGCTTGCTGATCGACGAGCGCGATGCGTCAGCGGCTCGTTGACGACGCCGTCAGGATCGACGAACGCCTCGGAGCGATAGACGCCGTCGGGGATGGCGGCGATATGCGCGCGCATCAGGCTGCGCGGCGCGCCGCGTGATCTCGCCGATCGCCCGCACGATGGTGTCGCGGCCGTAGCGGTCGATCAGTTCCGTCAGCCGGTCTCGCCGACCTTCAGCGCCGCCGCCTGGGCCCTGATGTCGCCGATGCGCTGATCGGCGATGCGCATGTTGGAGCGGATGATGGCGTGGATCTCGCGGTCCATGACGCCCGCGCTTGAACAGCTTCACCGGCGGCAGGCCGCAGACCTTCCTGCTCGACCTCCGTGGCATGCGCCGAGAACCCGCCCGGCACCATGCCGCCGATATCGGGCCAGTGCCCGGTGTTCTGCAGCCAGCAGAACGGCTCGCCGCGGTAGTAGAACGGCAGCGCGAAGCGCACGTCCATCAGGTGCGTGCCGCCGAGATAGGGATCGTTGACCGCATAGATGTCGCCGGGCTCGGGTTTGCCGGCCTGGCCTTCGCCGATCAGTCGGATCAGCTCGGCGGTGGAATACTGCATGGTGCCGACGAAGACCGGCAGCCCGAGCTCGCCCTGGGCGATGAGCGCGCCGGTCGGCAAGATCGTAGATGCCGGACGAGCGGTCGTCGGCTTCGGCGATCACCGGGCGAGAAGGCCGCGCGCGAGAAGGTAATGTCCATCTCGTTGCAGACCTGGCCCAGGCCGGCCTGGATGACGGCCAGCGTCCGGATCAGCGTCACGGATCGAGCGTGACGGATCGATGGCGACGCGATCGGGGTTCATGCCGCCTCAACCCTGATCCTGAGGTTGCCGATCGGATCGACCAGTGCCGCGGCGCCGGGCTCGATCACGGTGGTGGCGTCGATCTGCTGCACGATGGCCGGGCCCCTCAGCTGGGCGCGCGATCGGCAGCTTGACGCGGTCGAACACCGGCGCCGAGCGCCAGCCGCCGGCAGCGTAGAGCTGCCGCTCGGCGAGCGACCGCCTCCTGCAGGTTGGCGCCCGGCGCGCCGGGCTCGAGCAGCGCTGGCGATCGGGAAGGGCCGACGCCTGCCGATCACCGACGTCACCGAGGTTGACGAGCACGGCCGCGATCTCCGGCAGCCGCACCTGAAAGCGCGCGAAATAGGCGGCCTCGAACAGCGCTCACGGAGCGCCCTCGCGCGACAGCTCGGCGAGCGGCAGCGGCACGCGGATCAGATGCGGTCTGGCCGCGGAACTGCATGTCGGCACCGTGCAGCACGAGGTCTCGACGATCTCGCCCTGCTCCTCGGCGATTCACGCGCCACGCCGCGCTCACGCTGGCGCTTTGAGCGATTGCCGCAACCGCATCCATGTCGGCCTGCTCGAGCGGGCACGTTGAGCGTGTTGACGAAGATCCTGCCTGAGATCGGCGACGAGACAGCCCGAGCGCATTGGTCGAGGCCCGGCCGCGCCGGCACCAGCACCTCGGGAATGCCGAGTCTCGCGCGCCAGCGCGCGACCGCGTGCAGCGGGCCGGCGCCGCCGAAGGCAAACAGAATGAAGTCGCGCGGGTCGTGGCCGCGCGCCGATCGACACCATGCGGATGGCGCCGGCCATGTGCGTGTTGCGCGAGCTGCAGCACCGCCGCCGCGGCGCCGCATCGACCGTCAATGCCGCAGCGGCGCGGCCGAGCCTGTCGGCCGAACGCCTCGCGCACGTCCTCGAGGCGGCGGCATCGGGCCGCGACACGCAAGCAGGCGCGCCGGATCAAGCCGGCCCAGCACCAGGTTGGCGTCGGTGATGGTGGGCTCGCGGCCGCCGCGGCCATAGCAGATGGGTCCGGGCTCGGAGCCCGCCGACGTGCGGCCCGACCTCGAGCATGCCCGCCGCATCGATAGCGGCGATCGAGCCGCCGCCGCGCCCCGATGCTGCGCACATCCACCATCGGCACGTGGATCGGCAGGCCGTAGTCGATGGTCGATCTCCGCCGGCAGCCTCGGCATGCCGCCGCGGATGAGCGCGACATCGGTGGACGGTGCCGCCCATGTCGTAGGTGATGGCGTTGGCGTACGCCCGATTGGGCCAGGGTGGCGGCCGCGCGCCATCACACCCGGACGCCGGCCCCGACATGATGGTCTTTGCCGCCTCGCGCGCCACCAAGCGCGCCGCCACGGTGCCGCCGTTGCCGTTCATTACACAGCAGGTCGCGCTGAAACCCTGCGCGCGCCGAGCTCGCCGCGTCAGGCCGCCGCACGTAGCGATCGAGGATCGGCTGCACGGCGGCGTTGACGGAGGCCGTGGTGCCGCGCTCGTACTCGCGAAACTCCGACAGCAGCGCGTGGTCCGAGCGTGACGTAGTCGTTGGGCCAAAGCGCGCGCGGCAATTTCGCCGGCGGCAAGCTCGTGCACCGGATTGGCGTAGGCATGCAGGAAGTGGATGACGAAGGCTTTCGCAGCCCTGCCGCAAGAGCACCTGCGCGGCAGCCGCGCGACGGCCTCGGCGTCGAGCGGCATGAGCACCTCGCCCGCCGCGCTCGATGCGCTCGTCGACCTCGAGGCGCAGCTCGACGCGGGATCAGCGGCTCGAAGGTGCCCGTCATGCCGTAGGGCTGGGCCGCGTGCGGCGGCCGAGCTTCGAAAGTGTCGCGGAAGCCGCGCGTGGTGATGAGGCCGGACCTTGCGCGAGCCTTGCGCTCCAGCACGGCGTTGGTGGTGGTGGTGGTGCCGTGAATGATGAGGTCGAGGCGCACCCGCCCGTGCGCCCGCCGCCGCTAAGGCGCCAAGCACGCCGTCGGCCTGATTGCCGGCCGTGGTCGGGATCTTGGCAAGGCGCACGTGCTCAAAATTGGATCCTGTCTCGTAAATGAGCAGGTCCGTGAAGGTGCCGCCGACGTCGATGCCTGCAACCCCGCCGCCTTGCCACGCCATTGCCTCAGGGCCTAAGGGCTAACCTTGTTAGTATACGAACAATGCCGCACGCGGGTCCACTGCCGCTCCAGGGCCGATCCGCTGCCAGTCCACTGCCGGTCCGCTGCCAGTCCGCTGCCAGTCCACGGCCGGTCCACCCGCAGTCCACTGCCCAGAGCCAGCTCCACTGGCAGTCCACGGCTGAGGGCCGGGAGCCTTACCCCCGCAAAACCCTCACAAAGACACACTCCACAAAGACACACCCAAAACCACACCCCACAAAACCACACCCCACAAGAATTACTGGGCGCGCCCCGTGCCCCCTTGGGCCTCACAGCACCTTGCCTGGATTGAGAATGCCCTTGGGATCGAAGGCGGTCTTGATGGCTCGCATCAGCTCGAGTTCGACGGGACTCTTGACGCGCGCCAGCGCTTGCGCGCTTCATGACGCCAATGCCGTGCTCGGCCGAAATCGAGCCGCCGAAGGCCAGCACCGCCTCGTTGACGATGTCCTGCAGGGCGTCGCCACAGCGCCAGGAACGCCGCCGTCGGCATCTCCAGGGGCTGGCAGATGTTGTAGTGCACGTTGCCGTCGCCGAAATGGCCGAGCGGCCACGGCCGCGCCCCCGGGCAAACGGCAAAGATCAGCGGCGTTGGCGCGGGCGATGAATTGGCGAATTTTGGCGATCGGCACCGAAACATCGTTCTTGACGCTGCCGCCCTTCGAACTTCTGCGCCTCCGAGATGGCTTCGGCGCAGGCGCCAGAAGTCGCGCGCCTGGCCCAAGCGAGCTGGCGAGCGCGGCATCGATGATTAGGCCGCTTCCTGGGCGCCGTTGAGAATGTCCTCGAGCACGCGCTCGGCCGACCCGTCGGCGCGTGAGGCCCGACAGTTCGATCAGCGCGTACCACGCACCGGTGGCTCGGCGAAGGGATCGCGCGCGCCGGCGACGTGGCTGCAGGACCACATCGAGCACGCGGCGCGGCAGGAATTCGAAGGCGGTCAGGCTGTGCGCCGGCCGCGTCCTGGGCAGGCTGCGAACAGGGCGAGCGCGGAGCCGAGCTCGGGTAGCGCAACGAAGGCGGTGGCCCTCTCGGCGGGCTTTGGATACAGCTCGCAGCGTCGGCCGCCGTGATGATGCCGAGCGTGCCCTCCGAGCCGATGAACAAGTCCTTAAGGTCGTAGCCGGTGTTGTCCTTCTTGAGGCGCGCTGAGGCCCGGCCAGCACCCGCCCGTCGGCCAGCACCACCTCGAGGCCGAGCGACCGAGCTGGCGCGCCGTTACCGTAGGCCAACACGCCGACACCGCCGGCGTTGCTGGCGAGATTGCCGCCGATCTGACAGCTTGCCTCGGAGGCCAGGCTCAGCGAGGAAACAACCGCTCGACGGCGGCGGCCGCCGCCTGGACCTCGGCCAAGCGTCAGGCCGGCCTCCACCGTCATGGCTGTAGCCTGGCGGCGTCGAGCTCGCGCACGCGCTTGAGGCGCGCCAACCGACAGCAGGATTTCGCCGTGGAAGGGATCTGGCCGCCGACCAGCCCGGTGTTGCCCGCCTGCGGCACGACCGGGATGGCGTGCGCGTTGGCAAGCGCCATGATCTGCGCAGACTTGCTCCGTCGAGCCCGGACGCAGCACCAGCGCCGGCGCGGCCTTGATAGATGTCGCGCCATTCGCGCAGGTAAGGCAACTGCTGGTCGGGCGTCCGTCAGCGCGTGCTCGCGCCCGACGATCCTCGCCGAGCCGCTCCAGAACAGCTCGGGGTGAGCGCCGGCGGCGGCGTGAGCGTCTCATGCCGGCCTCGCGGCTCTGCGCAAGGCGGTCGTTGATCGCCTCGCCCAGCCCTCCGTCGGGGATCGGCATGCACGGCAATGCCATGGACGCCGGCGTCGTCCAGCCGCGCGCAGGCCGGCAAACAGGTTGGCGGCCGCTTCGACGAGATCGCCGACGGCGCTGAGGTTAAAGATCTGGCCCGCGTGCGGCGGCACCTGCGCGCCGAAGGCCAGGAGCGCTTCGCCGCGCGTAACCTCGCGCGCCGCGAGCCGCAGCCGGGTCGCCGGCGCATAGTGGCGCGCCAGCATGCCGGGCGAGGCCGGGCTGGCTCTGGTTCGCCTCGGCGACGGCGATCGGGCCGGCCCAGGACGTCCGCCAGCGCCGCGCGCGTAATGCCGCCGAGCCGCAGCACGCGACCGGCTGCGGCCGCGTCGACATCGACCACCGTCGACTCAGTCCCAGCGGCGTCGGCCCGCCATCGAGGATCATGCGCCACGCGGTTGCCAAGGTCGGCCTCGACATGCTGCAGCCGTGGTCGGGCTGACGTGACCCGAGCGGTTGGCGCTCGGCGCCGCGATCGGCCGATCCGCGGCGCCCAGCAGGGCCTGACGGCGACGGCGTGCGCCGGCACCCTGCACCGCGATGGTGTCGAGACCCGGCGGTGGCGAGTTCGGCGATGCCGCCGTCGGGCCGCTGCGGCCAGCACCAGGGTCAGCGCGCCGGGCCAGAATGCCGCCGCCAACTGGCGGCGCGCTGTCGCTGAGCTCGCGCGAGCCGTGCCGCCGCCAGCGTCCGGCACGTGCACGATCAGCGGATTGAAGCGCGGCCGGCCCTTGGCGGCGAAGATCGCCGCCACCGCCCGCCCGTTGGTCGCATCCGCGCCGAGACCGTAGACCGTCTCGGTCGGAAGCGCGATCAGCGCGCCGCCGCGCACAGCGCCGCCGCGGCGCGCGCGATTGCATCCCGCTCGGCTTTTCCATTGCCCATCAGCCGTCCGACCACGACACCCTTTCGAGGCCCTTCGAGCGCTTGAGCCTTTCCGCCTATTGCGTGGTCGGCGTCAACGGCGCAAACGTCTTTCGCCGGCGCGAGCTCTTGCCATGTCCTACCAGGCTCCCGTAGACGACATCATGCACGCGCTCAAGACCGCGGCGGGCCTCGACGAGCTCGATCGCGCGCGGCGCTGCTCGGCGGGCGTCGACGAGGACACCATCCGCGCCGTCATCGAGGAGGCCGGCAAGTTCGGCGCGGAGGTGCTCGATCCGCTGAGCGCGCCGGGCGACCGCGCCGGCTCCAAGCTGGTCGACGGCAAGGTCGTCACCCCGCCCGGCTGGAAGGAGGCCTACCAGCAGTTCGCCGCCGGCGGCTGGGGCGCGCTCGTCGGCCGCCGGAGGAATGGGGCGGGCAGAACCTGCCGCAGGTCGTCGCCACCGCCGCCGGCGAGATCTGGAACTCGGCCAACCTGGCGCTTCGGCCTGTGCCCGCTGCTGACGTTCGGCGCCATCGACGCCATCGAGGCGCAGGGCAGCGACGCAGCTGAAGCAGACCTACCTGCCCAAGATGGTGTCGGGCGAATGGACCGGCACCATGAACCTGACCGAGCCGCACGCCGGCTCGGACCTCGAGCGCAGCTCAAGACCCGCGCCGTGAAGCAGGCCGACGGCAGCTATCGCATCGTTCGGCACCAAGATCTTCATCACCTACGGCGACCACGAGATGACCGACAACATCATCCATCTCGTGCTGGCCCGCCTGCCCGATGCGCCGCCGGGCACGCGCGGCATCTCGCTGTTCCTGGTGCCCAAGCATCTGCGTCAACAAGGACGGCTCGCTCGGCGCGCACAACGACGTGGTCTGCGCCGGCGTCGAGCACAAGCTCGGCATCCACGCGCAGCCCGACCTGCGTGATGAAGTACGGCGAGAAGGGCGAGGGCGCCGTCGGCTATCTGGTCGGCGAGGAGAACCGCGGCCTCAACGTCATGTTCATCATGATGAACGCGGCGCGCCTCGCGGTCGGCATGCAGGGCGTGGCGGTGGCCGAGCGCGCAACCCAGCGCGCGCATCGCCTACGCCAAGGAGCGCCGGCAGGGCCGCAGCGCCGGCAGCGCGAGGCGCCGACATGGCGCCGATCATCGAGCACGCCGACATCCGCCGCAGCCTGCATGACAATGAAGGCGCTGACCCAGGCGGCGCGCGCCATCTGCCTCGTCACCGCCAAGGAGACGGACGTCGCGCGCCGCTCCCAGCGACGCCGCCGAGCGCGCCGCCGCCGCGCATCGCGTGGCGCTGCTCACCCCGGTGGCCAAGGCGTTCTCCACCGACATCGGCTGCGAGGTGGCCTCCATCGGCGTGCAGGTGCACGGCGGCATGGGCTTCATCGAGGAGACCGGCGCGGCGCAGCATCTATCGCGACGCACGCATCCTGCCGATCTACGAGGGCACCAACGGCATCCAGGCCATGGACCTGGTCGCACGCAAGCTGCCGCTGGAAGGCGGCAAGGTCGTCGCGGACTACATCGCCGATCTCGCTTCACACGGTCGACGGTGCGCGCCTCGAACCGGCCGGAGTTCGGGCGCATGGGGGCAACGCTTGGGCGAGGCCGTGGCGGCTTTGGCCGAGGCCACGCGCTGGATCGGCGGCGCGCTGCGAACGCGATCCCGACAGCGCCATGGCCGCCGCGGCTCCCTACCTGCGTCTGTTCGGCCTCGCCGCCGGCGGCGTTCTACCTGGCCAAGGGCGCGCTCGCCACCCGCGCGCAACGGCGCCAGTGGCGGCCATGGCGGCGGCGAGGGCGACGGCAAGGAGGGCGACGGCAAGGCCGATGTCGCCCACCCCATCGCCATTGCCCGCTTCTTTGCCGAGACGCTGGCCACGGCCGCGCCGGGGGTCAGCGGAACACCGTCGTCGACGGCGCCGCCGCCACCTTGCTGCTCGCCCCCGACGCGCTTTGAGCGCGCACGTTAACTCGACGAGGCCAAGCCGGGCGGGAGGCAACGGCCTCTTGGCGTCGCGCGCCAGCGCCTCTTGCTGCTGCCGCCTAGCCCGCGCGGGCGAGGCACCGAGGGGGTGGCGCGCACCGGTTCAAGCCCGGGGCGATCCACGCTATGTTGCCCCCGACGGCTGAGGAAAGGACGGGCGAATGAGCACGGACATCCGAAATTTCGGTCGCGGACGGCGTACAGGTCATCCGCTTCCTGCGCGCGGGCAAGAAGAACGCCTTCACCGGCGCGATGTACAACGCCATGTCGCAAGCCGCTCGACGCGGCCGAGCTAAACGAGGCCATCGCCGTCCACCGTCTTCATCGGCTCGGGCGGCGTGTTTTCCGCCGGCAATGACATCAACGACTTCCTGCGCCGGGCCGAGGCCAGCCAGGGGGCGGCGGAGAGCACGGCATCCCCGCGCCTTCGCTCGATTTCATTCGGCGCCTGCCAAAGGTCGGCAAGCCGATGATCGCCGCCGTCGACGGCCTTGCCGTCGGCATCGGCACCACCCTGCTTCTGCACTGCGATCTCATCTATGCCACGCCCCAGTGCCAGCCTGCGCTGCGCCGCTTCCTCGACCTGGGCCTGGTGCAGGAGGCCGGCTCCAGCCTGCTGGCACCGGAGCGCTTGGGCTATCCGCTCGCCTTCGAGCTCATCTGCCTGGGTGAACCGTTCACGGCCGAGCGCGCGCTGCAGGCGGGGCTGATCAACGCCATCGTGCCGGCCGACCGAGCTCGAAGCCACCGCGTTTGCCGGCAGCCCGGCGGCTGGCCGCCAAACCCCGCCAGGCGCTGATGAGCTCGCGCCGCCTGCTGCGGCAGGGAACCATGCCACCATCAGCAGCATGATCGATGCCGAAGCCAACTGCTACAAGGAGCTGATGTCGTCGCCGGAGGCCCGCGAGGCCTTTACCGCCTTCCTGAAAAAGCGCCCGCCCGATTTCGCCAAGCTCCGCAAAGCCCGCTAGCAGCCGCAGCGGGCCGGATCACGTTTTCCACCTTGCAACCTGGAGGCAGCGACTGCCGTGGCCGCCGTGCACGACGCCCAAGCTTTGAGCCAGGAGGCGCCCGCCCACGGCTGGGATGCCATCCTCATCGGGCGCCGGCATGTCGGGCCTCTACATGCTCTATCGCCTGCGCCAGCTCGGCTTGCGCGTGCGCGTCTTCGAGGCCGGCACCGGGGTCGGCGGCACCTGGTACTGGAACCGCTATCCGGCGCGCGCTTCGACTCGGAGAGCTACTCTTACGGCTACTCCTTTGCCCCGGAGCTTTTGCAGGAATGGAGCTGGTCAGGAACATTTTTGCGGCGCAGCCTGAGACGCTGCGCCATCTCAATTATGTTGCCGACAAGTTCGACCTCTCCCGTGACATCCAGTTCCGCAGCCGCGCTTCACGTCGGCCCACTACCAGGAGGCGAGGCGCAGCTGGGAGGTGAGGCTGCAAGACGGCACACGCCATCGCGCCCCGTTCCTGATCACCGCGATCGGCTTGCTGTCGGCGCCGACCCTGCCGCGCATCGAGGCATCGAGAGCTTTCGCGGTCAATCCTTCCACACGGCGCAGTGGCCGCATGATCCCGTGAGCTTCTGCCCATAAGCGCGTGGCGGTGCTCGGCACCGGGGCGACCGGGGTGCAGACGATCCAGGAGGTGGCCAAGACGGCGGGGCATCTGACCGTGCTGCAGCGCCGGCCAAACTGGTGCGCACCCCTCAACAACGGCAAAATCGACGAGGCGACGCAGGCGCGCATCAAGGCCGGCTATCCCGAGATGTTCGCGCGTTGCCGCGCAACCTTTGCCTGCTTTCTGCATACGCCGGACCCGCGCGGCACCTTCGAGGTAACGCGCGAGGAGCGCGAGGCCTTTTTCGAAAGCTCCTATGCCGAGCGCGGCTTCGGCATCTGGCAGGGAAATTTCCGCGACATCCTGACGGACCGGACGGCGAACGCCGCCATCTCGGCCTTCGTGGCGCGCAAAATTCGCGACGCGCGTCCGCGACCCGCGCGTGGCCGAAAGCTGATCCCAAAAAGACCACGGTTTCGGTACCCGTCGCGTGCCGCTCGAGACCCATTACTACGAGGTCTACAACCAGCCCAACGTTGCCCTCGTCGACATCAAGCACTCTCCGATCGAGCGCATTACGCCGGACGGCATCAAGACCCGGGACTCGGGCTTCTCCTTCGACATCATGATCTATGCGACGGGCTTTGATGCCATCACCGGTAGCTTCGATCGCATCGACATTAGGGGGCGGGACGGCCAGACGCTGAAGGCGAAATGGGCGCACGGACCGCAAACCTTCCTTGGCGTTCAGGTCGAAGGCTTCCCCAACATGTTCATGCTGATGGGGCCGCACACCGCGCTCGGCAACATTCCCCGTAGCATCGAATATAACGTCGAATGGGTGGCAAACCTGATCGGCTATATGCGGCAGCGCCGGCTGACCCGCGCCGATGCCCTGCCCCAGGCGGTGGCGGCCTGGACCGACCATGTCAAGGACGTGGGCGAAGGCCTCTTGTCCAATGAGGTCGATTCCTGGATGACGGGCATCAATTCAATATCGCGGGCAAGCAAAGGCGCATCATTGCCCGCTATAGCGGCAGTGCGCCGGCCTATCGCCAACGCTGCGATGAGGTGGCGGCCGAAGGCTACCGGGAGCTGGCGCTCAGCTGGCCGGCGCCGGTCCGCGCGCGCGCCCTCGCGCTTTATTCTGCAGGTTGCCGCGATTGCGGCCAGTCTTCGCCAAAATGCGCGGAATATGCTCGGTCAATGGACATCGATCGCGCGCCCCTCCCTCGCCACCGGGGCGGCCCTGGCGCCAAGCGGGGCCGGCCGTAAGCGGCTGGCGTGGATCGCCTTTCTGGGCGCGTTTGTGCTGGCACCGTCGATCGCCGCGGCCGATTGGTTGAGCACGCTCGTCGGCACCGCGCGGCGGGTGGCGGCGGAGGCCCCAAGCGCCAGCACGCGGGCGCTCGATAAGGTCGCCGCTCACGTCAGGGCGCCTGCCTCCCAAGCCGGACGCGACCGCGCTCGCGGCCCAGGCCACCCGGAGGGCCATTGGCGTTTTGTCAGCAAGGCCGGCGAGACCATCACCGCCGGCACCCCAGCCGAAATGCGGCGCGTCGCCTCCCTGCTCGTCCCCGAGGCCAAAGCCGAGGCGCGGCTCAACTCTATCTTACCGAGGACACGGTGTTTGCCCGCCGTGCCGCCCTCAGGACCTGCCAGAGGCAGCGAGCTTCACCTCTTCGCCGGCGAGGAAAGCTATCGCATCCTGCGCCGGAGCGAGGGGCCAAACGAACGTCTGTTCGCGGAAATTCGCTCCAACCTGGTGGTCGCAGCTGAGCGAGGCCAAGCAGTTTGCCGAGGCCGCCTGGCAGCTTAACCGACCACTGAACAAAGGCGAGCATCCGCGTGCTCGCCCTGGAGGCAGGCAGCGCCACGCGCCTTGCCGCTTCCCCGCGCCTCGATCCTGCCAGCAACAAAGCGCTGATCGACAGCATCGATCCCGGCAGCCTCGCGGCGGCGCTGGGCGCCGTGCGCGGGCAGACCGTGCTCATCACCGGCCGCATCGATGGCGAACTGCTGCACTTCAAGGGCGCCAGCGGCCCGCGAGCGCAGCCTGCTCGTCAAGGACCTGTTCAAGGCCGCCGAGCAGGCCGACGTCAACCTGATCGTGCTGCACGCAAGCGCGACGCCGCGCCAGCCCGGCGGGCGCAACTGGCTGTGGCAGAAGGTCGAGGTGAAGGGCCTCGAGGAGGCGCTGCAACGGGCCCGCGTCGCCGACTTCTACAACGCCCTTGCCCCGCCCAATGGCCGCTTCGCCGTCACGGCGAACCCGGCCGGCGCCCTGCGCACGCGTGTTGAGCTCGCCCCGATCGCCGACCTGCCGAAAGTACCGGCATCGCGCCCACTCAGCGACATCCTGGCCGACGCCGCCTCCAGTCTCACGGGCCGCGTCATCACCGCGGGCGTTGAGGCCAATATTCGCAGCGCGGAGTACCAGCGCGACGTCGATTGGCGCCTGCTCGCCAGCCTGCCCGCCAACGTCCAGGTCGGCTATTTCGCCCTGGTGCTGGTTGGCTTCCTCGGCGCGCCCCTCGCCCGCGTCTGGTGGGCCCACCTGTGGCCACCGAGGATGCCGCCGAGTATGCCGGCCGCGCCGGCTATTGGGCCGCGCGCCTCGTTCGCGACGGCCTGTTTGTGGCGGTCTTTCTGCCGCTGACCGCACCCTTGAGCGCGCCCATCAACCTCGGCCGACAGGTCTGGGACGCCGTGCTGGCCCTGGTGCGCCTGGCGTTGGCTGCGGCGGCGCAACCGGCGCACGCCCGCGCCAGCGAGCACAGAGGAGCGTGGCGTTGGCTCGCATGCCGCGCTCGGCACCCCCTCGCCTCGCGCCCCGCCGCCCCGACCTCACGCCTCGGCAGCTACCGTCCCAGCCGTTGAGGCCATGACGGCCACGGCGGGCGCTGGACGCCGCGCCGGCCGGTCGCGACGCTGGGCAACGTCCCATCCGCAGCCCCTAGCCGCCCGGCGCCGGCCTCGCTATGACAGCGCGACAAAACCGGAGGACTTCGATGACCACGCTTGCTGGCAAGACCCTGTTCATCACCGGAGCCAGCCGCGGCATCGGCCTCGCCATCGCGCTCAGAGCCGCGCGCGACGGCGCCAACATCGCCATCGCCGCCAAGACGGCGCGAGCCGCATCCCAAGCTCGAGGGCACCATCTACACGGCGGCCGAAGCAGATCGAGGCGGCCGGCGGCAAGGCCCTGCCGCATCGCCTGCGACATCCGCTTCGAGGAGCAGGTCGCAGGCGGCCGTCGGGCAGACGGTGAAGACCTTCGGCGGCATCGACATCTGCGTCAACAACGCCAGCGCCATCTCGCTAACCCCGGCCCACGCCACCGACATGAAGCGCTACGACCTGATGCACGGCATCAATGCGCGCGGCACGCTTCTGTCGTCTCCAAGACCTGCATCTCGCACCTCAAGAAGGCCGCCAACCCGCACATCCTCATGCTGTCGCCGCCGCTCGACATGAACGCCAAGTGGTTCGCGCCGCACGTTGCCTACTACGATGGCCAAGTTCAACATGAGCATCATCGCGCTCGGCCTGTCGGGCGAGCTGAAGGGCGACGGCATCGCCGTCAACACCCTGTGGCCGCGCACGACCATCGCCACCGCGGCGGTCAAGAACCTGCTCGGCGGCGACGCCCTGATGCGGCGTGAGCCGCACGCCGGAGATCATGGGCAGATGCGGCGCACCTGATCTTCACGCAGGACGCCAAGGCCTTCACCGGGCGCTTCTGCATCGACGACACGCTGCTCGTATGAGCACGGCGTGCACGGACTTCGAGAAGTATCGCGTCGACCGCCACGCCGAGCTGGCGCCCGACTTCTTCGTGCCCGACTTTGATCCCGCCGCCGCCCGGCGTGACGCTCGCCGCCCGCATGCGCTAGTGCATCGTCCCGCGGCCGCAGTCGCACGGGCCCGGCGGGCTGGGCAACACGGGCAGCCATGGGCGCCGAGACCGGGCCGCCGGACGTTGATCAAGGCGCCGTCAAGCGGCCGGCTGAAAGTGAGAGAAGACGATGGCACCAGCACATCGAGATCACCGGCATCCGCATCCGCCGCCGCGATCGCGTGCCCATGCGGCGCACGCTCAACACGCGGGTCGGGCAGTTTCACCCGCGGGCCGTTCCTGCTGATCGACCTGGAGACTGAAGGGCGGCGGGGTCGGCCGCGTCGCTGTGCTTCACCTTCATTCCGCTTGGCCAGAAGATGCGTGCCGATTCTGCTCGAGGAGCTGGTCGCCACGCGTCAAGGGCCGCAAGATCGGCTTCGCCGATGCGCCGGCGGTGCACGATGCCTGCCAGAAGCGTCTGACGCACCTGGGCCACGAGGGCCTCGCGCAAGATGGCGCTCTCCATGTTCGACATGGCGCTCCACGATGCGCTCGCGCGCGAGGCCGGCGGTGCCGCTCTACCAGCTGCTTGGCGGCACGGCCGAGCCGCTGCCGACCTATCAACAGCTGCGGACTCGGCATCGCCGAGCCGCAGGCGGCGGCGCGCGAAGCCAAGCGAGATGGTGGGCGAGCACGGCGGCTTCACGCACATGAAGCTGCGCATGGGGCGCGAGCACGCCGGCCGACGAGGTCGCCGCCTACAAGGCCGTGCGCGAGCGCCGTCGGCCCGGATGTCGCTCATCTCGGTCGACTTCAACCAGGGCCTGGCCGTCGGCGACCGCGCTCGAGACCTGCCGGGCGATCGATGGCCTGGGCCTCGCCTGGATCGAGGAGCCCGTCGTCTATGACGACTACGACACGCAGGCGCGCTTGGCGACCAAGCTCGCCGACGCCGATCCAGGTCGGCGAGAACTGGTGGAGCTGGCGCGTCGGCAAGGCCGCCATCGAGATGGGCGCCTGCGACTACATCATGCCGGACCTGCTGCGCATCGGCGGCGTCACGGGCTGGATGCGGCTCGCGCGCGTCGCCGAGGCCCGCGCCGTGCCCTTCTCCTCGCACCTCTCGCCCGACTATTCCGCCCACGTCCTGGCCGCCACGCCGACCAAGCACTGGCTGGAGTTCATGGACTGGGCGCCAGGACCTGCATGCGGCGACCCGCTGCTGCCGGTCGAAGCGGCTTCACGACGCCGCGCGACACGGCCCGGCACCGGCGTCGAATGGAACGAGACAGGCGATCGCGCGCTGCCCGATCTAGACGGCCGCCGCACCCGTGTGGGCGGCCCGGTCGCCCCGCGACCGCGGCGCATCGTCACTACATTATCTCGCCTACGGAGCATAGCGGCGCCCTCGGGCCACAGCGGCCTTGGCCACCGCCCAATCGGGGCCCGAGCGGCCGCGCAGGTGTGGCGTGCAGAGGCGGGGACGCTTCGCCGCCGGGCCGCGACACGATCCTGACCGCTGACGATCCTCGACAAGGCGCAGGCGCCTGTGCCAAGCTGCGGCCGCCAAGGTCGGGGGAGGTGGCGTCATGGCGGTCGTGGGCTCGGTTTTTACCTGGATTGACGGTTGGACCGCGCCCTATGAGGTGATCATTCTGGCCGCCTTGGTCGCGGGGATGCTGGCATGGACGTTGCGCACCTCGCCCTAGCGGTTCACCCTATCTGAGGCTTGGCGCGGCGCCGCGGGGTCGCTCGGCCGAAAACCCGCACCCTTGGTCGGATTGTTTCCGCTTGCCATGCCTGCGCGCGCGCTCGTGACTGCCGCCGCGGCCGCCCACCTCCCCGTGCTGGCAGCGCGCGAGGCCCGCGCCCTTGCGCAACGCCTGGGACACCCCGGTGCCGCCACTTAAAACGCGAGGGGATCGAGACCTTGACCGGTTGCCGCCGCCGCGCTTAACGACCGCTTAAGCCAACCGCGCAGGCCAACGGGTCCGCGCACGCGCCTGGGAGTGGGTCCCTTGGCGACTTGACGTTTCGAGGAGGGATGCGACCGCTCATGAGCGCCGCGAGCTCCGCCCGTCGACGACGGAGGCGCCCGACACTTGCGGCGCGGCCGGCGCCTGCCCGACCTCCCCTGCCGGCGACCCGAGGCGATGCCGTCAACCTGGCCCGCCTCGAGGGCCGCGCCATCGTCTATTGTTATCCCTGGACCGGCCGGCCCGGCCACCCCAATCCCGAGGGGTGGGACGAGATCCCGGGGCGCACGGCTCCACACCCCAGAGCGAAGGCTTCCGCGACCTTTACGACGGAGTTTCGCCAAGTGGGTGCCGAGGTTCTGGCCTGTCGACCCAAACCAGCGAGGATCAGCGCGAACTGGCCGAGCGCTCTGCGACCTGCCCTTCGTGCTGTTGAGCGATGCGGCGTTCGCCTTGCAACGCGCTTGCGCTGCCGACCTTCAGCACCGGCGGCGTCATCACCTATCTCAAGCGCCTGACGCTGGCGATCAAGCGAGCGGCACCATCGAGCGCGTCTACTATCCCGTGCATCCCCCGCCGCCCACGCGCGCGGAAGTCTGCGCCTGGCTCGGCATGATCGACCGCTCGCACTGATCGGCAAAGGCGGCGCAGCGGCGGGGCACCGGCACCCTCCTCTCTCAGCGCGGCGCCCGGCCTTTCGCTCAGACAGGGCGCTCAGATGGGCGCTCAGATGGGCTTTGATGCTGCCGACCACGGCGGCAAACATCTGCCGGCGTCAGGCGGCCGGTGTTGGTGTTGTAGCGCGAGCAATGGAAGCTATCGAACACGATCGACGGCCTTGCCGCAGCGTCGTGCCGCGCGCCGTGCCGGAAATGGGTGGCCGCCTTGCGGGCGCCCATGCGCATGCGAGCGTGCTGTCGTGGGCGATGCGGCCCGAGTGCCAAGATCGCGGCGGCACGGCCTGGCTGGCCGGCGAGGCGGCTTGCCAGGTAACGGTCGGCAGGTGCCGATTTCGGCAGGCGTCGGCTTGTTCTCCGGCGGCACGCAGCGCACCGAGTTGGTGATCAGGCAGTCGACCAGCTCCAGCGTGTCGTCGGGACCGTGCAGCGTAGCTGCCTGCGCGCGAAGCCGAAATCCAGCAGTGTTTCGTAGAGAAGGTCACCGGCATAGTCGCCCGGTGAACGGCGCGTCCCGTGCGGTTGGCACCGCGCAGGCCAGGTGCCAGCCCGACCACGATCAGGCCGGCTCGCCCGGTCTCCGAACGAGGGAACCGCGCCGTTGAACCAGGACGGCTCGCTGGCTGCACTGCGCCGCGAACGCAACCAGGCGCGGACAGCAGCGGACAATCGGCGGGAGCTTCGGCCGAGCGGCTTCGGCGCATGCTCGGGCCGGCCTGCGCTCATGGCCGCGTCCGCCACGCAATCGCGGTGCTAGGTCCTTGCCGTCGTCTTCCTCATCTTCGTCGGGATAGTTCAGCGTGCGGCGCGGGCGCCGGTCGGCGCGCCGGGCTGGGCGCAGGCCCGCCATCGCGGCCTCGCGCACGGGGCCGGGACGCCGGGTCGCGGCACACCTGATCTTCGAGGTCGGCGAGGTCGATGAACTGATCCGCCTGTCGGCGCAGTTCGTCGGCCACCATCGGCGGCTGGGTCTGCAGCGTCGAGATGACGCTGACGCGACGCCCGCGCTGCTGCAGGGCCGCCACCAGGGCGCGAAAATCGCCATCGCCCGTGAACAGCACGACGTGATCCAGGCGATCGACCAGAGCGCATGGCATCGACGCACAGCTCGATGTCCATGTTGCCCTTTGATCTTGCGCCGCCCGAAGCGCGTCGGTGAACTCCTTGGTCGGCTTGGTCACCATGGTGTAGCCGTTGTAGTCCAGCCAATCGACCAGCGGGCGGATCGAGGAATACTCCTGGTCCTCGGCCAGCGCCGGTAGTAGAGCGCCCGCACCAGCTGACCCTTGCGTGCGAAACAGCGCCAGTAGGCGCTTGTAATCGATGTCGAAACCCAGCGCCTTGGCCGTGGCGTAAAGGTTGGCGCCGTCAATAAACAGGGCAATACGCTCAGTGCTCGTAAAAATGCATTGAATGCATTTGTAATGGTCCTCTGAAATGCCGCCGCGCCGCAGCGCACTAGCGAGGGCGCAAGCAGCATGTGGGGGAGTGACGTAAGCTCTATTCTGGAGCAATGCCAAGGCGACAAATAGCCATGATCAAGAATACCTCAAATGTCTACTTGCATAGACTTAAATTTTCGCAATCAGGGCGGTGCTGTGCATCAAATCGCCTAATTTTGGGACTTGGCGCCAATATTGCCGGCGCCTGGGGGCAGCCCCAGGGACACGCTTTTGCGGGCCCTCGACGCTCTGCGGCAACAGGGGCTAGAGCCGCTGTGCCACTCCGATTTCTTTCGCACCAAACCCGTCGGCGGTGGCCGCCAGCCCGACTATCTCAACGCCGTCGTCTTGACGCAGGCCAAGCTCGCGCCCGCGACGCTGCTGCGCCTGGTTAAGGGCTTGAACGCAAGGCCGGTCGCCGTCCCGGCCGTCCCTCAGCGCCGCGCCCACTCGACATCGACATCTTGGACTATGGCGGCCGGCGCCAGGGCTGGTCCGGGCGCGACGCGCGGCCGCGCGCGGCTGGTTCTGCCCCATCCGGAGGCGCACCGGCGCGCCTTTGTGCTCGTGCCCTGGCCCAGTTCGCGCCCTCGCTGGCGCCACCCGGTGCTAGGCGCCAGCGCGCGCACCCTGCTCGGGCGCTTGGGCTGGAACGCTGCCGACATCAGGTCGTCCCAAGCCCTTGATTTCGTGCCCACCTCGTGCGAAAAGCCTGACCAGATGAGGCATGGCTGCGGACCATCGGTTCCGGGCCCGATCCCATTTGCATTGAGACTAGAGGGATCATCGCATGGCGCGCGTGACCGTCGAAGACTGCGTCGACAAAGTTCCGAACCGGTTCGAGCTGGTCCTTTTGGCAGCGCACAGAGCCAGAGCCATCGCCAACGGCTCCGCACATCACGGTCGACACCGAAAACGACAAGAACCCCGTGATCGCCTTGCGTGAGATTGCGGACAAGACCGTCCCCGCCGACGACATGCGCGAGGGCCTGATCCACTCCATCCAGAAGAACGTCGAGGTCGACGAGCCCGAGCCCGGACGCCGCCCCCACCCTGCCGCAAGAGCGCAGGCCGATCCTGGGGCGCGACGATCAGAGCACGGACACTCAGGTCGACGTCATCACCGAAGAACAACTGTTGCGCGGCATGGAGAGCCTGACACCTACCGAGCCCTCTGCCAATGGCGGTGGCTCCTCCGGTGGTGGTCTGGCCGCGGCGGCCTCGAGCCTGCGCACGTCGCCGCCGGCGATCGCACGTTTGATTGTGGCGGGCTTCGGCCTAGCAGAGGAGTAAGATCATTGCCTGCCGGAGGGCAGGTGCGCGAGGCGTGGCATGATGCGCCAATATGAGCTGGTGGAGCGGGTCCAGAAGTACGACCCGAGCGCCAACGAGGCGCTGCTCAATCGTGCCTACGTGTATGCCATGCGGGCGCACGGGCACCAAAAGCGCCTGTCCGGTGATCCTTACTTCTCCCATCCCCTCGAAGTCGCCGCCATCCTGACCGAGCTCAGGCTCGACGATGCCACCATTGCGGCGGCCCTGCTGCACGACGTGATCGAGGACACCGACGTTACGCGCGACCGAGATCGACCAGAAGTTCGGCAAAGAGATCGGCGCGCTGGTCGACGGTCTCACCAAAATCAAGAAACTCGACCTCGTCACCAAGAAGGCCGAGCAGGCCGAGAACTTCCGCAAGCTGCTGGTCGCCATCTCCAGCGACATCCGTGTGCTGCTGATCAAACTGGCCGATCGGCTGCACAATATGCGCACGCTCGAGCACATGCGCCCGGAACGGCGCCGACAGATGTCGGAGGAGACGCTCGAGATCTATGCCCCGCTGGCCGGCCGCATGGGCATGCAAGGCATGCGCGACGAGCTCGAAGAGCTGGCCTTCAAGTGGGCTACCCCGAGGCCCATCAGGCCGTTGGTCGGCAAGCTGGCCGAGCTGCGCGCCCGCAACCAGGGCCTGGTCGAGGAGATCAGCGCGGCTTTGAAGGCGCGCCTTGCCGGCGCGGGCCTCGAGGCGGAGGTCTATGGCCGCGAGAAGAAGCCGTTCTCGATCTGGCGCAAGATGGAAAATCGCGGCATCTCGCTCGAGCAGCTCTCCGACATCTACGGCTTTCGCGTCGTCGTTGGCAGCATCGACGCCTGCTACCGGGCGCTGGGCGTTATTCATTCGGCCTGGCGCGCCGTGCCGGATCGGTTCAAGGACTACATCTCGACGCCGAAACAGAACAACTACCAATCGATCCACACCACCATCGTCGGTCCGCGCCATCAGCGCGTCGAACTGCAAATCCGCACCGCCGATATGCACCACATCGCCGAATACGGCGTGGCCGCGCACGCCCTTTACAAGGATGGCATTGCCGGTGCCGAAAGCCGCGCCGGCGCCAACGGCGGCCAGTCCGCGCAGAGAACCCCTACATGTGGCTGCGCCGCCTGGTCGACACCCTGCTCGAGGGCGACAACCCCGGAAGAGTTCCTCGAACACACCAAGCTCGAGCTGTTCCAGGACCAGGTTTTCTGCTTCACGCCCAAGGGCTGCCTGATCGCGCTGCCGCGCGGGGCCACCCCGATCGATTTTGCCTATGCGGTCCACACCGATATCGGTAACGCCTGCACCGGCGCGGTAATCAACGGCCGCCACCTGCCGTTGACGACGCAGCTGAGAAACGGCGATGAGGTGGAAGTGCTGGTCTCGAAGGCAAACCCGCCGGCCGCCTGGGAAAAGATCGCCATCACCGGCAAGGCCAAGTCCGCCATCCGACGCGCCGCGCGCGACGCGCTGAGACGGCAATACTCCGAGCTCGGACGCCATCTCTTGCTCACCGCCTTTGAGCGCGCCGGCTATGAGTACAGCGACGACCGGCTCAAGAAAGCCCTGATGCGCTTGTCGCAGAAATCGGTCGAGGAGGTGCACGCCACCGTCGGCCGCGGGAATTGCCCGTGCGCGATGTTATTCGCGCCGTCGTGCCCGACGCCGATTTGGCGAGCGAGCCGCCGCCGCGCAAACGCAACCGACGCGAGCGCGGCCAAGGCGAGGAAGGCTGGTTCAACCTGTCCAAGGTGCTTCAACCTGAAGTTTCGCTGGCCGGGCAGCGGCAGCGGCGAGGCCAGGCAGACCCAGGTGCTGCCGATCCGCGGGCTGAGGAACGACGTCCCGGTCAACTTCGAGGAAGGCGGCGCCGTGCCGGGCGATCGCATCGTCGGTGTGCTGTCGGAAGGGGAGGGCATCCGCATCTTTCAGATCCATTCGCCGAAACTCAAGGAATACGAGAACGAGCGCTGGATCGACGTCACCTGGGATGTCGATCCCGAACGCCCCGGAGCGCTTTCCCGCCAAAATCCTGGTCACGGCCCTCAACGAGCCGGGCACCTTGGCCCAGATCGCCCAGGTGATCGGCGAGGCGGGCGGCAATATCGACAACGTGCGCATGATCCGGCGCGCCAAGGATTTCACGGAAATGGTGATCGAAGTCGAGGTCTGGGATCTTGACCACCTGACGCACATCATGAATGGGGCCAAAGGCAAGCCAGTAGTGAGCAGCGTCGAGCGCGTCTCGTCTCAGCTTGGCCGGCTCACCGCGGCGCGTACGATCGAGCCCCCGGCGCGATCGGGCGCCAGCCCAAGCAGGCCCGGCCAGATACTTCTGAGGAGATGCTTCGAGGAGATGCTTCGAGGAGATGCTTCGAGGAGATGCCAGCACTTGAGCCAGACACTTCGACGAGACACACCTGCCTAGAAACGCCTGCCTGCCACTGCCGCGAGACACTCATGGAACGCTTAACGCCAATGCCGTCGCCCGCCGCCGCCCACCTACGCCTCGGCGTCAACATCGATCACGTCGCCACCATCCGCAACGCGCGCGGCGGCCGGCATCCCGATCCGCTGCGCGCAGCGCATCTGGCGGTGGAGGCGGGCGCCGACGGCATCACCGCACACCTGCGCGAGGATCGTCGCCACATCTCCGATGCCGACATCGCCCGCCTCAGGCAAGAGCTGACCTTGCCGCTCAACCTCGAGATGGCCGCAACCGAGGAGATGCTCGCCATCGCGCTCCGGCACGTGCCGCACGCCTGCTGCCTGGTGCCGGAAAAGCGCGAGGAGCGCACCACCGAAGGCGGCCTCAATGTCGAAGCCGGCGAGAACCACCTCAGCCGGTGATGTCGACGCACTCAAGGCGCGCCGGCATCCGCGTCTCGCTCTTCATCGAGCCTGATCTGGGCGCGGTCGCCGCAGCGGCGCGGCTCGGCGCCGACATCGTCGAGTTGCATACGGGCGCCTATTGCGACCGCGCGCTCGAGGACGACCCGGGCGGCAGCAAGCGCGAATCGGACCGGCTCGCGGACGCCGCGGCGGCAGGCCGCCGGCGCCGGCCTCGAGGTGCACGCCGGGCATGGCCTCACCTTCAATACGGTCGCCGCCATCGCCCGCCTACCGCAGGTGGTGGAGCTCAATATCGGCCACTTTCTGGTCGGCGAGGCGATCTTCACCGGGCTTGAGCCCGGCGATCCGGCGCATGCGCATTCTGATGGACGAGGCCCGCACGGTGAGCGCGCCGCGGCAGGCCGCCGCGGCCACGTCGCAAGCCGTCATGATCTGCCATGATCCGCCATGATCTTGGCCTCGGCAACGACATCATCGACATCCGGCGCATTCGAGCGCACCATCGACCGTTACGGCGAGCGTTTTCTTGGCCGTGTCTTTACCGACACGGAACGGCGCAAATCCGAGGCGCGCGCCAATCGGGCGGCGTCTCACGCCAAGCGCTTTGCGGCCAAGGAAGCCTGCGCCAAGGCCTTGGGCACGGGTCTCAGGAGCGGCGTGTTCTGGCGCGACATGGGTGTTGTCAATTTGCGCTCCGGCCGGCCGACCATGCTCCTGACCGGGGGCTGCGGCGCAGCTCAGCGCCTGACGCCCCCGGGCTTCACGGCGCGCATCGACGTGACATTGACGGATGACTTTCCCCAGGCCCAGGCCGTGGTGTTAATTTCGGGCGTGCCTGCTGCAAGCGGCGAAAATGACGCGGGATAAGGCGCCCGCTGTTAGCCAGTCCGTGAATTGCCGGGTGCCCCACAAACGGCTATACGGGTCCGGAAAGAAGGGGACCAGCATGCTTCTTCGCTGCGGCAAGAAGCAGCAGAAAGAGAGAGCATGAGTTCCGAGACCGAAGCTGGCAAGGTGAGGGAATCCGGCTGGCGCGAAACAGTCAAAATCGTGGTTCACGCCCTGATTTTGGCGATGATTGTGCGGATTTTCTTCTATCAGCCCTTCAACATTCCCTCCGGCTCGATGAAACAGACGCTGCTGGTCGGGGACTATTTGTTCGTTTCAAGCTGGCCTACGGCTATAGCCGTTATTCCTTTCCTTGGGGCATCGTTCCGATCAGCGGCCGCGTCTTTGGCAGCGAGCCAAAGCGCGGCGATGTCGTTGTCTTCAAGCTACCGCGCGACAATTCCACAGATTTCATCAAACGCGTGATCGGCCTGCCGGGGACGAAATTTCAGGTGCGCAGCGGCGTTCTATATATCAACGGACAGGCCGTGCCGAAGGTGCGCAAAGGCGATTTTATTTCCCGAGGAGGATCGACCGATCGCACGCTTTGAGGAAACACTTCCCAATGGCGTCAAATACTACGTGCTCGATGCTACGCCTAATGGCCAATTCGACAACGTCGGCCCTTACAAGGTGCCGGCGGGACATTATTTCATGATGGGCGACAATCGCGACAATTCGACCGATAGCCGCGAACAGTCGCCGCGGTTCGGCGTCGGTTATGTGCCGTTTGAGAATTTGGTGGGACGCGCGGAGATCATCTTCTTCTCCGCCGCCGTCGATGACCCCAACGCCTTCCGGCTACACAACCCTGGACACTGGCCCATGGACATTCGCTGGAGCCGGATTTTCAGCCTCGTGCGCTAGCCGTCCGTGGCGCCGGCCCGCAAGCTCAAGGAACTGGAGACGCGCGTCGGCTATCATTTTAACGATCGCGCCCTGCTACGCCGCGGCGCTCACCCACGCCAGCGTCCGCCAAGCTCTGGCCAAACGCCGCGATAACGAGCGCCTGGAATTCCTCGGCGACCGCGTGCTGGGACTGGCCGTCGCCGAACTGCTGAACGAATCCTACCCCACGCGCCAGCGTAAGGCGAACTCGCGCGCCGTCTACAATCGGCTCGGTGCGCGGCGGCACCTGCGCCGAGATCGCCCGCGAGCTTAACCTTGGCGCTTCATTGGTCTTGAGCGACGTTGGAAGAGGGCAGCGGTGGCCGCGACGAAGGAAACCATTCTCGCCGACGCCTGCGAGGCCCTGCTCGGGGCCATCTTCCTGGAGGCGGGCTTCGAGAAGGTCCGGCGACGTGGTGCGCGCGCATTGAGCGGCTGCTTGGCCCAAGCCCCGGCCGAGGTGGCCGATGCCAAATCGGCGCTGCAGGAATGGGCGCAAGGGCAAGGCCTCGAGTTGCCGCGCTATGTGGAAGTGGAACGGCTCGGACCCGATCACGCTCCCCGCTTCACCGCCGAGGTCTCGATCAAGGGCAAGAAGTCCGCGCGCGGCGAGGGCGCCAGCAAGCGCGCGGCCGAACAGGCCGCGGCGGCGGCGCTGCTCTCGCGCGAGGGGGTATGGAGGCCCGCAAAGTGAACGAGCCGCTGCCAGCCGACGAACCACGCTGCGGCTTTATCGCCGTGATCGGCGCCCCAACGCCGGCAAATCGACGCTGGTCAACGCGCTGGTCGGAAGCAAGGTCTCAATCGTCAGCCACAAGGTGCAGACGACCCGCGCGCCCGTGCGCGGCATCGCCATCGAGGGCGCAAGCCAGCTGGTGTTCATCGACACGCCCGGCATGTTCCAGCCGCGCCGGCGCCTCGAGCGCGCCATGGTCGAGGCGGCCTGAGCGGCGCCGAGGACGCCGATCTCATCGCGCTTTTGCTCGATGCCAGTCAGGGCCTCGATGCGGCGGCGCATGCCATCCTCGACAACCTCAAGGGCAAAAATCCCCGCTGATCCTGGTCCTGAACAAGGTCGATCGCGTGGCCAAGCCGCGCGCTGCTGACGCTTGCCGCCGACGCCAACGCACGCCTCCCCTTCACAGCCACGTTCATGGTATCGGCGCTCCAGGGCAGCGGCGTTGCCGACCTTAAGCGCTATCTTCGCCGCACCAGGTTCAGCCCGGGCCCTGGCATTTTCCCGAGGACGAGATCTCCGATGCGCCGTTGCGCCTGCTCGCCGCCGAAATCACGCGCGCGAGAAGATCTACGCGCGCCTGCACGATGAACTGCCCTACCAGACGGCGGTGGAAACCACCGCCTGGCAGGAGAAAAGGACGGCGTGCGCATCGAGCAGACCATTTTCGTGGAACGGGACAGCCAACGCAGCATCGTGCTGGGCAAAGGCGGCCAGATGATCAAGCAGCTCTCGAGCGAGGCGCGCCGGGAGCTCGCCGAAATCCTCGAGCAACCCAGTGCACCTGTTCCTGTTCGTCAAGGTGCGCCAAGACTGGGAAAACGATCCGGAACGCTACCGGCAGATGGGGCTGACGTTTCCCAAAGCCTAAAGCCCGCCGGCAGGAAGCCCCTGCAATGGAATGGTCGGATGAAGGGATGATCCTCAGCGTGGCCGCACGGCGAGACCGGGGCCGTGCTTGAGCTTTTCACGCGCCAGAACGGGCGTCACTTGGGTCTCGTGCACGGCGGTCGCTCGCGCCGGCTGCGCCCGATTCTGCAGATCGGCAATCACGTCGAGGCCGTAGCTGGAAGGCGCGCATTGCCGACAATCTCGGCCACTTCGCCTTGAGTTGCGCAAAGTTATGCGGCCCTCGTGCTCGACGACGCCGCCGCACTTGCCGCCTTGGCCTCTATCGCCGCGCTGGCCCGCCTGCTGCCCGAACGCGATCCACACCCGAACCTGTTCGAGGTCACCCTGTTCGTGTGTGGGCTACCTGGATGAACGGGAGGTGTGGCCGGCGCTGCTCGTGCGCTGGGAGCTGGCGCTGCTCGAGGAACTGGGATTCGGTCTCGGATTTGGCGAGCTGCGCGGCCAGCGGGCGACGACGGAGCTCACCTACGTGTCGCCCAAATCGGGACGGGCGGTTTCCACCGCGGCGGGGGAGCCCCTACGAGGAGCGGCTGCTGGCGCTGCCCCACTTCCTGCTCGGCCGCGGCGCCCGAGGGCGTCAGCGCCGCAGACGTGGCGGCCGGCCTGGCCCTGACCGAGCATTTTTGCTGGCGCGCGTGCTGCGCCCCCGCGACCTCGCCATGCCGGACGCGAGAAGCCGCCTGTTGTCTTACCTTCGGCCGAATGTGTAGCTATCGAGCCCTGTTGGCCCATTCACCGGGCCCTTTCACTGGCTCGCGCAAGGACGCAAAATCCCCGTGCCCTCGCTCAAATCTTGGCGTGACCACCCGGCGCCCACCCTTGGCGGCGCTCGGCCTCGTTTCTGGGTATCGTCTCCGCCGTCGTCGGCTTTGAGGTGCGCATCGACGCGCTCGACTGGCCGGGAACCCTGTTCTTCCTGTCCGCCGAAATGATGCCGATCGGCCTCTTTTTCGCCGCCGCTGATGGCCTTTGCCATCGCCGCATGGCACTCCCCGCCTGGGCCCCCATCATCACCTTCGTGGGCACGCTTTATGCCTGAGTGCGGCGATCCAAACCGCGCTGTTCATGCACAAGATCGGCGGCGGCGATGCCAGCCACGCCGGTGCCGCTGCTGGCCGGCGTGTTCGCCGGCCTTGTCGGCGCCGCCCCTCACCCACCTGTCGGTGGCGCTGTTCGCGCCCGAGCTGCGCGATCTGACGTTGGCCACGCGCACCTGCCTGGTGGGCGCGCTCGCCGGCGTGCTGTTCTATTTCGGCAGCCGCAATCTGATCGACGCGCGCATTCTGTTTTTGGTCTGGCAGCCGGCGGTTGCCACCTCGCATCGGCCTCGCGCTGGCGGCCAAGCCCGCGCCGCAGGCGTTGTGAGGTCCCTGACATAGCGCGCGCGCCTTACGAGACGCCAAAGGCGCTCGGGGCGCCGGCACAGGGCGCTTGCGGTGCCACTTGCGGCCGCGCTCGACCCTAATGGCGCCGCCGGCGCCTCGCGTCAGCACGAAGGTGTCGCCATCGCGCGGCTCCAGCGTTGCGCCGCCGGCCCCGCCTGCTCGATCGTCAGGGCCTCGGCGGTACAGCTGGTGTGGCTGGCGGTCGCCCGCGCCGGCAAGGTTTCGCTGTCTTCGCCCAGCGCGTAGGTGACCGCCGCCCCGGGTGCGGTTCTCGATCGCGAAGCTGACTTTGAGCGACTCGGGTCGACCGAACACCTGTACGGAGACGAATTTCGGGTGGCGGTCTGGCGCCCGCGCCACGCCAACGCCGATCTCGGTGGCAGCCTTTTTCCAGCATGTTGACGCGATGCGCCGGCGAGTTCTTCCAGCCCTCGACGACGTCACGGGCGAGCTTAGCCGTGGCAAAACCGCGACTGTCGAGATTGAAGGCCAAATTTTCGGCGACGAGGCAGTAGCGATAGCCCTGCGCCTCGGCCCGCTGGTGCGGCTCGCGCCCGTCGGCCGTATGCGCGAATTTCCCGGTTCTGCCCAGATAGTCCGCAAACGCGCGCGCCGCCGCGGTCAGCGCCGCGTTGGGCTTCAGCGCGCCCAACTTGTGCTCTTTGCGAAAGGCGTTCGTCAGCTCGACGATGGCCAGTTCGGTCTGGGGCAGGTCGGGAAGGACGGGCATCACAAGGTTTCCGGGGCGGAGGCCGCGGCTGGGCGGGCGGCTGTCAGGGTGGCCCTGAGATAAACCGAGACCTGACATGATCGGCTGACCGCACAGCCGGGCATGCCACGCCGCGTTGCGCAAAATGAGGGGCACGCACGGGGAGGACGCGCAAGAGGCCGTAAAGCCAGGATCCACGACCAAACGTGGGGAAGAACTTAAGGGCCATCGCTTGAGCCACGGCCCGCGTCCTGGGCTAACCCAAGGTCACATGAGCAAAAACCACGATTCTCCGCCCCCCGCCGCCCCCCATCGAGCCCATTAAACTCAGGGATGCACTGGAAGAGCGCTACCTCGCCTAGCGCGCTGTCCACCATCATGCACCGGGCGCTGCCCGACGTGCGCGACGGCCTCAAGCCCGTGCACCGGCGCATCCTTTATGCCATGCGCGAGCTCAAGCTCGATCCCGACGGGCGGCTACAAGAAATGCGCCAAGATCGTCGGCGACGTGATGGGCAATTATCCACCCGCATGGCGACCAGGCCATCTACGACGCGCTGGTGCGGCTGGCGCAGGATTTCGCCGTGCGCTACCCGCTGGTCGACGGCCAGGGCAATTTCGGCAACATCGACGGCGATAACGCCGCCGCCATGCGCTACACCGAAAGCGCGGCTCACCGATGTGGCCGCACTGCTGCTCGAGGGCATCGACGAGGACACCGTCGATTTCCGTCCCACCTACGACGGCAGCAACCAAGAGCCGGTGGTGCTGCCGGCCAACTTCCCGAACCTGCTGGCCAACGGCACCTCCGGGCATCGCCGTCGGCATGGCCGACCAGCGTGCCGCCGCACAACGTCGAGGAGCTGTGCAACGCGCTCCTGCATCTCATCAAGCACCCCAACGCGCACATCGAGAAGCTGGTCGAGTTCGTGCCGGGCCCGGACTTTCCCGACCGGCGGCGTGATCGTCGAGCCGCGCGATGCCGATCCTCGAGGCCTACAAGACCGGCCGCGGCGGCTTCCGCCTGCGCGCGCAGTGGGAGAAGGAGGACACCGGGCGCGGCACCTACCAGATCGTCGTCACCGAGGTGCCCTACCAGGTGCAGAAGGCCAAGCTGGTCGAGCGCATCGCCGAGCTGATCAGCGACAAGAAGCTGCCGCTGCTGGGCGATGTGCGCGACGAGTCGGCCGAGACCGTGCGGCTGGTGCTGGAGCCCAAGAGCCGCAGCGTCGATCCGGTGCTGCTGATGGAGAGCATGTTCCAGTCTGACCGAGCTCGAGGTGCGCTTCTCGCTGAACATGAACGTGCTCTCCGGCGGACAGGTGCCCGGCGTGCTGTCGCTGCGCGACGTGCTGAGACGCTGGCTGGAGCACCGCCAGGTGGTGCTGGTGCGGCGCTCGCAGTTCCGCCTGAAGAAGATCGAGCACCGCCTGGAGGTGCTCGACGGCTACCTGATCGCCTATCTCAATATCGACGAGGTGATCCGCATCGTCCGCTTCGAGGACGATCCCAAGGCCAAGCTGATCAAGCGCTTCAAGCTCAGCGAGGTGCAGGCCGACGCCATCCTCAACCTGCGCCTCAAGATCGCTGTCGCAGCTGGAAGAGGTCGAGATCCAGGCCGAGCACGACAAGCTCAGCAAGGAGCGGCGCGAGCCTCAAATCGCTGCTCAAGTCGCGAGGACGCAGCAGTGGGAGCGCATCACCGACGAGATCAAGGCGACGCGCGAGACCTATGCCAAGAAGACCGAGCTCGGCCGCCGCGCGCTCCTCGTTCGCCGATGCCCCGGCCAATCGAGATCGACCTCGAGCAGGCCATGATCGAGAAGGAGCCCGATCACCGTCATCCTGTCCGAGAAGGGCTGGATCCGCGCCATGAAGGGCCATCATGGACGATATCTCCAAGCTCGAGTTCAAGCAGGGCGACGGCCTTGAAGCGAGCCGTCAAGGCATCAGACCACCGACAAGCTGCTGCTGCTCGCCAGCAACGGCAAGGTGTTCACGCTGCCGGCCGACCAGCTGCCCGGCGGCCGCGGCCACGGCGAGCCCGTGCGGCTCATGGTGGAGCTGGAAGAGAACCACGACTTCGTCGAGATCTGCGTGCACGAGCCGGGCCGCAAGCTGCTGGTGGCCGCGACCTCTGGCCACGGCTTCATCGTGCCGGAGGACGAGATGGTCGCCATGACGCGCAAGGGCAAGCAGGTGATGAACGTCGATCGCGCCCGCGGAGGCCTGCTCGCGTCGTGCCGGTCGAGGGCGACACTGGTGGCCACCATCGGCGAGAACCGCAAGATGCTGATCTTCCCGCTCGAGGAGGTCAACGAGATGACGCGCGGCAAGGGCGTCATCCTGCAGCGCTACAAGGACGGCGCCCTCGTCCGACCTGCGCGTCTTCAAAAAGTCCGATGGCTTGAGCTGGCTCGACCCGGCGGGACGGACCTTCACGCTGACCATGGCGGAGCTCAGAGACTGGCTGGGCCAGCGCGCCCAGTCTGGCCGCCTGGCACCCAAGGGCTTTCCCAGGTCGAACAAGTTCGGTCCCTCCTTTTAGACGAAATGTGCAAGCTGGCCCCGCGGGCGGCCATCCAAGACGGTGCGAAGGGCGGGTGTGAAAAGTGGCGGCGACGATTGGGCGTGGCGGGTGGGGTGGCTAGGTGCGCTTCGAAGCTGCAAAGAGGCGAGACATGCGGGCAGGCCTGGTCGGGGTGATCGCGCTCTTGCTGGCGGCCTTTAACGCCGCGTGCGCGCTCGCCGAGACGCCTTGCAGCAAGGCCGATTTCGAGGCCGTGGTCGATGAGGCCGCGGCCGCGCTGCGCAGCTTGAACCATCAGAACACACCACAATTCCAGGCGCGGCTGCGCCAGCTCAGGGACAAGCGGGGCTGGAGCCACGAACAATTTCTGCTGGAGGCCTCCCTTCGTGCGCGATGAAGCGATCGCCGCCTTCGACCAAAAGTCGGAGGATTTCCTCACCCGCATCACCCAAGGCGGCCAGTCGCAGGTGACCGCCACCGCGCTCAATTGCGGCCTCGCTGGTCGAGCTGCGGGGCAGTCTGGCGTCCCTGGTCGAAACGCAGAAGGCGAAGTGGACCTACATGTTCGACAAGATCAATGGCGAGCTGCGCAAGTAGGCCTGGCGTGCCCCCTCCCTGTCGCGGGCAGTTAGGCTTGCCTAGCGCCTAAGATAGGCGACGGCCTCGACGTGGGCCGAGAATAAGAACTGATCGATGGGGACCACGCGCTGCAGCCGGTAGCCGCCGTCGACGAGGATGCGCAGGTCGCGGGCAAACGTCCCCGGATAGCACGATACGGCAACGACGATCGGCACGCGCGAGCGCGCCAACGCGGTTGCTTGCGCCCGGGCGCTGGCGCGCGGCGGATCGAACACGACGGCATCGAAGCCGTCGAGCTCCCGGGCGGACAGTGGCTCGCGCATGAGATCGCGCACCTTGGCCTCGATCGGCTTTAGACCTTTGGCGTGACGCGCGGCCAATTCTAAGGCTTTGACCGCCGCCGCATCGCTGTCGAACGCCGCCACCGCGGCGCCTCGGGCAAGATGGAAGCTCAGCGTGCCGACGCCGCAGAATAGGTCGGCGGCACGACGCACCTTGGCCGTGGCGGCCACGACCTCCTCGGCAATGGCGCTCTCCGCCGCGGCGACGGCCTGCACAAAGCGCGCCGGGCGGCGGGCAGACCTCGACGCCGGCAAAGGCGAGGACCGGGGGCTGCCGTTGACTGATGGTTTCGCCGTCGAGCGTGACGCGGGCCAAGCGGGGCTCGGCGGCGGCGATCCGGGCCAGCCGCGCCGATAGTTTGGCATCGAGGGCACGCGCAGAGGCGATGGCAACATCGAGCCCTACCGGCGTCGCCAACACCGTGAGCCGAACCTCGCGCTCGGCCGTGGCCGCGACGATCTCGCGCAACGCCGGCAAGCAGGCGACGATCTCCGGCAGCAAAACCGGGCATTCCAGCACCTCAAAGGCGGCATCGCTGCCGCGCGGATGGTAGCCGAGCAGGCTTCCCCTCGAGGCATCTTCCCGTCATCACCGCCCGGCGGCGCGAGGCCCGCCGCGATGACCCGCAGCGGCGCCAGCTCGGCGCCCAAGCCACGTTTTCGCAAGGCGTCCTCGACGATGCCGCGTTTCCAATCGGCATAGAGGCGCTCGCCCATGTGCTGGGCGACGCAGCCGCCGCAAACGCCGAAATGCCGGCAGGCTCGGCGCGCGGCGCTCCGGGTTCGGCGCCGACAGCAATTCCGGCAAGCCGGCCCCTCGGCACGCACGCGTTCGCCGGGCAAGGCGAAGGGGAGATAGCGGGGGCCGTCGGCGGCCTCGGCGATGCCATCACCGCGGGCGCCGAGCCGCACGACCTCGAAGCCCTCGTCAGCTGCCATGCACCGCCCGATCAGGAACTCCTGATTGCCCGAGCCGCCGCGGATCGGCGAGGCGGATGACGTCGACCAGGCGCCAGCCGGCCTGGGCGCCGAGCCAGCCCGCGACCAGCTCGATCGCACGCTGCCGGTCGGCGGCAGCGCGGACGATGCCGCCCTTGCCCACGGCGCCGCGCCCGGCCTCGAATTGCGGCTTGATCAAGCCGATCAGCCACGCCTCCGGCGCAGCCAGGGCCAAGGCCGCCGGCAGGGCCTTGGTGAGCGAGATGAAGCTGACATCGGCGACGATGGCGCCGACGGCTTCCGGCACGCTGGTGCCGTCGAGGGCGCGCGCATCCTGGCCTTCCAGCGACACCACGGCGGGGCCGCCGCGCGAGACCGCGATGGAGTTGCCCATGGCCGACGTCGACGGCATAGACCCGCGCCGCGCCGCGCGCGAGCAAGACCTCGGTGAAGCCGCCGGTCGAGGCGCCGATATCGAGGGCAACGACGCCGGCAACGGCAAAGGCGAAATGGTCGAGCGCCGCCGCCAGCTTCAAGCCGCCGCGCGAGACGTAGCGGGGGCGGCAGCGACCGCAACGGCGGCGTCTTCACCGACCCCGGCGGCGGCCCTGAGCTCAACCTTCCCCGCCACGGCGACGAGGCCGCGCCGGATCATGTCCTGCGCCTGCGCGCGCGACGGCGCCAGGCCCCGTTTGACCAGCACGAGGTCAAGCCGGGTCCCTTTTACGACCATGGGCACGACCACGGGCGCCGTCCGCCGGCGGCCCCGCCGAGGCGGAGGCAGGGGTAAAGCCCCGGCGTTGGCGCCAGGGCTTTTTCCCGCTGCCGGATGGGGGATACGAGGGCAAGCAGGAAAGCTGGTCTAGGGACAATTTGTGCATAGGCGGGCGCCGATTGTCCGTCCACAGTGATCTGTGCCGCCGACCCTCTGCGGCGCCAGAAATCTGTGGAGATCCTGTGGAAAAGACGGCGATCAGGCGGGCTCCGCCAAATTTTTGGCAAGGGTCTCCTGGTCCGAGCGTCGCCAGCACGGTGGCGACAATGCCCGAGGCGTTGAGCCCGGCCCGCTCGTACATCTTCTCCGGCTTGTCGTGATCGATGAACGCGTCCGGCAGCACCATCTGGCGCACCTTGAGGCCGCGATCGAGCAGGCGCCTTCGTTGGCCAGGTGCTGCAGCACAGGCGGAGCCAAAGCCGCCGACGGAGCCCTCCTCGATGGTGATCAGCACCTCGTGGTTGCGGGCCAGGCGGCTGATCAGATCGGTGTCGAGCGGCTTGGCAAAGCGGGCGTCCGCCACCGTCGTGGATCAAACCGAGGGCGGCCAGCTGATCGGCCGCGATCACGCATTCGGCGAGCCGGGCGCCGAAGCGAGACGAGCGCCACGGTCGATCCCTCGCTGATGATCCGGCCCCGGCCGACCTCGAGCGGCCGGCCGCTGGCGGGCAGCTCGATGCCAACGCCCTCGCCGCGCGGGTAGCGCAGCGCCGAGGGGCGGTCGTCGATGGCAACCGGCGGTGGCCACCATATGCTTGAGTTCGAGCCTCGTCGGCGGCCGCCATCAGCACGAAACCCGGCAGACAACCGAGGTAGGCCGAATCGAAGGAGCCGGCGTGCGTCGGCCCGTCGGCACCGACCAGGCCGGCGCGATCGAGCGCGAAGCGCACGGGCAGGCGCTGGATGGCGACGTCGTGCACCACTCTGATCGTAGGCGCGCTGCAGGAAGGTCGAGTAGATGGCCGCGAACGGCTTGAAGCCTTCGGCCGGCCAAACCCGCGGCAAAGGTGACCCCGTGCTGCTCGGCAATCCCGACGTCGAAGGTGCGGTCGGGAAATTCCTTGGCGAACAGGTCGAGCCCTGTTCCCGCCGGCATGGCGGCCGTGATCGCCACGATCCTGTCGTCCTTGCGAGCCTCTCGATCAGCGCTTCGGCGAACACGCGCGTATAGCTCGGCGCATTGGCTTGGGCTTCACCTGCGCGCCGGTGATGACGTTGAACTTGCTGACGCCGTGATACTTGTCGGCGGAGGCCTCGGCCGGCGGATAGCCCTTGCCCTTCTTGGTGACGACATGGACCAGGATCGGGCCATGCGCGGCGTCGCGCACGTTTTTCAGCACCGGCATCAGCACGCCAAGGTCATGCCCGTCGATCGGGCCCAAGTAGTAAAAGCCCAGCTCCTCAAACAGCGTGCCGCCGGTCCAATAGGTGCGGCGTCATCTCCTCGGCCAGCGCGGCGCGGCGCTCCCAGTATTTCGGCAGCTCTGGCCAGTTGCTTGGCGATGTCGCGCAGATGCAGGTAGGTGCCGCTCGAGGTGATGCGCGCCAGATAGGTCGAGATCGCGCCGACCGGGGGGCGATCGACATGTCGTTGTCGTTGAGGATGACGATCAGGCGCTCGTTGCGGGCACCTGCGTTGTTCATGGCCTCGTAGGCCATGCCGGCGCTCATGGCGCCGTCGCCGACGACGCAGACGACGTTGTTGGCTACCGCCGGCGAGATCGCGGGCCACGGCCATGCCGAGCCCGGCGGAGAGCGAGGTCGAGGAATGCGCCGCCCCGAACGGATCGTACTCGCTCTCGGCCCGCTTGGTGAAACCCGACAGGCCGCCGCCCTGACGCAGGGTACGGATGCGGTCGCGCCGACCGGTGAGGATCTTGTGTGGATAGGCCTGGTGGCCGACGTCCCAGATCAACCGATCGCGCGGGGTGTCGAAAATCCAATGCAGGGCCACGGTCAACTCGACGACGCCGAGGCCGGCGCCGAGATGGCCCCCGGTCACGGCCACCGCGTCGATGGTTTCCTGGCGCAACCATCGGCCAGCTGGCGCAGCTGCTTTTCCGGCAAACGGCGCAGGTCATCGGGGGTGACGACCTGGTCCAGAAGGGGGTCTGGAGAGAGGATCCACGCGTCCTTCAGCCCTTTCGCTAGCCCGTTATTGGCCTACGTTCGCCGCCGCTGAAGCCCGGCCTTGGCGGCCCGGCCCAGACGATGGGGCCGGACGTTTCCCCGTGCGGATCGGCCCGGCGACCAGCCCCAGTGCTCGGCCCCAGTGCTCGGCCCCAGTGCCGGCCTCAGTGCTCGGCCTCAGTGCCTGCTCGGCCCCAGTGCTCGGCCCCAGTGCTCGGCCTCAGTACTCGGCCTCAGGGCCCGGCCTCGGCAGTGTTCGGCCCCAGGGCCCGGCCAGTGCGACCGGCGCAGCGTTAGCGCACGAATATAGGAGATCCCAGGCCGTTTCGAGCAAAGAGGTGGCCCCTGAGGCCCCAGCTACTCGCGCGGGATCAGAGGGCTCGGTGCCCACGGGCGTCCCCGTTTCCGAAAAGGTCAGCCGTTCGACCTTGGCCTCCGCCTGCTTCAAGAGGCGGTCGCAATGGTCTTTCAGCGCCTCACCCCGCTCATAAATGATGATGCTTTCCTCGAGTTCGACGTCGCCGCGTTCGAGCCGGCCGACGATGCTTTCGAGTTCCTTGAGCGCCTTTCGAAGCTCATGGCGGCAATGTCGGGGTGCTGGTCGGCAGGCTTGCTGGTCTGCACTGTCTTGCGCGTTTCCCAACGATGGCAGCGGCAAAGCGATCGTTATGCCCCCAGCCTGCATGAGCGTCTTGACGTGCACGCCGACCGAACCGGCGAGCGCGGCCGCGGTTGTAGCCGCCTTCGAGCATCGAAACCAGACGCCCTTGCGCGTACTTGGCGGCAATTTCGGCAATCTTGTCCGTCGCCCAGGCAAAGTCGTAGTTCAAGCAAGCGCAAATTGGCGAGCGGATCGTCCTTGTGCGCGTCAAAACCCGCCGAGATCAGCACCAGATCGGGAGCGAGGTTGTGCAGCGCCGGTAAGAGCCGAGCTTGGAAGGCTTCCTTGAAGCGGTCGCCGCCGTCGCCGGGCGCAGCGGCGCATTCCAGATGTTGCCGACGCCAGTTTCGCTGACCGCTCCGGTGCCGGGATAGAGCGGCATCTGGTGGGTCGAGGCGAACAGCAGGTCCTCGTCCGACCAGAAGATGTCCTGCGTGCCGTTGCCGTGATGCACGTCGAAATCGACGACGGCCACGCGCTCCACGCCATAGGTCTTGCGGGCATAGAGCGCCGCAATGGCGACGTTGAGAATATGCAAAAGCCTATGGCCCGCTCGCGCTCGGCATGATGGCCGCAGGGCCGCACCTGACAAAAGACGTTGCCGATGCCCGAGGCCCGATCCATGACGCGGTCGACCCCGGCCAGCCCAGCCCCCACCGCGCGCAGCGCCGGCTCCCACGACTCTGGCCGAAAGCACCGTGTCGGGATCGAGCCGCACCGGTCCCTCACCCTCGCCGGGACGCACGCTCTTCACCCAATCAAGGTAGGCGGCCGGATGCGAGCGCGATCGCCGCCTCGACGTCTTCGCGCAGCGGCGCCTCCCTCGCGCAGGAGGCCGTTGAAGGTTTCGTGCGCCAGCGCCTTGTCGATGGCGCGCATCCGGTCGGGCCGCTCGGGATGGCCCGGCCCCGTGTCATGCTCAACAAAGCTCGGGTGGGTGATTAGAGGGTGGTCATGCGGGGCTCGTAACGCAGCAGGGATAGCGGACAGGGGATCAGCTGGGAAAGGCCAGCCCGCCGGCGGCAACTCACAACGCACGGGATCCTTGAGCTGGGGCGCTGCGGCCGTCTTTTTTGCCCCGTCAGGGGCGTGGGTGGTCCTGCAGCCAGGCCAGGACGTCGCCGGCATTACGGTCCGGGGGAAATACCGGGTAGAACACCTTGGTGATGCGGCCGTCGTCGATGACCATGGCCAAGCGCTTGAGCAAGGTGACGTCTGCCACCTGCATGGTCGGCAGGCGCACGGCATTGGCAAGCGCTCCCGCCTCGTCGGAGAGAATGGCAAACGGCAACTGCAGGCGCGCAACGGCCTCGGCCTGGTAGGCGGTGTCCTGCGTCGACAGACCGAACACTTGGCTGGCGCCGGCGGCGGTCAGCTCCGTGAAATGGTCGCGAAAGGCACACGATTGCGGGGTGCAGCCGCGGGCGCCGGGGATCTCGTCCCAACCATCGATCAGCGCGATCTGCCCGGGCTTGCCCATGCGGGGGTAGGCATAGACCACCGTGCGGCCTTGGCACCGGGCCAGCGAAACCGAGCGCCCGTCGGTGGCGGCAAGGGCGATATCGGGGAGGCGCAGGCCTTCCAGATGCCGCGCCGCCCCATCGTCGTGGGGGCGGGAATCTTCGACCAGTCCACTTGCATCAGGTTGGGTTGGTTTGACGTCGGCATGGCAATCCTCAGCGATCCAGCACGCGGTAATGATAGCCGCCCACCGGGCGATAATCGAGCTTGGTGTAAAGCGCCTGCGCCGGCGCGTTGGCGGCCACGGCCTGCAGCGCGGCCACCCTGGCACCGTGCGCGACACCCCAGGCCTCCAGTGCGCGCATGATGTGCTCGCTCGCCCCCTTGCGACGATGCTCAGGGTGCGTTGCCACGCATTCGGCGATGACGACGCCGTCGTGGGCCACCGCCAGCGCGACGCTGATCGGCACCCCCTGCTGGCGCCGCAGTAAAAAGGCCGCGGGCGGCGGCACGCGCGACAAAATTGACGGCGCGGCGGCGCGCCGGCTGGGCGTGACGCCCGTGAAGTAGACGCTCAACCAATCCTCCCCCGCCCGCTCCGCGATCTCGATCCCGGGCGGCATGCGCTCGGCGACGCTGAGTGCCTTGGCAAGACAGGTGCAGGGCTCCTGCAGGCGATAGCCGCGGCGCGCCAGACGCTGATCGAGATCGGCCGGCGCGACCACGTCGCAGACTTGGAACATCGCCGCGGCGCCGCGGGCGCCATAAAGGCGCTCGACCTCGGTGATGCCAGCCTCCACGTCGGCACCGGCAAAATCGAGCGGCGCCACCGAATTGGCGCGCTGCGAGCCCCGCCGGTATAGCGCCACAGCCAGCCCTCAAGGTTGGCCGTCTCCAGCGCCGGCCAGGCGCGCACGGCGACGCGTTCAATCCCCATGCGCTCTTGCGAACTGATCGGCACTCAACCTCTTTAGCTTGGTCCGCTTTGGCTTGGACCCTTTTGGCTTGGGCGCTTTTGGCTTGGGCCTGCGGGCGGCCGAAGGTGCGGCTTTAGCCCTTGTCGCGCAACAGGCGCGCCTTCTGGCGCTGCCAGTCGCGCTTGGCTTCGTCGGCGCGCTTGTCGTGCAGCTTTTTGCCCTGCGCCAAGGCCAGCCTGAGCTTCGCCCGGCCGCGGGCATTGAAGTAGAGCTCCAACGGCACCATGGTCATTCCCTGCCGGTCGACGGCAATCGCAAGCTTGTGGATCTCGCGCTTGTGCAAAAGCAGGCGACGCGGACGCCGCGGATTATGCTGGAAAAAGTCGCCGGCCGCCTTGTATTCGGGAATATAGGCGTTGACCAAAAAGATGCCGCCCTTTTCGGCCGAAGCGTAGCTTTCGGCGATGTTGGCCTGACCAACGCGCAGCGACTTCACCTCGGTGCCCGTGAGCTCGATGCCGGCCTCGTAGGTATCACCGAGGTGGTACTCGTGCCGCGCCTTGCGGTTTTCGGCGATGCGCTTGCGGCCGTCGTCCTTGTTGGCCGCCGCCATCGCCGACCACCTCGCCTCGTCAAGACTACTCGGCGGCCTTGGCGAGGCTCTCCAGACCGACCGCGGCGAGCGCCGCGTCGACCCGGCGCTTGGACTCCTCGGCAATCGGCACCATGGGCAGCCTGAGCTCCGCCGAACACAGCCCGAGCCGGGAGGCTGCGTACTTCACCGGCCCCGGTGAGGTTTCGCAGAAGAGCGCCTCGTGCAGGGCCATCAAGCGGTCGTTGAGCTCGCCAGCCTTCCCCACTCGCCCTGGCGGCAGGCCGTCTGGAATTGGGCGCACAGACGCGGGGCGATGTTGGAAGTCACGGAGATGCAGCCCTGGCCGCCCTGGGCATTAAAGCCTAGCGCGGTGCTGTCCTCGCCGGAGAGCTGAATAAACGCCTTGCCGCAGGCCAGGCGCTGGGCGGTGACGCGCTCCACCTTGGCGGTGGCGTCCTTGATGCCGATCACGTTCTTGAGCTTGGCGCAGCGCGCAATCGTTGCCACGGAGATGTCGACGATCGTGCGCACGGGCACGTTGTAGAGGAAAATCGGGATGTCGACCTCCTCGCTGATCGCCTTGAAATGCTGGTAGAGGCCCTCCTGCGTCGGCTTGTTGTAGTAGCCGGTCACGTGCAGGACGGCGTCGGCCCCGGCCTTTTGGCGTGCCGCGTGAAATCGATCGCTTCACGGGTCGAGTTCGAGCCCGCGCCCGCGATCACCGGCACCCGCTTCTTGGCCACCTTGATGCACAACTCGACGACGTGCTTGTGCTCCTCGTGGCTGAGCGTCGGGGACTCGCCGGTCGTCCCGACGGGAACGAGACCATGCGTCCCCTCCTCGATCTGCCACTCCACCAGGCGTTCGAACGCCTTGTCGTCGACCTCACCACCCTTCAAGGGAGTGATCAGCGCTGTGAATGAACCCTGGAACATGGGTCGCTCCCAAAATCGGGGCCGCCAGTTGCCTCGGCACCCTCTCACTGTGCGCAGTCGGGTTGCAGGTGCGCAGTCCCGTCTGCTTGTCGGCAGTTCTCTGCCTTGATAGCCTCTTGCAGCCCGAGCGCAACGAAAAACCGGCTCGAGGCGAGCAGATTCATTATGCCGGCGTGGGAAAACTCGGGCAAGCTCTCCTCCCGCCGGCGATCGGCCATGTTAGCGCCTTGTTTGCTCTGTGAAAGGCCTGCACTGTTCGTTTGCACGCCCGGGAGACAAACAGCAAAGACAGATCGGGGTGTGATGCGAAGCCCAGCCAAGACCTTAGTTCACCATGCTGGTGACGGCAACGGTGGCCGCCGGCGCCGGCGCGCTCGCCAGAGCCAACACGGAAGGCGGCGAGCCCGGCGGCATGAGCGCACCGGCGACGCGGGGCCGGCGCGACGCTGGCGGCGGCCAAGACCGGCAAGGCCCCGGCCGCTTCCAAGCTCGCTCCCGCCCGCCCCCGAGCGCTCCCGTGGTGGTGGCCGAGCCGGCTGCCGGGGCGTCGCTACCACCCGTTGCCCGGCCAACGCCGCTGCCTGGCGAGGGCGAACACATCGCCCGCTACGACACGGCCATCGCGCCCTTACGCAACTTGACCCTTGCGTGAGGAGGATGCGGCCTTGCTGCGCGAGGCCATTTCCACGGGGGCCAACGGCAAGCTTGCCGAAGCCAAATCCTGCACGACCGCATCAAGGATCCCGCGACGCGCAAGCTCGTCGACTGGTTCATCTTTCGCGCCGGCTACGGCACCGCCACGGAGATCAAGGCCTTTTGGAGGCCAATCCGGCCTGGCCGGACCGCAACCTTCTAACCCAGCGCGCCGAGGAGGCCCTGTTCAATAGTCCCTCGGCAAGCTCACGCGATATCAAGGCCTTCTTTGCCGGCGCGGAGCCCAAGACCGGGATTGGCCAAGCCGCGCTGGCGGCGGCCTTCCTCGCCGACAAGGACAACTGATCGCGCCAAGGTCCTCGCGGTCAAGGCCTGGACGGAGTACGACATCCCCGCCAGCCAGGAGCCGGGCTTCCTCAAGCGCATCGGGCCGCTCTTGAGCGAGGCCGACCACAAACGCCGGCTCAATCGCCTCCTGCTCAACGACAGTCGTTGGACCAACGAGCGCAACGAGCGCGCCGCCATCATCCGGCGCATGCTGCCGTTGCTGTCGGAGCCGGAAAGGAAGGCGGCGGAGGCGCGCCTCGCCGTGTTCCTGCGCGCCAAGAATTCGCAAACGCTGATCGCCAAGCTGCCCACCACGACGGCGCCCGATTGGGGGCTCGCCGTGCAGAAGGCGCAGGCGCTGCGCCGGCAGAACAAGGAGGAGGAGGCCTGGAAGATCCTGCTGACCGAGCCCGAGGCGCCGGGCACGACCAAGCCCGACGGCTGGTGGGAGGAGCGGCGGGCCAACGCCTATGCCGCGCTCGGCTGGGCAAACCCAAAATGGCCTACGAGCTCATCCGCGAACCGGGCCCCTCTCCATCAATGCCGCTAAGGACGCTGCCTTTCTGGCGGGCTGGTTGAGCTTGCGCTACCTCGATGAGCCCAAGCAGGCCTTGGCCCATTTCCAGACGCTTGGCGGCCTGGCTGACGGCCCCTTGAGCCGGGCGCGCGCCGGCTATTGGCTCGGCCGCACCCTTGATGTGCTGGGCGACAAGGCCAAGGCGCTCGAACAGTATCGCGCCGGCGCCGTCTATTTCGACACCTTCCACGGTCAGCTTTGCGCGCCTCAAGTCGATCCCGGCGCGCAGCCGGCTGAGCTTACGCCCTGCCGGCGGCGCCCACGGCGGAGGAAATCGCCCGCTTCAATGGCTCTGATGCGGTTCGCGCCATCGTCGTGGCGCGCAAGGCTGGGCTCGACTCGGCGCTGCCCCGCGCCTTCCTGCGGCATTTACCCGGCTACCTCAAAAGCGAGGCCGAGGTGGCGATGCTGGCCCACCTCGCCGATGCGCTCGGCGATACGCAAATGTCGGTGCGCGTCGGCAAGGCCGCCGTCGCGCGCGGCATGAACCTTGCCTACTACGCCTACCCCGTGCAGGCGCTGCCGCAATACACCCCGCTGCGCAAACCGCCCGAACCCGCCGTCATCTTAGGGATCGCCCGGCAGGAAAGCGAATTCAACACCTCGACCCTGTCGGGGCCGGCGCTCGCGGCATCCTGCAAGTCATGCCGGTCACCGCGCACCACGTCTGCCGGGACTACAAGATCAAGTGCGACATTCCCCGGCTGATGAAGGATCCCGTCTATAACACCATGATGGGCAGCGCCTACATCTCTGACCGCATGGACGAGTTCACCGGCTCCTACGTCCTGACGCTCGCCGGCTACAATGCTGGGCCGGGGCGGGCGCGCGAATGGATCAAGGAGTTCGGCGATCCGCGCGATCAAAAGGTCGACCCGATCGACTGGATCCACCGCATTCCCTTCGAAGAGACGCGCGAGTACGTGCAAAAGTATTGTCCAACATCCAGATCTATCGGGCCCGCCTCGGCGATGAGGCCAACGCGATGCGCCTCAATAGTGACCTGCGGCGCACTCGGCGGCCGCCGGCGGGGCCGACAAGGCGACGGCGGCCCAATAGGCCGCCTCGCCGGGCGTGCACGCGTTCCAGCGACAAGGCGACGGTGAAAGGGTCGGGCGATGCAGGGCTACAGCGACATCCATTTCACCTCGCGGGATGGCTGCGCCTCTACGCCCGCCACTATCCTGTCCTGGGCGCGCGCCGCCGGCCGCTCGTGTGTCTCGCCGGGCTCACCCGCAATAGCCGCGACTTTCATGATCTGGCGGGCGCGTTGGCGACGCCCGACGCAGACGGGCGCAACGTCTATGCCCTCGACTACCGGGGCCGCGGTCGCTCGCAACACGACCCCAACTGGCGCAACTACTCGATCCTGATTGAGCTCAATGACGTGCTCGATTTTATGATCGTGAAGGGTCTGCAGCACGCCGCGGTCATCGGCACCTCGCGCGGCGGTATCCTCGCCATGCTGATGGCGGTGATCCGGCCGGCCTCGGTGGGCGCGGTGATCCTGAACGACATCGGCCCGGTGATCGAGCCCGATGGCCTTGACCCGGATCGCAGCCTACGTCGGCCGCGTGCCGCTGCCCGTCGACTGGGCGGAGGCAACCCGCATGGTGCGCGACATCAACCGGCGGCAATTTCCCGCGGTTGCCGAGACCCAGTGGGCCGAGACTCGCGCGTCAGTACTTCAACGACGACAACGGCTTGCCTAGCCCCGCCTACGATCCCGCGCTCGCCAAGGCGCTGGCGCAGATGCAGGGCGATCCCGGAACTGTGGCCGCAGTTTGCCGCCCTCGCCAAGGTGCCGATGCTGGTGCTGCGGGGCGAGCACTCCGACATCTTGAGCGCGGCGACGCTCGCGGCCATGCACCAGCGTCACCCGCGCCTGGAAGCCGTCACCGTCTCCGGCGAGGGCCACGCGCCGCTGTTGAAGGACACCCAGACCATCCGCACCATCGCCGCCTTCTTGCAACGCACCGATGCGGATGCCGATACCCGCGGCTGCGGCCTGAGGCAGGCGGGGTCTCGGCGCACGCTGCAGTTCCGCAGCGATTGCGGATTTGGTGCGCATGCGGCGCGACCGCCCTTGCACGAAGCGGCAAGACGGCGCACACTAGGCCCTGTTCCAGGGGGCCGGCGGGAGCCGGCTGAGACGGTGCTGACGGCCTTGGGGTTTGACGAGGAAACTCGCAACACAAGACTCACCCCGCACCGCCACCCTTAGAACCCGATCCGGGTCATGCCGGCGAAGGGACGGACGAGTTTTCCCTCACCGATCTCCCCTCGCCGATCATGGCCCGCGTCAAAGGTGGTGCCGTGATGTGCCGCGCCTCACGGCCACGCGCCTGGTCCCCTCCGGGACGAGAGGCGTGCCAGCGCCGGCGCCGATGAGAGGAGACCTCCATGAACAAGATCACCCGCAGCAAGGACCTGATGATACCCAAGGTCACGACCGGGCCGATCAGCGCCAGCAGCAAGGTCTATTCCTCACCGGTGGGCCACCCCGACATCGAGTGCCGTTCCGCGACATCGCGCTGACCGGCGGCGAGCCGGTCCTTTCGCGCCTACGACCCATCGGGGCCCCTACACCGACGCTGCACGCCAGCATCGATGTGGAAAAAGGCCTGCCGCGGCTGCGCGATGGCGTGGGTTAGAGAGCGCGGCGGCATCGAGACCTACCATCGGCCGCGACGTCAAGCCGGAGGACAACGGCAACGTCAGCGGCAAGCACCTCGCCCGTGATTTCCCCAACAAGCCCGCGCCCCTGCGCGGCCTCCCGGGCAAGCCCGTGACGCAACTCGAACTCGCCCGCGCCGGCATCATCACCAAGGAAATGATCTACGTTGCCCACCGCGAGAACCTCGGCCGCAGCGGCCGCGCTCGCGCGCGCCAAGGCGGCGGTCGCCGACGGCGAAAGCTTCGGCGCGGCCAGTCCCGGAGCACATCACGCCCGAATTCGTGCGCGACGAGATCGCGCGCGGGCGCGCCATCATCCCCGCCAACATCAACCATGCGCGAACTCGAGCCGATGATCATCGGCCGCAACTTCCTGGTGAAGATCAACGCCAACATCGGCAACTCCGCGGTCACCTCCTCGGTCGAGGAGGAGGTGGAGAAGATGGTGTGGGCGATCCGCTGGGGCGCCGACACCGTCATGGACCTCTCCACCGGCCGCAACATCCACAACACGCGCGAGTGGATCTTGCGCAACTCGCCGGTCCCGATCGGCACGGTGCCGATCTACCAGGCGCTGGAGAAGTGCGGCGGCGATCCCGTCAAGCTCACCTGGGAGATTTACCAGCGACACGCTGATCGAGCAGTGCGAGCAGGGCGTCGACTATTTCACCATCCACGCCGGCGTGCGCCTGCCCTACGTGCCGCTCACCGCCAACCGCGTCACCGGCATCGTCAGTCGCGCGGCGGCTCGATCATGGCCAAGTGGTGCCTGGCGCATCACAAGGAGAGCTTCCTCTACGAGCGCTTCGAGGACATCTGCGATCTTATGCGCGCGCTACGACGTCTCCTTCTCGCTCGGCGACGGCTTGCGCCCCGGCTCGATCGCCGACGCCAACGACCGCGCGCAGTTCGCCGAGCTGGAGACGCTGGGCGAGCTCACCAAGATCGCCTGGGCAAAGGGCTGCCAGGTGATGATCGAGGGCCCCGGCCACGTGCCGATGCACAAGATCAAGATCAACATGGACAAGCAGCTGCAAGAATGCGGCGAGGCGCCGTTCTATACGCTGGGACCGCTCACCACCGACATCGCGCCGGGCTACGACCACATCACGTCGGGCATCGGCGCCGCCATGATCGGCTGGTTCGGCACCGCCATGCTCTGCTACGTGACGCCCGAAGGAGCATCTTGGGCCTGCCCAATCGCGACGACGTCAAGGTGGGCGTCATCACCTATCGCATCGCTGCCCACGCGGCCGACCTGGCCAAGGGGCACCCGGCGGCGCAGCTGCGCGACGACGCGCATCTCGCCAGGCGCGCTTCGACTTCCGCTGGGAGGACCAGTTCAACCTCGCGCTCGATCCCGACACCGCGCGCAGCTACCACGACGAGACGCTGCCCAAGGAGGCCCACAAGGTCGCCCACTTCTGCTCCATGTGCGGTCCCAAGTTCTGCTCCATGAAGATCACCCAGGACGTGCGCGACTACGCGGCAACGCTGAACGAGGCCGGCGTCGAGATGGCGCGAGGAGACGACCATGGTCGATCCCGAGGCCGGCATGGCCGCCATGAGTGCGAAATTCCGCGCCTCGGCGCAGAGGTTCTATGTCGATGCCGAAACGGTGGCCAAAAGCAATCAGGCGTTGAAATAAACCTCAAGATCGGCGGCCGGGGCAGGCGCGCCCCGGCGGCGGCCACGTGGCGAGATGGCGGCCACCTTGGCCCGCGCCCTGGCCCATGGCGGTTGCGCCCAGACGTCTTGCAGGCCTGTCGCACGTCGGCTGCTCACGCTGGGCCCGTTGCGCGTCGTTGCGTGGGCCCGTTGCGCGGGCCGTTGCGTGGGCCGTTGCGTGGGCTTGTCGCGGCCTGGCCGGACGCCGCATACTTGCGGCGGGCCAGCTGCACCACACCTTAAAGCCGCCTGCCGTGCCGCGAACGGGCAACCGACAAGAGGGGAGCGGACTTGAGCCATGAAGGCGCCGCCGTTCGATTATGTGCGGGCGAACACGCTTGCGGGAGGTGTTTGAGTTATGGCGGGAGGCGGGGCCCGAGGCGCGGCTGCTGCTGGCGGGCGGCCAGAGCCTCATCGCAGCGCTCGCCTTCCGTCTGTCGGAGCCCAGCGTGCTCATTGATATTTCGCGCGTGGCGGACCTCACCGGCATCTCCGTCAAGGACGGCGCGCTCTGCGTCGGCGCGCTCACCACGCACGCCGAGCTCGGCGCCAACGCCTGGTGCGCCAACACGCCCCCCTCCTCGGCGAGGCCGTACCCCTGATCGCGCACCCCGCCATCCGCAACCGCGGCACGCTCGGGGATCGCTCGCCTACGCCGACCCGGCGGCGGAGCTGCCGGCCTGCTGCGTTGCGCTTGGCGCGACCATCCTTGCGCGGAGCGCAGCCGGCGAGCGGCGCATCGCCGCCGAGGCGTTCTTTCAGAGCCTTTATGCCACGGCGCTCAAGGCCAACGAACTCATCGCGGCCGTCGAATTTCCCTCCGCAAACCCGGCGAGCGGAGCACGATCCTGGAGCTGGCGCGCCGCTCGGGGACTACGCCATGGCCGGCATCGTGGCCCGCGCTCGCCGTCAAGGGCACCGATCTTGCTGATCCGCGCATTGTCCTGTTCGGGGTTGGCGAGGTGCCGGTGTTGGCGAAGGGCGCCATGGCGGCCTTGGCCGGCAGGAGCCCGCCGACGCAGCCAGCATCGCCACCGCCCAGGCCGCGCTCGCCGGGAGCTCGAGCCGCCGGCGGACCTCAACGGGGAGCCGACATGAAACGTCACCTGGCCCAGGTGCTGCTGGCGCGCGCCGTTGCGCGTCTGGTTGCCGTCACGGAGGCGCGGGCGCAATGAGCAGGGACGTTCAGATATCCTTACAGGTCAACGGCGAGGCCGTCTCCGCGACGCATCGAGGCGCGCCAGCACCTCATCGATTTTCTCCGCCTCGAGCTCGGCCTGCTGGGCTCGCACACCGGTTGCGAGCACGGCGTCTGCGGGGCGTGCACGGTGCGCGTCGACGGCCGCATCGTGCGCGGCTGCCTGGTACTGGCCGCTTGCCTCGACGGCGCCAGCGTCGAGACCATCGAGGGCCTCTCCGACACTCGGAGAAATCCGCGACCTGCAGGACGCCTTCATCGCCCGCAATGCCTGCCAGTGCGGCTACTGTACGCCCGGCATGCTGTTGGCGGCCGCCGCGCTGCTCGGCAGCAACCCACGGCCAACGCGCGCCGAAATCCGCGACTACCTGGCCGGCAATTACTGCCGCTGCACCGGCTACCACGCCATCGTCGATGCGGTGGAAGCCACCGCGGCGGCGCGGGCGCGCCGCCCCGGACAGGATTGAGCGCAGAGCATGAACGAGATCATCGACCCCGGCGCGGTGGACCGCCCCAATTCCTATATCGGCAAGTCGGTGCCGCGGCCGAATGCGGCCAAATTGGTCGAAGGCCGCGGCCAATACGTCGACGACGTCATTCTGCCACGCCTGCTGCACGTCGCCTTTGTCAGGAGCCCGCACGCGCACGCCAAGATCCTGAACGTCGAGGCTAGCGCCGCCTTGCGCCTGCCGGGCGTGCGCCGCCTGTTCTCAGGCAGCGAGCTCGCCAGGCACTGCGAGCCCTGGGTGGCGGTGCTGGCGCATCTCAAGGGCATGAAGTCGGCGCCGCAGCTGCCCTTGCCGCTGGAACGGGCCACCTGGGTGGGCGAGGCCGTCGCCGCGGTGGTGGCCGACAGCCGCGCCATTGCCGAGGACGCCGCGGCCAAAGTCGCCGTCGCCTATGAGCCGCTGCCGGCCGCCGTGGACATGGAGACCGCGCTCGATCCGGCAAGCGTCGTCATTCACCCTGCGCTCGGCGACAACTTGTGCTTCCAGCGCCTGAACGAGACCGGCAAGGTCGAAGAGGCCTTCGCCACCGCGCACCGGGTGGTGGAGGCCACCTTTCACAGCGGCCGCCACACCGGGGCGACGCTGGAGCCGCGCTCGATCCTGGCCGATTACAATCGCGCCTCGGGCAAGCTGACCGGTCTATCACTCCACCCAGGCGCCACACATGATGCAGAGCGTCTTCGCCAAGCACCTGCGGCTGGCCGAGGGCGACGTGCGGGTGATCTGCACCGATGTCGGCGGCAGCTACGGCATCAAGGTGCACGTCTATCCCGACGAAGTCGCCATCGCCGTGATCGCCAAGATCATGGGCCGACCGATCAAGTTCATCGCCGATCGGCTGGAGAGCTTTGTCAGCGACATCCACGCCCGCGATCATCGCATCAAGGCGCGCATGGCGGTCGACGCCAAGGGGCACATCACCGCCATCGACATCGACGATTTGACCGGCATCGGCCCCTATTCGGTGTATCCACGCACCAGCGCCGTGGAGGGCAACCAGGTCGTCAACCTGGTCGGCGGCCCCTATGACTTCGCCAACTTCCGCGCCAAGACCACGGTGGTGTTCCAGAACAAGACGCCCACCTGCCAGTATCGCGCCGTCGGCCATCCGATTGCCACCGCCGTAACGGAGGGCCTGGTGGATCTGGCCGCCGAGCGCCCTGGGCTCGACCCCGTCGAGTTCCGCCGCCGCAACCTGATGCAGGACGGCAGCTACCCTAGGACCTCGCCGGCCGGCATGAAGTTCGAAGGGCTGAGCCACGAGCAGTCGCTCGACACTCTCGTTCGCATGATGGACTATCCCGCCCTGCGCGCCGAGCAGTCGCGCTTGCGCGCCCAAGGTATTCATCGCGGCCTCGGCTTTGCCAGCTTTATCGAGCTCACCAACCCCAGCCCCTTCATGTATGGCCTCGGCGGGGCGCGCATTTCGGCGCAGGACGGCTGCACCGTGCGCGTCGATCCCGACGGCTCGGTGATGGCGGCCACGGGCGTGACCGAACAGGGCCAAGGCACGGAAGCCATCATGCGCCAGATCGTGGCCGAGGCGGTCGGCGTGCCGATCGATGCCGTGCGGGTGCTGACCGGCGACACGCTGACCACACCCTACGGCGGCGGCACCTGGGCCTGTCGCGGGGCCGGAATCGGCGGCGAGGCCGCCTTGCAGGCGGGCCTCGCCGTCAAGCGAGGCGGCGTTGACCGTGGCCGCGCGCCATGCTGCAGGCCCAACCCGAGGCCTTGGACTTGAGCGACGGCCAAATCGTCGACAAGGTCAGCCGCCAGGCGCGCATGCCGCTGGCCGAGCTGGCGCGCATCGTCTACTTCCGCGGCGATACCCTGCCACCCGATCTGCCGCGCGAGCTGATGCAGACACGGCACTTCATCACCAAGCAATATCCGTTTGCCTTCACCAATGGCGTGCAGGCGAGCTGGCTCGAGGTCGACACCGACACGGGCATGATCAGGCTGATCAAGCATTGGTGCGTGGAAGACTGCGGGCGCATCATCAATCCGCTGCTGGTCGATGAGCAAGTGCGCGGGGGCATCGTGCAGGGCCTCGGCGGGGCGCTTTACGAGCAGTGCATCTATTCACCGACCGGGCAGCTCCTCAACGCTTCGATGGCGGACTATTTGGTGCCGATGGCCGCCGAAATGCCCGACATCGAGGTCGGCCACGTCGAGACCCCGACCAAAGAGTCGCTTCTGGGCGCCAAGGGCGCCGGCGAGGCCGGAACGGCGGGCGCACCGGCGGCCGTGATGAATGCCATCAACGATGCCCTCAAAGCCCTTCGGCGCCAAGGTGTTTGCCCAACCTTTTACGCCGGAGCGCATCCTCGCCGCCTTGGGCAAGGTCAAGCCGCGCTGAGGCGAGCCAAGACAACCCCGGCGCTATTTTCAGGTTGGCTGCCCCGTCAGCCGCCCCGCACGGCGTCGCTGGAGTGGGCATGGGCCACGGCGGCGATCTCGGCCAGCCGCTGTTTGTCGACGGGCCCCTTCACGGCAATGGAAAATTCACAGTGGGTGACGACGTCGCCGAAGCGCTGAAGCAGCCGGGCCGCGATCTCCTCGTGCGTGCCGACCACGGCAAACAGCTCGAGCACCTCATCGCTGACGTACTGGGGCATCTCATCCCAGTCCTGCGCGCGGGCGAGCAGGCTCAGCTTGCGGGCGAGATCGCCGAGGCCGTGGTATTCGACCGCCGGGCGGTAGGACGGGGTCGAGATGTAGAAGGCTAGCCGCGCCCGCACGTCGCCGACGCGCAAAGCGAGCTCCTCGGCGGTTGGCGCCGTGGCGACCAGCGGCTTGTGGCAAATGTTGAAATGCGCAAGCGAGCGGCCGGCGCGCGCGGCACCCTTGCGCACCTCCGGGATCATCACGTTGGCGATGTAGTCGGCCGAACAGATCGGATGCGGGCGCACGCCGTCGGCAACCTCGCCCGCCACCTGGCACATCTGCACATTGACGGCGGCGAGGTGGATCGGAATGTCGGGATGGCCGATCGGCCCGGGGTTGAACAGGGGCGGCATCAGGTTGAGGGCATAGTGCGGACCCTTGACGTCGAGCGGGCGATTGTCCTGCCAGCAGCGCCACACCGCCCGCACGGCGGCGACGTACTCGCGCATCCAGGGACCGGGCGCCGACCAGGCGAGGCCGTAGCGCCGCTCGATGTGCGCGCGCACCTGTGGACCCAGGCCCAAGGTGAAGCGGCCCTTGGCCAGCTTCTGCAGGGTCCAGGCGCTCATGGCGGTAATGGTGGGGCTGCGCGGAAAGGCCATGGCGATCGCCGTGCTGACCCTGAGGCGCGTCGTTGCCGCGGCCGCCAGCGCCATGACGATGTAGGGATCCTGCTTGGTCTCCTCGACGGCAACCCCGTCGTAGCCGACCTCCTCAAGCAGCCGCGCATCGGCCGCCACCGCCGCCAGATCGAGGCCCGGTCTCCGGCGCGCGCGCAGGCCAGGTCCACCTTGCCCAGCGGCAGCAACGTCTCCAGTCGCATCGGCCCTCTCCCTTACGGCCGGCCAGCGGGAGCCCGCGCCGAGGTCGGCGTGTGGCGCGGGGCTCGGTCGCGGGCGGCGCTTGGCCGTTCTTGGCTTTTGCCGTTGTGCCAGAGCGCGCTCGCCGCTGTAAAGGGATGCCGGCCCAGCCAAGCTGGTCCGGCCCACGCGCCGCAGCAAGCGCCCGCTTGCGCCCAGTTCCTGGGCCGGCCCGCGGCTTTCGGCTATGCTGGGGCCGCAACGGCGAGACATGCGGAAAAGGAAGCGCGCGTGAACACCGACTTTCAGGCCGCGATCGATTGCGACGTCCATCCCCGCCTGCCGACGCCGAAGGCGTTGAGCGCGCACATGGACGATTTCTGGCGCGACACGGTGGAAGTGCGCGGCATCGATGTCTGGGATTCGATGGCCTACCCGGCCAATGCCCCGCTTCACGGTGCGGCCCGGACTGGCGCCAGGTGCGCGCCGACGCCAATCCGGCCGGTTTGGCCGCCGCCACGCTCGACCGGTTCGGCTTCGGGCATGCAATCCTGCAATTGCCTGTTTCCGGTCCAGACCTTCCGCGATGAGAACCTCGGCTGCCGCCTTCGCCCGAGCGACCAACGATTGGATGGCGCGCGAGTGGCTGGACAAGGATCCGCGCCTCAGGGCCTCCGCTCGTGCTTCCCATCCAATCGCCCGCCCGCGCGGTGGAGGAGATCGAGCGGCTTGGCCGCCGACCGGCGCTTCGTGCAGGTGCTGGCGTTGGCGATGGGCGAGCACCCGCTGGGAAAGTCCATGCTACTGGCCGATCTATGCCGCCGCCGAGAGGCACGGGTTTACCCTCGGCATCCATGCCGGCAGCAGCTACCACCAGGCCATTACCGGCTCGGGTTGGCCCAGCTACTTTATCGAGGACTATGCCGCCCAGGCCGCCGGCTTTCACACCCAGCTCGGCAGCCTGATCTGCGAGGGCGTGTTCGTGAAATACCCCAAGCTCAAGGTTGTGCTGATCGAATCGGGCGTTTCCTGGTTACCCCCTACCTGTGGCGGCTAGCAAAGTCCTGGCGGGGCGTGCGCCAACGAGGTGCCCTGGCTCGACCGCTCGCCCGAGGAGTTCGTGCGCGATCATGTGCGGCTCACCCTGCAACCCTTTGACGCGCCGCCCGGCGCGGCGCACATTGGCAGAATCTTGGATCAGCTCCAGTCCGACGACATGCTGCTGTTCTGCCACCGATTTCCCGCACTGGCAGTTTGACGGAGAGGCGATGCTGCCCGCCGGCCTTGCCCCGGAGCTCAAACGCAAGATCCTGATCGACAACGCCGCTGGCCACCTATCCCCGTCTCGGGAGGTCCCCATGAACCTCGACGCCCCTCTGAGCCCCGACTTGTCCGCCGAGACGAGGCCGATCCGCGCCGGGCGGCGCAGACCCGCCTCAAAATCATCGATGGCGACGTGCACCCGGCCCTGCGCTCGCCCGCCGACCTGAAGCCCTACCTGTCGCAGCGCTGGTGGGAGCATTTCGAGACCTGCGGCTCGGCGGCGCAAGCTCGGCATGAGCTATGAGCCCTATCCAAAGTCGGCAACCCCGGGCCAGCCGGCGCGATGCCTGGCCGGAAGAGCGGCGGCGCCCCCGGTAGCAGCCTGCGACCTGATGCGCGAGCAGTTCCTCGACGCCTACGGCATCGAGTGCGGCATCCTGGGCCCGCTCGGGCTGACGGGGCAAAGCGAGTTCAACTTGGATTTTCGCCGGCGCTGTCGCCTCGGCGGTCAACGACTGGCAGCGCGAGAGCTTCTCCAAGCCGGAGCCGCGCCTGAAGTCGGCGATCGTCGTGCCCTACGACGATGCGGAGGCGGCGGCGCGCGAGATCGACAAGCGCGCCGATGATCCAGCCTACGCGCAGGTGTTCATGCTGACGCGCAGCGCAGAGCCCGCCGGGCGCAACCGCCGCTACTGGCCGATCTACGCGGCCGCCGAGCGGCATGGCTTGCCCGTCGGCATGCACGTGTTCGGGGCCAGCGGCCATCCCTACACCGGCGCCGGCTGGCCGTCCTATTACATCGAGGAGAGCGCGGGACATTCCACCTCCTGCCAGACGGTGGTCACCAGCCTGGTGATGGAGGGCGTGTTCGAACGCTTCCCGAAGCTCAAGGTGGTGATCATCGAGGGCGGATTTGCCTGGCTGCCGGCGCTGACCTGGCGCCTCGACAAGCTGTTCGAGCGCATGCGCAGCGAGGTGCCGCACCTGAAGCGACGAGCCGTCGGAATACATCCGCGAGCACATCTGGCGTCACCACCCAGCCGATGGAGGAGCCAGAGGACCCCCGGCAGCTCTTCGACATCATGGAGTGGATCGGCTGGGACCGGCCTGCTGTTTGCCAGCGACTACCCGCACTGGGACTTCGACGATCCGTTCCGCGCCTTCCCCGCCGGTCTGCCGCGCGGAGCGTATGCTCCAGATCCTGACCGGTAACGGCAAGGCGGTCTACCGGCTCGCGTGATGCCGCGCCCACGTCGTTGCCAGAGCCCAAGACCTGCCGCCCGGAACGCGCAGCTCGTGCACGTCGCCGGCCGCGACATCGTCATCTTCAACCTCAAGGGCGAGTTGTTTGCGCTCTCCGACAAGTGTCCGCACAAGGGGGCAGCCTCGCGCGCGGCAAGCTCACCGGTCTCGTCGTGTCCTCCGAGCCCGGCACCTACCAGTACTCGCGTGTGGGCGAGATGCTGCGCTGCCCCTGGCATGGTTGGGAATTCGACGTGCGCACGGGCCGCTCCTGGTGCGACCCCACCCGCTTGCGACTGATGAACTATGCGGTGAGCGTGGAGCCAGGCGCCAAGGTGGTCGCGGGACCTTTATGTCGCCGAGACCTTCCCCGTGGCGGTGGAGGACGCCTACATCGTCGTCGAAACCAAGTAGGCCCAGGCGGCGCCCGCGACAGGCAAGCCGTTGCGCGTCTTGCCCTCACTCGGACAACGCGCCGCCTTCTGGCATATTGCGGGCCACCGCGCGCCCAAAGCAAACCGGCACGCACCTGCGCTCCGCTGGCCTCTTGGGCATTCTTGCCATCTGCGCTACCAATGCGCGCCAGCGCGAGAACGGCCGGCACGCGAACGACGGGCACGCGCAGGGCCAGAAGGACAAGGAAGAAGGCCAGAATGAAAGGCCAGAAATGACGTCGAAGGGACCGGGCCCAGAAATGACAGGGCCAGAAATGAGAGGGGAGGAGACGACCATGCGGCTGATCTTGAGGCTTGGCGTTGCGCTCGCGACCGCCTCGTCGGCGCGCTCGTCGGCATCCTGGCCGTGGCGTTGCCGGCGGCGGCGCAGGACTATCCCAATCGGCCGGTCAAGATCATCGTGCCGTTCGGCGCCGGCGGTCCGGCCGACGTCTACGCCCGCTTCATCGGCCAGCACCTGCAGAGAGCGCTCAAGCAGTCGTTCGTCGATCGAAGAACCGACCCGGGCGCCGGCGCGGTCATCGGCACCGACGAGGTCGCGCAAGTCGGCGCCCGACGGCTACACGCTGCTGATGATGTCCAACACCCACACCACCAACGAGACGCTGCGTCCCGAACAAGCCGTTCCAGCTGATGCGCGATTTCGCGCCGGTGGCGCCCGTCAACTCCTCCGATCTGATCATGGTGGTGCATCCCTCGGTGCCGGCCAAGGACCTGAAGGAGTTCATGGCCCTGCTGAAGGCGAAGCCCGGCGAGCTCAACTACGCCTCCTCCGGCCCCGGCACGCCCTACCACATGGCCGGCGAGCTGTTCAAAGCCATGAGCGGCACCAACATCGTGCACGTGCCCGCATCGCGGCAGCGGGCGACGCGCGCACCGCCGTGCATCGGCGGCCACGTGCAGATGATGATCGACGCCATCACGACCATGGCGCCGACCGTGCAGGCCGGCCAGGTGCGCGCGCTCGGCACCACCGGCCAGCAAGCGCTCGTCGCGTGCTGCCCGACGTGCCGACCATCGCCGAAGCCGGCGCTGCCCGGCTACGAGGCGACCATCTGGCTCGGCATCATGGCACCGGCCGGCACGCCGCAAGCCGATCGTCGACAAGCTCAATGCCGAGATCAACAAGGTCCTGGCGCTGCCCGGACGTGAAGGAGGCCGTGGGCCAAGCAGGGCGCCGCAGCCGCTGATCGATGACGCCCGAGCGAGTTCGACACCTACCTGCGCGGCGACATCGACGAAGTGGGCCAAGGTCATTCAGACCGCCGGCATCAAGGTGCAGTGAGACCGAGCGCGTGAGCGAGCCATCACGTTGACGCGTCAACGGCGTCGAGCGGACCATCGAGCGCCGATCCGGCTACGCCCGCTGCTCAGCGTCTTGCGCGGCGACACTGGGCCTGACCGGCACCCACTTCGGCTGCGGGCGTCAACCAGTGCGGCGCCTGCAACGTGCTGATCGAGGGCCAGGCGGTGGCCGCCTGCGACACGCCGCTGTGGGCGGCCGCCGGCAAGGACATCACCACCAGTCGAGGGGCTCGGCACGCCCGGAGCAGCCGCACGCGCCCTGCAGCGCGCCTTCATCGCCGAGCAGGCCATGCAGTGCGGCTACTGCCTCGTCCGGCATCCTGATCTCGGCCGCAGCTCTCCTGCGCCGCGACCCGATCCGAGCGAGGCGCAAGGTGCGCGCCGCGCTCGATCGCAACCTGTGCCGGTGCGGGGCCCACAACCGCATCGTGCGCGCGGTGCTGCGCGCGGCCGCGCCAGGAGGACGCATGACCATGACCGCGCGACAGCTGCCGATCAACCTCGCACGCCAACCCGCGGCTGTCGCGCTGGCTGCGCTTCGATGCCGGCGGCTTCGTCGAGGCTGAGCCCGGGCAAGATCGAGATCGGCCAGGGCATCGTCACCGCGCTGGCACAGATCGCCGCCGACGAGCTCGACATCGACATCGCGCCGCATCCGCATGATGCCCGCCACCACGGCGGCAAGCCCCAACGAGGGCGTCACGTCGGGCAGCCTCTCGGTGCGAGCAGTCGGGCTCGGCCGTGCGCCACGCCGCCGCGCGAGGCGCGCGCCATCTATCTGGGCTGTCGCGGCGCAGCGGCTCGGCGTCGCCGGCGAGAGCCTGCGAGGTCGAGGACGGCACCATCGTCGGCCCGGGCAACCTGCGCACCAGCTATTGGGAGCTGGCCGACGACAGCGCTGCTGGCGCGCGATGCCACGCCCGGGGTGGCCGCCAAGGCTGCCGGCGGCGCCGGCGCCTCGCCGGCACGCGCGGTGGCGCGGCTCGATCTGCCCGACAAGGTGTTCGGCCGCGCCGCGCTTCGTGCACGACCTCAGCTTGCCCGGCCTGCTGCACGGCCGCGTGCTGAAGCCGGCCGCGCCGGGCGCCGAAGCTGACCGTCGCTTGACGAGGCCGGTGCGCGCGAGCGTTGCCAGGCGTCATCGCCGTGGTGCGGGACGGCAGCTTTGCCGGGGTCGTCGCCGAGACGCGAGGCTGCGGCGGAGGCCGGGCCCTGGCGGCCCTGCGCAAGGGCGCGAGCGTGGAGCGCCGGGGACGCGCTGCCCGACGAGACGCAACCTCGCCGCCGTGGCTCAAGAGCCAGCCCGCCGAGACCAGCACCGTCGACGAGCGCGAGGCGCCGGCGCCCGGCGCAGGTGGCGCGCACGATCCGCCGGCAGTATACGCGACCCTTCATCGCGCACGCCTCGATGGCGCCCTCCTGCGCGATTGCGCAGTGGACCGGCGCGACCAGCGTGCAGGTCGTGGTCGCACTGCCAGGGCGTCTACAATCTGCGCGCCGACCTCGCGCCTCGCCTGTGCGCTGCCGCCGGAGAGCATCGTCGTGCAGCACGTCGAGGGCGCCGGCTGCTACGGCCACAACGGCGCCGACGACGTGGCGTTCGACGCGGTGCTGCTGGCGCGCGCGGCCGGCGGGCGTCCCGTGCGCGTGCAATGGTCGCGCGAGGACGAGCTCGCCTGGTCGCCGGTGGGCGCCGCCATGGCCGTCGAGATCGAGGCCGACCTCGACGCGCGGCGGCGACATCGTGCGGCTGGCGTCAGCGACGTGTGGAGCAACGGCCACGTCTGCGCGCGCCGGACGCGCGCGCGATCCCGACCGTGTTCGCCGCCTCGCCAGATCGCCAAGCCGTTCGAGCGCTTCATCTGCCGTCAATCCGCCGATGGCGAACGGCGGCGGGGGCGAGCGCAATGCCGTTCCGCTCTACGACTTCCCGGCCTGCAGCATCATCTGCCATCGCCGCGTGCTCACCATGCCGATCCGCACCTCGGCGCTGCGCACGCTGGGCGCCTTCGCCAACGTGTTCGCCATCGAGTCCTTCATGGACGAGCTGGCGGCGGAGCGCGGCGAGGACCCGCTCGCCTTTCGCCTGCGCCATCTGCAGGACCCGCGGGCGCGCGCCGTGCTCGAGGCGGCGGCGAAGCGCGCCGGCTGGAGCACGCTGGCGCAAGCGCGATGGCGTCGGCCACGGCATCGCCTTCGCCCGCTACAAGAACTTCGGCGCCTACTGCGCCGTCGTGGCGGAGGTCGAAGGCGCCGCCGACATCCGCGTGCGCCGGCTGGTGGCCGCCGTCGACGTGGGCGAGGTCGATCAATCCGGACGGCGTCGCCAATCAGATCGAAGGCGGGGCCATCCAGGCGACCAGCTGGACGCTGCTGGAGGCGCGTGCGCTTCGATCGCGCAGCGCATCACCAGCGACACCTGGGAGACCTACCCGATCCTGCGCTTCTCGGACGTGCCCGCCGTCGAGGTCGAGATCCTCGCGCGCCCGCAGGAGAGGCGCTCGGGCGCCGGCGAGTGCGCGCACAGCCCCACGGCGGCGGCGATCGGCAACGCGGTGTTCGACGGCGCTCGGCGTGCGCGTGCGCGACCTGCCGATCACGCGCGAGCGCATCATCGCCGCCATGGCGCTGAGGCGAGCCGATATGCAGCTGCAGGTCCTGAGCGGCGGCGCGGCCCAGGGCCTCGTCGACGGCGCTCGCCGCCCAGTTCAAGGCCGAGACGGGCATGCGACATCGCCGGCACGCTTCGGCGCGGTCGGCGCCATGCGCGACAAGCTCCTCGGCGGCGCGCCGGCCGACCTGCTGATCCTGACCGCGGCCCTGATCGCGGAGCTGACGCCGGACGGGCCATGTGGCGGCGGCTCGGCCGCCGGACATCGGCGTCGTGCGCACCGCGATTGCGGTGCGTGCCGGCGATCCCCTGCCGCCGGTCGGCGATGCGGCAGCGCTGCGCTCGGCGCTGCTGCGCGGCCGACGCCATCTATTTCCCCGATCCGAAGCTGGCGCCACGGCCGGCATCCACTTCGCCAAGGTGCTCGACGAGCTGGGCATCGGCCGCGCACGTGATCATGCGGCTGCGGCCCTATCCCAATGGCGCCACGGCCATGCGCGCGCTGGCTGGGGCGCGGCGGACGAGCCCGATCGGCTGCACGCAGGTGACCGAGATCCTCAACACGCCGGGCGTGGCGCTGGTCGGCCCGCTGCCCAAGCAGTTCGAGCTGGCGACCGTCTACACGGCCGGCGTGCAGCGCGCGCGACCTTGCCGGACCAGGCGCGGCGGCTGGCGGCGTTGCTCGGCGGCGAGACCGCACGCGCTGTGCGTGAGCGGGTCGGCTTTGAAGCGTGCTGATGGCTGCATGGGGTCGACGCTATGACGCGAGCCTTCCGTGGCATCCGGCAGTGACCAGCGTCTGACCCGGCGCTGTCGCCTCCCGCGAGCGAGGGACCCTCAATGCGCGCCCTTGTAGTGCGCCTTCAGGAGGTCGCGGCCGAACAGGCTTTGCGGGTCGATCCACACGGAGTGCACGTGGTTGGCGCCGTCCTGGGTGTTGTCGTACTCGACGAGCGCGGTGGGGCCGTGCACGCGGAAATAGTGCGGCCGGCCGCGCGCCAGGCTGCCGGCCCAGGCGAAATGCAGCGCCTCGAGGCCGGCCTCGCGCACCTTGGCGAGCGCGGGCGCGGCGATCTCCTCGCGCATGGTGCCGGCGTAGAGCTCGAGGATGCGCAGGATGCCGCCGCGCTGCGCCTCGTTGAGGCGGGCGAGCGGCACGCCCTCGAAGCGCTTCAAGTCGAAGCTCGCGGCCCGGCCCCGAGACGATGTCGCCGAGCGAGCGGTCGGCAATGACCGCCTGCGTGCGCAGGCCTCCGTCCAGCGATTGGATGAGCGAGAAGGCCGCATCCTCCTCCGCGCCGATCAGGCGGAAGCCGCCGTGGGCATGGCCGCGCGGGGACGTGCGCGGGGTTGGCGCCGAAGAACACCGGCGTGACCGCCACGCCGTGGTCGGGCGCGACGAGCACGCTGAGCGAGAGGTGGTGGCCCTCGAAGCGCCAGGCCCAGGGCGCGCTGCCGGCCGGATCGCCGAACACCACCAGGCGCGTAGTTGCCGGGATCGCGGAAGCTCGGGCTGCCCGATAGCTCGCCCAGGATGCGCTCGATCGTGAGCTGGCCGCGCACCTGGTCGAGCGCCGCGCGCGCTCAGCAGCGAGCCGAGCAGGTCCCAGGCGGCGGCGGTCTGGGCCGGTGTTCATCGCCCGCAGGGCGACGCCCGGGCCGGCTGCGCGGCACGTAGTGCCAGCTCTCACGCAGGCGGCTGGCCCACTCGAGCTGCGCCTCGCGCCGCTGGCGCTGGTCGAGCGCAGCCAGCCACGCCCCGGCGGCGCGCGCGCCATGTCGCGCGTCACGTGCGGCGCGGCGGCCCAGCCCAGCCGCGGCAGCGACGCCGTCACCCCGCCGCCGTCGCCGTGCGCAGAAGGCGCGCGGCGGCTGACGCTCGGCGTGCGAATGGTCGTGCGCCAAGAGGGCCTCACTCGATGTGGCCGCCGCCCATGTCGAAGAACTTGTTGGGCTTCAGGAAGAAGGAGAGAACGATGGCGCCGTCCGGCGAGTGCGCGTCGTGCCGGCTGCCGGCCGGACGCCAGACGTAGTTGCCGGCCGTGGCGACGCCCTCGTCGTCGGCGAGCGAGCCCTCCAGCACGTAGCTCTGCTCCAGCTCGGTGTGCTCGTGGTCGGGCAGCGTGGCGCCGGGCGCAAAGCGCGTCAGGGCGGTCATGAGGCCCGTCTCCTTGTCCTCCATGAGGACCTTGAGGTCGACGCCCTTGAAGCGCGTCGGCACCCACGGCAGCGAGCGCGACGTCGATGTAGCGCGAGGCGAGCGCGGACAGGCGCTCGTGGCCCTTGGCGTTGGGTGTCATGATGGTCATGGCGCTCTCCTCTTTCCGCGACGTGCTGGCTCCACCGACCACGATAGCTCATCTTGCGCGGGTTTTCTCCCGGTCGGTCTGTCCCGCATTGGAGCAGCTATATCCTTCTCGGAAAAGGCCATTTGTCTCTTTTTTATGTTTCGAATTTACGCTGCATGCGCGCTCGGTTGGGAGATGGCGCATGGGCAAAGCCTACTTATTCGCTAACGGCTTTGCGCGCCTTCGGGACGCCTGGGCGCAGGCTTGCGGCAGCCCTGCGCGCGTCAATGCGCGGCTGACGAGACGGGCCGGCTCCCCCAGGGCCCTCATCGGGCAACTGGGCATCATCACGACCTGCATCACCATCTTCGCGCCGCCGATCATCTATCGCCGTCATCAGCGCGCCTTCAGCTGCAGCAGCGCGCCGAGGAGCAGGCAATGCTCGGCGCGCGCCACGTCGAGGTGCAGCTGACGCATCAGGGCAGCCTCGACCGGCTCAACCAGGTTTCGATCAACGTCCTCCATGCCACCCGCAGGCCCAACAGCGTGGTCGTCGCCAGCTGGGTCACCGACGGCGCCGGCGCGACGCTGATGTTCCAGGGCAGGACCGCGTCGTGGCCGGAGATGCGAGCCAGCAAGCCGATCCGGACGCCGCAGTTCAAAGGGCATTTCCATATCGCCGTCACCACGCGCGAGGTCTTCGTCGGCACGTTCTATGTCGCCGCAGGCTTCCTTGATCCTGGGTCTGGCCGCCTACTACGGCTTCCGCCGGCTGCCGCTGGCGGGGCTGGACCGGGCGCAGCAACTCCTGGACGCCAAGCAATCCGAGCTGCTGTCGCAGAAATCCCAGCTGGAAATGCAGAACCTGCGGTTCGACGCGGCGCTGAACAACATGTCCCAGGGGCTGTGCATGTGCGACGGCGAGCACAAGCTGGTCGTCTGCAACGCGCCCTACGTGCGCATGTACGGCCTGCCGCCCGAGCTGGTCCAGCCGGGCACGCCATTTGCCGACATCATACAGCCATCGCCTTGCGACGGGCCTGCATGCCGAGCAGTCGCCGGACGAGTACATGCGCGACCTGCGCGGAGATCATCGCCGAACGCAGGCCGGTGACCAAGATCCGCGAGCTCAGCGACGGGCGCATCATCGCCATCAAGCATCAGCCGATGCCGGACGAGGGTTGGCTCTCCACGCACGAGGACATGACCGAGTATCGCCGCATCGAGGCGCGCGTCGCCCACATGGCGCACCACGACATCCTGACCGAGCTGCCCAACCGCACTCTGCTGCGCGAGCGGCATGGAGCGGGCGCTCGATGGCGGTGCAAAAGGGCAGGAGCCTGGCGGTGCTCTGCCTCGACCTCGACCGCTTCAAGGACATCAACGATACGCTCGGCCACCCAGTCGGCGATGCCTTGCTGAAGGCCGTCGGCGCGAGGCTGCTCGCCTGCGTCGAGGACGGCGACACGGTCGCCAGGCTGGGCGGGGACGAGTTCTCCATCGTGCAGCTCGCAAGCGAGCAGCCGGTTGCCGCCACGGCGCTGGCCACCCGCGTCATCGAGTCGCCATCGGCGAGCCCTTCGACCTCGGCGGCCATCAGGTCACGGTCGGCACCAGCATCGGCATCGCCGTCTCGCCGGGCGACGGCACCGACCCCGACCAGCTGCTCAAGAACGCCGATCTTGCCCTCGACCGGGCCAAAGCCGAGGGCGCGGCATCCACCGCTTCTTCGAGCCGGACATGGATGCCCACATGCAGGCGCGCTGCAAGCTGCAGATCGATCTGCGCAAGGCGCTGACCAACGGCGAGTTCGAGCTCTACTACCAGCCGCTCGTCAACCTCGCGCGCGACGAGATCTGCGGCCTCGAGGCGCTGCTGCGCTGGCATCACCCCGAGCGCGGCTTCGTCTCGCCGGCCGAGTTCATCCCGCTGGCCGAGGAGACCGGGCTCATCGTCCCGCTCGGCGAATGGGCGATGCGGCAGGCCTGCGCCGCGGCCGCCAGGTGGCCCGACGCACATCAAGGTCGCCATCAACCTCTCGGCCAACCAGTTCAAGAGCCGGCATCTGGTCGAGACGGTCGTTCTCCGCGCTTGCGGCCTCCGGCCTGCCGGCGCAGCGGCTGGAGCTGGAGATCACCGAATCGGTGCTGCTGCAGAACAACGAGGCGACGCTGGCCACGCTGCATCAGCTGCGCGCGCTCGGCGTGCGCATCGCGCTGGACGATTTCGGCACCGGCTACTCGTCGCTCAGCTACCTGCGCAGCTTCCCTTCGACAAGATCAAGATCGACCGCTGCTTCGTCTCGGATCTGTCGGAGGCGAGCGAGGATGCGCTTGCCATCCTGCGCGCGGTCGCCGGTCTCGGCATCAGCCTCGGCATCGCCACCACCGCGGAGGGCGTGGAGACCAAGGAGCAGCTGGCGCGGGTGCGCGAGGAGGGCTGCACGGAGATGCAGGGCTACCTCTTCAGCCCTCCCCGGCCTCTCGCGGAGGTCCAGCCGGCTGTTCCTGGATCGCAGCGAGGAGCCGGCGAGCGCCGCTTGATCCTCGCGGCGGCGGCGCGGCTCGCATGGGCGGGCTGACGGCCGCGCTGATGGTCAGCGGCTGCGCCAACGTGCTGGCGATCCCCGGCTTCTTTGCGGTATCGTTGCCGCTCGCACTACCGCGGGCGAGGGAAGCAACCTAACGTGAGTGCCACTACCGTACGTCGCCGGCTCGCCCTTGCGATCATGTCTGCGGCGACCATGAGCGTATTTCTGGGCATGCAAGGACCGGCATCGGCGGCCCCGTCAAGGGCCGCAAAGCTCAAGCTCATCGCCTTCAAGGCCTCGCCCTTCCCCTGACGAAGGACAGCCGCCCGGACGCGACAAGCCGTTCCTCGATGCCGAGAAGGACGGGCGGCGCGGCGCCACCACCGCGCGGCGGCACCGTCTACTGGGAGGACACCACCTACAGCGACCAGCGGCGTGCTGGTCTTCATCCCCAAGGGCTTCGATCCGGCTCGGCGCGGACTGATCGTCGTCTACTTCCACGGCAACCAGGCGGCGCTGGAGCGCGATGTGTGGCGGCGCCAGCAGGTGCCGCGGCAGCTGGCGCAGTCGGACCTCAACGCCGTGCTGGTGGCGCCGCAGTTCGCGGTCGATGCGCTGGATTCCAGCGCGGGGCAGTTCTGGGAGCCCGGGCATTTCGCCGGTACCTGGAGGAGGCGGCCGAGCACCTGGCGCGCCTGCATCGGCGATCCGTGGGGCTCCGCGCAGTTCGACGCGCTGGGCGTGGTGATCGTCGCCTACAGCGGCGGCTACTTTCCGACGGCATGGGCGATGCATCACGGCGGCGTCGGCGACCGCCTGCGCGGCATCATCATGCTCGATGCGCTCTACGGCGAGTTCGATACCTATTTGCGGTGGATCGGGCAGCGAGAGTCGCGCATTCTTCTTCAGCGCCTATTCGCGCTCGGTGCGCGACGAGAACGCGGCCTTCCAGAAGCTGCTGACCGAGCGCAACATCGATTTCGCCACGGCGATGCCCGGCAAGCTGGCGCCCGGCAGCGTGACGTTCTCGACCACCGGCGAGGAGGTCGTGCACAACGACTTCGTCACCAAGGCCTGGGTGGACGATCCTCTCAAAGACGTGCTGGCCAAGATCTCCGGGTACTCCCGAACGCCGCCGCCCAAAACCAATCCAACGCCGCTGAGCGAACTATCGCTATCCCTGACGCGCGTAGCGCGATCCGAGACCCAGCAGGCTTTCCCACCGACACCAACGGTCGCGATGGCTTGCTCCGACCGCTGTTCCCCGGAACCTGACGGATGATACACGGGGGAAGAGTGTGCCAACTTCTGCCGTGAGCAATGGCAACTAACGTTATTGCTGCGTCGCGAAGGTCGGCAGCACCTGATCGGCGGTTAGACCGCTGTCCGCATGGACATTTCATGGTTGATCATCCCGGAGCCACGGGCATGCTAATCTCGTCCGAGAAAGTCCTGCTTTAGGAGACTTGACCATCAGCAACGCACAGGAAAAAAGCCAACGCAGGGAGGAATCAGCCATGGCAGTTGCGCGCAGAACCGTCTTGCAAGGCATGCTGACCACCGGGGCCAGCCTCGCCACCCTGAAAATGCCCGCCGCGGCCGCGCCCGAGGGCACGATGACGTGGGGCGTGCACATCACGCTCGCGTCCCGCTGGCTCGATCCCGCGAGAGACCGAGGGCATCATCACGCCGTTCATGGTGCTCTACGCCCTGCACGACGCGCTCGTGAAGCCCATGCCGGCGGGGATCAACACCCCGAGCCTGGCAGAGTCGTGGACCCAGTCGAAGGATGGGCTCGCGTACGAGTTCAGTGCTCCGCAAGGGGACCAAGTTCCACAACGGCGAGCCGATCACCGGCCGAGGACGTGAAGTTCTCGTTCGACCGCTACCGGGGCAGCGGTGCCAAACTCCTCAAGGAGCGAGTGCGCGAGGTTCAGATCGTCGACCCCGGCCGCGTGCGCTTTCTCCTCAAGGAGCCGTGGCCCGACTTCATGACGTTCTACGGCACCTCGGCGACGGGCTCGGGCTGGATCGTGCCCAAGAAGTACGTGGAGCAGGTCGGCGACGACGGCTTCAAGAAGGCGCCGGTCGGCGCCGGACCCTACCGGTTCGTCGAGCTTCAACCCCGGCGTCGAGCTCGTGCTCGAGGCCTACGAAGGGTACTGGCGGAAGACGCCAATCATCAAGCGGTTGGTGTTGCGCAGCATCCCGGAGGAGACGACACGCGCCGCCGCGCTCAAGACGCGCGAGGTCGACATCGCCTATCTGCTGAGCGGCCCCGTGGCGGAGGACATCCAGCGAACGCCGGGGTTCAAGCTCGTCGCGCCCAAGGAGTCGCCGGCCGTCTTCTGGTTCGATCTGCCGGACCAGTGGGACCCGAAATCGCCGTGGCACGACCGGCGCGTGCGTCAGGCGCTCAGCTACGCCATCGACCGGCAGGCGCTGAACCAGGCCGAGACGCTCGGCTTCTCGAAGCTGACGGGGTCGCTGATCCCGCGCGCGCTCGAGTTCTCGCGGTGGTTCGATCCCGATCCCTACGACCCGGCGCGGGCCCGAAAGCTCCTGGCCGAGGCCGGATACCCGAACGGGTTCGACGCCGGCGACTTATACCCGTGGCCGCCCTACTTCTCGATGGGCGAGGCACTCGCCGGGCTACATGCAGGCGGTCGGCATCAAGACCCGGATCAAGCACCATGGAGCGCGCCGCCATGACAGCGGCGTGGCGCGAGCGGAAGCTCAAGAACGTGATCGTCGGCATTACCGGCGCTGGCGGCAACGCCGCCACGCGCCTCGAGGCGTACGTGAGCAAGGGCGGGATCTACACCTCCGGCGTGATCCCCGAGGTCGAGGACCTCTTTCCAGCGTCAGGCGAGCGAGCTCGACCCAAAGAAGCGGGAGGCATTGCTGCACCAGATCCAGGAGATCCTCCACGATCGCGTGACCCACGTGCCAATCTACGAGCTCGCGTTTATCTGGGGCGTCGGTCCGCGGGTCGAGGAGCCCGGGATCAACATGATCCGGAGCTACGCCTACTCGGCGCCCTACGAGGATCTCAGGCTCAAGCGTCCGTGACAATCGCCGCGCCGAGACCCGGTCGCGTCAGCGCCGCAGTCCGTTGAGGGCCAATTCCACCGTGCCACGTGCGGGCGTTCGGGAATAGGACACCGAAAGCAGAGGAGGCAAGGCTTCAGCCGCGCATTGGCCGGACTGGGGAACTCTGCCTTTAGCCACACACCGTAGCCATTAGCCGCCGGATCTCGGACAACCTCCGCAAGTGCGTCGGCTTCCGGAGATGACGGGTGGAGGTGGGGCGCGGGCTCACGCGGCGGCGAGCTCGATGGCGACTTTGCCGCAGCCGTCGACGATGCCCTCCAGCGCGTGGCGGCTGGTGAGCCAGTTCATGCCGATCAGGCTGCCGGTGATGACGATCTGGCCGGCGGCGAGACGCTTGCCGCGCGCGGCCAGCACGGGCGGGAGCATCTGCAGGGCGGCGACGGGATCGACGCTCTTGCCCTCGACGTGGACCTTGCCGTCGACCAGCAGCCGGCCCGGCCGCGCCTTCGAGGTCCTCGGCTGCGCCATCCGGCGATCTCGGGACCGATGACGATGCCGGCGTTGGCGATGCAGTCGGCGAGCATGACGTGGCGCGGCTGCTTGCCCGGATCGGCGATCCGGCTCTGGCACAGCTCGAACACGACGTGGGCCGCCGCCACGGCGTCCAAGACCTGAGCGGGCGTGGCGCCGGCCGGCACGTCGCGATCCTAAGCGGAAGGCGATCTCGAGCTCGATGCCGGCAGGCTCCGTGCCGACCACCTCCCAGGTGCCGCCGGCGGCGACGCGGCCCGATTGCAGGATCGGCGCGAAGATGACCGGGCCGCCCGGCACCTCCATCACCTTCCAGCCGATGACGGGCGAGGCGAGCGCTGCCACCACCTTGTCCTGGATGGCGAAGCCCTCCTCGTAGTCCTCCGGGGCATCAGGGCCGGCGAGCGCGATGCGGGCGCCCTGCCGGCGCGCGGCGACGAGGCGGTCGGCGATGGCGGCGAGGCGGTCCTTGGAAGTAGCGCTGGACATGGGGTGTGGCTCCTCGTTCGGATCATGTCGGACAATGCCGCGCTGCGCTCCTCGGCGCGTGAGCGGCGAGCATGCGATCGCAGCCCGACGGCCGGGGCCGAGCATAGCAATCTACGTGGCAATTGGGTGCGTGTCGCGGCCGCTGGGCAGGCCCGTAGCGTGCCGCCGACAGACGGGTGGACGAGCCGCCGGGCCGACGTGATGCACCATTGGCAAACGCTCCAAGGAGCGGGAGGCGATGGGCGTCACTCCAGGTGTTTAACCACTTGGCGACCTCAGTGTTTGCCGGGGTCGATCTCAGGGAAATCCCCTGATTGGGCTTTGACAGGCTAGTCGGTCGCTTGGGAAGCGTCTCTGTCGCTGGAGCCCAGACATGGGCAGGCAGGAGACTAGTTGCACTGCTATGCGCGCAAGGATCGATCTGCTTGGTGCCCCTGGGGCCTCACGACCGCGCCCCAGATGGGGACTTGCCGAGGTTGCGTCTAACCAAGAGACCACGCCGAGGTTTTGTTGGCAGCCAGCTCGTTGCGATGCTCGGCTGAGCTGATTTGTGCGCAGGGGAAGTCGAGATGTTGCACGGACGCAAGTTGCGTGGCGACGGCGTTGGGCGCGTGCGCCAGCGCTCCCTTGCGCGTATCCTGCTCCTCTCGGTCTTGTTGGGTGGTTTCTCCAGCGCTGATGCGCAGCAGCCCGGCGGCGCGTCGCTCATCCTCTATCCTGACAGCAACGCGAACCGCTCGGCCCTGGTCGTTGGCGAAGCCATTCGCAAACGATTGCTGGAGCGCTCGGCACGAACATCAAAACGCATGGGGAATTTCTCGATCTTTCGCAATTTTCAGACGACGGGCACCAGGCAGCGCGTCGTTCGGTATCTGGCGGAGAAGTACGCTGCACACCGCACTCGATGTCGTGGTGGCGCTTGGTCAGACAGCCTCAGGACGGTCGTCAATAATCGCAGTCTTCGCTTCCCGACATTCCGATCGTGTTTGCTGCGCGTCGCCGGCAAGACTTGCCAACATCGATCTGCCCCGCGACGCGCCCGCATCATCAACGAGTTCGACATTTCCAAGACAGTATCTCTGGCTGAGCGACTGCAACCGGACGCCCGCCACCTCGTCGTGATCGCGGGCGCTGCACCGTTCGACCAGCGGTGGGCGCAGATTGCTCGCTAAGCGGCTCGCGGAGCAGGAAAGCGATTCAATACACGGTACTTGGTCGGTCTGCCACGCGATGCGCTCCTGAAGGAAGTCGCAAATCTATCGCGCGACACGATCGTCATCGTGCTTACGATCTTCCGAGACGGGGCCGGCAAGGACTTCGTGCCAGTCGACATCGCCCAGGAAATTGCGAGCGCCTCGAATGCTCCCGTCTATAGTCCCTACGACTCCAACCTCGGTCCGGGAATGGTGGGGGGGCACATGATTTCTTCGAGGCGGTGGGCACTGGAGACGGCCGATCATCGTGCTCGACATTCTGAATGGCAAGGACCCAAGCCAATACTCGCCTCGGCATGAGCACGGCGCACGCCTATAGGGTCGACGCAAAGGCAACTCGCGCGTTGGAACCTTCAGAGGACAATCTTCCACCCGATACGGTGGTTCTGTTCAAGCACCCGACGCTGTGGGGAGCGGCATCCAAAGCTCGTGCTCGCAACGATCGGCGCTTTCATCGTCATGATCACGATTTTGGGTAATTTGCTGCTGCAGATGACCAGGCGCAAACGTGCCGAAGCCTCGCTCAAAGAGAGCGAGGAGCGGATGTTGTTCACGGCCGCCTCCACGAATACCGGTCTGTGGCAATACGACGTGCCAAGCGAGCACCTATGGGGCGACGGAGCAATGCCGCGCCATGTTCGGTCTGGCCGCTGATTTGCCACTGACAGCGGAGGCATTTCTGCGTCGTGTTCATCCCGATGATCGATCAATCGTGGCGGCCGCGATCCGAGCGGCCACGGTTCGCGCAGGACCGGCTGAGCGCAGTGAGCTCCGCGTTGCACATCCGAACGGTCAGGACCCGTTGGATCCTCGCGTCGAGCAAGACCCACTTCGACAGACGAGAGGCCAAGCCCGTCAGCGTGAGCGGCGTCTTCAGAGACGTCACCTCGCGCAAGAATAGCCGAGCGCGAGGCCGAAAGCAACCCTCACAACGCTTGTCGACCATTCAAGACGAGGAGCGACAGCAGATCGCCGAGGAGCTGCACGATCCCACGACGCAGCATTTGGTGGCAGTTGGCCTCTAACATGATTGAACCTGCAGCATCGCGTGGGGGCAGACGCGGAAACCCGCAAGCTCTTCACCGAAATCGGGAGGGCTCCTTGGAGGAAGCGACGAAAGAGCTGCGTACCTTCACTCCATCTGCTGCACCCGCCTTTCAGCTCGAAAAGGACGGTCTAGGATCCGCGCTACGCCGTTACGTCGATGGTTTTTCGGTAGGCGAACCAGGTCTCGGTGACCAGGCCTGCGAATCAGCTCCAGGGTCGAGGAGCCGCCATTTTCTGTGCAGCGAGCTCTGCTGCGCGTGGTTCAGGAGGCGCCGGCCAACGTGCATCGTCACGCTTCAGCGTCGAAGGTCTCCGTCACCGCCGTAAATGCGTGGCCGACCGAGTTCACTTGGTGTGGTCGCCGACGACGGCAAAGGCGCCAACGGGAATGGCCAAACGTGGCGAGCCCTGCGAATCCTTCCGGGCCGGCGTCGGCATTCCCGGCATGACGGCTCGCCTGGTAGCCGGGCAGGTGGCGACCTGAGAGATACAAAATCAGGACCCTCGAGGCACCCGGCTCCATGGGAGTCATGTTCTGTTCATGAAAACGGCAGTGGCCTGCGTGAAATGGTCGCCACGCGCCGGGCAGATGATCGGCAGACATCCGCGTCGTCCTTTCGATCCCGCTCCCTTGTCCTAGACGATCGAGCACTCGTCGCTTTCTCTCTTCGTCGGCGTCGCCGCTCAGCGCAGCGGGTCGCGGCGGGCTTCGGTGCGCTTGGCGGGAGGTGTGCGGGCGTAGCCGCGGCATGCGCTCCAGCACGTCGCGGATCGGGTCGTCGGCCCAGGCGCGCGTGACGTAAGTCGGTCGTGGTTGGCGCCGGACGTGCGCAGGAACGCGACGTTGCCTGCGAGGCGCGGCGGCAGGCTGGTGTCGACGGGGATGTCGCGATCGGCGAGCAGGTACTGCTGCAGGGCCTCGTTGCCCCTGGCCGAGGACGAGGTGTAGGCGCTGACGAAGAACGCGTTGGGGTGCCGCGCGATCCAGTCGGCGTACTTGTGCGACCTCGCCGTAGAGCGCATCGAGCATCAGCACGCCGATGCACGCGCTTGTCGGTGCCGCCCTTGTGCAGCGCCCAGGCGGCGGGCACGTAGCCGCCGCTGTAGGCGACCACCACCACCGGCAGGGTGGCGAAGGTCTTGCGCGTGCGCTTGTCGCCATGCAGGCGCGCCAGGTGCGCTCCGGCCTCGCCGAGGAAGCGCGCAAAGCCGTAGGACTCCCAGAAGCGCCCGGCGCTCGAGTCGCTGGCATTGACGGCGAACTGCGGCGCAACCAGCACGGCGTTGACGTTGGCCTTGCGCGATCTGGTCGGCGACCTTCTGGCGGTCGCCGACGTCGCGCTCCAGCGTCGCCGCGGTGGCCGTGCAGGAACACGACGATGAGCCCGGGCCGGCGGGCGTCGAAGCCCTTCGGGATGAACACGCAGCGCGCGGCGATCGCTGAAGCTCACGTCCTCCCACAGCACGCCGCGCGATGTGCTGTGGCCGCGCCGGCCGTCCTCGTCCGTGACATCGAGAAACGGCCGGCCGCTGCGGAGCGCGCCCCTCGTAGGGGAACGGGCGCAAGGTCGAACTCGACCGAGCTCGGTTCTTGGCCGACTTGAGCGGCAGCATGCGCGAGGTGACCTCGTGCGGCACCGGCACGCCCTTGGGCTGGGTCGGACGCCGTGCGCGCCTGGGCCAGCGACGGCGCTTGCGCCGACGCCTGCCGCAGGCCAGAGCCAACGTTGCGACCGCCGCCGCCCGAAGCAGCGCCTGCCAAACCCCAACCGCCATTATCCCTCGATGCGACCTGCTGGCCCGCTGCCACCGCGCGTGACGAAGTGAGTGGCAAGCCTAGGGGTGAAAAATGTCGAGAAGGTGAAGCCCGGCTGCTGCACGGGGTCGCAGCGCCACGCAAGCTGGAGCCTTGCAGCTGCACATCGTGGGGGGGCCGGTTCGCAGATGACCGGGTCAGCCGGCAGCGGCGCGGTCTGTTGCTGATGGCGGCGCAGCACCGCCTTGCGAACGACCTCGCCGGCGCAGCCGGCGAGCAGGCCGACGGCGGATTGAATGCCAGCGGTGATTGCCGGCCGCCACCGCGATCACCGGCCAGCACGAGGGCTGGGCATCGAACAGGCGTCGCGAGACGGCGAGATCGCCGCCGGCGACCAAGCAGCAGCGCGCCGACCGCCGCCAGGGGAATGAGCGCAAACAGCGTCGGCGGCGCTGCCGGCAAAGCCGAGCCCCAGCACCAGCAGCGCACTGCCGAGGATCACGGGAGCAAGGCCGGTGCGCGCGCCGAAGCGGTGCTGGGCCTGCACGCCGCCGGCGCCGTGGCACATGGGCATGGCGCCCAGCGGCGCCAGGGCCAAGTTGGCGAGACCCGTGGACGAGGGCGAGGTTGCGCTCGCTCGCGCGTCCGGCGGTGGCCGGGAAGAGATCGCGGCAGACGAGAGCGGTGACGATGACGGCGTTGGTGAGCGTCAGCGGCAGCTGCGGCAGCACCAACAGCTCGACGCCGCGCCAGATCTCGGCGAGCGACGGCACGGCAACGCCGAGGCTGCTCCAGGCCAGGCCGATGTCGGTGGGCGGCTGCACCAGGCCCGCGGCGTAGCCGGCGCGCGATCGCGGCCGCCAGCATCGCCGGCGCGGCCGGAAAGCGCGGCAGCAGCATCAGCAGGGCGAGCAGCGCCAGCGCCGGGATGCCGAGCCAAGGCGTGCGCCACATCAGCTCGATGCCGAGCACCGCCATGGAGATGCCGAGCCCGAGCTGGAGGCCGGCCAGAGACCGACTGCGGGATCACGCGCGCCAGCCAGCCGATGGTGCCGGTGGCGCCCAAGACGCAGCAGGACGAGACCGAGCACGATGCCGGCCGCCGCCACCTCGCCCGGGCCGACCTGGCCCGGTCACCAGCACCGCCGAGATGGCCTTCATCGGCTGCACGGCCATGGGCAGGCCGTAGAAGAGGCCGCTGGCGATGAAGAAGGCGCCGAAGCCGACGAGCACGCCGGCAGGCGCGAGGCCGGCGACCGTGATGGCGCCGATGACGTGCGGGATGAAGGTGCCGAGATCGCCGCAGGCGCCGGCGAAGCTCCGAGGGGAGCCGGCGCCAGCGCGGCAGGGCGATCGGCGCGGGCGCCGTGCTGTTCGTGCCAGGTTCCATTGACGGGCAATCTATAGAACGGCGCAGGATCAAGGAAGCTAGCGGTCGACCGGGCCAGGCGGTTCGAAAGAGCTTCACAACAGGTGCTGTGAATGCGACCTACCCGCTGGAGGCGGCGCGCGAGAGGCGGTAGCTTCGGGCTGCGCGAGGTCTGCGGAGCCCGCAAGGGCGCTTTGTGAGGGGAGGTTGCCGGCATGCGTGGTGAGTCGAGCGGTTTGCGGCGCAAATGGTTGCGTCGTGCCCTCCTTTCGGCCGTGGTGTGTTTGCTCGCTGCGCCTTCGCAGGCGCAAAGGATAGGTCCGTCCGCTCCCGCGCCCCGCACTGAAATTTCCCCGCCTATACGTATAGAGCCCATGCGGCCCATCGAGACCACGCCGATCCAGCCCGATCCAGCCCATTCAGCCGGCTCAGCCTCTACAACCGACGCAGCCGTTGACGGTCAATCCACCGCCGCAGGCGACCGCCGTCGTTCCCTACTGCGACAAACACCCGGATCAGTGCCGGCGGGACCACCACGCCGCGCACGCGCATGCCCCGCATGACGACAGCCAGTGCCCGTGTCTGTGGTACGATCACAACGGTAGGCGCTGGGTGTCGGGGCAATATGCCAAGAGCTGCTGCCGATAGAGCTCAGCGTGCGAACGTCACTCCGGCTATGAGGAGCCGCATCAGCGCATCGAGTGGCCTTCGAACCCCATAGATCGTCGTTAAATAGGCGCCATGAACGCCCTACTCGATATCCCGACCCGCAGCAAGGCGCCGCGGTGAAGCCCTCGCTTGCCGGCCTGGGGCGGGAGGCTGCGCGTGGCGCTGGCGGCGGTCGGCGTGCCGGAGAAGCAGCTCAAGATGCGCGTCGGGCAGCTGTGGAGCTGGATCTACGCGCGCGGCGCTGGCTCGTTCGAGGACATGTCGGACGTCTCGAAGGAGCTGCGCGCGACGCTGGCGCGCGCCTACTGCGCTGGCGCGGCCGGAGATCGTCACCGAGCAGGTGTCGGTCGACGGCACGCGCAAGTGGCTGCTGCGGCTGCCCATCCGCGGGCACGAGAAGCGCGCGCCGGAGATCGAGACGGTCTACATCCCCGAGGCCGACCGCGGCACGCTGTGCATCTCGAGCCAGGTCGGCTGCACGCTCACCTGCTCGTTCTGCCACACCGGCACGCAGCGGCTGGTGCGCAACCTCGAGGCCGAGGAGATCGTCGGCCAGATCCTGCTCGCCCGCGACCGCATCGGCGATTGGCCGGGCGCCGGCGGCGCCGCAGGACGGCGCGCTCGCTGCCGGCGAGCGGAGCGCAAGATCACCAACGTCGTGCTGATGGGCATGGGCGAGCCGCTCTACAATTTCGACAACGTGCGCGATGCCATGGCCGTTGCCGCCGACGGCGACGGCCTCGCCATGTCGAAGCGGCGCATCACGCTGTCGACCAGCGGCGTGGTGCCGCAGATCCCGCGCTGGGGCGAGGAGGCCGGCACCATGCTCGCCATCTCGCTGCACGCGGTGCAGCGACGAGCTGCGCGACAAGCTGGTGCCGATCAACCGCAAGTATCCGATTGCCGAGCTGATGGCCGCGTGCCGCGCCTATCCCGGCCTCTCCAACGCGCGGCGCATCACCTTCGAGTACGTGATGCTGAAGGGCGTCAACGACAGCCTCGCCGACGCCAAGGCGCTGGTGCGCCTGCTCGCGGGCATCCCGGCCAAGATCAACCTGATCCCGTTCAATCCCTGGCCGGGCACGGCACACGAGTGCTCGGACTGGGAGCAGATCGAGCGCTTCGCCGAGGTCGTCAACCGCGCCGGCTATGCCAGCCCGGTGCGCACGCCGCGCGGGCGCGACATCATGGCGGCGTGCGGGCAGCTCAAGAGCGAGAGCTTGAAGCTCGCCGCGCGAGAGCGCAAGGTCGAGGCGGGCTGACGCGACTAAGCGAGGGGGAGACGGCGATGCTGCGGGCTCTGGGACGGATCATCTGTGCTGCCGATCGCTTTCGTGCTGGCGGCGGCGGTGACGCTGTTCGTGATCTTCTCGCTCGGCCAGGGAGCGGGCGGTGCAGGCGGTGACGGGCCGCGGGCCGGAGGAGATCCCGATCGGCGCGGTCATCGGACCTCGTCGGCCTGGCGGTCCGGCTTGCCTCCGATCCACACGCTGCTGCCGGCGCTGCTGCTCGTCATCGTGGGCGAGGTGGCGCGCATCAGGACGCGCGCTCTACTACGTGGTCGGCGGCGGCGTGGCGCTGGCGGTGGTGCCGCTGCTCACCCGCCTCGGCCAGCCGATGACCGTGCTGGAGCTGTCGCCGGTGGTGTGGCAGGTGCTGGCGACCGCGGGCTTCGCCGAGGCTTCGTCTACTGGCTGCTGGCCGGGCGCAACGCCTGATCGGGTGCGCTCGAAATACGCCATTGAGGACAACGGGTCAGGCCATGTAGAGTTGGACCGGCTGTCAGCATCGGCCCGGGGAGCGAATATGATCGGGCGTCATTCTTCGGCAGCCCATGGCTATTCGGTTTCGCTCGTGGCCTGCCTGGCGGCGGGGCTGACTCATGGTGCTGTTCGTCTATACGCCCGCTCGAGCTGGTCGACCTGCAGAGCGAGCGGCTGCGCGAGGTGGGCCTGCTGTCGCTGGCGGCCGCTACCCACAGCGCGATGCTTCGCCGCGCCGATTCGCCCTGATCGGCGCGGGCTTCGGCGAGTGGCAGCGCATCGGCAGCTGGATGTATTACGTGCTCGTCGCCGTCGCCATCGCCGCCGTCGGCTTCCTGGCGCAGTTCTGGACCGAGACCCAGGGCGAGGCGAGCATCGTCAACAACTACGCGGTGACCGCCTTCCTGCTCACCGGCTTTGTCGCCGGGTTCGTCTATTGGCTGTTTGCGGGCCGTTCTGCAGCGCGGGCACCGTCCGCAGCCGGAGATCATCCCGCCGGCCGGGCCTGCGGCGTCGCCCAATGGGCCGTCGGCGCGAACCGGCCACGTGAGAGCTCGAGCGTTGCCGCGGCGGCGAGGCCAGAGGCGGGCGCGCAATTCTTCCACTAACTTTGTTTTGCGATGCAACAATATTCTTGTTGCGTTGCGGAAAGAGAGGCATAGCATTGCTGCGCGGCGGCATGTGAAGAGAGCTCGGCAGCGCCCCGTCACGGCGCAAGGAGCACCCCATGTTGGATTTCAAGACGCAATCGCAACTCGTCGACGCCACGGCGGCCATGATGCGCCGTGCGTCACGGCCACGACCAATACCTGGGCGGCCTCGGCCTGCCACGGCCTGTCGCTGTGGGTGGAAATGCTGGGGACCGGGAGCCAGCCGCGGCGCGCCCACCTGGCGGCAGCCGGGAGGTGGCAGGCGCAGCCGATGGGCATGATGATGTGGCCGTCGGTGGCCAATTGGATGACGGCGCCCGCAGCACTATGCGTGGCCGTCGTGGCCATGGCTGCGCGGCAACGCCGCCCGTCCAGCCTGGACGCCCGGCTACCTGGCCGGGCCCGACGTTTCAGTCTGTGGATGCCGCTTGCCGACTGGACGGCGTGGAGGCCTCGGTGCCGGCGTGGAGCGGCCAGCCGGATGCGATGGCGAGGCCTGCGGCAGCAGCGCTGCGGGCGACGGCGCCGGCGGAGCTTCTCGAGCTACCGGTCCGACGGGGCCATGCGGTGGCGCAGATCGCGCCGCGCCGAGCCGAGCTGACCGCCACTGCGGCGCCGAGCCCATGCACACCATGCTGGGCGTGTGGCGCACCGCGCTCGGCGTCTGAGCCGCTTCAGGAAAACCGGTGCGCCGGCCTCACTTCTTGGCCGGCTCTTTGGGGTCTTTCTTCTTCGTCGGAGGCTTGGGCTTGGTGCGGCAGTAGGCCTTGCGCTTCTGCTTGCCGGTCTTGGCATCCATGAGCGCCGCGACCCACGCGCAGGTGGCGTTGGCCTTGCAGGCCGCCTCCTCGGTGATCGCATTGCAGACGCTCTTGGGCTTGACGTTTCGGTCTCGCTGCAGGCTCGGCCTTCTTCTCCGCGCCTGCGCAGACACGCCGATCATCAGGGCAGCGACAGCCAGCGTGCCCAATCGTCCACCGAATGCTACGCACAGTTTCCCCTTCAGTCGGAATACTCCGGGACAGAAAGCACCGCGAGATCGCCCTGGATGGCCGACGATCAGCTGACAAAAAAATAAGGCTGCGAGTCCGCTGGTGGGACCGCAGCCGGATAACTGCATGCAGTGAAGTGCGAAGCTACTTCGCTCATTCGGCTCCGGCTTCTTCGCGGGCGCCGGAGCTTTGGGCTTGGCGCGGCAATAGGCCTTCGTCTTCACCTTCTTGGTCTTGGCGTCCACGACCTCGCCGACCCAGGTGCCGATCGTCGCGTGCCTTGCACGCCGCCTCGTCCTTCAACGAGTTGCAGGCACGGCGGCTTCTTGGCGCGGCGCCGGCTTCTTGTCCTGCGCGCAGATGCGCCGTAGGCGAACAGGGCGAGCGCCACGGTGGCGGCGGAAATTCCCAGGGTCTTGAGCAGTGTCTTGTGCACGGGTGTCACTCCATTGTTGATCCCGTGGCCGATAATCTGCGCGATGCGATGAATGCGCAATGAACGCTTGCTCAAGCCTCGCCTGGCCCAGGCCAGCGCTTGCTCGAGGCGATCGTCGCCCCCAGAACAGCTCGTCGCCGACCAGGAACGATGGCGCGCCGGAAGATGCCGCGCGCTTGCGCCTCGGCCGTCTGCCGCTTGAGACGATCCGTGAGGTCGGCCTGCTCGATGCGGAGAAAATCTTCTGGGAATCAAGGTGTAAGCTTTGCAGGATGGGGCCGAGCGCTTGCCGGTCCGAGATGTCGGCTGCGCGGCGCGAACTCCGGCCACGCCAGACGGCGCGGGTGAAGGGGGCGATCCAGCCCTCGTCGCTGCCGACGAGCGCCAGCCGCGCGGCCAGCAGACTGTTCTGTGGAAATCTTTGCGGCAGTGGCGAAGCCGAGGCCCCGCTCGGCGGCGCAGGCGCTCGATATCGCGCACCATGTTGCGGCCCTTGGCGGATAAAGATTGAAGGGCGACGTGGTCCAGCCCTGGGCGTGGAAGATCGGCCCGAGCAGGAACGGCTTCCAGGCGACCTCCACGCCGGCGGCCGCGGCCAGCGCCTCGATGCGCATGGCCGAGAGGTAGGAATAGGTGGAGGCGAAGTCGTACCAGAACTCGAGCCTGGCGCTTGGCATCGCTCGATCTCCCGACTATTTACGGTCGCCAGAAGCCAGCCGGCCGAACGATTGAAGCACTCTTTTACATATTAGCACTTTTTACGTTGGTCATACGCACAGCCAGCGACACGGCAGACGAGCGTGCCACCGCGGAGAGCGCTTCGGCGCTCTGCGCGCACGTACGATCTTGCACGCTTTCTCTTTACGCTCGAGGTCCGTCGTCGACGCCAAGGCGATCCCGCACAGCCACCCGATTTTGACGCTGAAGACGCGGCATCAGAGCGACGATGCCCTGCTCGCCGAGTTTCTCCACGAGCAGTTGCATTGGTATTTGGGCCCGCATTTGGAGCGCTCTGCGTGCGGGCTGTCCAAGAGTTCGAGCAGATGTACCTCGGACTTGCCTGTCGGGCTGCCGCTGGGCGCTGCGAACCGCTGGTCGAGCTACCTCCATCTGGCCGTAAATGCTCTGGAGCTGCGGGCCACGGAGCTCTACGCCGGGCCGCAGCGGGCCCGGGATGTGCTCGCGGGATGGCAGCACTATCGCGCCATCTACCGTATCGTTCTGACGAGACCGATCAGGTCGAAGAGGTGTTGCGACGGCACGCGATCGACATCGGTCATGTCCATGCGCAGCGGCCGCTGTAATTCCCGGCAAAGTCACCCCGAACTTGCCGTCCGCGAGGCAGCGCCTATAGTGCGCCGCAGGAATTTCCTTCCGCCGCAAGAGGCAAGCGATGGCCGCCAAGAATGCCAAGGCCAAGGTGAAAAAGGTGGTGCTCGCCTATTCCGGCGGGCTCGACACCTCGATCATCCTGAAGTGGCTGCAGGAGACCTACCAGGCCGAGGTGGTCACCTTCACGGCCGATCTCGGCCAGGGCGAGGAGCTGGAGCCGGCGCGGCGCAAGGCCGAGATGCTCGGCATCAAGAAGAGCCAACATCTTCATCGAGGACCTGCGCGAGGAGTTCGTCCGCGACTACGTGTTCCCGATGTTCCGGGCCAACGCGCTCTACGAGGGCGTCTACCTGCTCGGCATCGTCGATTGCCCGGCCGCTGATCGCCAAGACGCAGATCGAGATCGCGCACGAAGACCGGCGCCGACGCGGTGGCGCACGGGGCCACCGGCAAGGGCAACGACCAGGTGCGCTTCGAGCTCAGCTATTACGCGCTGGAGCCGTCGATCAAGATCATCGCGCCGTGGCGCGAGTGGAGCTTCAAGAGCCGCGACCGAGCTGCTCGAGTTCGCGCGCGCAGCACCAGATCCCGATCGCCAAGGACAAGGAGGGCGAGGCGCCGTTCTCGGTCGACGCCAACCTGCTGCACTCCTCCTCCGAGGGCAAGGTGCTGGAGGACCCGGCCATCGAGGCGCCGACGGTCGTCTATCAGCGCACCATCTCGCCGATGGAGGCGCCGGACAAGGCGACCGACATCACGATCGGCTTCGACGAAGGGCGACGCGGTCAGCCTCGACGGCAAGAAGCTGTCGCCGGCGACGCTGTTCGCCAGGCTCAACGATCTCGGGCGCGACAACGGCATCGGCCGCGTCGACCTGGTCGAGAACCGCTTCGTCGGCATGAAGTCGCGCGGCGTCTACGAGACGCCGGGCGGCACCATCCTGCTCGCGCGCGCATCGCGCCATCGAAGTCGATCACGCTCGACCGCGGCGCCGGGCACCTCAAGGACGAGCTGATGCCGCGCTATGCCGAGCTGATCTACAACGGCTTCTGGTTCGCGCCCGAGCGCGAGATGCTGCAGGCCGCTGATCGACAAGAGCCAGGAGCACGTCGAGGGCGAGGTGCGCCTCAAGCTCTACAAGGGCAACGTCGATGGTCACGGGCCGCGAGAGCGCCAAGTCGCTCTACTCGACGACGCCTGGTGACGTTCGAGGACGACAAGGGCGCCTACGACCAGAAGGACGCGGAAGGGTTCATCCGGCTGAATGCGCTGCGGCTGCGGACGCTGGCGGCGCGGAATCGCAAGAGCTGAGGGCGCCCCATGTTCTCTGGCCTGGAGATCGGTCGCATTGCGGGCATCCCGATCTATCTCGATTTGATGTTCGTGCTGGTGCTGCTGGTGTTCACCTATCCCTACTTCACCAGCGGCAACACGCAGCTGATGTCGGCGGGCTTTCATCATCGTCGTCGGCCTGCTGCTGTCGGTCCTGCTGCACGAGCTGGGACACGCGTTCGCCGGCCGGCTGTTCAGGCGCGCGCGTGTCGCCACATCGAGCTGACGGGGATCGGCGGGATCGCGCATTTCGAGCGCTCGCTGCCGCGCTCGGCATTGGCGCGCTCGGTCATCTCGCTGGCAGGCCCGGCGGTGAACTTGGGCTGTGGCTGGGGCTCGGCTGGCTCGCGGGCGAGGCCGCGGGCTCGGGCAACCGCATGGTGAGCCTGCCTTTGGCGGTGCTGGCGTCGGCCAACTTCTTCCTGATGGTCTTCAACCTGCTGCCGGCCTATCCGCTCGACGGCGGGCACACGCTCGATGCCTGGCTCGGCGCCCTGCTCGGGCCGGTGTGGTCGGTGCGCATCGTCGCCGGTGCTCGGCCTGGTGGTGGCTGCCGGCGTCGCCCTGTTCGCGCTGCCCACCGGCTTCTTCCTGCTGATCCGTCGCCCTGTTCCTGGCCCAGGCCAACTGGCAGGCGCTGCAGAGCGTGCGGCGGCACGAGGTGGCGGAGGTGATGGCCCCTCCCCATGCCGAGCGCACGCCCTCGGCACGACGAGGGGGAGGGACGGAACGCCACGGACTTAGACGGCCGTCCGCGACAGCAGCGACACACGCCGTCGGCCGGCTAAGTCCGATGGCGTTCCTGGTGGGGGTGAGCGAGCGACAGACACCCCCACCTGACGCGCCGAAATGAGTTAGCTAAACGCCCAACTCTCGTCTCCATCCGCGCCGACAGGCGGCGCAGGCCGAGATACGCCTATAGATGAGGATGCCGCCCAACACGGGCGCAGCGATTGCAATCACACCAACACGATGCGCGCAGAAACGAATGATTGCGTCCACCAGATAAGCCTATCTGAGTCTTGCCCGATGCCGGTCGCCATGCTACCTAAGAGCGCGAAGAAAAAGCCCAACAGCCAAGGCTGCAACAGCGGTGTACGCAGGGCGCGCGCAAAGCGCGCATTGTGCTCGCCCTCAATGTAGCGCTATCACCGTCTTGGGCTTCTTGTTGGGCTTGGCTTTGACATGCGCCGCTACCTGCCAGACTTTTTCTTGGGTATGGGAAAAGAGGCGGCCGGTCCCACACCATCACGAATTGAGGCTCTCGGCGGCGGCGAGCCATTGGGCGAACTGCTTGAGCTTGTCCTTGGGGAAGGCGAGGCCGCGAGCTCGGAGGCGCCGACGCGGACGACGAGGCAGGCGTGGTTCTCGATCGTGCACGGGCCGAGGCCGAGGCCAGTGATGCGCACGAACGGATAGCTCGTCTTGCGCTCGGCCGGCGGCACACAGCCCCATCGCGGCCTGGTCGAGGGCGTCGTAGGCCCCGCCCAAGGCATTGGCCGCGATCTCGCCGGCCTGGTTGGCCGGGCAGCGTGATGATGGGCGACCGGGCGCACGCTCGGCGGGCCAGCGTCGAACCTGACGCGGCCGTCCTTCTCGACCGTCGCGGAGAGGCCATCGATCAGATCGGCAGGCGGCTCTGGGCGTACTCACGGTCCGGTCCTCGCGCTGGTTTTGGCGCGGGCGTTCGTCGAATGCCCGCATGGACTGTCGTTGCCCTGCCATATCATGAGGTTGCGTGGGCGTCACGGGTTGTGGCGCCCGGTTGCCGCGGTGCGGACCGGCCGTGAGTAGCTCTACGATACTCATTCAGCGCTGGAGGGTGCGCTCCAGAACTTGGTTGCGGCGAGAAGCGATCCCAAACCGAACAGGTGTAGGGCTCCAGAGCCGGGCGACGGAGAGCTTATAGTCCACGATCTCGACGATGACGTCGTCCGGGATGGCGTTAGTGGTCGCTACCCGGAAACAGAGACCGCGCACGTACTCCAGGACCCGGTGGTGGCATTCCGGAGGCCTGCCACGCCGCTTCCCACTTGATCTCCGTCCGCCTCGGTGGAGATGCCGCGCATCACGATTGTCAGTTGATACCCAGCACCTCGATCAGGAGCGGGTATCTTGAACGGCTCCGGGCTGTGCCACGGGTAGGATTGTTTGGATGGCGAATCGGTCATTCCTGTCCCTCCGACGACGCGGCGATTGCGATGGCATGGCGAACCATACCGCCTGAGAGAAAGGGAGCGAGCCCATGACCTTTACAGAGTGGGTCAACTTCGAGGCTGATGCATCGTTAGTATGGGATTGCGTCTCCCGCCGGAGCACCAAGCCGACTACATGCGCATCAGATTGTAGGGGTTCAGCGCGCGAAAGCCGATGGACGAGGCCGTCGAGCGCGCGCCGGCGCGCATCAGGGCTGCGGCACCTCGCGGGCGCAGCGCCACCTCGGGCATCAGGCGGCCGCTGGGCGCAAGAGGCGCGCTGGCGTCCTCTCTGCAGCTGACGTCCCAGACGCCGATCGGCTCCGGCGGGGTCGTGCTGGAACAGCATCTTGACGCCGGTGGGGCCGCGGTCCGGCGAGGCTGTCGCGGAAGGCGCCGGGGGCGACGACGTCGTGGCCTGCGGTCCTCCCTTGTTGAAGAGGCTTCGGCGTATTGGCCTCAGGCGCCTCCGTCGGCGGCGACGGCCTTGAAGTCGAGCGGGCGTGAATTTGTGACTCGAGGGCGGGGTGGCGATGCTGGGCGCTGGGTGCTCTGATCCGTGGAGCTATGGGGTCAGACCCTCAAGCTCGATCGGTCAATTCGGCGAGGTCGCGAATGTAGGGTCTGACCCCGTGGCGGGGGATGGGCGGAGCTCGTGGCTTGGTCCCGATCGGCGCGACGTCCGGGATGACAGTCCGGTCGCGGCACTTCTCGAAGGAGATGGTGGGGTTGCCGCTGTTGGGGAACTTGCCGTCGGCGATGAGGACGGTGCCGTCGGCCCGGACCGAGCGCCAGCTGCGGAACTTGCCGTCGATCTTGGCGACGGTGATGGTCAGCTCGGACTGCCGCCCGGTCTCATCGTGCTGCAGCAGGTCGGGGCCGAGCATGCGCACGTTGCGCATCGGGAAGCTGCCGTCGAGCTCGGGCGTCATCCGCAAGGTGCGCGTGAGCTGGCCCTGGGGCGAGACGGCGTAGATCAGGTGCGGGTTGCTCTGGCTGTGCGGCGCGTTGCAGTCGACGGCGATGCGGCCGAGCATGCCGAACTGCCTCAGAGACATCGACGTCGCCGGCGACGGCGGCCCGGCTGCCGAGCAGCGTGGACAGGGCGACCAGGGCGAGGCGGGATGCGGCGCATGGCGATTTCCCCATTGCAGCGGGCCAGCAGGGCCGAGGCGGGTCTCTTAGCGCATGTTGGCGGGGAGGCCTTCAAAGGTAAAAGTGGCGCGGCTCGGCGTCGTGGCTCATGGATTTGCAGTCGAGGCCGCGCTGGCCGACCGTCGGGCGCTGGTGTCAGACCCGGAGGGTACTGGCACCTCCAGGGGGCCGCAGCCGACGGCGGCGCGCTTTTCGTCGGGGGTGAGGAAGGTGGCTTTGTCGATGCGGGTCCAAAGAGCCTCGCGTTCGGTCGAGAGGGCCTCGATGGCGTCGAGGTCTGGGCGGGAAGCTCGAAGAGGCCGCCGAACGCGGGGGACAGCCAGGCGGAGAGGGCCTTGGCGGTGCGGTTGACGAGGGGCAGGACGGTCTGGCGCCAGAAGCTGCGGTGTGGCCTCCTGGTAGTTGGAGTAGGTGTTGTCGCCGGGGATGCCGAGCAGCATCGGGCGGCACGCCGAGCGCGAGCGCGATCTCGCGGGCGGCGGCGTGCTTGGCCTCGATGAAATCCATGTCCTTCGGCGTCGAGGCGACATCGACTTCCAGTCGAGGCCGCCTTCGAGCAGCAACGGGCGGCCGGCGTGGCGCGGCGCCCTGGAAGCCCTGCTCCAGCTCGGCCTTGCAGGCGGTCGTACTGCTCGGCCGTGAGGTTGCCGTCGCGCGGCGTGTAGACGAGGGCGCCGGAGGGCGCGCCGAGTTGTCGAGCAGCGCCTTGTTCCAGCGCGACGGCCGTGTTGTGGATGTCGATGGCGGTGGCGGCGGCCTCGGTGGGGGAGAGGCCGTAGGTGGCTAAGGGAAAGCCGCTACTTCTTCGCCCGCCACCACTGGTACCCACGCTCGTCCAGGATTTCGAACCCCTTTTTTCTTGCCGGCACCGGACATTTCACGACATAGGAAACGGATCTCCATAGAATTGGTCCACTTTGTGCCTGGTGTCCGCGTCAGCCACTCTTTCGCTGCTAAACCGCAGGCCAGACGTCAGGTCGGCTATCACCCACGTTCAGGGACGCTCGTGAGCCGAAGATCTCTCCAGTCTTCAGTAAGATCGATCCATCGACATTCTGACTAAATCGGCCCAAACCAAGCTCGAGCCCGCTACATGTCCGTCAGCTCGGCGGCATCACCGACAGGTTGCATCACCGTATTGATCATTTTGCAGCAACATTCTCCTCGCCGGCCTCCTCAGTTCCGAAAGGATGCGCATTTCGAGTTCCGACAGTCCTCGGATCGGGTGTGGCGAACTCGCGTTTTCCATCTTATTTATTCGGGATGGTTATAGCTGCGAGCCGAAAGGCTGATTAACATTCGGGCGGTACCGCCGTAGTAGTAGTCTGTTGCAAGTGCTTTCGGGGAGAGTCCGGTCCTAAAGCCCATCTGATGGCCGCTCCATGATCCGCACCTGTTCGCCGGTGCTCGAGCCTTTCGCCGCATCAGACCGGGCGCTCAGCGTCGGCTGGACGAGGACGTACCCCTGATCGTGGAGTTCTTTTTTGTCAGCCGGTTGATGCCCCAGCTGGGGATTGGTGCGCCGGGTATCGCATCGCGCAGGATCTCGGCAAGGCGCTCTTCGGCGGCTCCGGGCAGTGGCCTCCTGAAGTGGGCGATCCGGCCTTCGGATGCCGTCGGGATCCGTGAGGCTCCTACGGGCCCCTTCCACGTCGGTTCGAGCTCGTGCAGCTGGCGGGTGGCTTCACCAGGGCTCGGGCATCACGGCTGCAAGACGCGCCTGTTGCGCAGGATGCCCTGCCGGGGCTATTCGATCGCGTCCCGCATCATTGTCAAGAAGCGCCGTACGTCGGCTCCAGTCTTGAACCATATGTCGGATCGCGGCCTCTCCAGAGTTGCTGCAAGTCATCGTCAGTGGCGGGACCCGTGAGAAGCTCATCCAAATATTGTCTTCACGCATCTTTCAGTATTCGGGGGTCAGAAATTGCGCACCGTGGAACGAACCCAATCCCCATCGTTGCGTGCTCCTGGTCACTGCGTGAATAGAAGCACGTTGCCAGATATTCGAACTGTTCCGGTACCTTCATGGTGGCCACCTTCTATTCGCCGTGCAAGCCGGTTACGAGGGAAATGCGTGAACGCGCGATAGCCGCGACGGCGACGAGTATCGCTCCTGATCAGAACGCGGACATCGTACGTTGGCCGCACGTAGGCCAGCGATTCACCGAACTCTTTGATTGCCTCCCTTGCCTGTGACGTAGCCCGACCTCTGATTCAAAGAGTTGCCTCCGCAGGTCGACCGCTCGCGACCCTATCGGACCAGTTCCTTATTGTTCTCAAGCACCAGCCAATACGTAACT